>Ga0075426_10000371_pt1 | contig 30756 bp, 26 predicted proteins | sample SoiMethybrSBSTD5_FD_75304 | JGI IMG/M metagenome (GOLD analysis project Ga0075426, IMG submission 75304) | Bulk soil microbial communities from a Populus tree surrounding site in Tennessee, USA - Soil MetaG P. TD hybrid SBSTD5 | ecosystem: Environmental > Terrestrial > Soil > Tree plantation... | reverse complement strand
GGTTGAGCCGGCGAAGGAGATCGTGAAGCGCTTCGCGACCGGGGCGATGTCGCTCGGCTCGATCTCGCACGAAGCGCATTCCACGCTCGCCATCGCGATGAACCGCCTTGGGGGCAAGTCGAACACCGGCGAAGGCGGCGAGGATCCGATCCGGTACGTGCCGCTTCCGAACGGCGACTCGATGCGCTCGGCGATCAAGCAGGTGGCCGCGGGCCGCTTCGGCGTCACCACCGAATACCTGGTGAACGCCGACGACCTGCAGATCAAGATGGCGCAGGGCGCGAAACCCGGCGAAGGCGGGCAGCTGCCGGGCCACAAGGTGTCCAAGTACATCGCGAAGGTGCGCCATACCGTTCCGGGCGTGGGGCTCATCTCGCCGCCGCCGCACCACGACATCTACTCGATCGAGGACCTGGCGCAGCTCATCCACGATCTCAAGAACGTGAATCCGAAGGCGCGCGTGTCGGTGAAGCTCGTGAGCGAGATCGGCGTCGGCACGGTTGCGGCCGGCGTGGCGAAGGCCAAGGCCGACCACGTCACCATCTCCGGCCATGACGGCGGCACCGGCGCCTCGCCGTTGTCGTCGATCAAGTACGCCGGCAGCCCCTGGGAGATCGGCGTCGCGGAGACGCAGCAGACGCTGGTGCTCAATAAGCTGCGCGGCCGCATCGCCGTGCAGGCCGATGGACAGATGAAGACCGGACGCGACGTCGTGATCGGCGCGCTCCTCGGCGCGGACGAGTTCGGATTCGCGACCGCGCCGCTGGTCGTCGAGGGTTGCATCATGATGCGCAAGTGCCATCTCAACACCTGCCCCGTCGGCATCGCGACGCAGGATCCGGAGCTGATCAAGCAATTCGCCGGCAAGCCCGAGCACGTGATCAACTATTTCTTCTTCGTCGCCGAGGAAGTGCGCGAGTGGATGGCGAAGCTCGGCTTGCGCCAGTTCGGTGAAATGATCGGACGCGCCGACCTGCTCGATGCGAGCACCGCCGTCGAGCACTGGAAGGCGCGGGGCCTCGACTTCTCGCGGCTCTTCTACCGCCCGTCCATGGGCAACGGCGTGGCGATCCACCAGTGCGAGCCGCAGGACCATGGCCTCGCGAAGGCGCTCGACCACGCGCTCATGGCGAAGGCGCAGGCGGCGCTCGAGTCGAAGCGCCCGGTCACGATCGAAAGCGCGATCTATAACCGCAACCGCACCGTCGGCGCGATGCTGTCGGGCGAGGTCGCGCGGCGCTACGGACACGCGGGGCTTCCCGAGGACACGATCCATGTGAGATTCACCGGCACCGCCGGCGGCAGCTTCGGTGCGTGGCTCGCGCACGGCGTCACGTTCGAGCTCGAAGGCGACGCGAACGATTACGTCGGCAAGGGCCTGTCGGGCGGACGCCTGATCGTCTATCCGCCGAAGGATTCCCCGCTCCTGCCCGAGGAAAACATCATCATCGGCAACACGGTGATGTACGGCGCGATCAGCGGCGAGGCGTATTTCCGCGGCGTCGCGGGCGAGCGTTTCTGCGTGCGCAACTCCGGCGCCACGGCGGTGGTCGAGGGCGTCGGCGACCACGGCTGCGAATACATGACCGGCGGAACCGTCGTCGTGCTCGGCAAGGCGGGGCGCAACTTCGCCGCCGGCATGTCGGGTGGCATCGCCTACGTGCTGGACGAGGAAGGCGACTTCGCGCAGCGCTGCAACCTCGCGATGGTCGACCTCGAGCCGATTCCGGACGAGGACCATGCCGCGGCATCGTCCGGCGGCAACGGCGAGCTCGAGACGCACGGCAAGGTGAAAGTGGACCACGTCGCCGGCGCCGACGATGCGACGCTGAAGTCCCTCATCCAGCGCCACCTGCTCTACACCGGCAGCGAGCGCGCGCGCCTGGTGCTGGAGAACTGGAGCGCTTACCTGCCGAAGTTCGTGAAAGTGATGCCGCTCGAGTACCGCCGCGCGCTGAGCGAGCTCGCGGCCGAGCAGATGCGCCGCGAGCAGCCGCCCGCCACGGTGGAAGTGCGCGCGAACGATTAGATAATTGGGTCCCCGCCTACGCGGGGATGACACATGGGAAAGATCACCGGCTTCATCGAGATCGAGCGCCGGGACCGGCCTTATACGCCGATTCCCGAGCGCATCCGGTTCTTCCGCGAGTTCGTGCGCCCGTTGCCCGACGAGGAAATGGCGAAGCAGGGCGCGCGCTGCATGGACTGCGGCATCCCGTTCTGCCAGGCCGGTTGCCCGGTCAACAACATCATCCCGGACTGGAACGACCTCGTGTACCGCGGCAACTGGCGCGAGGCGCTCGCCGTGCTGCACTCCACCAACAACTTCCCCGAGTTCACGGGACGCGTGTGCCCCGCTCCGTGCGAAGCGGCGTGCGTTCTCAACATCAACAACGACCCGGTCACGATCAAGTCGATCGAGCAGGCGCTGGTCGACAAGGGCTGGACCGAAGGCTGGATCGGGCCGCAGCTCGCCGCGCGCAAGACGGGAAAGAAGGTGGCGGTCGTGGGCTCCGGCCCGGCGGGTCTCGCCTGCGCGCAGCAGCTCGCGCGCGCCGGGCACGACGTCACGCTCTTCGAGAAGAGCGACCGCATCGGCGGGCTGCTGCGCTACGGCATTCCCGACTTCAAGATGGAAAAGCACCTCATCGACCGCCGCATGGAGCAGATGGCGCTCGAAGGCGTCACGTTCCAGCCCAACACGCACGTCGGCGTGACGCTACCCGCCGCGGATCTCGTCGCGCAGTTCGACGCCGTCGCCCTCACCGGTGGTTCCGAAAAGCCGCGCGACCTGCCGGTGCCGGGACGCGACCTCGACGGCGTCCATTTCGCGATGGATTTCCTGCCGCAGCAGAACAAGGTGAACGCGGGCGACAGCGTGCAGGGGCAGGTCGTCGCCACGGGAAAGCACGTCGTCGTCATCGGCGGCGGCGACACCGGCAGCGACTGCATCGGCACGTCGATCCGCCAGGGCGCCGTCTCGGTCGTCAACTTCGAGCTCATGCCGCAGCCACCCGAGCAGGAGAACAAGCCCCTCACCTGGCCATACTGGCCGTTGAAGCTGCGCACGTCGTCGTCGCACGAAGAAGGCGCGGAGCGCGACTTCGCGGTGGCGACGAAGGCCTTCCACGGCGAAAACGGCCATGTGAAGACGCTCACCGCGTGCCACGTGGCCTGGGTGAAGGACGAGAAGGGTGCCACCGCCATGCGCGAAGTTCCGGGCAGCGAGTTCACGATTCCCGCCGAACTGGTGCTTCTCGCGATGGGTTATGTGCACCCCGTGCACGAAGGCATGATCGACCAGCTCGGCGTGGCGAAGGACGCGCGCGGCAACGTGAGCGCGCCGACCGACGGACCGGGCTCCTACGCGACGTCGGCGCCGAAGGTGTTCGCCGCGGGCGACATGCGGCGGGGCCAGTCGCTCGTCGTCTGGGCGATCCGCGAGGGCCGGCAGTGCGCGCGCGAGATCGACGCCTTCCTGATGGGCGCATCGGACCTGCCCCGCTGAGGTTGACGCTCGACACCCTGAAGCTCTTTCTCGCCGCGACCACCGTCGTCTACGCCGGCATCGTGGTCGCGGTGTGGATCGCGCAGGAGCGGATGCTCTTCTATCCGCAAGGCGTCACGATCCCGCCGCGCGCTCCGGCCGGCTGGCGCATGGAAACGGTCGCGTTCACGGCGCGCGACGGCACGCGGCTCGCCGGCACCCTGCTCTTGCCGCCGATGGAGCGTGCGCCGCTGGTGATCTACTTCGGCGGCAACGCCGAGGAGGTGACCGGATATGCGCACTCCGCACGCGAGACGTACGGCGAGCGCGCGGTCCTTTTCGTCAATTACCGCGGCTACGGCGAGAGCGGCGGCAAGCCCACGGAATCCGGTTTGGTCTCGGATGCGATCGAGCTTTACGACTGGGCACGCGCCCATGGCGGTATCGATCCGCAGCGCATCGCGCTGCACGGCCGCAGCCTCGGCTCCGGCGTCGCCGTGCAGCTCGCCGCGTCGCGGCCGGTGCGCTGCGTGATCCTGACCACACCCTTTTCGAGCGCGCTCGACGTCGCGCGAGAGGTCTATCCGTGGCTGCCCGTGGCGCTGCTCATGCGCCATCCGTTCGATTCGGCGCGGCGCGCGCCTTCCATTCACGTGCCCGCGCTTTTCCTCACGGGCGGGGCGGACACGCTCATCCCGAAGCGCCATGCCGAGCGCCTGGCCTCCGTGTGGGGCGGAAGCGTCGAGCACATCTCGTTCGACGGATTCGGCCACAACGACATCGATCTCTCGCCGCGCTACGTCCAGGCGATCCACGCCTTCCTCGACCGGCACCTGTGAGGCCGTGAGAAAATCGCCGGCCATGGCGAACGACGTCTTCCTGCGGGCATTGCTGCGCGAGCCTACGCCGTACACGCCGGTGTGGATCATGCGGCAGGCGGGGCGCTATCTCCCCGAATACAACGACACGCGGCGCAAGGCCGGAAGCTTCCTCGCGCTCGCGCAGACGCCCGAGCTCGCGTGCGAGGTGACGTTGCAGCCGATCCGGCGCTTCCCGCTCGACGCCGCGATCATCTTTTCGGACATCCTCACGGTGCCCGACGCGATGGGGCTGGGATTGCGCTTCATGGAGGGGGAGGGCCCGTCGTTCGAGCGGCCGCTGCGCGACGAGCGCGCCGTCCGTGCGCTCGCCCCTCCCGACCTGGAGCGGCTGCGCTACGTCTTCGACGCGATCGCGCTCACGCGCCGCGAGCTGCACGGGCGCGTCCCGCTCATCGGATTCTCCGGCAGCCCCTTCACGCTCGCCTGCTACATGGTCGAGGGAGGCGGCAGCGACGACTTCCGCGCGGTGAAGACGATGCTCTACGCGCGTCCCGAGCTGCTGCACCACATCCTCGCCGTCAACGCCGCCGCCGTGTCCGACTACCTCAATGCGCAAATCGCGGCGGGGGCGCAAGCGGTGATGATCTTCGACACGTGGGGCGGCGTGCTGTCGCAACCCGCGTTCGAGGAATTCTCGCTCGCGTATTCGCGCGCCGTGCTCGCCAAGCTCACGCGCGACTCGCAGGGCGCCGTCGTGCCGCGCATCCTCTTCACGAAGGGCGGCGGGTCATGGCTCGGCGCGATGGCGGGGGCGGGCGCCGACGCGCTCGGCGTCGACTGGCAAACCTCGCTCGCGGCGGCTCGCCGCGCCACCGGCGGCGCCGTCGCGCTCCAGGGCAACATGGATCCCATGGCGCTCTTCGGGACGCCCGACTCGATCCGCACCGAAGCCGCGCGCGTCCTGGCTTCGTACGGCCCGGGATCCGGGCACGTCTTCAATCTCGGCCACGGAATCTCCCAGCACACCAATCCCGATCACGTCGCCGCACTCGTGGACGCGGTGCATTCCGAGTCGCGTCAAGCGCGCGCCGCTTGACCGTGTCAAGAAAAATATTTGCGTCGATGTGATTGCTTATTCACACGGCGCGCGATCTCCGGGCCGCGCGGCGCATTTTATTGCGCGCCGGAGATGACAGGCAAAAGTCTGTTGCCGCTCAAGATGTTGCGCGATTGTGCGCTGCAGCATCGCCGATCCGCTAACCGCGCTGGCAGCTGCGGCCCGGCCCGGGGCGTGACGTGTTCACAGACTTATCCACATGCCTTTTCGGCGGCGGCGGCGAGGCGCGGACCGCCATGACGATCGCTCGCGTCGCCGTCGATGTGCCCATCGACACGCTGTTCGATTTCCGCGTGCCGGAGGGTGTGGCGGCGAGCCCCGGTTCGCTCGTGATCGTCCCGTTCGGCAAGACCCGCAGGGTCGGGCTCCTCGTCCAGCTGCAGGCGCGCAGCTCGGTCGCGCCGCAACGGCTGCGCGACGTGGAAGCGGTCGTCGCCGACGTCGCGCCGCTCGGCCGCGTCGAGCTCGAGCTGCTGGATTTCTGCGCGCGTTACTACGTGCGCCCGCTGGGCGAGGTCGCCGCCGCCGCGCTGCCGCCGCGCCTTCGCCAGGTCTCGCGGCGAGCGCTTGCTCCGGGAGCGCCCGATGCCCCACCGGCGGTGGCGCTGGCCGCGCCCGCCCTCACCGCGGCGCAGCAGGCCGCGATCGACATTTGCCGCGAAGCCCTCGGACGCTTCCGGGCGATCCTCCTGCAGGGCATCACCGGTAGCGGCAAGACCGAGGTGTACCTGCGGACGATCGAGACGGTGGTGGCAGCGGGCCGCCAGGCGCTGGTTCTCGTGCCGGAAATCTCCCTCACGCCGCAATTGTTGGCGCACGTACGCGGGCGGTTCGCCGGCGCGCAGGTCGTCGCAGTGCACAGCGGCATGGCCGAGGGCGCGCGCGCTTCGGCATGGCTCGCGGCGCAGCAGGGCACGGCCGCGATCGTGCTCGGCACGCGGCTCGCGGTGTTCCTGCCGTTTCGCGATCTGGGCCTCATCGTCGTCGACGAAGAGCACGATCCGTCGTACAAGCAGCAGGATGCAATGCGCTACAGCGCGCGCGACGTCGCGGTACGGCGGGCGCAACTGGGCGCGATCCCGGCGATCCTCGGCTCGGCCACGCCTTCGCTCGAAAGCTATGCGAATGCGCGCTCGGGCCGCTACGCCGCGGCGCTCCTTCCCGCGCGCGCCACCGGGGCGCAGCTGCCGCGCGTGCGCATGATCGACACGCGCGCCGATCGCGCCGCCGACGGCCTCTCGCACGCGCTCTCGGCGGCGATCGCCGAGCGGCTGCGCCTGGGCGAGCAGAGCCTCGTCTTCATCAACCGGCGTGGCTTCGCGCCGGTGCTGCATTGCCGCGCGTGCCAGTGGCACGCCACGTGCGCGCGCTGCAGCGCGAACCTCGTGGTGCATCGCGCCGCGAACGAGATGCGCTGCCATCATTGCGGGCATCGCGAGCAAATCCCTGCCGCGTGTCCGCGTTGCGCGAGCGCGGATCTCGCGCCGCTCGGCGAGGGCACGCAGCGCCTCGAGGCGCGGCTGCAGGAGGCGTTCCCGCAAGCGCGCATCGCGCGCGTCGATCGCGACGTGACCGCGCGCAAGGGAGCGCTGGAGGCGCTGCTCGACGACGTGCGCGCCGAACGCATCGACATCCTCGTCGGCACGCAGATGCTCACGAAAGGACACGACTACCCCGGACTCACGCTGGTCGGCGTCGTCGGCGCCGACCAGGCGCTCTTCAGCGCCGACTTCCGCGCCGCCGAGCGACTCTTCGCGCAGCTCGTGCAGGTCTCCGGCCGCGCCGGACGCGCGTCGCGTCCCGGAGAAGTGCTGATCCAGACCGAGTTCCCGCAGCACCCGCTCTATGTGGCGGCGGCGGCGCAGGATTTCGACGCCTTCGCCGAGTCCGAGCTCGCGCAGCGCCGCGAGGCGGGCCTGCCGCCGTTCTCGCACCTGGCGATGCTGCGCGTCGAGTCGAAGAAACGCGGCGAAGCGCTCGCGTTCGCGCGCTCGGCGGCGCGCGCCGCGCAACGCCTGGCGCGCGGCTCCTCGGTCGTGGAGATCTTCGACGCGGTTCCCGCGGCGCTCGAGCGCAAGGCGGGGTTCGACCGCGCGCAGCTCCTGGTGCGTTCGGCTTCGCGCCGCGAGCTGCAACCGTTCCTGCACGACTGGAACCGCGCGCTGGGTCGCGCGCGCCTCGCGCGCGTGCGTTGGACGATCGACGTCGATCCGCAGGAGGCATGAGGGGCGCCGGTATAATTGAAGGTTTCGATGGTCCCGCAGCTCGTGCCCTCCCCTGATTCGAAATCCCGCGTCACCGACCTCGTGCAGCAGGCGGTGAAGACGGCCTTTCCGGACGCGGCGGACGTGCAGATCGAGATCGAGCGCCCGCGCAATCCGGAGCACGGCGACTTCAGCACCAACGTCGCATTGCAGCTCGCGAAGCGCTACGGCAAGAAGCCGCGCGAGGCGGCCGAGGCGATCGCGCGTGCGCTGCCGGCCGCTTCCGAGATCGCGCGCACGTCGATCGCGGGTCCCGGATTCATCAACTTCACCCTGAGCGGCGACACCCGCTTCGCGGTCGTCACGCAAATCCTCGCGTCGGCGCAGCGCTACGGACGCTCCGATGCCGCCCACGGCGGCCGTTTCATGGTCGAGTTCGTTTCCGCCAATCCCACCGGCCCGTTGCACGTCGGGCATGGGCGGCAGGCGGCGCTCGGCGATGCGATCGCGTTGCTGCTCGAATCGCGCGGATGGAGCGTGACGCGCGAGTTCTACTACAACGACGCCGGCGCGCAGATCGAGAACCTCGCGCTCTCGGTGCAGGCGCGCTTGAAGCAGGCGCGCGGCGAGGCGGTCGAGATGCCGAAGGACGGCTACCTCGGCGACTACATCCGCGAGATCGCCCGCGAATACGTCGCGGCGCACTTCGGCGACGCCGCCGGCGACGACCTGGACGCCATCCGGCGCTTCGCCGTGGAGTACCTGCGCAAGGAGCAGGACATCGACCTGCGCGCCTTCGGGGTCAAGTTCGATTCGTTCTTTCTCGAGAGCTCGCTCTATACCGACGGCAAGGTCGAGGAAACCGTCGACATGCTGCGCAAGGCCGGGCACGTCTACGAGGCCGACGGCGCGTTGTGGCTTCGCACCACCGATTTCGGCGACGACAAGGACCGCGTGATGCGCAAGTCCGACGGCACGTACACGTACTTCGTGCCGGACGTCGCCTACCACCTCACCAAGTTCCGCCGCGGATTCGCCGCTGCGGTGAACGTGCAGGGATCGGACCACCACTCGACGGTCACGCGCGTGCGCGCCGGGCTGCAGGCGCTGGAAGCCGGCATCCCGCAAGGCTATCCGGGCTATGTGCTGCACCAGATGGTGACGGTGATGCGCGGCGGCGAAGAGGTGAAGATCTCCAAGCGCGCCGGATCGTACGTGACGGTGCGCGAGCTGATCGACGAGGTCGGGCGCGACGCCGTGCGCTACTTCTTCCTCATGCGGCGCGTGGATTCCCAGCTCGTTTTCGACATCGACCTCGCGAAGCGCCAGTCCGACGACAATCCGGTGTACTACGTTCAGTACGCTCACGCACGCGTGTGCAGCGTGCTGCGCGAGTGGGGCGGCGACCCGCGCTCCCTCGCCGCTGCGGACCTCGCGCGCCTTTCCTCGCCGCACGAGGCGGCGCTCGCGCAGGCGCTCGCCGAATTCCCCGAGGTGGTCGCGCGCGCGTGCACGGAGTTCGCGCCGCATCTGCTCACCTACTACCTGCACGACGACGTGGCGGCGCGACTGCATACCTACTACAATGCCGAGCGCTTCCTCGTCGAGGACGAGGGTCTCAAGCGCGCGCGTCTCGCGCTCGTCGCGGCCACGCGGCACGTGCTCGCCAATGGCCTCGGGCTGCTCGGCGTGGGCGCTCCCGAGAGGATGTGATGCCGAAGGACTACAAGGACTCCGGGACCGCGCGAGCCGACAGCCGGCTGAGCCATCCGCTGCTCCTCGGGATGATCATCGGGTTGCTGCTCGGCATCGTGATCTCGCTCGCCGTGGCGCTCTGGCTCAATCGCCTCTCGAATCCGTTCATCGAGCGCGGCAAGAGCGCGGCCGTTGCGGAGCCATTGCCGAAGATCGCGCCGGCGCAGCCGGGCGCGGCTGCCGAAGCGCCGAAAGCCGCGGCGACCGAGGCGCCTGCGAAGCCCGCGAAACCGGACAGGAAAGGCGCCGAGCGGCCGCGTTTCGAGTTCTACCAGATCCTGCCCGGCGAGAAAGACGCGGAGAAGCCGGCGGCCGCGCCGGCGAGGCCCGTCACGCCGCCTCCGCAGGCGTCGGCGCCGCCGCAAACGCCGCCGAAGCCCGGCTCTTCGCCCGCCGCGCCCAAGCCGCACAGCGGCGAGGTGTACTGGCTGCAGGCCGGCGCCTTCTCGGAGGAGAAGGAAGCTGACAACCTGAAGGCGAAGATTGCGTTAACAGGATTGGAGGCCACGGTGCGTGCGGTGAGCATTCCCGACAAGGGGACGCTCTATCGCGTGCGCCTGGGCCCGTACCAGAGCCTGGACGACGCGAACCGCATCAAGGCCGCGCTGTCCCAGAACGGCGTCGGCGCGGCGATCATCCGCACCGACGAATCCAGGAATCCCTAGAGGAACATTTCATGTATTTGCGCAAAGCGCAGTCCCTGCTCATCGCCTTCGCCGCGTTCGTCGCGACGTGCGCATGGTCGCAACCCTATGCGATGCTGCAGCCGCCGCAGCCCACCGAAGGCGGCGGAAAGATCGAAGTCATCGAGTTCTTCTGGTACGGCTGCCCGCACTGCTACCACCTCGAGCCGTCGGTCGCCGCGTGGACCAAGCGCGCGCCGAAGGATGTCGTGTTCAAGCGCGTACCCGCCGTGCCGAGCGACGCGTGGGCGCCGATGGCGTCGATCTACTACACGCTCGAGGCGATGGGATTGCTCGAGCAGTACCACCAGAAGGTGTTCGACGCGATCCACAAGGACAACGAGAACCTCGGCAACAAGAACGTGCTCGATCGCTGGCTCGCGAAGAACGGCATCGACGCGGCGAAATACCACGAGGTCGAAAAGTCGTTCACCGTCGCCACGAAGGTGGCGCGCGCGAAGCAGATGACGCAAGCCTACAAGGTCGACAGCGTCCCGAAGCTCATCGTGAACGGCAAGTACGCGACCGGTCCCGAGCAGGCGGGCAGCATGGACGGCATCTTCCCCGCGGTCGACCAGATGGTCGCCGCTGCGCGTCGCGACAAGGGTTGATTTGCGTGGTCGCGCAAGCGCCGTCGATGAGATAAATGAAAGTCTTCCTCACCGGCGCCTCGAGCGGCATCGGTGAGGCGCTGGCGCGGCTCTACGCCGCGCGCGGCGCGACGCTGGGACTCGTCGCCCGCCGCGCCGAGCTCCTCGAACGCCTCAAGGCATCCCTGGCGACGCCGTGCGAAACCTATGCGCGCGACGTGCGCGATCTCGGCGCGATGAGATCCGCGGCCGAGGCGTTCATCGCGCGCCACGGCGTTCCCGACATCGTGATCGCCAATGCCGGCGTGTCCTACGGCACGCTCACGCAGATCGAGGAAGACGTCGAGACGTTCCGCGAGACGCTCGAGATCAACGTCATGGGAATCGTGCACACGTTCCATCCGTTCATCGATCGCATGAAAGCGCGCGGCAACGGAACGCTCGCGGGCATCGCATCGGTGGCGGGATTCCGCGGGCTGCCCGGGGCGTCGGCATACAGCGCCTCGAAGGCGGCGGCGATCCGCTACATGGAAGCGCTGCGCATCGAGCTGCGGCGTTCCGGCGTGAAGGTGACGGCGGTCTGCCCCGGCTTCATCGCCACGCCGATGACCGCGAAGAACCCCTATCCGATGCCCTTCCTCATCGACGCCGACGAGGCCGCGCGCCTGATCGCGCGCGCCATCGACGCGCGCAAGGGCTACGCGGTCATTCCGTGGCAGATGGCGATCGTGGGGCGCGTGCTCGCGGTGCTGCCGAATGCGATCTACGACCGCTTGATGACGCGCGCCGGACGCAAGCCGCGCAAGGCCTGAGTCCCTAGCACCCGCGCTCGGGATGCGGGTGGATGTTGTCCACCCAGAAGACCTCTTCGGGCTTCTCGGCGACCGGGATGTCGAGGTTCACCACCACCGGCTCCTGGCCGCTTCGCAGCAGCACGCACTCGAGCGGCTCGTCCGGATTGCCGTTGATCTCCTGGTGCGGCACGTACGGCGGCACCCAGATGAAATCGCCGGGACCAGCCTCGGCGGTGTACTCGAGGCGCTCGCCCCAGCGCATGCGCGCCTTGCCCTTCACGACGTAGATCACGCTTTCCACCGGGCCGTGATGATGTGCGCCGGTCTTGGCGTTGGGGAGAATCTTCACGGTGCCCGCCCAGATCTTTTCCGCGCCGACGCGTGCGAAGTTGATCGCGGCGGCGCGCGACATGCCCTTCGTCTGCGGCACGTTCGGATCCAGCTCGTGAGCGTGCACGACGCGCACGCCATGATGCTTCCACTCGGTCATAGTTGCTCCGTTTCGCTTTGCGCCGGACGCCAGACCAGCAACCGTTTCTCGACCTCGCCCACCAGGACATCGAGCACCAGCGCGAATCCCGTGAGCACGAGGATGCCCGCGAAGACCGTGTTGATGTCGAAGGCGCCCTCCGCCTGCTGGATGAGATAGCCCACCCCGCGCGCCGACCCCAGGTATTCGCCCACGACGGCGCCGACCAACGCCATGCCGACGGATACGTGCAGGCTCGAGAAAAGCCACGATGTGGCGGATGGAAGGTACACGTGGCGCAGCAGCTGCCGGCGATTGGCGCCCAGCATCAAGGTGTTGTTGAGCACCACGGGGCTGACTTCCTTCACCCCCTGGTAGACGTTGAAGAACACGATGAAGAACACGAGCGTCACGCCGAGCGCGATCTTGGATCCGATGTCGAGCCCGAACCACACCAGGAAGATCGGCGCCAGCACGACGCGCGGCATCGCGTTCAAAGCCGTGATGTAGGGCTCGAGGATCGCCGAGGCGATGGGAGAAAGGCCGAGCCATAGCCCCACGACGAGGCCCGCCGCGGCGCCGATGCAGAACGCGAGCACGGTCTCCTCGAGCGTCACCCAGAGGTGCCTGTAGATCGTGCCCTCCGAGAACCAGGTCCATATGACCTGGAACATCTTCAGCGGCTCGCCGAAGAAGAACGCGGCGCGGTTGGGATTCTCCCAGACGATCGGCGGCAGGAGATCGGGCTGCGTGGCGACCTGCCAGGCCGTGAAGACCGCGGCGAGGAGAAGCGCCTGGTAGAGCCGCAGCCGCGCGCGTTTCATGCGGCCGTCCGGTTGCGCGTCTGCGCATAGCCTTTCAGCACTTCATCCTTCATCGAGTGCCAGATGCGGTCGTGCAGGGCGATGAAGCGCGGCGTGAGGCGGATTTCGGCGACATCGCGCGGCCGCGGAAGGTCGATCGCGAACTCGCCGATCGGGCGCGTCGCGGGGCCGGCGGACAGCACGATCACGCGGTCGGACAGCGCGATCGCCTCCTCGAGGTCGTGCGTGATGAAGACCACGCTCTTGCGATCGGCGCTCCACAGCTCGAGCAGCTCGTTCTCCATCAGCTGGCGCGTCTGGATGTCGAGCGCGGAGAACGGCTCGTCCATGAGCAATATCGGCGGATCGAGGATGAGCATCTGCGCGAGCGATGTGCGCTTGCGCATGCCCCCGGAGAGCTGGTGCGGATAGAGGTCGCCGAATCCGGCGAGCCCGACGCGCGCGAGCCACGCCTGCGCCTCACGTTTCGCCTCGTCGGCGGGGACGCCGCGGAATTCCAGCCCCGCCATCACGTTCGCGAGGCAGCTGCGCCACGGCATCAACGCCTCGGTCTGGAACATGTAGCCGGCGCGCCGGTTGATGCCGGCGAGCGGCTCGCCGAGCACGCGCACGCTTCCCGACGAGGGCTTGAGCAGTCCGGCCGCGACGTTGAGCAGCGTCGACTTGCCGCAGCCCGTGGGGCCGACGACGGACACGAACTCGCCCTCGCCGATTGCGAGCGTCACGTCCTTCACTGCGGTGTAGGCGCCGCGCGCGCCCGCGAAGGCGCAGGTGACGCGGTCGAGCTCGACGGCGGCGGCCATCTATGGGTACTTGGCGTTCGCCTTCTTCACGAATGAGTTGTCGAAGGTCGTGGCGAGGTTGAGCTTGCCGGCGTTCATGACCGAGGGCTCGAACTGGTACAGCACCTTGTACACGTTCTCCGCCGCCTTCATGGACATCTCGCCGTTCTCGGAGAATCCGATCATGTTCTTGAGCAGCCCTTCCTTGTAGAGCGACGGGTTGCCCGCCTTGTACTCGGCGGGCATGAGGTCGACGATCTGCTGCGGGCTCGCCTTCGCGATCCACTTGTCGGCGCGGACCATCGCGTTCACGACGGCCTGCACCGTATTCGGATTCTTCTTCACGAACTCGTCGGTCACGTAGATCACCGCGGCCATGTAATCGCCGCCGTAGACGTCCTTCATGCCCTTCTCGGTGCGCGTGTCGTAGAGGGCGACGAACTTGCCGGTGGACTCGAGCTGGGTCAGCACGGGATCGAGGTTGACGAGCGCGTCGATCTCGCCCTTGTCGAGCGCCGCGAAGGCGCCCGCCCCCGTGCCGACGCCGACGATCGAGACGTCGGTCGGCTTCAGGCCGTCCTTCACGAGGATGTTGTTCACGAACATGTTGGTCGAGGAGCCCGGCGCCGTGACGCCGATCTTCCATCCCTTCATGTCCTTCGCGCCCTTGAATCTCGCGGCGCGCTCCTTGGACATCGCGAGCGCCATGGCGCTGAACTTCATCTGCAGTACCACGGCCTTGATGGGCTGCTTCTTCGCGGCCATGTTGATGGTGTGCTCGTAGGCGCCGGAAACCATGTCGGCGCTGCCGCCGACGAGCGCCTGCAGCGCCTTGGCGCCGCCTGCGAAGTCCGGGATCTCGACCTCGAGGCCTTCTTCGCGGAAGTAACCCTTGCGCTCCGCGACCGTGAGCGGCAGGTAGTAGAAGAGGTTCTTGCCGCCGACGGCGATGGTGATCTTCTTCTTCTCCGGCGCCTGCGCGCAGGCGAGCGTGGCGGCGGCGATGGCGAGGGTGACGGCGACGGCGTTGCGCACGATGCGGGCGATACCCATGGAAACTCCTCTCAGGTTTTGGCGAATTCGGGTGGGTCGTGGAGCTCGAGCGTCTGCCCGGCCTTCATCACCTGGCCGGGCGTGTCGTGGCCGACGACCGCCGGAATGCGGCGCGCCACGGCGAGAAGCTTCGCGAGATCGACGCGCGTGTCGCAGCCCATGTCCTCGAGCATGTTGACCATGTCCTCGGTGCACACATTGCCCGTGGCTCCCGGAGCGAACGGACAGCCGCCGAGCCCCGACACGGAGCCGTCGAACGAGCGCGCGCCGGCCTCGATCGACGCGACGACGTTGGCGAGGCCCATGCCGCGCGTGTTGTGGAAGTGCATCGTGTAGTAGGTGTCGTTCGGCGGCGGGAAACGGCGCAACACCTCGCGCGTGAGGTCGGACACCTGGCGCGGGTTCGCCATGCCGGTCGTGTCGGCGAGGGAGATGCCGTCGACGCCGAGCGCGCGGAATTTCTCGACGAACGAGTAGACGACGTCCTCGTGCACGCGCCCTTCGAACGGGCAGCCGAAGGTGGTCGAGAGGCTGAGCGAGATCTTGATCCCCGCCGCGTGCGCGGCGCGCACCATCGCCGGCAGCTCCGCGAGCGACTGCTCGTGCGTGCGGTTGATGTTGGCGCGGTTGTGGGTTTCGGAAGCGGAGATCACCGCGTTCACTTCGTCGGGCTTGCGCAGGGCGGCGGCCGCGTTGTGCACGCCGCGCAGGTTCGGCACGAGCGCCACGTAGACGACGCCGGGAACGTGGTCGATTCCGGCGAGCACCTCGTTCGCGTCGGCGAGCGCCGGCACCGCTTTCGGCGAGACGAACGACGTCACCTCGATCTTGTGCAGCCCCGTGCGCGCCAGCTGGTTGATCACCTCGATCTTCGTGGCCGTGGGCACGAAGACCTTCTCGATCTGGAAGCCGTCGCGCACGGCGACGTCGTTGATGTAAAGGCGCATGGTCGAGGGAGCCGACTGCAAATGAACTTAACCGGCGGGGAGAGCGCGATTTTACTCTCCGAACGGAGGATGGCGCGCGGCTTGCGGTGCGGAACCGCCGCCGGGGCGCCGTGTCTTCCCCGCAAGCGTCGAAAGAGGATCCCTCATGGCCAAAGCACTCGTCGCAACTGTCGCCGCACTCGCGGCTCTCCCGGCCGCGGCCGCGATCGCGCCCCCGGACGTTTCGCCCGTGCTGCGGGCCTCGGCGGCCGAGGAGCCGGCGCTCGCGCTCTCCGAGGCTGGCGTCAACATCTTCGAATGCCGCCCGCGCGCCGGCGTCCCCGGCGGCTACGGGTGGACCTTCATCGCGCCGGATGCCACGCTCTACGACGGCAATCGCAGCGTCGCCCGCCGCACCTCGCCCGGCCTATGGGAATCGACCGGGGACCGCACCAGCGTCTCCGGCTTCGCGCGCGCCGCGCAGAACGCCGGCGGCGACAACCTGCCGTGGGCGCTCTACCGCGCGCTTCCCGTCGGCGATGCGGGGCTTTTCGCGGGCGTGAGCAGCATCCAGCGCGTGAACACGCGCGGCGGCGTGGCGCCGCTCACCGGATGCACCGAGGCCACCGCCGGCAGCGAGCAGCGCGTCGCGTTTACCGCCGACTACTACTTCTACCGCGTGAACGGCGGCTAGCCTTTCAGGCCACGACGCCGCGCCCGCGCAATCGGGCGATGGCGTCGGCGGCGTAGCCGAGAGCGCGCAGCACCTCGTCGGTGTGCTCGCCCAGGCGCGGCCCGATCCAGCGCGTCGCGCCGGGCGTCTGCGAAAGCTTCGGCACGATTCCCGGCAACAGCAGCTCGCGATCGCCCAGCGCATGGCGCTCGAGCATGGCGCGCGCGCGGTACTGCACGTCCTTTGCGATGTCCGCGATCGAATAGATGCGCCCCGCCGGGACTTCGGCCGCCTCGAGCGTGGCGAGCACCGTGTCGAGATCGTGGCCGGCGGTCCAGTCGCCGATGACGCGATCGATCTCCTGCGTGCGGCGCACGCGCCCGTCGTTGGAGGCGAGCGCCGGGTCGTCGGCGAGGTCGGCACGCCCGATCGCACGCATCATCCGCTTGAAGATCGCGTCCGCATTCGCGCCGATGACGACGTATTGCCCATCGCCGCAGGCATAGGTGTTGGACGGCACGATGCCGGGAAGGGAAGCTCCGCTGCGTTCGCGCACGTGGCCGTCCATGCCGTACTCGGGAAGCATCGACTCCATCATGGCGAACACCGCTTCGTACAACGCGACGTCGACCACCTGGCCCCTGCCCGTCGTCGCGCGCGCGTTCAATGCGGCGAGCGCGCCGATGACGCCGAAGAGCGCGGCGAGCGAGTCGCCGATGGACACGCCGACGCGCACGGGCGCGCGGTCGGGATAGCCCGTGATGTAGCGCATGCCGCCCATGGATTCGCCGATCGCGCCGAAGCCCGGACGATCCTTGTAGGGTCCCGTCTGCCCGAAACCCGAGATGCGCACCATCACGAGCCCGGGGTTGCGCTCCGCGAGCCGCTCGTAGCCGAGGCCCCAGCGCTCCATCGTGCCGGGGCGGAAATTCTCGATGACGACGTCGGCGTCGGCGGCGAGCCGGCGCACGATCTCCTGGCCGTCGGCCTCACGCAGGTTCACCGCGACCGATTTCTTGTTGCGCGCCTGCGCGTACCACCAGAGGGAATTCCCCTCGTGCAGCCGGCGCCACTTGCGCAGCGGATCGCCTTCGCCGGGCGTCTCTACCTTCACGACGTCGGCGCCGAATTCCGCGAAGAGCCGCGCGCAATACGGCCCCGCGATGAGCGTGCCGAGCTCGACGACCTTGAGGTTCGCGAGCGCCGCCTTCATCGCGCCGCCTGCGCTGCGGCGCGCGGATGCACGAAGAGCTCGAACTTCTCGACCGATTCCGCCGGGCGGTTGCCCGACCACGCGAGCTTCCAGTCGGGCGCGTACGGGACATGCGGATTCTGCACCTTGCCCATCCAGAGCAACGCGCCACATTCCTCCTCGTGCAGGAAGCGGCGCCGCGGCGCGACACCGGTGAAGTATTCGACCAGCGCGCGCTCCGATTCCCCGGGACCGTCCATCACGATGCAGTTGGGATCGGCCGGAAGGTGGCGCGCCATGTCGGCGAATACCTCGCGATAGCTCTTCGCCGCGTCGAGCCACGGCGTGAGCAGCGTCATCCCGAGGCCCCAGACGAGCGCGAGCGTTCCGACCCAAATGCCGAGGCTCGGCGAAGCGAGCTTCGCGCGCAACGCGATGAGCGCGATGTAGCCCGCGGTGAGCGCAACCGCCGCGATGATCGCGAGCGGCACAAGCGGCATCTGGAACGGCAACGGCAGCACGCGCGCGATCCTCCCGGAGTCGGGCAGCGTGCCTTGGGTCGCGAGCAGGAACCAGGCGCCCCACACGACGATCGCTCCCGCCGCGGCAAGCGCGATCGAGAAGATCGCGAGCGTTTTCGCGGCTGCGCCTTCGGGCCTGCGCAAGCCCGCCACGCCTGCGAGCACGAGCGGCGGGACGACGGGAAGGATGTAGACGGCGCGCATCGACACCGCGGTGCCCAGCACGATCGCGCTCACCAGCGCCATGGTGAGGCCGATCTGCATTCCCGGCTGCTGCCAGGCGCGCACGCGCTCGCCGGCGACGGCGCCGATCACGTAGATCCACAGCGGAAACAGGAACCAGGGCAGCGTCTCGCTCCACGAGCCGGGCTCGTAGGCCGCGCCCAGGCGCGCGACCGAGAATCCCGCGAAACGCCCGAAGTTGTTGTCCCAGAACCATTCGACGAAGAGCGGCTGGGAGCGCAGGTAGAGCGCGATGGGCCAGATGAGGAGCGCCGGCGCCGCGACCGCCGCGGCGTAGATGAGCTGCGTCGCATAGCGCCATCGACGCCATTGGCGGAAGAAGAGCGGCAGCAACACGGCGGTCACGCCGATGACGCCCGGGGCGAAGAGGCCCTTGCCGAGGAATCCCGCGCCGACGCCCAAGCCCAGCATCGGCCCCGCCCACGCGCGGTCGCGCGCGCACGCCGCGAAGCCGAGCACCGCGATGCCGAATCCGGCGAGCAGCGCGAGATCGACCTGCATCTTCTGCGCGTGGCTCTCGAGGCCGAGAGTCGCGAGGAAGAGCAGCACCGCCGGCGCCGCCGCGCCTTCGCCCCAGCACAACCGCGCCGCCCACGCGGTCGCGCCGAGCGCGACGAGCACGAAGACAGCGCTCGCGATGCGAGCGGCGTCGTGCACGGGAAGCAGCGGAGAGGCGATCGCCGCGGTCGCCCACGAAACCCAGTAGTACAGCGGCGGTTTCTCGACGAAGGGCTGCCCGCCGACGGTGGGCACGATCCAGTCGCCGGTGCGCAACATGTGATAGACCACGCCGAACGTGTACGGCTCGTCGGCCTTCCAGGGATCGTGGCCGACGAGTCCGGGAACGAGGTAGGCGACGATCAGAAGCGCGAGGATGATCAAACCCGCATTACGATGTGCGCCATGCATCAGGCTAGACTCGCGGTCATGAGTTGCGCATTCTGCCTCGTCTTCGCCGGATTCTACGCGGAGGCCGAGTCGCCTCCGCGCCGTGACGGCGACGGCTTCCACAACAATTACCCGCACGAGGGCAAGCGCAGCTTCTGGCTGTGGAAATGGGAGCAGCTGCGGCAGGGAATGCCGCAGCCACCGCCGGGAGGCTGGAAGATCCCGCGCGTGCGCACCGACGCCGCGGCCCTGCGCGCGAACGGCCACGATCCGACGCTCACGTGGATCGGGCACGCGAGCTTCCTCATCCAGCTCGCCGGCGTGAACGTGCTCGTCGATCCGCAGTTCTCGGAGCGCGCCTCGCCGGTGCAATTCGCCGGCCCGAAACGCATCGTCGCCCTCCCCATCACGATGGAGGAGCTGCCGCGCATCGACGTCGTGCTCATCTCGCACAACCACTACGACCACCTCGACGTCGACACCGTGAAAGGGCTCGCCGCCTCCGCGGACGGCACGCCGCTCTTCCTCGTTCCCCTGGGACTCAAGGCGTGGTTCCACGAGCTCGGCATCGACGCGGTCGAGGAGTACGACTGGTGGCAATCGCGCACGCTGCGCTCGGTCAAGCTCACGCTCGTCCCCGTGCAGCACTGGAGCAAGCGCACGCTGTGGGACGCGAACCGGACGCTCTGGGGCGGCTGGGTGATGGAAGGAGGCGGCATGCGCGTCATCCACACCGGCGACCTCGGCTATTCGCGCGACGCGCGCGATATCGGCGAACGGCTCGGCCCCTTCGATCTCGCGCTCATCCCGATCGGCGCCTATGCCCCGCGCTGGTTCATGAAGACGATGCACGTCGATCCGCCGGAAGCCGTGCAGGTGCGCAGCGACCTGCGGGCCGCGCGCGCCATCGGAATGCATTGGGGAACGTTCGAAGACCTGACCGATGAGCCGATGGACGAGCCGCCCGAACGGCTCGCGGCCGCGCGCGCCGCCGCGGGCCTCGACCCGGAGGACTTCGACGTCATGGCGATCGGCGAGACGCGGCCCATCGCGGCGCGGCCCGTGCCATGAACGAGACGGTGCGCCGCGACGAGCGTCACCCGGAGCTGCGCGCCGCGCTGCGCGCGCTCTGCGCCGGTTTTCCTCCGGAGTACTTCCGCAAGATCGACGCCGAGCGCGCCTATCCCGACGCGTTCGTCGAGGCACTGACGCGCGCGGGCTGGCTCGCGGCGCTCATTCCCGAGGAATACGGCGGACCGGGACTCGGCGTCTCCGAGGCCTCCGTGATCATGGAGGAGATCAACCGCGCCGGCGCCAACGCGGGCGCGTGCCACGGGCAGCTCTACGTGATGACGATGCTGGTGCGGCACGGATCCGCCGAACAGAAGCGGCGCTACCTGCCGCGCATCGCCTCGGGGGAGCTGCGCCTGCAGTCGATGGGCGTCACGGAACCGGGCGCAGGCACCGACACGACGGCGATCTCGACCTACGCCACGCGCAAGTCGGACCGCTACGTCGTGAACGGCCAGAAAGTGTGGATCTCGCGCGTGCGGCACTCGGACCTGATGATCCTGCTCGCGCGCACGACGCCGCTGGGCCTCGTCGCGCGCAAGTCCGAGGGCCTGTCGCTGTTCCTCGTCGATCTGCGTGATGCCGTGGGGCGCGGGCTCACGGTGAAGCCGATCGCGAACATGGCCAACCACGAGACCAACGAGCTCTTCTTCGACAACCTCGAGATTCCCGCCGAGAACCTGATCGGCGTCGAGGGCCGCGGCTTTCGCCAGCTCCTGGACGGCCTCAACGCCGAGCGCGCGATCATCGCCGCCGAATGCATCGGCGACGGGCGCTGGTTTGTCGAGAAGGCCGCGCGCTACGCGCGCGAGCGCGAGGTCTTCGGCCGGCCGATCGGCAAGAACCAGGGCGTGCAGTTTCCGATCGCCGAGGCCTCGATCGAGGTCGAGGCCGCGGATCTCATGCGATTCCGCGCGTGCGACCTGTACGAAGCGGGCGAGGCGTGCGGCGCGCAAGCCAACATGGCGAAGCATCTCGCGGCGAAAGCCTCGTGGGAGGCGGCCAACGTTTGCCTGCAGGTGCACGGCGGCTACGGCTTCGCCGCCGAGTACGACGTCGAGCGCAAGTTCCGCGAGGCGCGGCTGCACCTGGTCGCGCCGATCTCGACGAACCTCGTTCTCGCGTACGTCGCCGAGCACGTGCTCGGCCTGCCGCGCTCCTTCTAGCTACTCGACCGTTACCGCCTTCGCGAGGTTGCGCGGCTTGTCGACGTCGGTGCCGCGCCTGAGCGCCGTGTGATAGGCGAGGAGCTGCACCGGGATCGCGTGCACCACGGGCGAGAGCAGGCCCGAGTGCCGCGGCGTGCGAATGACGTGAACGCCTTCGCTCGCGGTGAAATGGCTGTCGAGGTCGGCGAACACATAGAGCTCGCCGCCGCGCGCCTTCACTTCCTGCATGTTCGACTTGACCTTCTCGAGGAGCGCGTCGTTGGGCGCGATCACCACCACCGGCATCGACGCGTCCACGAGCGCGAGCGGTCCGTGCTTGAGCTCGCCCGCGGGATAGGCCTCGGCGTGGATGTAGGAGATCTCCTTGAGCTTGAGCGCGCCTTCCAGCGCCACCGGGTAGTGGATGCCGCGGCCGAGGAAGAGGGCATGCTCGCGCTTGGCGAAACGCTCGGCCCACGCCTGGATCTGCGGCTCGAGGTTGAGCGCGTGCTGCACGCTCCCCGGAACGAAGCGCAGCTGCTCGATGGCGCCGGCCTCCGCGCGCGCATCGAGGCGCCCGCGCGCTTTCGCGATCGCGAGCGCGAGCACGAAGAGCGATGCGAGCTGCGTGGTGAACGCCTTGGTCGAGGCCACGCCGATCTCGGCGCCGGCGCGCGTGTAGAAGACGAATCGCGAGGCGCGGGGAATCGCGCTTTCGCGCACGTTGCAGACCGAGAGCGTCAACGCGTGCCCGAGCTCCTTCGCGCGCTTCAACGCTTCCATCGTGTCGAGCGTCTCGCCCGACTGCGAGATCGTCGCGACGAGGCTCTTCGGATTCGGGATCGACTCGCGGTAGCGGTATTCGTGGCCGAGCTCGACGACGCACGGCACCCGCGCGAGCTGCTCGATCCAGAAGCGCGCGACCAGTCCCGCGTAGTGGCTGGTGCCCGAGGCGAGCAGCAGCACCGAGTCGATGCCGGCGAAGGCGCGCGCGGCACCTTCACCGAAGAGCGCGTCGATGTTCAGGCCCGCGTCGATCAGCGCCTCGAGCGTGTCGGAGATCGCGCGCGGCTGCTCGTGGATCTCCTTCTGCATGAAATGGCGATACGGTCCCAGGTCGACCGCCTCGGCGCTGAGCTCCGAGACGTGCACCGGCCGCGTGACGGATGCGCCCGAAGCGTCGACGATCTCGATCCCGCCGCGGTGGAGGGCGACGACATCGCCGTCCTCGAGATAGATCACGCGGCGCGTCTGCGCGATGAGCGCAGAGACGTCGGAGGCGAGGAAGTTCTCGCCTTCGCCCAGACCGACCACGAGCGGGCATCCCATGCGCGCACCCGTCATCGTGTGCGGGTCGGCGAGCGCGACCACGCCGATCGCGTAGGCGCCGTGCAGGTCGCGCGCCGCCTGGCGCGTCGCCGCGAAGAGATCGCGGCCGTCGCGGAAATAATGGTGGATGAGGTGCGCGACCACCTCGGTGTCGGTCTGCGACTCGAAGGCGTAACCGAGCGCCTTGAGGCGAGCGCGCTGCTCCTCGTGGTTCTCGATGATGCCGTTGTGCACGACGGCGATCTCGCTCATCGAGACGTGGGGATGCGCGTTGGGCTCGGTGACGCCGCCGTGGGTGGCCCAGCGCGTGTGCGCAATGCCGACGATCCCCTTTAGGCCCTCGGCGCGCACCGCCGTCTCCATCTCGGACACGCGTCCCACGCGGCGCACGCGGCGAATGCCGCCGTTCAGCACCGCGATGCCCGCCGAGTCGTAGCCGCGATATTCGAGGCGCTTCAGCCCTTCCGTGAGGATGGGGACGACGTCCCGGCCGGCGATGGCTCCGACGATTCCGCACATGACGCCCATTCTCTCATGGCGGCATCGGCCGACCGGGCACGGCGGGGGCGCAGAAAAAGAAGCTCTCCCCAGCCTGGGGGTCTGGGGAGAGTCAATGCAGGCGGCATGCTCTTGGCCTCACGTCGCCTTACAGGCCGCAGGAGAGGAGGGAACCCACGACCCGATGGCATCCTGCCAAGACGCAGCCCGTGGCGCAGTGGACTATTGATCAACCGCGATGCTGAATCTTCCGCATGTTGGCGGCCAGCCGGGCGAGGCATGCGAGGGCGAGCGTCACGGACGCCCCCGCGACCGGGAGGTGGATGCCTGCCCGCAGGCAGACGAGCGCCGTCACGGCAAGGGCGATGGCGGCAAGGAGCGTGGCGGCGAGCGCCGGCACGGTGCGCCGCACCAGGAAGACGAGTGCGGCGGCCAACGCGAGCAGCATCGACCAGGGGCGCGCCGCGTCCAGCGGTGCGCCCGCAAGCGCGGTGCGAAGCGACTGCGCGTGCACCACGACCGACGGCGAATCGCCGCGCTCGGGCTCCCAGCCCGCGAGATTGAGCGGGACCTCGATGCGCGACCCATAGGGCTGCGTCTCGCCGATCAGCACGATGCGGTCGCGAAAGACCTTCCCGAGGGTGTCCATGTCGGGCGCCTCGATCACGTTCTTCAGCGGTACGTAGCGAAAGCGCGGCCCGAGCGAGAAGTCGATGAGGCCGTCGGAGCACGCGGCATCGAGGGCGCGGCACAGCCGCCCGGCGAAGCTCGGATAGCCCCCGTCCTCCGTCGGCACGAGCAGCGAGAAGCGCCGCGTCGTGCCGTCGGCGTCGCGCGCGATGAGGCCGATCGCGAAACGCTCGCCTCCGAGCAATGCGAGATAGGGAGCGTGCACCTGGCGCGCGGCGCGCGTACGCGCGTCGATCGCGAGCGCGCTCACGAAAGGGCCGTTGCGCGCCGCGGCCGCAAGCCCCGTGAGCAATGCGCGGTCGAGTCCCGGGCGGATCGCCTCGTACGAGCGTTCCGGCAGCGCCAGCTCGAGCCCGATCGCACGCGGGTGCGTGGAGGCGATGCGGGCGAGCGCGAGACCGAGCGAGGCGTGCCAGAGCGCAGGCGGTTCCGGAATCGACGCCACGGTGGCCGGGTCGACGCCGACGATGACGATGTCGTCGGGCGTCGGGCGCGGCGCGAACTCGCGCAGCACCCGCCACGCCGAATCGAGCAGCGCGTCGTCCAGGCGTGGCCCGAGCGGCGTGAGGGTGGCGAGGAATCCCGCGACCGCGAGTGCCGCGACCGCGATTGCCTTGGGCGCCGCGCCGCCGCCGTCGTCTTCCCGCATGGCGTTTATCTTAACGCCCGTGCCCGGCGGTGCTAGACTGGCCCCGTTTCCCGAGTCCAGAGAACAAGATGACCGGGGAGTCTCCCAACACCGCGCAGCTGCAGACGATTTCCGATCCCTGGGTGAGGCAGCTCGCCGCCCTCGGGCGAGTGCGCAGCTATCCGAAGCACACGGTCTTCATCACCGAGGGCGATTCGAGCGACTCGGTGTTCGTGATCCTCTCGGGCAAGGTGAAGGTCTTCGTCTCCGACAGCGAAGGCCACGAGATGATCCTGGATACGCAGGGTCCCGGGGAATACGTGGGCGAGATGGCGCTCGACGGCAATCCGCGCTCGGCCTCGGTGATGACGCTCGAGCCCTCGATGTTCTCCGTGGTGGCGCGCGATCCGATCCGCGAGGCGATCCGCCACAACCCCGACTTCGCGCTCGACATGATCTCCAAGATCATCGATCGCGCGCGCATCGCCACCAACAGCGTGAAGGACCTGGCGCTCCTCGACGTTTACGGGCGCGTCGCGCGGCTGCTCCTCAACCTCGCCGTGGAGCGCGACGGCCGGCTCACGATCCCCGAGAAGCTCACCCAGCAGGAGATCGCCGAGCGCGTCGGCGCCTCGCGCGACATGGTGAGCCGCATCTTCCGCGACCTCAACGCGGGCGGCTACATCAAGGTCGAGAACCGGATCATCACGATCACCAAGAAGCCGCCCGCCCGCTGGTAGTTGGACGCAATATTCCGCAATTCCCCGCCTCAGTCGTCCGTGGAGGCCCCGGGGCCTTGCGCGTAGCTTGACTCCTGCCTGGCGCACAGGCATTTCCGAGCAGGAGAACAACATGCTGGACGAGATCCGCAAGAACCACGACCCGCGCCCCACCGCCGAAGAGCGTGCCTGGATGGACGCCGACCGCTTCTCCGCCGCGCACGTCGTTGCCGCGGCGGTGCTCGCTCTCATGGTGGCGCTGAGCGTGAGCCTGCCCAACGGCGAAGCGATGGCGACCGTCGCCGTGGCGAGCCACCAGTAGCCTCGGCTACTTCTTCTCCTTCGTCGGCCGCTGCCAGTCCGGTTTCGAGAGCTGGCGCTTCTCCGTGAGGGTGAGGCCGCCCGGAGGCACGTCGCGCGTGATGGTCGCACCGGCGCCGATGGTGGCGCCCTTGCCGACGGTGACCGGCGCGACGAGCTGCACGTCCGAGCCGATCTGCACGTCGTCCTCGATCACGGTGCGGTGCTTGTTCACGCCGTCATAGTTGCAGGTGATCGTGCCGGCGCCGATGTTCACGTCCCTGCCGACGCTCGAATCGCCGATGTAGGCGAGGTGGTTCGCCTTGCTCGCGCGCCCGATCGCGCTCGCCTTCACCTCGACGAAGTTGCCGATGTGCACCTCGTCGGCGAGCTCGGTGCCGGGGCGGATGCGCGCGTACGGACCGATGCGCGCGTTCGCGCCGATGCGCGCTTCCTCGATGAGCGAGAAAGGCTTGATCTGCGTGCCGTCGCCGACGTCCACGTCGCGCAGGATGCAGTTGGCGCCGATGCGCACGCCGTCGCCCAGCACCACCTTGCCTTCGAAGATGCAGTTCACGTCGATGGACACGTCGCGGCCGCAGTCGAGCGTGCCGCGCACGTCGATGCGCGCCGGATCGGCGAGGGAGACACCGGCTTCGAGCAATCGTGACGCCTGGCTCATCTGGTAACGCCGCTCGAGCGCGGCGAGCTCCACCTTGCTGTTGATGCCGAGGCACTCGTCGGCCGAGCGCGGCGCCGCGGTCTCGATCGCCACGCCGTCGGCGGCGGCGAGCGCCACCACGTCCGTCAAATAATACTCGCGCTGCGCGTTGTCATTGCGCAGGCGCGCGAGCCATCGCTCGAGCCGCGCGCGGGGAGCGGCGAGGATCCCGGTGTTGGTTTCGCGAATCGCGCGCTGCTCGCCGGTCGCGTCCTTCTCCTCGACGATGCCGGTGACGCGGCCGCCCGCGTCGCGGAGGATCCGGCCGTAGCCGCGCGGGTCGGGAGTCTCCTGGACGAGGATCGCGAGGCGGTCACGCGCCGCGGCCTGCGCGAGCGGGGCGAGCGTGGCTCGCTCGATGAGCGGCACGTCTGCGTAGAGCACGAGGACGATGCCGTCGCTGCCGAGCTTCGGCAGCGCCTGCATGACGGCATGCCCGGTGCCGAGCTGCGGTTCCTGCGTCACCCATTCGATGTCCGGTTCGGCGGCCGCTTCGCGCACCGCCTCGGCGCCATGCCCCACCACGACGACGAGGCTGCGCGGCTCGAGCGCGCGCGCCGTCGCGAGCACGTGCGCGAGGAGCGGCCGGCCGGCGAGTCGATGCAGCACCTTGGGCAGCGCCGAATGCATGCGCTTGCCCTTGCCGGCGGCGAGGATGACGACGTCGAGGGGCGGACGGCTCACAGAAAGAAAAAGGGCAGGGGAGTTCCCCTGCCCGCATGTGTTGCGCCTCTAACCACTATGCGCGCATGTTACCACGTCACCGGCGTTGGCGTAGCTTGCGGATCGCGGCGAGCTGCGCGACGGCTTCGGCGAGCTCGGCCTGCGCCTTCGCGATCTCCATCGCGCCGGTGCGGTGCGCGATCGCCTCCTTCGCGAGACGCTCGGCTTCCATCGCCTTCGCCTCGTCGAGATCGTGCGCGCGCACCGAAGTGTCCGCGAGCACCGTGACCGAATCGGGCTGCACCTCCATCATGCCGCCCGAGACGTAGATCACCTCCTCCTCGGCGCCGGGACGGCGGATGCGCACCGTGCCCGGCTTGATGCGCGTGAGCAGCGGCATGTGCTCCGGAAGGATGCCGAGCTCGCCCGCCTCGCCCGGGGCGATCACCATGTCCGCCTCGCCCGAGAAGATCGACTGCTCGGCGGAAACGATGTCGACGTGCAGGGTTTTGGCCATCTCAGAGCTTCTTCGCCTTCTCGATCGCTTCCTCGATCGGGCCGACCATGTAGAACGCCTGCTCCGGAAGCGCGTCGCACTCGCCGTTCACGATCATCTTGAAGCCCTTGATCGTGTCCTTGAGCGTCACGTACTTGCCCGGCGATCCGGTGAAGACCTCGGCCACGTGGAACGGCTGCGAGAGGAAGCGCTGGATCTTGCGCGCGCGGCCCACGGCGAGCTTGTCTTCGGGCGACAGCTCGTCCATGCCGAGGATCGCGATGATGTCGCGCAGCTCCTTGTAGCGCTGCAGCACCGCCTGCACCGCGCGAGTCGTCGCGTAGTGGTCCTCTCCGACGACGTTCGGGTCGACCTGGCGCGAGGTCGAATCGAGCGGATCGACCGAGGGATAGATGCCGAGCGCCGCGATGTCGCGCGAGAGCACGACGGTTGCGTCGAGGTGGCCGAAAGTGGTCGCGGGCGACGGATCCGTGAGGTCGTCGGCGGGGACATAGACCGCCTGAATCGACGTGATCGAGCCCTTCTTGGTCGAGGTGATGCGCTCCTGCAGCCGCCCCATCTCCTCGGCGAGCGTCGGCTGGTAGCCCACGGCGGAAGGCATGCGGCCCAGCAGCGCCGAGACTTCGGTGCCTGCGAGCGTGAAGCGGTAGATGTTGTCGATGAAGAGCAGGATGTCGCGGCCTTCGTCACGGAAGCTCTCGGCCATGGTGAGCCCCGAGAGGGCGACGCGCAGGCGGTTGCCGGGAGGCTCGTTCATCTGCCCGAACACCATCGCGACCTTCGACTTGCTCAGGTCTTCCTGCACGATCACTTTCGCTTCCGACATCTCGTGATAGAAGTCGTTGCCCTCGCGCGTGCGCTCGCCAACGCCGGCGAAGACCGAGAGGCCCGAGTGCTGCGTGGCGATGTTGTTGATGAGCTCCAGCATCGTCACCGTCTTGCCGACGCCGGCGCCGCCGAAGAGGCCGATCTTCCCGCCCTTCGCGAACGGGCAGATCAAGTCGATCACCTTGATCCCCGTCTCGAGGAGCTCCACCGAAGGCGAGAGCTCGTCGAACTTGGGCGCCGAGGCGTGGATGGAGCGCCGCTCCGCGGTCTTCACCGGGCCGCGCTCGTCGATCGGCCGGCCGAGGACATCCATGACGCGTCCGAGCGTGCCGGGTCCGACGGGCACCGAGATCGGCGCGCCCGTGTTGTGCACCTTCATGCCGCGGCGCAGCCCGTCGCTCGATCCGAGCGCGATGGTGCGCACGATGCCGTCGCCCAGCTGCTGCTCGACCTCGAAGGTGAGCCCCTTCTCGGCGAAGGAGGTGCCTTCCTCGACGAGGGTCAATGCGTCGTAGATCCGGGGCATCTCTTCGCGCGGGAACTGGATGTCGATCACCGCGCCGATGCACTGGACGATGCGCCCTTCGGTCGTTTGCTTCGTGTCCATGTCAGTCTTTCCCTGGATTGCTAGACGGCGGCGGCGCCACCGACGATTTCGGACAGCTCCTTGGTGATCGCGGCCTGGCGGCTCTTGTTGTAGACGAGCGTGAGGTCGTCGATCACGCTGGAGGCGTTGTCGCTCGCGGCCTTCATCGCCACCATGCGCGCCGACTGCTCGCTCGCGATGTTCTCCGCCACCGACTGGTAGATGATCTGCTCGACGTAGCGCGTGAGCAGCTGATCGAGCACCACCTTGGCCTCCGGCTCGTAGAGGTAGTCCCAGTTGGGACGCGCGGCGCGCTCGTCGCGCCGCAGGCGGTCGTCGGGCAGCGGCAGCAGCTGCTCGACCACCGGCTCCTGCTTCATGGTGTTGATGAAGCGCGTGTAGACGATGTAGAGCGCTCCGATCTTGCCCTCGGAGAAGGCGTCGATCTGCACCTTCACCGGGCCGATGAGCTTCTCCATGTGCGGCGTGTCGCCGATGCCGGTGAGGTGGGAGACGATGTTCGCGTTCAAGCGCTGCATGAAGCCGAAGCCCTTGTTGCCGATCGCGGTGACCTGCGCCTCGAGCCCTTCGCCCTGCCACTCCTTCAGCTTGTTGAGCGCGAGGCGCAGCGCGTTGGTGTTGAGCCCGCCGCACAGGCCCTTGTCGGACGTGACGACGATGAGGCCCACCTTCTTCACACCCTCGCGCTTGACGAGGAAGGGATGCCGGTACTCGGTGTTCGCATGCGCGAGATGCGAGGCGATGGTGCGGATCTTGTCGCCATAGGGGCGCGCGTGGCGCATGCGCTCCTGCGCCTTGCGCATCTTCGAGGCGGCGACCATCTCCATCGCCTTCGTGATCTTGCGCGTGTTCTGCACGCTCTTGATCTTGTTCCGGATCTCTTTGCTGCCGGCCATCCTTATCCCTCTGTCATGCGTCGTTGAGCGGCGCGAAGCGTCCGCTCAAACGACCGCCCCGCTGCCCGAAACTAGTACGTCGCATTCTTCTTGAATTCTCTTACGGCTTCGTGAAGCTTGGTTTCGTCTTCCTTGGTCAGGTCCTTCGTGGTCTCGATGCGGTTCATGAGATCGCCGTACTTGGACTTCATGAACTCGCGCAGCGCCCGCTCGGCATCCAGCGCTTTCTTCACGTCGATATCGTCGAAGTAGCCGTTGTTGACGGCGAAGAGCGTGAGCGCCATCTCGTTCACCTGCAGCGGGTGGTACTGCGGCTGCTTCATGAGCTCCGTCACCATGCGCCCGCGCTCGAGCTGCTTGCGAGTGGCCTCGTCGAGGTCGGAGGCGAACTGCGCGAAGGCGGCGAGCTCGCGGTACTGGGCGAGCGCGAGGCGCACGCCGCCGCCGAGCTTCTTGATCACCTTGGTCTGCGCGGCGCCGCCGACGCGCGACACCGAGATGCCCGCGTTGATGGCGGGGCGGATGCCCGCGTTGAAGAGGTCGGTCTCGAGGAAGATCTGGCCGTCGGTGATCGAGATCACGTTCGTCGGCACGAACGCCGACACGTCGCCCGCCTGCGTCTCGATGACGGGCAGCGCCGTGAGGGACCCCGTCTTCCCCTTCACCTTGCCCTTCGTGAAGCGCTCGACGTATTCCTCGTTCACGCGCGCGGCGCGTTCCAGCAAGCGCGAGTGTAGATAGAACACGTCGCCCGGATAGGCCTCGCGTCCCGGCGGACGGCGCAGCAGCAGCGAGATCTGGCGGTACGCCCACGCCTGCTTGGTCAAGTCGTCGTAGATGATGAGCGCGTCCTGGCCGCGGTCGCGGAAGTACTCGCCCATGGTGCAGCCCGCGTAGGGCGCGATGTATTGCATCGCCGCCGGGTCGGAGGCGGAGGCCGCGACGACGATCGTGTAGGCCATCGCGCCGAACTCCTCGAGCTTGCGCACGACGTTGGCGATCGTGGAAGCCTTCTGGCCCACCGCCACGTACACGCAGATGAGCTCCTTGCCCTTCTGGTTGATGATCGTGTCGACCGCGACCGCGGTCTTGCCGGTCTGGCGGTCGCCGATGATGAGC
>Ga0075426_10000370_pt1 | contig 30831 bp, 21 predicted proteins | sample SoiMethybrSBSTD5_FD_75304 | JGI IMG/M metagenome (GOLD analysis project Ga0075426, IMG submission 75304) | Bulk soil microbial communities from a Populus tree surrounding site in Tennessee, USA - Soil MetaG P. TD hybrid SBSTD5 | ecosystem: Environmental > Terrestrial > Soil > Tree plantation... | reverse complement strand
GCTGGTGCTCGGTGCGATTACTGATGGTGTGGCGCTCGTGCTTAAGGCAAATGTTAGCCGGCGTGCGACTGCAAGCAAGATTGTTAGAGACTTTGCCGGAGCCGGCGTGCGTGTTTTGGGAGCTGTCCTGAATCAACGCACGTTCCCGGTTCCCAGCGCGATTTATAGCTGGTTGTAAGTTCCCCAATGGCAGCCGTTATTCGGCTGTGTTGTACACGCTCGATCGAAAGTGAGTTTTCAGGGTCACGGAGATGTGACTCAGAGGGCGAAGCTATGGCCACCCAGACAGAAACAGAATTGACAACACTTGCCGCGACAGACAGCCGCGCGCCTGGAGGTTCCTGGTTTGCCGTCCACACGCGCGCCCGACACGAGAAAAAGGTGGACACTCTGTTGCGCGGCAAGAACATCGACACTTTTCTGCCGGTGGTCACCAAAGTGCAGCGATGGAGCGATCGCAAGAAAAAAATAGAGTTTCCATTGTTTCCTTGTTACACGTTCGTGTACGTTCCTTCTTCTGCGGAACAATTTGTCAAGGTGCTTCGGACGCCGGGAATCGTGCGCATCGTGGGCTCCGGCTGCGAACCGCTACCGGTTCCAAAAGAACAAATCACGAGCATCCGCTTATTGCTCGAACAAGATGTCCCATATTGGGAGCATCCGTTTCTTCGCGCTGGGCAGCGTGTGCGCGTCCGGGGGGGCTGCCTGGATGGACTCGAAGGCATTCTGACGGAAATGAAATCGAATCGTACACTGGTGATTTCCGCTGATCCAATTCAGCGTTCAGTCGCGATCCGCGCTGACGACTACGACGTAGAACCTGTCTAGCACTGAACACCTACAACTCCTGCAAAACTGCGGGAGACCAATAACTCCAGTACATACAACATGGCAAGCATTCCCAGCGGCGCTCCAGATTCACTCTCTTTACTGCCGGATGTAGCAGAAGCAGCCACTGCACCTATTTCTGTTGAGCCGCCGAAGTCCAGCACAGGATTATCGCTGGTCCCTGCGAACAATTCGCCGGAGGGAAGCACGCACTGGCGAGAAGGCTCTGCAGGCAGTCCTACTGAATTTTCTCCGATTGCTATTGATCTGCTGTTTGCTTCTCTCAGCGCATCCGTCATGCTCCACATTAGTACCAGCAGCAACGCCAGTACTCTCTCGGTGATGAATCAATTCCGCGCGCTGCTGATGCTGTATGTGGCTCTGACGGTTCTCTGCGCTCACAGCTTGGGTCTGTATCGGTTGCGGCGACGGAACACCGGTGAAACGCTAGCGATTGCCAAATCTGTTGGTCTTGCCTCGATGGTCTGCGGAGGATTTGTTGTGTGGGCCGGCCAGCCTCTTTCTCTAGCGGCCATCGGCTGCATGGGAGTGATGAACATTGGCGCATTCGCGGCCTGGCGAGCATGGGGTCGGCACACCGCCAGCCATCGTGTTGAAGCGGGCACAATGCGCAACGTGCTGATCGTTGGCGCCAATACTTCCGGGACCGCATTGGCGCGTTCGATCTCGGCAAACCCGCACTGGGGGTTCGTTGTACGTGGGTTTCTCGACGATCGGGTGCATTCGAATGGCATTCGAGTGGCTGGAACAGTCGCTCAGCTTGGAGAGATTGCACGGGCGGAGTACATCGACGACATCTTCATCGCGCCGCCATATGATCGCGCGCTCGTCTGGAAACTTACCGAGCAGGCGCGCCGGAATCACTGGAACGTGAAAGTAGTTCCGGAATTTTGGGAGCCGGCAATGGTGCGGCCGCAGCTCGAGCTCCTGGGAGAGTTGCCGGTCTTCTCGCTGCATCGAGAGCCGATTCCCGCATTCGCACTTTTTCTAAAACGCTCTTTGGACGTGGTGTTATCGCTCTGCGCTGCGCCTATCGTAATTCCTCTTATAGGTCTTCTGGCGTTGCTGGTGAAACTGGATTCACCCGGCCCAGCCTTCTATCGCGCGAGCCGAATTGGGAGAAAAGGACGGAAATTCTCCTGCTGGAAGCTGCGCACGATGATCTCCAATGCAGATGCGATGAAAGAGGAACTTCGCGCCAGGAATCAGAGATCCGGACCATTCTTCAAGCTGTCGTTTGATCCGCGTATCACGCGCATAGGCAGGCTGCTGCGGAAGAGCAGTCTCGACGAGATACCCCAGCTCTGGAATGTTCTTTGTGGAGACATGAGCCTGGTCGGCCCGCGTCCGCATCCGGTCGACGACTATGAACGCTATCAGCTCGAGCACCGCCGTCGTCTACAGGTCCGCCCAGGAATTACGGGACTCTGGCAGGTAAAAGCACGGCGAGACCCTTCATTCGATCTCAATATGGCACTTGATCTTACTTATATCGAGAACTGGAGTCTGTGGCTCGATTGCAAAATTCTTCTGCAGACCATCCCGGTCGTGCTCCGAGGAACCGGACAGTAGATCTCGAATACGCAACGACCCAGCCTCAATCCACTTCCCAACAATTTCGCAAGCCAAGCTGCAAAGCAACAGGAGTTTTATGACGGCCACCGCCAATGCAATCAGCCTATTCGAACCACAAATCAGTTGTGCTGCCGAGTTTTGCTTTTTGGATCAAAGCGCAATTCTGTCCGCCGGCATACTCGACATGGATCGGGCCTTCGACGTCATCCAGGAAGCGCTCATTCTTCTCGAATTGGGAAAATGCGTGCAGCCGCACAAAGTGGTTCTGCGCAATGAAGAAAGCGTTGAAAGCGAGGATCGGGGCCGCTTCAATGCACTGTTTGCTTCCATTAAGGGACATAGGCCGGCAGTGGGAATGAAGTGGATTGGAAGTTTCCCGGCAAACCGCTCGCTTGGACTTCCGCGTGCGAGCGCAATCATTGTGCTGAACTCGCCGGACACGGGCTTTCCCGTCGCGATCCTCGACGGCACTCTAGTCAGCGCGATGCGTACCGGCGCGATGACCGGCCTTGGAACCAAGAATCTGGCTCCACGTTGCAGCCGCAAAATCGGCATGATCGGGGCCGGCGTCCAGGCTCGCACTCAGATACTCGGCCTTATTTCGGCTCTGCCCGAGATCGAAGAAATCGCAGTGTTCAATCGCACTGAGGAACACACCGAAGCCCTCATCGAAGAATGCCGCGAGCGTTGGCAAGCTCCTGTGGTGAGAGCCAACAGCATAGCCGCGGCGCTGGCCGATGCCGATGTGGCCTTAACCATCACCACTGCCAGCGAGCCTCTTATGCGCGCCGAGCATATCAAACCCGGCGCGCTCACCATCCAGCTTTCCGGACACGAGTGCGAATTCGAAGTGGTCCGGCAATCCAGCAAATTGGTCGTCGATAACTGGGAAGTCATCAAGCATCGCGGCATCATGACCCCTGCGGTCATGCATAACCAGGGTTGCCTCGCAGACAGCGACGTACACGCCACTTTGGCGCAGGTGATGATAGGAGAGAAGGCGGGGCGGGAAGACGATCGCGAGCGCATTCATTTCGCCCACATGGGAATGGGGATTGAGGATGTAGCCCTTGGCTGGGATATATTCTGCCGCGCTTCCGAAATGGGAATTGGGCAGAAGCTGAAATTGTGGGACACACCTCTTTGGTCCTGAGCCGATCATGATGCCCAAAAATCAAAACGTATGAATTTCCAAAATTCTGTATTGAAATTTCGGGTCGCGTGGGGGATGTTGACGCGAAAGCCGTTGCCGGTGCGACTGCGTCATGAGTTCAATCTCTGGGCGGGCAACGGTCGCGGCGAGCGGATGGAGCGCGAACATCGACCATTTACTGACCAGATGTTCGATGCCATCGAGTTCGCACCTGACGATCGCATACTCGATCTCGCGTGCGGAGAAGGATGGGCCAGCCGGCTACTTGCGGGCCGAGTCGGTTCCGGCTGTCAGATCGTCGGCGTCGATATCGCCGACGGGATGATCCAGCGGGCTTCTTTCAAGAGCGAAGCTTTCCCAAATCTGAGCTTCCAATGTGGGCAGGCCCATGCTCTCCCCTTTTTTTCCAACTCTTTCACGAAGGCATTTTGTATCGAGTCCTTTTATTACTTCGAAAGCCAAGAGATGGTATTGCGAAAACTCATGCGCGTACTGCGTCCAGATGGAGAATTGTTCCTGCTGTTCTGCCTCTACAAGGAAAATCTTGGCTCGCTGGAATTCCCAGATTGGGTTCGGGTACCCGTGCATCTGCGCAGCATCTCGGAGTACAAGCGCATTCTCGAAAACGAAGGTTGGGAAGATGTAAAGACGCAGGAGTTCATTTCCGATACCGCATCGCAAGAGCATCCTGGCTTCCATGATCGAGCTTTGTTCATTCGTGCCAAGAAACCACGGTGATTGATGAAGGCCCCGTCTAAAACTGACCGTACCAGCAAACACACGATTGGCAACATCGACAACTCGACGCCAGCGGTAGTGCTCAAGTCGGTGGCCCATGGGGGACTTGGAATTGTGCGCAGCCTCGGCCGGCTTGGAATCCCGGCGTATACGATCGAGGCCAGTCCTTGGACTCCGGCAATCTACTCACGCTACAACCGTGGCGTCGTAAAGCTGGACGTCGAGACCGCATCTGCAGAGCAGTCTCTCGAACGCCTGCACGAACTTGCAGAGAGACTTGGCACGAAGTCTGTCCTTATCCCAAGCACGGACTATGCTGCCATTTTCATCGCCGATCACTCAGAAAAGTTGCGGCGCTGGTTTCTTTTCCCGGAACAGTCTCCAGACCTACTGCGCAAGCTTTACAGCAAATGGGAAATGTATCTCTTGGCAAAACAACTTGGAATTCCGACGGCTGAGACGCTTCTGCCCCGCACACGCGAAGACGTGCTGCACTTTGCCGAAAGAACGAAATTTCCTCTGGTGCTCAAGGCCATCGATGGAACGCGTTTGAGTTTTCGCTGCGGGAAAAAGATGTTTATCGTGAATCACATCGACGAGTTGCTCAATCTCTATGACTCGCTTGAGGATCCGATAAGTCCTAACTTAATCCTTCAGGAATATATCGACGGTGAAGACGATTCAGTTTGGATGTTCAATGGCTACTTCAACCAACGCTCGGAATGCATAGCTGCCTTCACCGGCAAGAAGCTGAGGCAGTGTCCGGCGTTTAGTGGATACACGTGCCTGGGCGTTTGTCTGGCAAATCCAGTTGTGCAAGACACTGCAACTCGATTCCTCAGAGTTCTCAATTACATCGGGTTAGTCGACATCGATTTTCGGTATGACCAACGCGATGGGCAGTACAAAATTCTTGATGTAAATCCTCGCATAGGAGCTACGTTTCAGCTTTTCACGACCCAAAATGGTATGGACCCGGTCAGACTCTATTATCTCGATGTTACCGGGCAAAGGGCACCCTCGGCTGTAATTAAAGAAGGGCGAAAGTGGATTGTTGGCGACCTTGACGTCGCGTCATCGCTGCGCTATCTGCGGGCGGGTCATCTCACGATGTCGCAATGGCTCGCTTCGTTGCGCCACATCGAAGAAGGCGCCTACTTTGCCGCTGACGATCTCCTTCCAGTTCTTGTCCGAGTCGCAGATGATGCTTGCGAATTTGGCCGCCGCGCCTTCCGCGGGCTCCTTCGTACTCGACCACAATCAGATAAGCGTGTGGTTGCGGCAGCATCCGGAGCCTTAGCGCGCGGTTCGGAACCGGAGGCAGCGTGATCCCGAATTTCAACAACTCAATTCCGGTGGTAATCCTGCGCTCGATCGCGTATGCCGGCCTCGGCATTGCGCGCTCATTGGGACGGCTTGGAATTCCCGTCTACACCGTCGAAGGTGTACGCAGTTCTCCGGTATTCAACTCGCGATATAACCGCGAAGCATTCATCTGGAGCATTGACGATAAACCGGAACCGGAATCCATCGAGTTCTTGTCTCATGTAAGTAAGAAGATTGGTGGGCAGCCGCTGCTCATTCCAACAACCGACTACGCGGCAATGTTCCTGGCCAGAAACGCATGGCGGCTGCGCGAATGCTTCCGGTTTCCGGAACAGCCGGAAGGACTGGTCGATTCGCTCTGTAGCAAGAAGGAAATGTATTTGCTTGCCAAGCGCGTGGGAATCCCCACGCCTGAAACCGTCTTCCCTCAGAACCGAAGGGATGTGAACGACTTTCTCCGGACTGCGGTCTTTCCTGTGATGCTCAAGGCGATCGATGGCACGCGTCTCTGCGAGCGAGTGGGCAAGAAGATGTTCCTTGTGAATTCCGCGCAGGAATTATTGGACCTGTACGAGCGGGCTGAGGATGCAACAGAACCGAATCTTATGCTGCAGGAGTACATTCCAGGCGGCGAAGACACCGTCTGGATGTTCAATGGTTACTTCAACCAGAACTCCGACTGTCTTGCGGGATTTACCGGCAAAAAGGTTCGACAGTGTCCTGCCTACACCGGCTACACCAGCCTTGGCATCTGCGTCAGAAACGACACGGTGGATCTCCTCACGCGATCGTTCATGAAAGCCATAGGCTATCGCGGAGTACTCGATGTCGGCTATCGCTACGACGCGCGCGACGGGCGGTACAAGGTTCTCGATGTCAATCCCAGAATCGGCGCCACCTTCCGCCTGTTTGTCGGCGAGAACGGACTCGATGTCGCTCGCGCTTTCTATCTCGACATGACAGCGCAGAAAGTACCGGCTACGCACCTCTGTGACGGACGGAAATGGGCGGTTGAAGATCGTGATCTGAGTTCGTCATTCCGCTATTGGCGTGATGGAAAGTTAAGTGCCCGCCAATGGCTCACATCATTTCGCGGAGTTCGCGAGACCGCATACCTGGCGGCTGACGATATGCGCCCAGTATTTGCCAGAATCAAGAGAGTCCTTGCTTCAGCCACACGGCGCCTCTGCGTGCACGTGGGCTCGAAGCTCCTTCCTGCGTCGTTCCATAATGGGAACACTACCTCGGTCAGAACCGATTCCGCCAAAGCCACATAGCTCTCAAGCCGGAGTGCTGGTTGTACCTTCTGTCAAGCGGGCGCGCTGTACCCGCTGCGAGATCAACGTATGTTTGATTGTGAGACCGGATCGATAAAAGCTTTAGCAGGCAAAGGGTCGATTGCCATCATCGACCAGGCATTCATCTCGGGCTCGAATTTTCTGGTCAGTATTCTCCTGGCGCGCTGGGCTTCGCCGGAGGAATACGGGGCTTTTGCTCTCGCGTTCGCGGTATTCCTGCTGCTGTCGCAATTGCAGCAATCGGTTTTGCTCGAGCCGATGAGCGTCTTCGGGGGCGCGTACTCAGGTTCGAGGTTGAAACGCTATTACGGCTCGCTGCTTCATATGCAGAACGGTTTGCTGGTGGCGATCACGGTGCCGCTGGCTCTTTCGGCTCTGATCACCCAGCAATTTGCGAGTGGGCAGCAGTTGGGAGCTGCTTTGTGGGGTGTTACGCTCGCCTCGCCCTTCGTGATGTCGCTGTGGATGGCGCGACGCGCCTTTTACCTCGAGCATGCTCCCGGACCTGCTGCAGTTGGAGCTGTTGTCTACACGGTGGTGACCATTGGTGGATTAATCATTGTCCGCCGTCTCGGAGACGTCACCTCGTTCATGGCTTTCGTCGTAATGGGAATTGCGGCTTTGATTACCACAGTCGCGATGTTCTGGCGTTTGCGTCCCCAGTTCCATCGCGAGCCGGCGGATGCCAGCTTTCGAAACGAATGCGGACAGCATCTGCGTTATGGAGGTTGGGCACTTGCTGGAGCTCTCGCGATGTGGGTACCGCAGAACATCTACTATGCGGTGCTAAGTGGAACTCAAGGGATGGCGGCGGCCGGCGATATTCGCGCGCTCCTGAACTTATCGCTCCCCTTGCAGAGAGTAGCGCTGGCTCTAGGCCTGCTGTTGCTCCCTTATACAGCTCGCATTCACTCTGAGCACGGGCAAGAGGCTGCGAAGGCATTTACTCGTAAGATCTGTTACCTCTTCGCAACTGGCTCGACGATTTACTGGATCTTCGTGCTCGGGCTGCGCCATCAGCTCTTTCAACTCTTGTACGCGGGCAAATACACTTCGCTGATTTCATTGCTACCTTGGATGGCGTTCTCTTCAGTTCTCAGCACCGTAATCTTCGCCTTGGTGATTGCATTGCGTGCGATGCGGTCTCCTGCTTCGGTTTTTTACGCTTCTGCCGCCTCCGGAGTTATCGCCCTGGCGATCGGCATTCCCGCTACCTGGTTGTGGGGAGTTGCCGGCGTGATCTTCAGCTTCATTATCTCGAACGTTGCCACCTTGATCGCCACGTGGTTGCTGATGAGGAGAGGAATCGAAGCGACAGAGATTGCATCTCCAGAGGACCTCGAGCCAGCATCCGCTTTCGGCCTGGATGTAATTCCAGAAGCCAAAGCTTCTTGATTAGCCAATCATGTTTTCGCAAAACGCACTCAATCTTCGTTTCCCTCAACTCTCTTTGAAGATGTTGGCGAAGCTCGTGCTTGTGGGTAGCGCGACGGTATTCCTACTGGCGGTGCTTCCTTCGTCGTCGCTCTCTGGCGCTCTGGTTTTCGCTAGCGTCGTCGGAATCTGTTTCTGCATCGGCTTGATCGCATGTTTTAGTCGAATGAGGTTCCGCGAAAACCTCACCTTCGTGCTTGGAATTTATTGCTGGTGGTTCATCATCATTTCCGAGCAGTTGTTCGTTCGCAAGGGACTCTCGGAATCGAGCCTTGAAGGTAGCTTTTCGAGCTCCGCTTATGGTGAGGTCTTTGTCTGGATACTGCTATTTATAGTTATTTCGACAGTACTGGCACGACGAGGACTTACTGTAAGCGTCTTCAAGGGCCAGACGAAATGGCTGCTGATGTTCGTCGTAGTGGCGATCGCTTCTTGCGCATATTCCCCTGCTCCTCTATTTGCACTGGCGTGGGCTTTCAAGTTGCTAGTTGCCGTAATGATTCTCTTAATTTGCGCTGGTGAACTCAACAAAAACGGGAATCATCTGACGCTTTGGAAGTCGCTCTACTGGGCCTACGTAGTTTTGGTATTTGTGCCGCTGGCGAGCACGCTCACGCATCCGACAACCATTTTCGGCTGGCGCGGATTTACAGGCGATCAACCCCCGGAGTTTCGCCTCAACACGAATATCCATCCTGTGGACCTATCTCAGCATGCCGGCTTGCTTGTCATTCTGGGAATCACCTTGCATGCTCTGGACCGTCGGCGCGGCCGGATGGTGGTGTCTATGCTGGCAGCGGCGGTGATGCTTTTAGCTGTGGGAAAGGCTGCGATCCTGTCGTGTATCGCCTGCACTCTGTTGTTCTTCTTATTGCAAAAGCGCATCAAGGCAGGCGCCGGATGGCTGCTGCTGATAGCGACAGCAGCAACACTGGTGTTTTTCCTCACGCCGATCGGTTCTTATTTCCAGGATTACGGCGAACACGAAAGAGTCGACACTCTCACGGGTAGAACAGAATTGTGGGAGCTTGCTGTGCCGGCGATTAAGGCAAGTCCCATTCTGGGACACGGCTTTATGTCTTCGAAGTTTATCTCTGAATCGGTAGACCTTGACTGGGATGCCGGCCAAATGCATAACGCATTTCTCGAGGTTCTGTACAACAACGGATGCGTCGGACTGCTGCTCGTGCTCGCTATGAATGTGTGCATCGTACGCAACCTTTGGCGTGTCCTCCGGAGCAGCCACGATCCTGAATTGTGCACTTTGGCTTCAGGCTGCTTCGCCCTATACAGCTTTCTGCTGCTGAACGGATTCGTCGAACCCACTTTTGGTGGACGTCCTTCCTGTGTCTTCCTGGTCTTTGGGGCATTGCTCGTGTTGAGCGAAGGCCTGCGCAGGTCTGCCGTGCCCGAGTCCGTAGATATGCGCGCTGCTGTGATTCGCTACTCTCCAGTTGAGGCTTAGATGATCGTGCCACAAACGCTGGTAACTACAAGCTGGGACGACGGACACCCGCTAGACCTCCGGGTCGCCGAGATGCTCGCCCGGTATGGAATGACAGGGACATTTTTTGTTCCACTCCGGAACCAGACTCGTCCGCGCCTGAGCGCCGGCGATTTGCGGCGCCTCTCCGACGGCGGTTTCGAGATCGGCAGCCATGGCATGCTCCATCGCAATCTGCTGGCTGTGCCGCAAAGCGAGCTTCGCTGGGAAATCGCAGATTCCAAATCGGAACTCGAACGACTTATCGGCCGCCGCGTGACCCTGTTCTGCTATCCGATCGGCAGATACAACGCGGAAATTATCCGCGAAGTCGAGCGTGCCGGATATGACGGTGCTCGCACGATTCGCATGCTTTGCACGCGGGCTGACTTCCACCCGTTGCATGTTCCAACGACGATCCAGGCGTATCGCCATACTCCCGCTGCGTACCTGAGAAATCTGCTGCGCCGAAGTGGAGTTCGCGATCTCGTCGACTACTGCGTGTCGTTCCGCAATTGCAATTCCTGGGTAGAGCTTGGGTGCCGCCTCTTCGATCGTGTACTCCTAGAAGGCGGCGTTTGGCACTTGTACGGTCATTCCTGGGAGATCGACGAGCATGGCCTCTGGGGAGAGCTCGATCAGATGTTGAGGTATGTCGCCGGCCGCGCCGAAGTCCGATATGTGCGTACAGTCGATACTCTTCCGTCGAATTCTCTTTGTCTTCCGCAGATCGCCTGAATCACTGGTCCCGAATTGAGAATCCTCACCGCCCACAACTACTACCATTACCCTGGTGGCGAAGACGTGGTCTTTGCCCAGGAGAAGTCGCTGCTGGAGAAGTATGGGCATCAGGTCTTCAGCTATGAACGCAGCAACGACGAATTGAAGTCCAAGGGCGTGCTGCCTCGCGTGCTAGGAGCGGCTGCGGCGGTTTGGTCGCGCAGGACCTACTCCGAGTTTTCGCAGCTTTTGAGACGGCTCTCGCCCGATATCGTGCATGTGCACAACACATCTCTCGTCATATCACCTTCTGTTTTCTGGGCCTGCAAGGACGCGCAAATCCCTGTCGTGCACACGGTGCATAACTATCGGCTGCTTTGCCCCAACACCGCGTTCTATCGCGATGGCCATCCTTGCGAGAGCTGTGCCGGGGGAAACATGTGGCATGGTATCGCGCATGGTTGTTATCGTTCCTCGCGCCTCGCTACGAGCGTTGCCGCATCGGCTGTTGCATACAACTGGCAACGCGGAACCTGGACGCACGCCATCGATCGATACATTGCACCGAGCAATTTCTTGCGCGAAAAATTGATCATCGGCAGACTGGCTCCGGAGAAGATCGCCGTCAAACCGCATTTCGTGGAACCCGATCCGGGAGTTATCAGTCGCCGCGGTGGCTATGCGGTGTTCGTCGGGCGGCTCTCCCCCGAAAAGGGAATTACAACGATCCTCAAAGCTTGGGAGCAGCTCGGAGACATCCCGCTACGGATAGTCGGTGACGGACCGGAGCGTGCCCAACTTGAAGCTGTTTGCCGGGAAAAGAAACTGAACGTGCAGTTCACCGGAAACGTGCCCCGGAAAGAAGTCTTTAACCATCTCCAGCGCGCACGACTTCTGGTCTTTCCCAGCATCACCTACGAGAGTTTCGGAATGGGGATCATCGAAGCCTACGCGTGCGGAATGCCGGTAGTCGCCTCGGATCACGGCGCGATGCGGGAACTCGTGCAGCACGGGCACACTGGCCTGCGGTTTCGACCGGCGGACGCGGATGACCTTGCTCACACGGTCCGCAGGCTGTGGCCGGATGAGGAATCGGTGGTCCGCATGGGACGCAACGCTCGCCAGGAATTCGAGCGCAAGTACACGGCAGAAGCAAATTATCGCGCTCTCATCGCGATCTATGAGGACGTCCTAAGCATTCGCAATTCGTCCGTTGCTGTCACTGCCCCAGCTGCCGCATAGCAAAGATTTTGAAAGTCATTTTTCGCTTAGAAGATCAGGAGAATTCACATGAGTCTCGCAATTATTACCGGCTCCGCCGGTTTGGTGGGATCGGAGGCAGCCGCCTATTACGCATCCCAAGGATGGGATGTAATCGGCGTCGACAATGACATGCGCAGCTACTTCTTCGGCGCCGAAGCTTCGACGCGCTGGGTACGCGAGCGCCTCGAAAACAAATATCGCAACTATATCCATCGCGAGGTGGACATACGCAACACCGAAGAGATATCTGGAATCTTTCGCCGCGCCGGCAACGAAATCGATCTCATTATTCATGCGGCAGCGCAGCCCTCGCACGATTGGGCAGCCACCGATCCCGTCACCGACCTCGCCGTCAACACAAATGGAACTTCCACTTTGCTCGAGGCCGCGCGCCGCTACTGCCCAGAAGCAGTGTTCATTTACATGTCGACGAACAAAGTCTATGGAGACACACCCAATTTTCTGCCTCTCATCGAGCTGGATTCCCGCTGGGAGATCGATCCATCGCATGCGTACACAGAGGGAATTCCGGAGACCATGTCGGTCGATCACACCCTGCATAGCCTGTTTGGAGTCTCCAAGCTAGCGGCGGACATGCTTGTTCAGGAATATGGCAAATACTTTGGGATGAAGACTGCCTGCTTCCGGGGCGGATGCCTCACCGGGCCGAATCACTCCGGAACGCAGCTGCATGGCTTTCTCTCTTACCTGATGAAGTGCGTGGTCTCTGGGCATTCATACAAAATTTTCGGTTACAAGGGAAAGCAGGTGCGCGACAACATTCACAGCGCCGACCTGATTCAGGCCTTCGACGAGTTCTATCGCGCTCCCCGTCGTGGAGAGGTTTACAACATGGGTGGCGGGCGCTTCAGCAATTGCTCCATGGTCGAAGCGATCGCGATGTGCGAAGAGATCTCAGGCGAGGAGTTGGATTGGGAATACGTGGACACTGCGCGTAAAGGCGATCATCAATGGTGGATCAGCGACTGCTCCCGCTTCCGCTCGCATTTCCCGAATTGGGAGCAGGAGTATGACGTGCGCCGCATTCTGGAAGAAATCTACGAAGCCAGCGTCGAACGCGCTCCCATGCTGCGCGCCGCCTAGATTTCAATACAACGCAACCATCCTGATAACTCTATGATCAATCGTGGCAAGCACAACCTTTTGGGCATTCTGGTCGACGCTGTGGACTACGAAGCTGCGGTGGAACGCATTCTGGATGCAGCACGCGAACGTCGCGGAGCTGCGGTGTCTGCGCTCGCGGTCCATGGCGTGATGACCGGAGCTCTTGATCCAACACATCGCTATCGACTCAACTGCTTTGATTTGATTGTCCCCGATGGACAGCCGGTCCGATGGGCCCTCAATGCCATCTATGGCACCAGGCTTAATGATCGCGTGTATGGTCCTGAGCTCACGCTTCGTGTCTGCCAGCGAGCAGCAGAGGAGCAGGTGCCAGTCTTTTTTTATGGGAGCACGCAACCAGTGCTTGATCGAATGCAGGGCAACTTGCTGAAGCGTTTTCCTACACTTCAGATCGCCGGCATGGAGGCGTCAAAATTTCGCCGTCTCACCCAATCGGAAGCGATGGAGTTGAGCACGCGCATTCGTGAATCCGGAGCAGGCATGGTTTTTGCAGGGCTCGGCTGCCCTCGACAGGAAACGTGGGCATACGAATTTCGCGATCTTGTGAGTATGCCGATCCTCGCAGTAGGCGCTGCATTTCCGTTCATCGCCGGAGAGCTGCGTCAGGCTCCGCCACGGCTGCAGAGAATAGGAATGGAATGGTTCTTCCGACTCTGCACGGAACCCAAACGCCTCTGGCGCCGTTACGCATTGCTGAATCCGGCGTATGTGGCTTTGGTTCTGATGCAGTGCGCGCGACTCAGAACATTCGATACTCACGGACTCATGCCGGAATCGACTATGCTGTTCGGATAAGCTGTAGCTTCGAATCCCTATGAATCAGCCACCCATCTGGGTGGCTTTTTTTGTGCTCGTGAGTGTTGGACCGGATGTAACTTCAGTTGAGGGTTTCGTTCTATTCTGCCGGAAGAAGCTTTCCTTCATCCTGAGCAGGTGACCCAACCCAATTCTCGATATGCGATCTCGATGATCTTCCTGGTAATCCTCGCCTTCTTCATTGGCTGTGGCGACAGCCAGAAGTCCACCACGACCACGTCTTCCTCGTCGCAGACGCCATCCAGTCCGCTATCAACGCCCGGCATCTCTGCGCAGTATTTTGGGATGCATGTGCACGACATCGCAAACTGGCCCTCAGTTCCATTCGGCTCATTGCGCCTCTGGGACGCGGGTGTCACTTGGCCCAGTTTGGAACCAACCCAGGGACAGTGGAATTTTGCCAAGCTCGACGCAATTGTCTCCAAAGCCCAACAGAACAACGTCGACGTGTTGATGGTTCTCGGGCTTTCCCCGCAATGGGCCTCGGCGCGACCGACCGAACCCTCAGCCTACCAGCCCGGCAATGCCGCCGAGCCTGCCAATATTCAAGACTGGCGCGACTTCATCCAGGCAGTTGCAACCCGTTACAAAGGACGCATTCACGCGTACGAGATTTGGAATGAGCCTAACGATCCAACGTTCTTTTCAGGAACGCCAGCGAAGATGCTGGAACTCGCAACTGAGGCTTACAAAATTCTGAAGCAAGTCGATCCAACGGTAACGGTGTTGTCTCCCGCAGCGACTGAACAAGGCGGACTCGCGTGGCTCGATCAATATCTTGCAGCCGGCGGCGGCGCCGTAGCCGACGTGATCTCATATCATCTTTATGTTCATCCCAATCCGCCGGAAAGCATGCTCACGCTGCTGATGCAAGTGAAATCCATCGCCGCCCAGCATGGCCAATCTTCGAAAGCGATTTGGGACACGGAAACCGGATGGCACTCGCCGACAACTTTCACTCAGGCCGATGAAGCGGCGTATGTTGCCCGGGCCTATCTGTTGGCCGCGAGCGGCGGAGTCGGCCGCTTCTTTTGGTACGCGTGGGATGATCACGACTGGGTAAGCTTGCAGCTTACCAACGCCGATGGCACCCTACGTCCTTCGGCGCAGGCATTTGCGGTAGTAAGAGGCTGGATGATGAATTCCAACGCTCCCACCTGTTCGTCCGATGCCGGCGGCACATGGATCTGCGGCTTATCGCAGGGTACCGTCACGTCGCATGTGGTCTGGAACCAGAATGGAACTTCCACTTTTTCGATTCCGCAAGGCTGGAATCCGACTGTAATGATCGACGATGCGGGGCAGCGTACGACGGTGTCTGCCGGCGTGAGCGAATTGCAAATCAGTCCTGCCCCTGTGTGGTTGGGAGCAAATTAATTCTGCCGTTTCTTGTCCAGGGCCGTCGTTCCACCCGCTGCTGACGTATCCATTACTCGCACCGCAACCATCAATGTGCCTAGCACGCCGGGTGACTCAACCCGGATTGAAACCCGCCTCGCGCAAACACTGCGCGAGGGCGGGACAGTCGGCTCTCGAAAGACCGGTGCGGCTGATTTTGTTTGTTGACTTTTCAGATGGCGCTTATTGCGCGCAAGCAGTGGTCACCGGATGATCGGCGTCCATCAGGATGTTCGAGGACGTAACCGTGCCGCTTGCGTCTACGGCAATTCGCAGCGTTTCATTCATTTCTTCCATCTCATCGCTTTGATCGAGATCGAGCACCTGTGTCGTGATGCAAAGGTCTACGGCCGGAGGACATGTCCTTTAGCGCACAAAGCCAACCGGAAACGGACTTCACGGAATGGACGGAGGACACACTTGAAAGCGTGCCTCACTCATGCCGCAATGCCGTCATCGGATTCAGCCGTGCGGCGCGGAGCGCTGGCCAGAAGCATGCCAGTAGACCGGCTGACACAAGAATCAAAACCACGACGCTGAACGACAGTGGATCGAAGGGCGAGACTCGCCAGACTTGTTCACGAATCAGGCGGGCTGTGGCTACGCTCCCAAGGAGTCCGATGCAGGCTCCCGCAATAAGTAGTTTGGCGCCGTCGCCCAGGATGGTTCCTGCGACGTGGCGGAAGTCGGCTCCGAGGGCGATGCGCACGCCGATTTCGTGCGTCCGCGTTGATACCAGATGCGACATCAATCCATACACTCCTACCACCGCCAGCAGCAGCCCCAATCCGCCGAAGGTTGCAAATAGTGCCAGATTGAAACGCGGCTGCGACATGAGATCCTCGCTCAATGCGGCTTCCATGGTCCGCACGTCGGTCACAGGCTGATTGGGATCTAGGGAGGAGATTTGCCCCCTGACCTCTGCCGCGACCGACGACGGATCTCCCTGGGTGAGCACCATCACGCGACTTGCTCGCCCGAGGAAGGTGAATGGAATGTAGAGCTCGGGCGTAATCGCGCCGCCGCCCTGCCAGCCCCAATCGAGCGTGTCTCGTACTATGCCGACGACCTGGAATGAATCCTCCGACGCATTGGAAGGCGGAGTCTTGAAATCGGGGATGCGGACCATGTGGCCGAGCGGATCGCGGCCGCTGAAGTAGCGGCGCACGAAAGCGTGATTCACGAGCGCGAATGGCCGCTGCATCTCGATATCTTCGCGGGTGAACAGGCGTCCGCTGAGCAGCGGGATGCCGGCGACAGTGGTGTAATCGGCATTGATCTGATGGAGCATGACGCGCCGGCGATCGGTCTGCGAGCTGCCGTCCACATCGACCGGCAGGCGCCAGTTTCCAAAAGGATGCATCGAAGTGTTGAGGGCGACCGCTTCGACTCCGTGCGCCGACCGTATGTGTTCGAGTAGTTGCTCAAGAAAGTGATTGCGCCTGGTCAGGTCGGAATATTGTTGCTCGTTCAGGGGAACGCGGAAGGTGAGCAGATGGTCGTGGCGGATTCCCAAATCGGCACCTTCGACGGCCAGCAGAGTGCGTACCATGAGTGTCGCGCCCATCAGCAGCATGAGCGAGAGCGCAACTTCGCCGATAACAAGGCCATTGCGGATCCAGCGCTGCCGCGGATTCGCCGCCGCTCCGGTGTCGCGGTCCTTGAGCGCTGAAACTAAATTCGTGGTCCATGCCTGGAGCGCCGGGACCAAACCGAACAAAAGGGCGGTGAGTACCGAAATGGCACACGCAAAAACCAGGACGGGAACGCTCATCGCGATGACGGCTTCGTCAGGAATCGTCCCCGCAGGGACAATGGCGATGATGGCTTTCAGTCCGCCATAAGCGAGCAGTCCGCCAAGAGCGCCACCGAGAATTGCCAGCAGCAGGCTCTCAGTCAGAAGTTGCTGGATCAATCGCGATCGCTTCGCGCCCAGCGCGATGCGCACCGCCATCTCTCGCTGCCGCGACGTCGCCTTGGCCAGCAGCAGATTCGAGACATTGGCGCAGGCGATCAGCAGCAGTAGCGCGACTGCGCCGAGCAGAATCAGGAGTCCCTGGCGAATGTCACTGGGAAATGTCTCCTTGAAGGAAAGCAGGCTCACGCGAAACTTTTCTGGGAACTGTTTCGGATCCTGCCGGCGGAGGTCGGCGATGATCGGCCGCAGATCGAATTCGGCTTGCGCCGCGGTGACTCTGGGCTTCAAGCGTCCGAGCAGGTGAACGCCGGTTACACCTTCGATAACCTTGTCATGCTGGTAAACGATGGGGAGATACACGTCGGCTCCGCGCCACATGAATGGGCGCGGCATGACTCCGACCACGGTGCGAACTGCCCCGTTAAGGTTCAGCTCGGCGCCGAGCACCTTTGGATCGCCTCCGAATTGATGCTGCCAGAACCGGTAACCGAGCACGACGGCGGGCGGCGAGTCAGGGCGAAAATCGTCGGGCGTGAGCGCTCTTCCCAAAAGGGGAGGAACCCCGAGAGTAGAGAACGTGTCGCGTGTAACGAAGTTGCCGCGCAGCCGCTGCGGCTCGCCTTTGCTCGTCCAGAGAATGTCGCTGATCGTCGAGGCGATAGTGCTCGAAAAAATTGTGTTGCGCTCCGCGATCTCGAGAAACTGTGACGGCGTGTAGTAGAGGTGTCCGCCGTTCTGGCCGGGCTCAGAGACGCGGACGCTCATGAGCGTGTCGACGTCTTTGTACGGAAATGGATTCAGCACGACGGCGTAAACCACGCTGTACACCGCAGTGGTCGCTCCGATTCCGAGCGCAAGCGTGGCCACGGCGACGGCCGTGAATCCGGGAGACTTCTTCAGCAGGTGAAGGCCGTGTCGAAGATCAGAGAAGAACGAGTTCATGGAGCGTCCTCCAACTCATAGGACTCTCGACGTGGCAACTATAGCTCGGGAAGCAAATTAGGCGCACGTGGGATCAAAAAACGGGGATGGATGCCTGGCGCACCCCTCGTTGCGTGGGGAACGGGGGCGTGGTTCTGAGCGGACCTATTCTTCTAGCCCGAGGCCTTCTCCGTTTTTCCCGTTTCAGGGTTGCCTTTTTGGCGCATTCCAAAACCGCGCGAGATTCGGTCTATTGTGAGCCGACTGATCGGCACCTCTGGCGACAGATCGAGGATCAGTACCGTCGCATCAGTTTACTTGGACAGCCGCTCTCATACATTCCTTCTCAGGGCGCGGTTCCACTCTGGCCTATTTCCAAGCGTGCCGCAAAAGGCGCGGCACTCTCTCCAAATCTTCAGGTGGTCATCCCCTCAAGAATTTTCGGGACTGTTGTCGATTTCCCAAAGGCCGTACGTCGTATGGATGAGCCCAGCAGAAATGGGAATTCTTAAAGCGAATCTAAGGAGACGACAATGAGCAACTCTGTGAAACCGATTCCTGACGGCTACCATACCGCTACGCCGTACCTCACGTTGAAAGATGCCTCTGAAGCAATTGATTTTTATAAACGCGCGTTCGGCGCAATCGAAATCTTCCGCATGAACGGACCCGACGGAAAAATAGGGCACGCGGAGATCAGAATTGGGAATTCGCCTCTCATGCTTGGCGACGAATCACCCTGCAGCGAGGCCAAGGCTCCGGAAAGCTTGAACGGTACCACGTCAGGAATCTTCCTGTACGTGGATGATGTCGACGCGTCATTCAAGCGAGCTCTCGAAGCCGGCGCACGCCAAACGGTGCCGCTGCAGAACATGTTCTGGGGCGATCGTTTCGGACGTTTGACGGATCCGTTCGGACATAAGTGGATGCTGGCGACTCATGTCGAAGACGTGTCTCCCGCGCAAATCGAAGAGAGAATGTGCGCCGTAGCTGCAGCGAAGTAGGGCAGGAATCCAGACCAATGTGGGAAAGCGGTGGAGCGCATTGCTATACACTCCGCCGCTCGGTCTGGAGTCGCCGTCGCTCCCGTCCACTCTGATTTAAACTAGGGCGCTCTACATCTCATCGGAGTCGGCCCTATGCCACGCATCCTGCTTTCCTGTTGTCTGGTTTTCTCACTCTTCGCCAGCGCACAAGTTCCTTCCCACAAGAACGCCGGGTCAGTAATGCCGGCAAATAAGTTCTCTGCCCACAACGACTGGTGGAAGCACGCGATTGTCTACGAGGTATATCCGCGCAGCTATGGCGACTCGAATAATGACGGCACCGGGGACCTGAATGGGATCACCGAGCATCTCGATCATCTGGCAAAGCTGGGCGTCGATGCTATTTGGATTACTCCTTGCTTTCCTTCGCCGCAGGTCGATTTCGGCTACGACGTTTCCGACTATCGCAACATCGATCCGCAGTACGGCACGCTCGCCGACTTTGATCTCCTCGTCGCGGAAGCCAAGAAGCGCAACATCAAAGTCATTCTCGATTTTGTGGTGAATCACACGTCGGACAAGCACCGCTGGTTTCTGGAATCGGAGAAGTCGAAGACAAACCCATATCGGGACTATTACATCTGGCGCGATGGCAAAGGACCCGGTCAGCCGCCGAATAATTGGACATCGACTTTTGGCGGCCCAAGCTGGACTTACTCGGATACGACGAGCCAGTGGTACTACCACTTCTTCTATCCGCAGCAGCCGGACCTGAACTGGCGCAATCCAAAAGTCGAACAGGAGATGTTCGATGTAACGCGCTTTTGGTATCGACGTGGCGTTTACGGGTTTCGTCTCGATGCGGTCGATACGTTGTTTGAAGATCCGAACCTCACCGACAATCCTCCGCTCTCTGGAACCGACGCGTACGGGATGCCGCTGCAACAGCATATTCACGACAAAATTCCCTCAGAAGTCCACGCCGAGCTGCGCAAGCTGCGAAAAGTCGCCGACGAGTTTCCCGGGCGCGTGCTGATCGGTGAAACCTGGACTGACACGCCGGAACAGCTCGCCGAGTACTACGGTCCGAACAACGACGAGTTGCAGATGCCGATGTACTTCAACTTTACAAAGGTAAAGACGCTCGACGCCAACGAGTTCAGGCAAAAGGTCGCGGCTATCGAAGCCAATCCCGTGCACGGATGGCCGGTGTACGTGCTCAGCAATCACGATATCCGGCGGTACGTCGATCGATATGGCAGCGGCGAAAACAAAGATCAGATTGCGAAGCTGATGTCGGCGCTCTATTTAACGCTGCGCGGCAGCGCCATCATGTACTACGGCGAAGAGATTGGGATGGAGAATAACGATCCCAAGCGCGTCGAAGATGTCAAAGATGTGATCGGCAAGAAGGGATGGCCGAAGGAGATCGGGCGCGACGGCGAACGCACGCCAATGCAATGGAACAGTTCAGCCAACGCCGGATTTAACAAGGGCGCCAAACCGTGGCTGCCGGTGGATGCGAACTATCCGACCCACAACGTTGCCACTGAGTCGCAAGATCCAAACTCAGTTCTGAATTGGTATCGCGGGCTTATGAAACTACGCCGCAGCAATTCTGCATTTTACGGCGGCAGCTACGTCTCGCTCACTGGCACTGACCCGAACATCATGGCGTACTTAAGAAAATCGCCGACAGCGCAGGCCGTGGTGATCCTCAACTTTTCCGCTCAGCCGCAGACGATTGCTTTGGACAGTTCCAAAATAGGAACGTCGGCGGGGACGGTCCTGCTGTCGACTGATCGTCAGCTAAGGCGTGTGAACCTGAAGAAGGTTCAACTGGATCCTTACGGAGTATTGATCGCCAGCGTGCAAGCGCACTCATCTGCCCGCGGCAAACATTAAGCGGACAATCGTGAGCGGCGGTGCAATTGCGTCCGCTTGCCTTGCATTCTCTTCAATGTCGCAGAAGGAAGGGCTTTAATCTCCAAACGAGACCGTGGTTTCGGTCCCGTAGTTCTTCCGCAGTTCCGCTATCAGCAGCAGCAGTTGCTGCAGCTCGTTTGCGTTTCGTCGATCTCCGTTCAGTTGATGTGAATTTCCTGGGTGACCCGATGGCGGCAAAGGACTCTCCTGCATACAGCCTCACAAAACCGAGGTTGCATTACTCGGCCAGATTTTGAATTTGGTTCATTTATATAAGCGGAAAAATTTGCAAGACTGGCTCATTACGTCGCGTGAGCTTGCAAAAGTTTGCACACCCGCAACCACTCGGGTTGAAATTTGACCAGCCAACCGACTGCAAACCATTGACTTACGCAGAATTCAGCGGATACTTTTATCCCTCGGAGTAAGGGCCTTATGTCTGCGGCGCAGGATCTTCCGTCGGATGGCCTGAGCCAACTTCTGATCCGCTGGACCGATGGCGACAAGGAAGCGCTCAAGTCGCTGGTCCCGCTCGTCTACATCGAGCTTCGCCGTCTGGCGCACAATCGTCTGCGCCACGAGCGTGACAACCACACTCTGCAGACCACTGCACTGGTCCATGAAGCTTATCTGCGGCTCGCGGAACATCCCCCAACCAGGGTCTTCGACCGCAAGCATTTCCTCGCCCTGGCTGCAGGAATCATGCGACAGGTCCTGGTGGATCACGCTCGCGAGAAGCAGGCGCAAAAGCGCGATGGCGGTGTGCAGATCGAGCTCGATTCTCAAATAAGCCCTGTTGCCGAGCGACCTCTGGATGTGCTCGCGATCAACGAGGCGCTCACAAATCTCGCCAAACTCGACGCGCGCCAGAGCACCATTGTGGAACTGCGCTTCTTTGCCGGTCTGTCGGTCGAGGACACGGCCGAGGTACTGGGCATGTCTCCGGCAACCGTGAAACGTGACTGGATCACCGCGCGCGCATGGCTGCTGCAGCAGATGACGGTCGCTGCGCAGGCCAAAGGCAGGGGAGCAGCCAGTGGCCAATGAAGCGGCACGGCAGCAATGGACGCCGGAAAGCTGGCAGCGTGCCCGTGTTTTGCTCGCGACGCTGATCGAACTTTCCCCGGAACAGCGAACCGCATTTCTCGATAGCTCGTGCAGTGACGATGCCAACCTGCGTCTGCATCTTGAAGATCTGCTGCGGGCGCATGAAGCGACTGAAGCTCAGCATTTCGAAAAGTTTTCCGAGGAGCTTGGCTCGAACCTCGCGGCAGCGGGATTCGTTCAGACGGTAATTGGGCGCAGAATCGGCTCATATCGCGTCGAAGGAGAAATCGGACACGGCGGAATGGGAAGCGTCTATCGCGCGGTCCGCGCCGACGACGCCTACGAAAAGCGGGTCGCGATCAAGCTGGTCGATCGCGGACTCTCTCGCCGCAGCGCAGAGCTTTTTCGTCATGAACGCCAGATCCTCGCCAATCTCGAGCATCCCAACATCGCGCGCTTGCTCGATGGCGGCACGCATGAAGATGGCTCGCCTTATCTGGTGATGGAGTTCGTCGAAGGCGAAACCGTCACCCGATACTGCGATACCCATCGCCTCTCAATCGAACAGCGACTCGCGCTGTTTCAGAAGATCTGCTCGGCGGTGCATTTCGCTCATCAGAATCTTGTCATTCACCGTGACATCAAGCCGGCAAACATTCTCGTGACGCGTGAAGGCGAGCCGAAGCTGCTGGATTTCGGGATCGCGAAGATCGTTGGCAACGATGCCGAGACGCAGACCATGGGTGCGATGACTCCCGCTTACGCCAGCCCAGAGCAATTGCGCGGCGAACTGGTTACGACTGCGACTGACGTCTATTCACTCGGTCTGGTGCTCTACGAATTGCTTACTGGCCGCTACGCCTACGAGCGCTTTACTTCTCCCGCCCGCCGCCAGCAGGCCATTCTTCAGGACGATCTCGAGCGCCCAAGTCAGGTGGTGAAGCGTGCATCATCCGATCAGTTGCTGTTGAGCATTGGAGCTCTGCGCCAACTCACGATCGACAAGCTGGTTCAGCGGTTGGGCGGAGATCTGGAAAGTATCGTTGCCAAGGCTACGGCCAAGAGGCCGGAGGCGCGCTACAGTTCTGTCGCGCAATTCTCCGAAGACATTGCGCGTCATTTACGCGGCGAAGCTGTCATCGCGCACCAGAATACGCTGGTCTATCGCTGGGTAAAGTTTGTACGACGGCACAAAGCGGGAGTGGCGGCGGCGGCGTTGGTTTTCATGTTGTTTACGGTCGGCTTGGCTCTCGTCGTGCGCGCTGACCGCAGAGCTGAGGCAGAGCGCGCGATGGCGGAGCGCCGATTTAATGACTTGCGCAGCCTCGCCAGCTCTTTGATGTTCGAAATACACGATTCCATCAGAGACCTTCCCGGCGCCACTCCCGCGCGCAAGCTGGTTGTAAGTAAGGCGTTGCAATATCTTGACACGCTCTCGAAGGATGCGAGCACGGATCTCAGCCTGCAGCGCGAACTAGCGACTGCGTATCAGCGCATCGGCGACGTGCAGGGCGGGTCGACGGATGCCAATTTGGGAGACCCACAGGGAGCGACTGAAAGTTACCGGAAATCGTTGCAGATTCGAGAATCGATTGCGCGGATGCGGCCGCACGATCCGCAGGCCAAAGAAGAGTTGGCAGACATTTACGATCGCGTCGGATCGATGGCTGCCAATGCGCGCGATTATCCGCAGGCGCTGGTCAGCTACCGCAAATCGTTAGAGCTGTTGCAGCAATTGCCGAATGCGAAGACGGACGCGCGCATCCTTAACCAGGTCGCCGGCGATTATTACTATCTTGGAATGGCATTGTCAGACAGCGGTGATTCTGCAGGAGCCGTCGAAAACGAGCTGCGGTCGATTTCAATTCGGGAATCTCTGCAGCCAAAGGATGCGCGCGCACGTCAGGCGACGCAATTGCGCCTGGCTGGGTCCTATGGAAGCGTTGCACAAATATTGCGCGACCAGCGGGATTTCGATCGCGCACTGCGATATCAACGGAAGGCAGTTAGTACTATCTCGGAACTGGCTGCTTCGGAACCGCAGAATCAGACTTACCTCAGATACCTCGGCCAGGGAAATATGTATCTCGGACGCATCTTCAACGAGATGGGAGACCGTCGAGGAGCTCTGACTGCCTATCGCAAAGGCGCCCTCGCACTTGAATCCATTCGCCGCGCCGATCCGCTCAATGACTCTGTGCTGCAGGACCTCGCCTATTTTTATGCGCAACTCGGGGAACTCGAGATCAACCATGGCGAGGTCGGTTCAGGTGTGAAGCATCTTCGAAGCGCTACCAGCACCTGGGACAAGGAAGTGCGTGACGATCCTTCCAATAAGAGCGCTATTGCTGTTCGCGGAGAGGTCTACCTCGAAGCTGGCCGGGCGTACTCTACCTTAGCCCTGCGCTCGAAGAGCATCGCGCGAAAGCGCTCACTGTGGCAACAAGCTCGTACGAATCTTCAGGAAAGTATGAAGATGTGGAAGCAGCTCGAATCTCAGCACGCAGTGATTTCAAATGAGCGAGGTGCTCCACAGTCGACTGCTAAAGCTTTGGCGGAGTGCGAGAGAGCACTGGCTCAGCTGAGCGCGAGCGAATGATGCTTCCGAACAGAACCGGCGCCGGTAGGCGGGGCCCCAGCGATCGCCGCATTTGCGATTGCTGGGGTGCTAAGCGGTCGGGCAGCCGCGTGTGTTGCGGCTGCGTTTCTGCGCAATTGCTGGCAGTATGGTTGCATTCGGAGTTCGCCTTTCGGTGACCTCCGACCCACCGGCTATCGCCGGCGGTTCTGTTTGCATGTTTCCGCGGCCTGTTCAAGTCGGACGCTTCCACTCAAGAGCCGAGCCTGCTAGTACTTGGCTGATTGTTCGAGTTTCAGGTCCTGTGATGAACCGCCAACGCGGAATGTGTAGTTGCCCGGCACCAGCTTCCATCCGTTCTGTCCTTCGTCGAAGGTTGAAAGATATTTCTGCGGCACGCGAACGGTCACCTGCTTACTCTCGCCCGGTTCGAGATGAACCTTGCTGAATCCGACCAGACGCTTCGGAGGTTCGTTCGCGCTCTCGGGCAAGCTCGCATAGACTTCCGCGATTTCCTCTCCAGCTCTCGATCCCGTGTTCTTGACCGTGAACGACACGATAGTTTCATTTCCGGGGGTCACGTTGAGATCGCTGTAGGCGTATGTCGTGTATGAGAGGCCGTACCCAAATGGGAATAGCACGGGTTTGTTCTCGGCGTCGTACCACTTGTATCCGACCTTTACGCCTTCGTTGTAATTGACCGTTAAGGTTGCCTTCGCGAGCTCTGGATGACGGAAGGTGTCCGGACCTGCTGCCTTCGGAGGTGGAACCGCTAGCTTGGGATGCGGTAAATCCTGCTCGCTGCGTGGGAAAGTAATCGGCAGCTTTGCGCTGGGATTCACGTCGCCGAAAAGGATATTCGCTACTGCATCGGCGCCTTTGCTGCCCGCATACCAGGCTTCAACCACGCCGCCCACACGGTCGAGCCAGGGCATCGTCACCGCCGTTCCCGATTCGAGAACGACGATCGTGCGCGGATTGGCTGCGGCAACTTGCTCGATCAATTCATTTTGTTTTCCCGGCAGCGAGAGATCGGGAAGGTCCATGCCTTCGCTCATCCATTGATGCGCGAAGATGATCGCAACATCTGCCTGCTTTGCCACTGCAGCGGCACTCGCAGGATCGGCGCCGGAATCAAAAGTCACGTTTGCAGCCGGCGCTTTCGCTTTGATGGCCCTGAGCGGCGAAGTTGGGAACCACACATGCGCTTGCCAGGCGGACGGCGGACCCGGAGGATCTACTTGCGCGGAACCTCCGCCAGAGATCATCCCAAAATCGGCTTTCTCACCGACTACCGCGATCGAATGCAGAGCATTGCGATCGAGCGGCAGAATGTTGTTCTGGTTTCTTAGCAGAACAATGCTTTGCTCGGCGATTTTCCGCGAAGTCTCAAACCCGCCTTCGACATCCACGACGGCCTTCTGCACGGGATGATCCACGATGCCGCTGGCGAACTCGGAGCGCAGCACGCGCCGCACATGATCGTCGAGTTCCGACATGGGAACCTGTCCAGGCTGCACAGCGGCCTTCAGCTTATCGCCATAAAAAATCGGTAGCGGCTCTTCGTTGTCGAGTCCCGCCTTTGAGGACTGCACCGTGCTGTGCGTCGCTCCCCAATCGGAAACGACAAAACCCTTGAACCCCCAGTCGCGCTTCAGCACATCGGTGAGCACGTATTTGTTCTGGCAGGCGAAGTCGCCATTGATGAGGTTGTAGGAACACATGACCGCGCCGGGATGGCCGATATCGATCCCGATTTCAAAGGCCAGCATGTCCGACTCGCGCATCGCGCGTTTGCTGATCACCGCGTTGACTTCGTTGCGTCCGCTCTCCTGATCGTTCATGACATAGTGCTTGATATCGCCGATCACGTACTGTGCCTGCTCGCACTTTATGCGATTGCCCACCAGCGTGCCGGCAAGGATTGGATCTTCGCCCATGTACTCGAAGGTTCGTCCGTTGCGAGGTTCGCGAGCGAGGTTCACGCCGCCGCCGAGCGTCATGTTATAGCCTTGCGCGCGCAGTTCGCGTCCGATCAGTGCGCCGTATTCGCAAGCCGCCTGCGGGTCCCAGCTGGATGCCGAGGCAACATTCGATGGCAGCGCTGTCGAGTAGCGTCCATTCGACGCGCTGCTGCGAACGCCATACGCCGCGTCGCTCATTTGAATAATTGGAATCCCGAGGCGCTCGACGCCGAGTACGAATCCCGCGCCGCCGTTCCCAAGGTGCGCATTCGGCAGCGGAGGCCCCCATCCCGGCATGCCGTTGCCATGCACTAGATTCAGTTTCTCGTCGAGCGTCATCTCTTTGAGAACCAACCCCGCACGCTCGTCTGGCGATAGGCTTGTGTTCATCCATGGCTTGTTCTTGAGCTGGTCATTCGCACCGCGCCGAGATGGTCCTTGCGCAAAACAAAATGTACCCATCAATACAGCAGCAAGTGCTACGTTCATCGAATGACGAACAGCAGTGTGCATCGCTTGTCTGCTCCTTTGTCTAGACTCTGGCGAATTTGTCTTGAAGACATTCCTCGGCTTTATGCCGAGCGCCCATTCGTCCCATTTTTGGGCTTTCTTTGGCGATCCTTCGTTACTTCCCGTTTTTAACTGCAGTACTGTCATCCGCGAACGAAGGCTTACAAAAGCGCACGTTGCGGCAAAGTGCCTTAAGTAAATCGTTTTGCTAATGCGCCCAACAACATACACGAGTTTACTGGGACGCGCCATAACACCGAATTCGCAGCCTTGACCAGTTGCGGTGCGACTTCAGGTTGAACCGAGCGGCTAACGATCAGTTAACCCATCGGTTACTGAACGCGGTCAGCAGAGAAGCCTGTTTCGGACGAAGAAACCGTCGGAGGTGCAGTGATGTTGAGAATCAACAGCTTAGAACGGAGCAACGAGTCACGCAGACCTCAGAGCATCTGGCCCTCGGATTGCGATGTAAGCGGTAAACGCTGCAGCCGTGATGGAGTGGCGTCACTTCGTCGGCTAGCGTCGGGCATTTCAGGGGGAGCAAGAATGAGAAGTCGAGCTGCAGTTTGCATTGTGATTTTGGCCGTGGCCTTGAGCGTTGCGATGAAAGTGAAAGCAAGCGGAGAGTCTCCTGCAGGGTCCCTTCATGATTCGAGCGGCGAGATCGCGACGGTTACTTCGACGGGTACCATCAACCATGGCAGCGCTTTCTTCCAGAACCTGGGAAGCAATGGACGCACCTGCGCGACTTGTCACGCGGAGAGCGATGCCTGGGGTGTCTCGGCCGATCACATCCGCGCCCGCTTCTTTGCGACCCTTGGCGCCGACCCGATCTTTCGTCCCGTTGACGGCGCGGTCTGCCCAACGGCAGATGTGTCGAGCCTGAAAGCCAAGGCTTCTGCCTATACCTTGCTGATGGCCAAGGGGCTGATTCGAGTGTCGATGGCCATACCTGACAACGCTGAATTCGCGCTGGTAAAGGTTAACGATCCTTATAACTGCGCCAGTGCTGAGAATATGTCGTTGTTTCGGCGTCCGTTGCCTGCAGCGAATCTGCGTTTTCTCAGCGCGGTGATGTGGGATGGCCGCGAAACTGTTCCCAATGACTTGACCGCCTCACTAACGAATCAGGCGGCCGACGCAACCATGGGCCACGCGCAAGGGAAGCGTCCAACCGATGCGCAGCTTCAGGACATCGTCAGCTTCGAAACCGATCTGTACACGGCGCAGCTCCGTGATCGCAGAGCCGGCATGCTGGACGACGACGGCGCGATGGGCGGCCCACAGGCGCTCGCGAGCCAGACGTTCCATATCGGGATCAACGATCCCCTCGGCGGCGATCCATCAGGGCAGCCATTTAATGCAGAAGCATTCAGTCTCTTCACGGCATGGAAGAATGCTTATTCCGGAAATGACGATCGTGATCAGGCGCGGCGCTCCATCGCGCGGGGCGAAGAATTGTTTAACACCTTCCCAATTCCGATCACTGGAGTCGGTGGTTTGAATGATGTGCTGAATAAGCCTGTGGTCATGGGAACCTGCACGACTTGTCATGACTCACCAAATGTTGGAGATCACTCGTTGAGCATGCCCCTCAACATCGGTGTCGCAGATGAGGCGCAACGCACGCCCGATCTGCCTCTCTACACTTTTCAGTGCAGCAACGGAGCGATCGTGAAGGTGAGCGATCCGGGAAGAGCGTTGATTACGGGTAAGTGCTCCGATCTAGGAAAATTCAAGGGACCAGTGCTGCGCGGACTGGCGGCACGAGCTCCTTACTTCCATAACGGGATGGCTGCGGACTTGATGGATGCAGTCAACTTCTATGATCAGCGTTTCAACCTTCACCTTACGCGCCAGGAGAAGAAAGACCTGGTCGCTTTCCTGAAGACGTTGTAGCCAGAGGTTTGTTGGGCGGTGCGGCATCGAGGCGGTTTGGGAGGACCGCGCCGATGTCGCGCCGCTACCGCCTCCTTGCTTCCATCGTGTCCTTTTCTGCCACAGCAAATCTCCTAAGCAACTCCAAACCAGAGTAGCTGCTCTAATTTTCTTTAGCCTGTCCGCCCTTACCATTTCGGGAGTATTCTTCCGATTAGTATTGTGTCGCTCGGAACTTCGGATTAAATTCAAACCCTTTGCACGTTGCTGAGTATCTCGATGGTGGCGCACACATCATCCGCCGTTCTCTCTCACAGCACCGATCCCGTCAGCTATTTGCTGCTCGAAGCCCAGAACCACGCTCTCGAACTGCTCGCTGAGGATTCTCCTCTGGCTGAGGTCCTCTCCCAGATCCTTCTGGCTGCCGAGAAGGCCTCCAGCAACGGAATGCTCACGTCGATTTTGCTTTTGAGCGAGGACGGCAAGCATCTGGTCCATTGCGCAGCGCCGTCGTTACCTGAAGCTTACAGTCGGGCTATTGATGGCTCTGCAATCGGTCCCGCTGTCGGGTCTTGCGGAACTGCGGCTTTTACGGGAAAGGAAGTCATCGTTGATGACATTTCCGCCAGTCCGCTGTGGAGAGATTATCGGCAGTTCGCATTGCCTAATGGCCTGAGAGCGTGCTGGTCGATCCCTATCGCCGCGGCCGATGGGAGGATACTGGGAACCTTCGCAATGTACTACCGCGAGCCCAGGCTTCCCTCGCACCTGGATTCTCAAATCGTGACCACGGTTATGCGCACTGCGGTGATCGCCATCGAACGCTCGGCGCGCATTGAGCGCTTGCGCAGCAGCGAAGAACGCTTCCGCGCGCTCACTACTTGTTCGCCCGTGGGACTGGCGATGATCGATCTCCAGGGCAACTGTGTCTATACCAATGCAACATGCCGCGAGATGTGTGGATTTTCCGCCAGCCAGGCCAACGGCACCGGATGGCTTAACTTCCTTCATCCAGCCGATGCTCCACGCGTGATTGCGGAATGGAAGAAAGCTTTTGCCGGCGGAGGGAAGCACGAATCTGAATGCCGCTGGGTTCACCCCGGCGGAGAAGTTCGATGGACAGTCGTGCGCACTGACGCAGTGCGTAGCGAGTCCGGCGCGCTCCTCGGCTATATGGCCAGCGTAGCCGATCGGACCGAGCGCCTGATAGCAGAGCAGAAGGCGAAGGATCTCGCGTGCGAGTTGGATGCCATTGTGACTACCTCGCCCGTGGGGATCGTTTCTTTCGACTTTGATCGCACCGTCCGATCGTGGAACCCGATGGCTCAGCGCATATTGGGCTGGCGCGCCGAGCAAATCGTAGGGACCCGATTGGAGGTTCCCGAATCGGTATCGCAGCAGTGGTCGATTTTAACAAGCAGGCTGCTTCAGAACAAATCGTTTACCAATGTCCCATCAAAGCTTACCCACAAAGATGGACGCGAGATCGACGTGCTTATCTCCGGCTCTCCACTCGTCGATAGTACCGGCGCGTTCACCGGCTTTATCGGCAGCATCGCTGATGCTACGGAGTTGGTCCAGACGCGCAATGAACTGGAGCAAACCGTCCTCACATTGCGCGAGAGCGAAAGGCGATTCCGTGCCCTCGCCGATAACATCGATCAATTTGCCTGGATTGCGGATGGCAAAGGCTGGATCTTCTGGTACAACCAGCGCTGGTTCGACTACACCGGCGCCACGCTTGAAGAGATGCAGGGCTGGGGCTGGCGCAAAGTGCATCATCCCGATCACGTCGAGCGGGTAGTCAAGCGCATTCAACAGTCGTGGGACACCGGGTCTCCATGGGAAGATACGTTCCCACTCCGTGGCAAGGACGGCTCCTATCGCTGGTTCCTGTCACGAGC
>Ga0075426_10000368_pt1 | contig 30841 bp, 37 predicted proteins | sample SoiMethybrSBSTD5_FD_75304 | JGI IMG/M metagenome (GOLD analysis project Ga0075426, IMG submission 75304) | Bulk soil microbial communities from a Populus tree surrounding site in Tennessee, USA - Soil MetaG P. TD hybrid SBSTD5 | ecosystem: Environmental > Terrestrial > Soil > Tree plantation... | reverse complement strand
GACGCGCGAGGTCTTGTCCTGCTTTAGAATCGCGTCGAGCACCGCATCGGAGATCTGGTCGGCGACCTTGTCCGGATGGCCTTCGGACACCGATTCGGAAGTGAAAAGAAAATCGCTCATCGCGCTGCGCTCGCCCTTGGAGAAGGCCGCAAGGATACCAAATTTGAGTTTCCCGACGACGCTGTTGCGCCTCGCCGGACGGCTGCCGCTGTCCTTGCTGCATCGATTGGGAAGCGTCCTCGGCTGGCTCATGTATGGGACGTCGCCCACGTACCGGCGTCATGTGCGCGAGAACCTCGCCGCCGCGCGCTGCGACGATCCCGCGCTTCGCCGGCGCGCGATCGCCGCCGCGGGCCACCTCGTGATGGAGCTGCCCGCGCTCTGGTTTCGCCCGCATGAGGAAGTGGTCGCGCTCGTCAAGCACGTGGAGGGCGCGCAAGCCGTGCTCGCCGCGCGCGAGGCGGGCAAGGCGGTTCTCTTCCTCACGCCGCACATGGGCGCCTTCGAGGTCGCGGCGCAGTACGCGGCGAGCCAGATCCCGATCACGGTGCTCTACCGCCGGCCGAAGCTCGCCTGGCTCGAGCCGCTGATGCGCGCCGGGCGCGGCCGGCCGAACGTGCGCCTCGTCCCTGCGGACCTCTCCGGCGTACGCGAGCTTTTCGCGAGCCTGCAGCGCGGCGAAGCGGTCGGCTTCCTGCCCGACCAGGTCCCGGGCGCGGGCGAGGGCGAATGGAGCGATTTCTTCGGCCGGCCTGCGTACACGATGACCCTCGCCGCGAAGCTCGCGGCGCGCGAGAACGTCGTGACCTTCCTCGCCTTCGCCAAGCGCCTGCCGCGCGGCGCCGGCTACGAGATCTTCCTGCGCTCGCTCCCCGCGCCGCGTGCCGGCGAGAGCGCGACGCGGCGCATGAACCGCGCGCTCGAGGACCTGGTGCGCGAATGCCCCGAGCAATACCTCTGGGGCTACAACCGCTACAAGATACCGAAGGGCGCCAAGCCTCTCCCGGCATGACGAGAGTCATCCTCGCGCTCATGTGGCTTGCGCACTGGCTGCCCTTCCGCGCGCTTGCCGGAATCGGCGACGCGGTGGGGGACGCGCTTTTCTGGCTCATCCCCGAGCGCCGGCGCGTGACGCGCATCAACCTGGCGAAGTGCTTCCCGGACATGCCGGCGCACGAGCGCGAGCGCCTGGCGCGCGGCGCGTTCCGCGCCTTCTGCCGCGGCTTCGTCGATCGGGCGGTGCTGTGGTGGGCGCCGCCCGAGCGCATCAAGCGCATGGTGCGCATCGAGGGCCTCGAGCACCTCGAGGCCGCCGGAGCGCGCGTGGTCGTCCTCGCGCCGCACTTCGCCGGCATCGAGGCGGCCGGCCTTCGCCTTTCCATCGACCGCGACATGGCGACGCTCTACCAGCACCAGAAAGACCCGGTCGTCGATCGGCAGCTCCTGAAAGGGCGCACGCGCTTTCGCCGCAACATCGTGTCGCGCCAGCAGGGGCTGCGCAAGGTGTTGCGCTGGATCAACTCCGGCATCCCGTTCTATTACCTGCCGGATCTCGACTTCGGCCGCAAGGGCACGACCTTCGTGCCGTTCTTCGGCGTGCCGGCCGCGACCGCGGTCGGGCTATCGTATATTGCGCGCACGACCGGCGCGCTCGTCGTGCCGTGCGTGGCGCGCATGCTGCCGCGCGGCGGCTACGTCGCGCAGTTCTATCCGCCGTGGCGCGATTTCCCGAGCGGCGACGATACGGCGGATGCGCGCCGCATGATGGCGTTCATCGAGGAGCGCGTGCTGGAGATGCCCGAGCAGTACCACTGGCTGCACAAGCGCTTCAAGACGCGGCCCGAAGGCGAGCCGAGGTTCTATTGAAAGCCGCGATCATCGGTGCGGGCCACATGGGCCGCTACCACGCGCAGAAGCTGGCGCGGCTTGCCGGCGTCCAGCTCGTCGCCGCGGTCGATGCGGACCTCTCGCGGGCACAGGCGCTCGGCGTCGCCGCATTTGCCGACTACCGCGCGATCTTCGGCAGGGCGGACGCCGCCGTCATCGCCGTGCCGACGGACAAGCACCATGCCATCGCGCGCGACTGCCTGCAGCACGGCCTGCATCTGCTCATCGAGAAGCCGATCGCCACCACGCTCGAGCAGGCCGACGAGCTGATCGCGCTCGCCGAGGAGAAGCACCTGGTGCTGCAGGCGGGACACGTCGAGCGCTACAACAAGGCGTTCCGCGCGCTGGTCGCGCGCATGGACCGCCCGGTGTTCCTCGAGGCCGAGCGGCTCTCCGGTTTCAAGCAGCGCGGCGCCGAGGTGGACGTGCTGCTCGACCTCATGATCCACGACCTCGACCTCGCGTGCGCGCTCGCGCGCGCCGAGCCGATCGACGTGAGCGCCTGCGGCTTCCGCGTGCTGACGCGCGACATCGATATCGCCAACGCGCGCATCGAGTTCGCCAACGGCTGCGTCGCCAACCTCTCCGCGAGCCGCGTGAGCCAGGCGCTCGTGCGCAAGCTGCGCGTCTTCCAGCCGGATATGTACGTGTCCGCTGACCTCCAGGCCGGGAAGCTGCGCTACGTGCGCCAGACGGGCGGCTCGATCGTCGAGGCCGACGAGACGCACGAGGGCGGCGATGCGCTCGCCGAGCAGGCGGCCGCGTTCGTCTGGGCGGTTGAAAACCATGCCGCGCCGGAAATCGACGGCCGGCAGGGGCGCCGCGCGCTCGATCTCGCGCTCACGATCGGGCGGCTCGTACGCGAGCGCCTGCGCCGCTTCGAATGAAGCTCGCCTTCAGCAAGATGCAGGGCGCCGGCAACGACTTCGTCGTCCTCGATTGCACGCGCGAACCGTTCAAGCTGACGCGGCAGCAGCTGCGGCGCATTGCCGATCGCCATCTCGGCGTTGGCTGCGATCAGATTCTCGTTGTCGAGACTGCGCGCGATCCGGGGACGGATTTCCACTACCGCATCTTCAACGCCGACGGCGGCGAGGTCGAGCAGTGCGGCAATGGCGCGCGCTGCTTCGTGAAATTCGTGCGCGCGCGCGGCTTGAGCGACAAGCGCGAGATCACGGTCGAGACCCTTGGCGGCGTGATCCGCCCGCGCCTGGAGGCGGACGGCGAGGTGAGCGTCGACATGGGCCGCCCGGTTTATTCGGGCATGGAGACGCTCCAGGTCGACGGCGAACGGGTGGAAGTGGCGATCGTCTCCATGGGTAACCCGCATGCCGTGCAGGTCGTGGCCGAGGTGATGCAAGCGCCGGTCGGCACGCAAGGCCCGCGCCTCGAGCGCCATGCGCGCTTCGTGCAGGGCGTGAACGCGGGCTATATGCAGGTGCTCGATCGCCATCGCATCGCGCTGCGCGTGTGGGAGCGCGGCGCCGGCGAGACGCTCTCGTGCGGCACCGGCGCCTGCGCGGCGGCGGTGGCCGGCATCGTGCGCGAGCTGCTCGACTCGCCGGTGCGCGTGCAGACGCGCGGCGGAGCGTTGACCATCTCTTGGCGCGGCGGCGACAATGCCGTGATCATGAAAGGCCCGGCCGAAACCGTCTTCGACGGCACGCTGGAAATAAAAGAGCCATGAACGCCGACGATTTCGCCCGCTTTCTGCGCGCCAATCCGCAGTTTTTCGACCAGAACCCCGAGCTGCTGGAATCGATCCAGGTGCCGCATCCCTACGGCGGGCGGGCGATTCCGCTCGCCGAGCGCCAGGCCGTGGCGTTGCGCGAGAAAGCGCGCGCGCTCGAGGGTCGGCTCGGCGAGCTGATCGCGAACGGCGCCGAGAACGACGCGATCAGCGAGAAGGTGCACCGGCTCGCCGTGGCGCTGGTCGGTGCGCGCGACTTTCCCGCGTTCGCGCGCTCGCTCTACTTCCACTTGCGCGAGGACTTCACCGTGCCCCACGTCGTGCTGCGCGTTTGGGGAAAGAGCGTGCCGGTCGACTTCGAAGAGGCGCAGACCGTCGAGCCGGCGCAGCGCGAGCAGGCGGCGATGATGGGCGCGCCGCAATGCGGTCCGGCGCAGGGCAGTGTCTTCGCGCCGTGGTTCCGCGAGGATGCCGAGCACATCCGCTCCCTTGCCCTCGTGCCGCTCGGGCAGACGAACGTCTTCGGCCTGCTCGCGCTCGCGAGCGAGGACGCGAAGCGCTTCTACCCGGACATGGGCACGCTCTACCTGCGGCGCATCGGCGAGCTCTGCGCCGCCGGCGTGACCGCCAGGCTCTAGTGGATGCGCGGCACGCCGAGGACTATCTCGCCGCGCTGAAGCACCAGCGGCGCCTTGCGCCGGCCACGCTCGCCAACTACGCGCGCGCGATGGACCTGCTTGTGGCGCTGCATAAGCAACCCCTCGCGACGCTCGAGCCGGCGCATGTGCGACGCGCCGTCGCCATGCTGCACGCGAAGGGACTCGCGCCGCGCACGCTCGCCCTCGTATTGAGCGCCTGGCGCGGCTGGTTCGGCTGGCTCGCCCGGCATCGCGGCTTCCGCGCGAATCCGGTGCTCGGCATCCGCGCGCCGAAGGCGTCGCGGCCGCTGCCGAAGGCGCTGTCGGTAGAAGCGACGCAACGGCTGCTCGACGCGCAGAAGGACCAGGGTCCGATCGCGCTGCGCGACCGCGCGATGTTCGAGCTGCTCTATTCCTCGGGGCTGCGCCTCGCCGAGCTCGTCTCGCTCGATGTCGACGACGGCCGGCTCGACCTGCGACAAGGCGAAATTACGGTGACCGGCAAAGGATCGAAGACGCGCACCGTGCCGGTCGGCGCCAAGGCGCGCGAGGCGTTGCGCGCCTGGCTCGCGGTCAGGGCGCAGCTCGCGCGGCCGGCCGAGAAGGCGCTCTTCGTGGGCGCGCGCGGCGAGCGCATCTCCCGGCCGGTGGTGGGCGCGCGCCTCGCCGCATGGGCGCGCGCTTGCGGCCTGCCGCAGCGCGTGCATCCGCACATGCTGCGCCACTCGTTCGCCACGCACATGCTGCAATCGTCGCAGGACCTGCGGGCCGTGCAGGAGCTCCTCGGTCACGCCAGCATCTCGACGACGCAGGTCTACACGCACCTCGATTTCCAGGCGCTCTCCAAGGTGTACGACGCCGCGCATCCGCGCGCGCGCAAGAAATGATTCACCTGAAGCGCGGCCGCGAGCGATCGCTGCGCCGCCGCCATCCGTGGATCTTCTCCGGCGCCGTCGAGCGCGTCGCCGGCAAGCCTAAGAGCGGCAACACGGTCGATGTGCGCGACGCCTCCGGAAACACCGTGGCGCGCGCGGCCTACAGCCCCGCATCGCAGATACGGGCACGCGTGTGGACCTTCGACGCCGCGCAGGAGGTGGACGCGGCTTTCTTCCGTAACCGGGTGATGCAGGCGCTCGCGCTGCGCGAAGGCCTGTCGGCGGCGAAGCACGGCAATGCGCTGCGCCTCGTGCATGCCGAGTCAGACGGCCTGCCGGGCCTCGTGGTCGACCGCTACGCCGACGTGCTGGTCGCGCAATTTCTTGCGGCCGGCGTCGAGCGCTGGCGCGAGCCGATCCTCGACGCGCTCGCCGAGCTCACCGGCTGCGAAGCCATCTACGAGCGCTCCGACGCCGAAACCAGAAAACTCGAAGGACTCGAGGCGCGTTCGGGCTTCGTGCGCGGCAATCGCGCCGCCTCGCGTTGCCCGATCATCGAGTACGGCCTCAACTTCAAGGTCGACGTCGAGCAGGGCCAGAAGACCGGCTTTTTTCTCGACCAGCGGGAGAACCGGCAGCGCGTGCGCGCGCTCGCCGCCGGCCGCGAGGTGCTCGACGGTTTTTCCTACACCGGCGGCTTCGCCATCAACGCACTCGCCGGCGGCGCGAAGCGCATCCTGGCGGTGGAGAGCTCGGCACCGTCGCTCGAAGTCGCGCGCGAAAACCTCGCCGCCAATGCGCTCGACGCATCGCGTGTGGAGTTCGTGCACGCCGATGCCTTCGCGCATCTGCGCACCCTGCGCGACCGCGGCGCGCAATTCGATCTCGTGGTGCTCGACCCGCCGAAGTTCGCGCCGACCGCCGCGCAGGCGAAAAATGCCGCGCGTGCATATAAGGACATCAACCTGCTGGCGTTCAAACTGCTGAGATCCGGCGGCCTGCTCGCCACGTTCTCATGCTCCGGGGGCGTCGACGCGGCGCTCTTCCAGTCGATCGTCGCGGGCGCCGCCGTCGACGCGGGCGCCGAGGCGAAAATCCTCGAGCGCTTCAGCGCCGCCGCCGACCATCCCGTGGCGCTGGAATTCCCGGAAGGCGAATATCTGAAGGGACTGCTTATCCTCAAAAGCTAATCAGGGACAGACCACGTTTGCAGTGTGTCCCGGGCTAGCTTTTGAAGGGGTTCGGGCGGCCGACCAGCGCTTCGAGCTGCGCGATTTCCTCGTTCGTGTGTCCCTGGAAGGCCGCCGGCACGATGCGCATGCCGCTCATCGCCTCGCGGTGTATGAGACGCGCCTGATGGTTCTCGGTGCTCACGGCGACGGTTTCCATCATCGCGCCGCTCGGCGCGGTGAGGATTTCCGTGGCGCCGAAGCAGGTGCAGAGATACGCGACCTCCGGCGCGGCCTCGAGGTAAATGCCGGTGCCGCGAATGCCGATCGTCGCCGTGGGCGCGATGAGCGAGCGGCGCGCGCCGCGTGCGAATGTCGCGCCGAGGGCGCCGGTCACGAGCCGCAGGAAATCGATGACGGGCTCGCTTGGGCGCGAAGCGTCGAGCCGCAGGCGGCTATTGCCGCGCAGGAGGTAGGCATCCGCGCCGATCGAGAACCCTACGCGCCCATCGGCGCCGGTGCGCAGCGTCTGGCCGGCTTGTAGGGCGCTCGCACGCGTGAGCGGCACATCGTTCAGCGTCACTTCGCCGCGCAGCTCGTGCACGACGCCCGACGGCGCCTGCGCGATCGCCGGCAGCGGCAACAGCGCGCCGCCAAGCCCGAAAAGAAAGTGACGACGCGAGCTCACGGCGCATCGGTCGCGGCGGGGGCGCGATTCCTGACACGGTAAAATTGCGCGATGCAAGAGCAAAACATGGTCCCCGTCACCATCCTGACGGGATTTCTCGGCAGCGGCAAGACGACGCTCCTCAACCGCATCCTCAAGGAAGAGCACGGCCGGCGCATCGCGGTGATCGAGAACGAGTTCGGCGAAGTCGGCGTCGACAATGCGATCATCGAGCAATCCGACGAGCAGATCGTCGAGATGAACAACGGCTGCATCTGCTGCACGGTGCGCGGCGATCTCATCCGCATCCTCGGCACGCTGAAGGAAAAGCGCGACCAGGGGACGCTGAAATTCGATCGCGTGGTGATCGAGACCACCGGCATGGCCGATCCCGGTCCCGTGGCGCAGACGTTCTTCACCGACGAGGAGATCGGCAACTACTATCTCCTCGACTCGATCATCACTCTCGTCGACGCGAAGCACGCGCCCAAGCAGCTCGACGAGTTCCACGAGGCGCAGGAGCAGGTCGGCTTCGCCGACCGCATCCTGATGTCCAAGACCGACCTCGTTCCCGCGCAGGACGTGGAGAAGCTCTCGCAGCGCATCCGCAAGATGAATCCGCGCGCGCCCATCAAGCACGTGCACTTCGGCAACGCGCCGATCGACGAAGTGCTCGACATCCGCGGCTTCAACCTGAACGCGATCCTCGAGCTCGACCCGAACTTCCTCACCGACATCGCGCACGAGCATCACGACGAGGTCGAATCGTTCGTCTTTCGCGCCGAGAAGCCCTTCGACGGTCAGAAGCTCGAGCAATTCCTCTCCGGCATGATCCAGGTGTACGGGCCCGATCTGCTGCGCTACAAGGGCATCCTGTGGATGAAGGGCAACGCTCGGCGGGTCGTCTTCCAGGGCGTGCACATGATGATGGGCGGCGACATGGGCAAGCCGTGGACGAAGAACGAGAAGAAGCAGTCGCTCCTCGTCTTCATCGGCAAGAAGCTGCCGCGCGATCTCTTCATCGCCGGTCTCCAGGAGTGCCTGGCGAAATAATGCCGGCGTAGAATCCGCGCATGCTCGGCCGCCTCGCGCGCGTCCTGCTCGTCCTCGCGGTCCTGCTCGCGCAGCAGACCGCGCTCGCGCACCAGTACTGGCACGCCGCCAAGGCGACCGTGGCCGGCGACGCGCAGAAGTCGCCCACGGGCGATCGGCTGTGCAACCTGCATGATCTCCTCGGTACGGTGCTCGGACTGGCGAGCGGCGCCGCGCCCCTGCCCACGTTCCTCGCACTCGCCGAGCCCGGTTTCGCCGCGCCGCCTGCCGCGGTACGCGAAGCCGAGCTTGTTGCGCCACATTCCCGCGATCCGCCGCTGATTCCCTGAAGCGGTTCACCGGCGCGCGCCGCTGGGCGCGCAAGGCGGTTCATTCGAGGGAGATTCATCATGCATCGGATTTTGTTGTGCGTCGTGGCGTGTGCCACGGCCATGCCCGTCGCGCAGGCGCAAGAGTCGCTGCCGCAGATGCGCGAGGAGCTGAAGAACCTGCAGCAGAAGGTCGACGAGCTGGAAGGCCGCGTGAAAGACGCGGAGAGCACCGCGACACAGGCTGCGAGCCAGGCGTCCGCGCGGCCGCAGACCGAGAGCGCGCTCAACCCGGGCATTTCGGTGATCCTGAATGGCGTCTACGCCAATTTGTCGCGCGACCCGGCGACCTATCGCATCAACGGCTTCATTCCGACGATGGGCGACGTCGCGCCGCCGACGAGGGGATTCAGCCTCGGCGAATCGGAGCTCGCCTTCACGGCGAACGTCGATCACCTGTTGCGCGGCACGCTCGTCGGCGCGATCTCGCCGGACAACGACACGATCGGCGTGGAAGAAGGCTACATCCAGACCATCGCGCTATCGCGCGGCTTCACCATCAAGGCGGGGCGCTTCTTTTCGGCCGTCGGCTACCAGAACCAGATCCATGCGCACGCCTGGGACTTCACCGACGCGCCGCTTGCCATGCGCGCTTTTCTGGGCGGGCAGCTCGGTGAGGACGGCGTGCAGTTGCGCTGGCTGGCGCCGACCGCGCTTTACTGGGACATGGGGACGGAGCTCGGGCGCGGCCGGGCCTTTCCGGCGAGTCTCACGCCGAGCGGAAAGAACGGCGCCGGCTCGCTCAACTTCTTCACGCATGTCGGCGGCGACATCGGCCAGAGCCTCGCGTGGCAGACCGGCCTTTCACACCTGCGCACCAATCCGCGCGATCGCACGTTCGACGATCCGAGCGCCGGCATCACCGACAGTTTCAGCGGCACGAGTCGCCTTTGGGTCGCGAGCGGCATCCTGAAGTGGGCGCCGAATGGCAATGCGACCGACAACAACTTCAAGCTGCAGGGCGAGTACTTCCATCGCAACGAAGAGGGCACGCTGGTCTTCGACAGCCCCGGCAGCGCAATTGCCAACGGATTCGCGTCGCGGCAATCCGGGTGGTACGCGCAAGGCGTGTACCAGTTCATGCCGCAATGGCGCGCCGGCTACCGCTACGACCGGCTCGATTCGGGCACGGTCGGCATCGACACCGCCGGCGCGGCGAGCTTTCCCATCCTGGCGGGGTACCAACCCAAAAAACACAGCGTCATGGTCGATTGGAGTCCGAGCGAGTTCAGCCGTCTGCGGCTGCAGGTCGCGCGCGATTACTCGCGCATGGGCGAGGCCGATAACCAGCTCTTCCTCCAGTACATCGTCAGCCTGGGCGCGCACGGTGCGCACACCTTCTGAGGACCAACATGAAAAATCTACGGAAGGTTTTGCTCGCCTCGATGGCGATGGCGATCGGCGGGCAGGCGACGGCGGCGCTCAACGTCTTTACCTGCGAGCCGGAATGGGCCGCGCTCGCGCAGGAGCTCGGCGGCGACAAGGTGAGCGTGTTTTCCGCCACGACGGCGCAGCAGGACCCGCATCGCGTCGAGGCGCGCCCGAGCCTCATCGCGCGCATTCGCAGCGCCGATCTGCTCATCTGCTCCGGATCGCAGCTCGAGGTGGGCTGGCTGCCCTTGCTCTTTACGCAGGGCGGCAACGGCCGCATCCAGCCGGGCGCGCCGGGGTACATCGAGGCGTCGCAATACGTGCTGAGGCTCGAGGTGCCGAAAGTGGTCGACCGCTCGCTCGGAGACATTCACCCGGGCGGAAATCCGCATGTGCATCTCGATCCGCGCAACATCGAGAAAGTGGGCCAGGTGGTCACTGCGCGTCTGAGCGAGATCGACGCGCGCAATGCCGGCGCATACCGCGCGCGTGCCGAGGACTTCAACAAGCGCTGGGAAGCGGCGATGCAGAAGTGGCGCGCCGAGGCGCAGCCGCTCAAGGGCATGCCGGTCGTTGTCTACCATAAGGACTTGTCGTACTTCATCAACTGGGCGGCGATGCGCGAAGCGGCGAGCCTCGAGCCCAAGCCCGGCATTCCGCCGACCCCGGCGCATCTCGCCGAGCTGGTCGAGCAGATGAAGCGCAGTCCGGCGAAGGCGATCGTCTACTCGCCTTACCAGAATCCGGGCGCAGCGCAGTTTCTCTCTCAGCGCACGAGCATTCCGGTGGTGCCGCTGCCCTTCACCGTCGGCGGGACGCCGAAGGCGAAGGATTTGTTCGGCCTCTTCGACGATACGATCGAGCGGCTCGTCGCCGTGACCAAGTGATCGGCGTCGCCGAGTGGGGCATCCTGTGGCCTGCGTTCCTCGCGGGGCTGCTCGTCACGGCGACGCACGTGCCGCTCGGCATGCAGGTGCTCGACCGCGGCATCGTGTTCATCGATCTCGCCATCGCGCAGGTTGCGGGCCTCGGCGTGATCGTCGCCGATTATTTCGGCTGGCCGCCAAGCGGCGTCGCGGTGCAGGTGGCCGCGCTCAGCGCGGCGCTCGCCTGCGCGATGCTGCTGACCTGGACCGAGCGCCGCTGGCCGCAAGTCCAGGAAGCGATCATCGGCGTCGTGTTCGCGATGGGCTCGAGCGCGGCGATCCTCGTCCTCGCCAAGAATCCACATGGCAGCGAGAACCTGAAGGACCTGCTTTCGGGCCAGATCCTGTGGGTCGACCCGGTGCGGCTTTCCTATGTCGCGCTCTTGTACGCGGCGATCCTCATCCTGTGGTTCGGCTTTCGCGAGCGCCTCGGCCGCATCGCGTTCTACGCGCTCTTCGGCTGCGCCGTCACGGTGTCCGTGCAGCTGGTCGGATTGTTCCTCGTGTTCACCACGCTGGTGGTGCCGGCGCTCGCCACGTTCTACGCGCGCGAGCGGCGCCTGATCGCCGCATACGCGATCGGCGTAGTCGGCTATGCGCTAGGCCTGCTCGCATCGCTCGTCACCGACCTACCCTCCGGGGCGATGATCGTGTGCGCCATCGTGGTGGTGGGTATCGCGACGGCCTCCGTGCGGCGTACGCCACGACCCACTTGACATCCCGGTCCGCCGGCCGCATCTAGAGACTTCTCTCCCACCGGTCTTTCCCATGGAGCAATTCCACGGCACCACCATTCTTTCCGTCCGCCGCGGCTCGAGCGTGGCGCTCGGCGGCGACGGGCAGGTGACGCTCGGCCAGGTCGTGGTCAAGGGCGGCGCGAAGAAAGTGCGCCGCCTGCACCAGGATCGCATCCTGGCCGGGTTTGCCGGCGGCACGGCAGACGCGTTCACGCTCTTCGAGCGCTTCGAGGCGAAGCTCGACAAGCACCAGGGCAATCTCATGCGCTCGGCGGTGGAGCTCGCCAAGGACTGGCGCACCGATCGCATCCTGCGCCGGCTGGAGGCGATGCTCGTGGTGGCGGATCGCGAGCATTCGCTCATCATCACCGGCGCGGGCGACGTGCTCGAGCCGGAGCAAGGCGTGGTCGCCATCGGCTCGGGCGGGCCTTACGCGCAGAGCGCCGCGCTGGCGCTGCTGCACAACACCGAGCTCGGTGCGCGCGAGATCGTCGACAAGGCGCTCGCGATCGCGGCCGACCTTTGCATCTATACGAACCATCAGCGCACGATTGAGGTGCTCGAATGAATCTGCAAGACGGCCGCGGCATGAGCGGCATGACGCCCCCCGAGATCGTCCACGAGCTCGACAAGTTCATCGTCGGGCAGGGGAGGGCGAAGCGCGCGGTGGCGATCGCGCTCAGGAACCGCTGGCGGCGGCTGCAGGTCGCCGATCCGCTGCGCCAGGAGATCACGCCGAAGAACATCCTGATGATCGGCCCGACGGGCGTCGGCAAGACGGAGATCGCGCGCCGCCTTGCACGGCTGGCCGATGCGCCCTTCATCAAGGTGGAGGCGACGAAATTCACCGAGGTGGGCTACGTCGGGCGCGACGTCGACACGATCGTGCGCGACCTCGTGGAGATCAGCGTCAAGCAGACGCGCGAGCAGGCGACCAAGCGCGTGCGTGCGCGCGCCCAGGACGCGGCCGAGGAGCGCATCCTCGACGTGCTCATACCGACGGCGCGCGGCGTCGGCTTCCAGGAAACCTCGGGCGAGGAGAGCGCGACGCGGCAGAAATTCCGCAAGCGCCTGCGCGAAGGCGAGCTCGACGACAAGGAGATCGACATCGAAGTCGCGGCCTCGAGCCCGCAGATGGAGATCCTCGCGCCGCCCGGCATGGAGGAGCTCACCTCGCAGATCCAGGGCATGCTCTCCAACCTCGGCGGCGGCCGGCGGCGGCTGCGGCGCATGAAGATCCGCGAGGCGGCGCAGATCCTCACCGACGAGGAAGCCGCGCGCCTCGTGAACGACGACGAGCTGAAAGCGCGCGCGGTGGCGAACGCCGAGCAGAACGGCATCGTCTTCCTCGACGAGATCGACAAGATCACCAGCCGCTCGGAACTGCAGGGCGCCGATGTGTCGCGCCAGGGCGTGCAGCGCGATCTGCTGCCGCTCGTCGAAGGCACCACGGTCTCCACGCGCTACGGCATGGTGAAGACCGACCACATTCTCTTCATTGCCTCCGGCGCCTTCCATCTCGCCAAGCCCTCGGATCTCATCCCCGAGCTGCAGGGCCGCTTTCCCATTCGCGTCGAGCTCGATCCGCTCTCGGTGGAAGACTTCGAGCGCATCCTCACCGCCACCGACGCGAGCCAGGTGAAGCAGTACCAGGCGCTCCTCGCGACCGAGGGCATAGAGCTCGACTTCAAGTCCGATGCGATCCGGCGCCTGGCGCAGATCGCCTGGCAGGTGAACGAGAAGACCGAGAACATCGGCGCGCGGCGCCTGTATACCGTGCTGGAGAAGCTGCTCGAGGAGATTTCCTTCGACGCGGGACGCCGCGGACCGGGCCAGGTGACGATCGACGGCGCCTATGTCGATGCGCGCCTGGGCGAGCTCGCTAAGGACGAGGATCTGGCGCGCTACGTTCTCTGAGCTCGGCTTCCAGGCATGCGCGGCACAGGCACCCCCGCCCCGGCGCCGGCTCGAGGGGCGGTAGGGCTTCGCACCAGCACCCGGGCTGGTTCGCGCCGCAGCGGAACGCCAGGCCGCAGCGGGCGCAGGCCTTGAAATCGTCCGGACAGCCCCTACCTGCTGGCATGTCCGGGGCAGGAGCCCCAGAACAAAAGGAGAGTGCCATATGGCAAATGTACAGAGGTTCGACCCCTTCAATGAGCTGGTCGACGACCTGTTCAAGGGCTTCCTGGTCCGTCCCCTCGCCTACGAGGGCCGCGGCGAAACCCTGCCCCGCATGAAGGTCGACGTCGCCGAGCGTAACGGCGCCTACGTCGTCGCAGCGGAGCTGGCCGGGGTCAAGAAGGAAGACATCCAGGTCACGATCGACGGCGCGCAGGTGACGCTCGCCGCCGAGGTCAAGCGCGAGCGCGAGGCCTCGCAGGACGAGCGCGTGCTGCATACCGAGCGCGTGTTCGGCAAGGTGAGCCGCAGCTTCACGCTGCCGCAGGAAGTGGACGAGGCGAAGGCCGAAGCGAAGTTCCGCGACGGCGTGCTCGAGCTGACGCTGCCGAAGAAGTCGGCCGCGGCGCGCAAGCAGATCTCGATCCAGTAACCGAACGCTAACAACAAACAGGAAGCAGGCGGGCGCCGAAGGCGGCGCTCGCCTTTTCCTTTTGTTTGTAGAATGCCGCGGGAGTGAACGCTCCGTTCAACCACAGCCCGCAGGCGGCCGAGAAGGCGCGCGTGCTCGCCGAGGCGCTGCCCTACATCCAGCGCTTCCACGGCAAGACCATCGTCGTGAAGTACGGCGGCAACGCCATGATCGAGGACGAGCTCAAGGCGAGCTTCGCGCACGACGTGGTGCTGCTCAAGCTCGTCGGCATGAACCCGGTCATCGTGCACGGCGGCGGTCCGCAGATCGAGCAGCTCCTCGCCAGGCTCGGCAAGAAGGGCGAGTTCATCCAGGGCATGCGCGTCACCGACGCGGAGACCATGGATGTGGTGGAGATGGTGCTCGGCGGCCAGGTGAACAAGGAGGTCGTCGAGCTCATCAACCAGGCGGGCGGCAAGGCGGTCGGGCTCACCGGGCAGGACGGCGCCTTCATCCGCGCGCGCAAGATGCTGCTGCCCTCCAAAGAGAATGGGCACGTCGACCTCGGCCAGGTGGGTGAGATCGAATCGATGGACCCGGCCGTGATCCAGGCGCTGGAAGCGGGCGGCTTCATTCCGGTCGTCGCGCCGATCGGCACCGGCGCCGATGGCACCACTTACAACATCAACGCGGACCTGGTCGCCGGCAAATTGGCCGAGATCCTCGCCGCCGAGAAGCTGGTGGTGCTCACCAACACGCCCGGCGTGCTCGACAAGCAGGGCAAGCTCCTCACCGGGCTCACGCCGAAGAAGATCGACGATCTCGTGCACAAGGGCGTGATCTCGGGCGGCATGCTGCCCAAGATCGGCTCGGCGCTCGACGCCGCGCGCAACGGCGTGAAGAGCGTGCACATCATCGATGGCCGCGTGCCGCACGCGCTGCTCCTCGAAGTGCTCACCGACCAGGGCGTCGGCACGCTGATCCGCAGCAAGTAACCGTGCGCATCGCGCGTCTGCCGCCTTCGCGGCGGGTGTGGATCTTCGATCTGGACAACACGCTGCACGATGCGCGCGCGCGCATTTTCCCGGCGATGCACGAGCAGATCAACGCGTACCTGCGGCGCTACTTCGGCGTCGACGCCGCCGGAGCGGATGCGCTGCGCCAGAAGTTCTGGCGCACCTACGGCACGACGCTGAACGGCCTCATGCGCCACCACGGCGCCGACCCGCGCCACTTCCTGCGCGAGACGCACGTCTTCCCCGAGCTCGCCGACATGGTGGTGCGCGAGAACGCGCTCAAGCACGCGCTCGCGCTCCTCGGCGGCACGAAGCTCGTGTTCTCGAACGCGCCGCGCCATTACGTCGAGGAAGTGCTGCGCGCGCTGCGCCTGGAGCGCTATTTCGCCGCCGTCTACACCATCGAGGACGCGCGCTACCGCGGCAAGCCGGCGCTGCACGGCTTCCACCGGCTGCTTCGCACCCACGACCTGGATCCGCATCGCTGTGCCTTCATCGACGATGCGCTCGAGAACCTGCGTGCGGCGCATCGCCTGGGCATGTCGACGGTATGGGTGTCGCGCGAGCGCCGGCGCGTGCCGTTCGTCGATTTGCGCGTCGCGTCGGTGCGCGAGCTGCCGCGCTTGGTTTTCCGAACGCGCTCGGCTTAGAATCAGTTCCCCCCCGTTCCCACTCCATGCCCCGCGCCAAAGGCGAACGCAAGCTCGAGATCCTGAAGGCGCTGGCACAGATGCTCGAGGCGCCGAAATGGGAACGCATCACGACCGCCGCGCTCGCGCAGTCGCTCGGCGTGTCGGAGGCGGCGCTCTACCGCCACTTCGCCTCCAAGGCGCAGATGTACGAAGGCCTGATCGAGTTCATCGAGAGCTCGGTCTTCACGCTCGCGAACCGCATCACGCAGGATGAGGCTGACGGGCATAAGCAGGCGGAGAAGCTGACCGAGATGCTGCTCGCGTTCGCTGAAAAAAATCCCGGGATGGTGCGCGTCATGACCGGCGACGCGCTGGTCGGCGAGCACGAGCGGCTGCAGACACGCATGAACCAGTTCTTCGAGCGCTTCGAGGCCACGCTCAAGCAGGCGCTGCGCGTCGCCGAGGACGGCGATGCCGCGAGCCGTGCCGCCGCGCTCCTGCGCTACAGCATCGGCTGCATGCACCAGTTCGGCAAAAGCGGCTTCGTCAAGAAGCCCACCGAGAGCTTCTCCACGCAGCGCAAATACCTCTTGGCGTAACTCCGACAAAACGTGGTCTGTCCCTGATTCTGGATTTTGTTTTCAGCTTTTGCTGCAGACGGCGCACGCCGGATCTTTGCTGACCTTCAGCGTGCGCCAATCGGCGGCGGCGGCGTCGATGAGGAGCAGTCGGCCGCTGAGCGACCCGCCAATGTCGGCGATGAGCTTGATCGCTTCCATCGCCTGGATCGCGCCCACCATGCCGGTGAGCGGGGCGAAGACGCCCATCTGCGAGCACTGCACTTCCTCGACTTGCGCATCCTCGGGAAAGAGGCAGGCGTAGCAAGGCGCATCGCCGCGGCGCAGGTCGAAGACCATGAGCTGCGCATCGAAGCGGATGGCCGCGCCCGACACCAGCGGTTTTTTGTGCAGCACGCACGCGCGGTTGACGGCGTGGCGCGTGGCGAAGTTGTCCGAGCAGTCGAGGACGATGTCGGCGTCTCGCGCGAGCTCGTCGAGCTCGGCCGCGGCGACGCGCGCGACGAGCGGAACGATGTCGACGTCGGGATTGATGGCGCGCAGGACGCTGCGCGCGGCGAACGCTTTCTGCGCGCCTACCGACTCGGTGCGATAGAGGATCTGGCGCTGCAGATTGGTGAGGTCGACCTTGTCCGAGTCGGCGATGGTCAGCCGCCCGACGCCGGCGGCCGCGAGGTAAAGCGACGCCGGACAGCCGAGGCCGCCGGCGCCGATCACCAGCACGTGCGCGGCGCGCAGCTTGTCCTGCCCCTCCACCCCGATCTCGGGAAGGAGGATGTGGCGGCTGTAGCGGAGAAGCTGCTGGTCGTCGATTAGTGCGCGGAGAGGCCGCTCGTTAATTCGTCGTCTTGGACTGCGCGACCGTCGGCGACTGGCTCTTCACCGGCTCGCCCTTGAGATACGCGAGCGCCTGGGAAAGCTGGAAGTCGTCCTTCGATCCGAAGTCGATCGGCTTCAGCTCCGCCGGCGTGGGCGCGGGCACCGTGCGCGCGCGCGGCGTCGGTTCCTTGCCCTTCTCTGCGTCTTTCTTCGCCTCGGCCTTGCCGTTCTCGAGGTGGTGCTGCAGATCGGCCTCGCGCACGCGGGTGAGGGTATCGCTCGGGTCCTCGACCACGACGTCCGGCGTGATGCCGAGCGCCTGGATCGAGCGGCCGGTCGGCGTGTAGTAGCGCGCGGTGGTGAGCTTGATCGCGGTGTTGTTGCCAAGCGGCATGATGGTCTGCACCGAGCCCTTGCCGAAGGTCTGGGTGCCGATCACGGTCGCGCGCTTGGAATCCTGAAGCGCGCCCGCGACGATCTCGGACGCCGAGGCCGAGCCGCCATTCACGAGCACGACCATCGGTACGGTCTTCACCGCGGCGGGAAGCGACTTCAGCACGTCCTCGCTGCGCCGCGCATAGTCCTCGGGCGAGGCGTAGAACTTTTTCTTCGAGTCCTCGGCGCGGCCGTCGGTGGACACGATCAGGCTCTTCGGCTGCAGGAACGCGGCGCTCACCGCGACGGCGCCGTGCAAGAGGCCGCCCGGATCGTTGCGCAGGTCGAGCACGAGTCCCTTCACCTGCCCCTGCTTGAAGAGGCCGTCGAGCGCCCGGACGAGCGCTTCCGGCGTGCCTTCCTGGAAGGCACGCACGCGCACCCAGGCGTAGCCCGGTTCCACCATCTTGGAGGTGATGCTCTGCACCTTGATGACGGCGCGTGTCAGCGTGACGATGATCGGCGCGCTTTCGCCTTTGCGTGTAATGGTGAGCGTGATCTGGGTATTGGGCTTGCCGCGCATGCGCTTCACCGCGTCGTTCAGCGTCATGCCCTTCACCGGCGTGTCGTCGAGCTTGACGATGAGATCGTTCGGCTTGATGCCGGCCTTGAAGGCGGGCGTGTCCTCGATCGGCGAGATGACCTTGACGAAGCCGTCTTCCATGCCGACCTCGATGCCCAGGCCGCCGAACTGGCCTTGCGTGCCGACCTGCAGCTCCTTGAACGCCTCCTGGTCGAGGTAGGCCGAGTGCGGATCGAGGCCGGTCAGCATGCCGTTGATCGCCTCGGTGAAGAGCTTCTTGTCCTCCACGGGCTCGACGTAGTTCTTCTTGATCGCGTCCACCACCTCGGTGAAGGCGCGCAGCTCCTCGATGGGCAGCGGCGGGCGCGTTGCGCGGTCGGCGATCGCCTGGAAGTTCAGGCTGATCAGCACGCCGGCGACGGCGCCGACGAGGATGAAACCTATGGAGCGGAGCTTTTGCATGTGTGGGGGATCGCTTATTTCAACTTGACCCAGGCCAGCGGGTCAAAGGCGCGGCCTAAATGCCGTAACTCAAAGTATAAACCGGTTTCCTCGTTGCCACCGCTCGCGCCGGTGGTGGCGAGCGGCTCGCCGATGGCGACGGCATCACCCACCTGCTTCAGGAGCGACTCCGCGTTGGCATAGATGGAGAAGTAATGCTCGCCATGGTCCACGATGATCAGATTTCCGAAGCCCCGCATCCAGTCCGCGTAGACGACACGCCCGCCCGCGATCGCCCTGACCGGCTCGCCCTGCGGCGCGCGGATGAAGACGCCCTTCGCTTCGATGCCGCTTGCCCCCCTTGGAGCGCCGAAGCGGCCGGTCAGTTCCCCGCGCACCGGCAGCCGCAGCTTGCCGCGCAGGCGCGAGAACGCCTCGGTTTGTAAAGCTTCTTCCGGAATGGCGAGCACGCGCCCGATGCCTTCGACGAGGCGCGCAAGGCGCGCTTCGTCCGCGCGCAGCACGCCGATCTCGCGCCGGTTGCGCTTGAGCTCGAGCGCCACGCGCTGGAGCACGCGGCTGCGCGCCGCGCGCTCGCGCACGAGCCGCTCGCGGTCGGCCCGGCTCGCCTGCGCCACCGCGCGCAGGCGCTCGCGCTTCGCCTGCGCCTCGGCGGCGAGGCCTGCGAGCGCTTCCAGGTCGGCGCGGTACCCGGCGATGAGCGCGGCCGCGGCGCGCGAGACATACCCAATGTAATAGAGGCGCCGCGTGAGTCCCTGCGGATCGTCGCCGGAGAGCGCCGCGCGCAGCACGTCGGGTGCGCCCAGCGCCTGGCGCGCGACGAGCACGCGCTCGACCGCGGCGCGCCGCTCGGCGAGCGTTCGCTCGAGCGCCTCGCGCCGCTCGGCGAGCCGCGCGCTTTCCGCGCGCAGGCCGCGGTCCTCGGCCGCGAGCGCCGCGAGCGCGCGATTGGCCTCCGATATGCCGCGCTCGGAGTCGCGCAGCGCATCGCGCGCCTCGCGGCGGGCGGATTCCTTTTGCTCCAGGTCGCGCGACAGCGCCGCGATGCGCCCGCGCAGCGCGTCCAGCTCGCGCGCGGTCGGCGCCGCCGTCGCGGCGATCGCCGCCACGGCGAGCACGAACGCGGCGGCGCGCGTCAGACCTTCGCCTTGCCTTGCGCAGATACGGCGGCGAGGCGCCGCTCGACCTCGGCCGGATCGCCGAGGTAATAGTGCTTGCGCGGACGCAGCTCGGCGTCGAGCTCGTAGACGAGCGGAATGCCCGTCGGGATGTTGAGGCCGACGATTTCCGTGTCGCCGATGGCATCGAGGTGCTTGACGAGCGCGCGCAGCGAGTTGCCGTGCGCCGCGATCAGCACGCGCTTGCCGGAGCGCACGATGGGCGCGATGGTGCCGTTCCAGTAGGGCAGCACGCGCGCCACCGTGTCCTTGAGGCACTCGGTGCGCGGCACTTCGACTCCGGCGTAGCGCGGATCGCTTCCCTCGTAGCGCTCGTCGCTCGGCGCGAGCACGGGCGGCGGGATGTCGTAGCTGCGCCGCCAGGTGTGCACCTGCGCCTCGCCGAACTTCGCCGCCATCTGCGCCTTGTTCAGTCCCTGCAGCGCGCCGTAATGACGCTCATTCAGGCGCCAGCTTTTCTCGACCGGCAGCCACATGCGATCGAGCTCCTCGAGCGCGAGCCACAGCGTGCGGATGGCGCGCTTGAGCACCGAGGTGAATGCGAGGTCGAAGTCGTAGCCGCCGGCCTTGAGCAGGCGTCCGGCGGTGCGCGCCTCCTCGATGCCGCTCGGCGCGAGATCGACGTCGGTCCAGCCGGTGAAGCGGTTTTCGCGGTTCCACGTCGACTCGCCGTGTCGCAGGAGCACGAGCCGCATCGGAAGTTTCGGCATCGCGCTCAATTATAATGTCGCGCTTCGTGGAGTTCGTCCGCAACAACCTCCTCCTCTTCGCTGTCGCGATCGTTTCCGGCGCGATGCTGCTCTGGCCGCTCGTGCGTCGCACGATGGGCGGTCCCGGCGTGAGCCCGGCGCAGGCGACGCATCTCATCAACCGCGAGGACGCGCTCGTCGTCGACGTGCGCGAGCCCGGCGAGTTCGCCGCAGGCCACGTGCTCGGCGCGAAGAACCTGCCGCTCGCGCGGCTGCAGGCGCAAGGCACGGAGCTCCCCAAGCGCAAGGAGCGGCCGATCATCGTCTACTGCGATAGCGGCGATCGCGCCGGCAAGGCGACCGCGGCGCTCAAGAAGCACGGCTTCACGCGCGTGAGCAGCCTCGCGGGCGGCATCGGCGCGTGGCAGCAGGCCGGGCTGCCCGTGGAGAAGCAATGAGCGCGAAAGTGCTCATGTATTGCACCGCGGCCTGCCCGTTCTGCCAGGCGGCGGAGCGCCTGCTCGCCGACAAGGGCGTCGCGATCGACAAGATCCGCGTCGACCTCGAGCCGGCGCGGCGCGGCGAGATGATGCAAAAGAGCGGCCGGCGCACGGTGCCGCAGATCTGGATCGGCGAGCGCCACATCGGCGGCTGCGACGATCTCTACGACCTCGAGCGCCAGGGCGGGCTCGATCCACTTCTCAAGGCGGGTCAATGACCGAAGCGCAGCAGCAGGCGACGTTCCAGATCGAGAAGGTGTACGTGAAGGACATCTCGCTCGAGATTCCGCACGCGCCGAAGATATTCCTCGAGCAGGTGCAGCCGCAGCTCGAGGTGCAGATCAACACCGGATCGGAGAACTTCGCCGAGGGCTACTACGAGGTGACCGTGACCGCGACGGTGACCGCGCGCATCGGCGAGCGCACGCTCTTTCTCGCCGAGGCGCGCCAGGCCGGGATCTTCCAGCTGCGCGGCGTGCCGGCCCAAGAGCTCGCGCCGCTCCTCGGCATCGCCTGCCCGACGGTCGTCTACCCGTATCTGCGCGAAACGATCCAGGACATCGTGTCGCGCGGCGGCTTCCCGCCCGTCATTCTCGCGCCGCTCTCGTTCGAGGCGCTCTACCTCCAGCAACAGCAGCAGAACGCCGCAGCCTCGCAATCCGGCCCGCGCATCGAAGTCGCGCGCAACTGATGCCGCACGCATGACCCGGGTAGCGGTGCTCGGCGCGGGCGCGTGGGGCACCGCGATCAGTTGCGTGCTCGCCGCGCGCCTCGAGGTGGCGCTTTGGGCCCGCGACGCGGCGCAGGCGAGCGCGCTCGCCAGCACGCGCCGCAACGAGCGCTATCTTCCGGCGTTCGAGCTTCCCTCGAGCGTCACCGTGACCTCCGAGCTGGGCGCAGCGACGCGTGGCGCGAAGCTCGTGCTCGCCGCCACGCCGGTCGCCGGGTTGCGCGAGCTCTTCGAACACGTGGGGAGCGCGACGCCAGTCGTCTGGCTGTGCAAGGGCTTCGAGGAGGGCACGGGCGCGCTGCCGCACCAGATCGCGGCCGCGACGCTCGGCGAGCGCGGGCGTGTCGGCGCGCTCTCCGGACCCTCGTTCGCCGAGGAGGTCGCGCGCGGCCTGCCCTGCGCGCTGACGCTCGCCTCGCGCGACGCCGGCTTCGCGCGTGAAGCGGCGGCGCTCCTGCACGGCGGGCGCATGCGGGTGTACTACTCGAGCGATCTCGTCGGCGTCGAGATCGGCGGCGCGCTCAAGAACGTGATGGCCATCGCGGCCGGCATCTCCGACGGCATGGGCCTCGGTCTCAACGCCCGGGCGGCGCTCATCACGCGCGGACTCGCGGAGATGGCGCGCCTGGGCGGCGCGCTCGGCGGCGCGCCCGAGACCTTCATGGGCCTCGCCGGCGCGGGCGATCTCATCCTCACGGCAACCGGCGATCTCTCGCGCAACCGCCGCGTCGGGCTCGAGCTCGCGCGCGGGCGCTCGGTCAAGGACATCGTCGCGACGCTCGGCCACGTCGCCGAGGGCGTGCATTCGGCACGCGAGGCGGCCAAGCTCGCGGCCGCGCACGGCGTCGACATGCCGGTGACGGCCGCCGTCAGCGCAGTACTCGAGGGGCGGCTGACGCCGGGCGCGGCAGTGGAGCAGCTTCTGGCGCGCGAACTGAAGATGGAGCGCTAGCGGCCGCCGGCGTAGCCGAGCTGCCGCCAAACCTCGAACACCGCCACGGCGACCGCGTTCGACAGATTGAGGCTGCGATTGCCCGGGCGCATGGGCAGCCGCAGGCGGCGCTCCGTGGCGAACTCCTCGAGGATCGCTTGCGGCAGTCCGGCGCTCTCGCCGCCGAAGACGAGAACATCGCTTTCCCCGTAAGCCACATCGCTGAAGACGGTGCGGCCCTCCGGCGTGAAGGCGAAAAGCCGGCGCTCGGCGAAAGCGGCGCGGCAGGCGCTCCACGAAGCGTGCACGCGCACGGTGGCGAGCTCGTGGTAGTCGAGCCCTGCGCGCTTGAGCTGCCGCTCGTCCATCGAGAAGCCGAGCGGCTCGACGAGATGAAGCCGCGCCCCGGTGTTGGCGGCAAGGCGGATCGCGTTGCCGGTGTTGGGCGGTATCTCAGGGTGAACGAGAACGATGTCAATCATGCAGCGGTGTACGCGCCACGACCCAGTTCGCGACGCGCAGGGCGCCCGCGCGCTTGAGCGTGCGCGCCATCTCGTCGAGCGTGGCGCCCGTCGTCATGACGTCGTCGACCACGGCGATGCTTGCGCCGATAAGGTTGCGCGTGCAGCGGAAGGCGCCGCGCACGTTGCGCTGACGCTCGTCATACGGCAGCTCGATCTGCGGCGGCGCATCGCGTGTGCGCTCGCAGAGCGCAAGCTCGAGACCCTCGCGTCGCACATGGCGCGCGATCTCCAGCGCCTGGTTGTAGCCGCGCACGCGCAGCCGCGCGGCCGAGAGCGGCACCGGCACGACGAGGTCGACCGGATGCGTGCGCACGTGCTCCGCGAGGAGTGCGCCGAGGAGCGGCGCGAGCGCGAGCTCGCCGCGGAACTTGAGCGCCTGGATGAGGGCATCGGCCGGAAATTCGTAGGCGAGCACCGCCTCGGTGGCGTCGTACGCGGGAGTCTGCGCGAGGCAGCGGCCGCAAAGCGCGCCCTGTGGCGATTCGAGCGCGCACCGCGGACACCGCGGCTGCGCGAGGCGCGGAAGATCGGCATCGCAGGCTTCACACAGGATCGACGCCGCCCGCCCGCGGCACAAGAAGCAGCTGCCGCCAAACAAAGTGGAAGTCGTGCGAAAAAGCAAGCTCGCGATTTTCTGCCGCATACTATGCGCCCCCGATGTGGACTGTAGCCCAGCTCGAGCGCGACCTCGGCGCCGGCCGCACGACGAGCCGGGAGCTCGTCGAGCAGGCGCTCGCGCGCATCGCCGCGCCCTACGGCGAAGGCCCTCGCGCCTTCCTCAAGGTCTATGCCGACAGCGCCCGCGCGGAAGCCGATTACGCCGATCGCCTGCGCAAGAGCGGCGTGCGCCGCTCGCGCATCGATGGCCTCCCGGTCTCGCTCAAGGATCTCTTCGACGTCGCGGGCGACGTGACGCGAGCCGGGTCCAAGGTGCTCGCCATTCAAGCGAAGCAGGATGCAGCGGCCGTGGCGCGACTGCGCGCGGCGGGCGCGATCTTCGTCGGCCGCACCAATATGGTGGAGTTCGCGTTCGGCGGCGTCGGGCTCAACCCGCACTACGGCACGCCGCGCAATCCCTGGGACCGGCAGTCCGCGCGCGTGCCGGGCGGCTCTTCCTCGGGCGCGGCCGTGGCGCAGGCGGAAGGCATGTGCGTCATGGCGCTCGGCTCGGACACGCGCGGCTCGATCCGCGGCCCGGCGGCGCTCTGCGGCGTGACGGGGTGGAAGCCCACCGCGGCGCGCGTGCCGCGCGAAGGCGCATTTCCGCTCTCGTTCACGCTCGACTCCGTGGGACCGCTCGCCAATTCGGTCGGCTGCTGCGCCGCCTACGACGCGGTGCTCGCGGGCGAGCCCTCGTCCGAGCTGGCGCAGATCGACGTCAAGGGGTTGCGGCTGCTCGTGCCGCGCTCCTCCGCGCTCGCCGAGCTCGATCCGCAGGTGGAGCGCGCCTTCGCCGCGGCGCTGGCGCGCTTCGCGCAGCGCGGCGCGATGGTGGAGGAAAAGCCGGTACCCGCGTTCGATCGGCAGGCGGAGTACTTCAAGGCCGGCGGCTACGCCGGCGCGGAAGCCTATTACATCCACCGGCCGTATCTCGATCGTCTCGACGAATACGATCCGCGCGTGGGCAAGCGCGTCCTGCTGGCGAAGGATTTCAGCGCCGTGGATTACATCGCCCTTGGCGAGCTGCGCGCCGCCTACATGCGCGAGATCGGCGCCATCGCCGCGCCCTACGATGCGATCGTCATGCCGACGGTGGCGTGCGTCGCGCCGACCATTGCGCAGGCCGATGCCAGCCTGGAGGACTACTTGCGCTGGAACATGCGCATCCTCCGTAACCCCGGCCTCATCAACTTTCTCGACGGCTGCGCGGCGAGCGTGCCCTGCCACGAGCCGGGCACGGCGCCGGTGGGCCTCATGGTGTGCGGCACGGCGGGCACCGATCGACGCACGCTCGCGGTCGCCGCGGCGCTTGAGCGCGCCCTCGAGCGGGCTTGACGAGCGCGCCGCGCGGCGGCGCTTCGAGCGTGCCGCGCGTTCGTACGACGGCGCCGCCAGGCTGGAAAGCGAGGTGGCGCGGCGCATGCTCGAGCGCCTCGACTACATCAAGCTCGCGCCGCGGCGCGTCCTCGATGCCGGCAGCGGCCCCGGTCGCGACGCGCGCGCGCTCGGGAGCCGCTATCGCGCCGCAGAGGTCCTCGCGCTCGACTACGCGCTTCCCATGCTGCCGCGGCCGGGCCGCCTCGAGCGGTGGCTGCGCCGCGGCGTGATGCCGCTCTGCGGCGACTTCGCGCGCCTGCCGCTCGCCTCGCAAAGCGTCGAGCTCATCTGGTCGAACATGGCGCTGCACTGGGTGAACGACCCGCTCGCCGCGTTCCGCGAGTTCGAGCGCGTGCTCGGCGCCGAGGGCCTTGTCATGTTCAGCACGCTCGGACCCGATACGCTGAAGGAGCTGCGCGCCGCGCTGAGCGGGACGCGCGTGCACGCCTTCATCGACATGCACGATCTCGGTGACATGCTCGTAGCGGCGGGCTTGACCTCGCCCGTCATGGACATGGAGCTCGTGCAGATCGATTACGCGAGCGGCGCGCAGCTGCTCGCGGACCTGCGCTCGAGCGGCCAGACCAACGCGCGCGCCGATCGCGCGCGCGGCCTGCGCGGCCGCGATGACCTGAAGGCGCTGCGCGACGCGCCGCTGCGCGCGAGCTACGAGGTGGTGTACGGGCACGCGTGGAAGCGCGCGAGCGCGGCCTCCGCAGTCAAAACAGTGCGTGTTTTCAAGCGCATTCCTTGAGACGGCGCTCGGGACTGTGGTAATTTACGCGGCTCAGTGAGCACGCCGAGCCTCGAGTTTTTCCGGCGCGAGCTTGCGTTCCGGGAGAACGCGCGGGGCTTCAGTCTCACGCTCAAGCGCAATTGCTCGATCTCTCCAGCGGCACTCGCCTGTGTCTTCATCGCGCTCGGCGCGCTCGCGCTGGCGATCGCCGCCGGTTTCGCGCTCGCCGGCGCGTGGCTGATCCTGCCTTTCGCCGGGCTCGAGATCGTGGCGCTCGCCGCGGCTTTCCTGATCCAGGCGCGGCACGCGACCGACTACGAGCGGATCGATCTCGAAGGCGGGCGCCTGCGCCTCGAGGTGGCACAGGCGGACGCGCTCGCGCGCTACGAGCTCGATGCTCGGCGCGTGCGGGTCGACATGAGCGGGCATTACGTCGTGCTGCGCGGGGGGCCGCATGAGGCGCTGGAGCTGGGACGGCATCTCGATGCGCGGGCGCGCGCGGCGCTCGCCTCCGAGCTTAAGAAAAGACTGCGGACCTAGATTCGGGGAAAGAACAACATGAAGGGATCGAAGCTCCTTTGCGCGCTCGCCGGCCTCGGCGCGAGCGTGGCCGCCACGAGCGCGCACGCCATCGCCTGGTACTTCCAGGGACCGGCCTCGCCGATCGCGCAGGACATCGATCACCTGCATCAGTACGTGATGTGGCTGATCATCGTCATCTTCGTCGGCGTGTTCGGCTTCATGTTCTACGCCTGCTACGCGCATCGCAAATCGCGCGGGCACCCGGCCGAGCAGTTCCACGAGAACACGGCGGTCGAGATCCTCTGGACGGTGATCCCGGCGCTGATCCTCATCGTCATCGCCTGGCCGGTGACCAAGGTGGTGATCGCGCAGAAGGACACCTCGAGCCCGGATCTCACGATCAAGGCGACCGGCTACCAGTGGAAGTGGGGCTACGACTACCTGAAGGGCGAGGGCGAAGGCATCAGCTTCGTGTCGATGCTCGCCACGCCGCGCGAGCAGATCGACGAGGGTGCGCCGAAGGACGAGAACTACCTGCTGGAAGTCGACCACGAGCTCGTGGTGCCGATCGGCAAGAAGGTGCGCATCCTCACGACCGCGGCGGACGTCATCCACTCGTTCTGGGTGCCCGCCGTCGGCGTCAAGCAGGACGCCATCCCGGGCTTCATTCGCGACACCTGGTTCCGCGCCGACAAGACCGGCACCTTCCGCGGCCAGTGCGCCGAGCTCTGCGGCAAGGAGCATGGCTTCATGCCGATCGTCCTGCGCGTGGTTTCGCAGGAGGACTACACGAAGTGGGTCGCGCAGCAGCAGCAGGCCGCGAAGGCGCAAGCCGAGGACGTCAACAAGAAATGGGATCCGAAGGAGCTGATTGCGCACGGCGAAAAGGTTTACTCGTCGACCTGCCTCGCCTGCCACCAGGCGAATGGCCGCGGCGCGCCGCCCGCCTTCCCGCCGCTCGCCGGCTCGAAGACCGTGAACGGCCCGAAAGAAGGCCACATCGACACGGTGCTGAACGGCCGGCCCGGCACGGCGATGGTCGCTTTCGGCAAGCAGCTCTCCGACACCGACATCGCCGCGGTGATCAGCTACGAGCGCAATTCCTGGGGAAACAAGGCGGGCATCGTCCAGCCTGCGGAAGTCCGAGCACGCCACAAATAGAGGAAAGAGCATGAGCGCAGTCGTCGACACCCACGCGCATCACGGAGATTCGGGCCACGAGCACCACGACCACCACGGTGGCTACAGCGGCATCATGCGCTGGATCACCACGACGAACCACAAGGACATCGGCACGCTGTACCTGTGGTTTGCGGGCATCATGTTCTTCGCCGGCGGCATGATGGCGCTCGTCATCCGCGCCGAGCTCTTCGAGCCGGGGCTGCAGCTCGTCAAGCCCGACTTCTTCAACCAGATGACGACCATGCACGGGCTCGTCATGATCTTCGGCGCGATCATGCCGGCGTTCGTCGGCTTCGCGAACTGGCAGATCCCGATGATGATCGGCGCGCCCGACATGGCGTTCGCGCGCCTGAACAACTGGTCGTTCTGGCTGCTGCCCTTCGCCGCGACCTTGCTGATGCTGTCGTTCTTCATGCCGGGCGGCGCGCCGGGCACGGGCTGGACGCTCTATGCGCCGCTCACGGTGCAGCAGGGCATCGGCATGGACTTCACCATCTTCGCCATCCACATCCTCGGCATGAGCTCGATCCTGGGCTCGATCAACATCATCACCACCATCCTCAACATGCGCGCGCCAGGCATGACCCTCATGCGCATGCCGATGTTCTGCTGGACCTGGCTCATCACCGCCTACCTGCTCGTCGCGGTGATGCCGGTGCTCGCCGGCGCGGTGACCATGACGCTCACCGACCGGCACTTCGGCACGACGTTCTTCAACGCCGCGGGCGGCGGCGACCCGGTGCTCTACCAGCACATCTTCTGGTTCTTTGGGCATCCCGAGGTGTACGTCATCGCGGTGCCCGCGTTCGGCGTCATCTCGCAGGTCATCCCCGCCTTCTCGAGGAAGCCCCTCTTCGGCTACGCCTCCATGGTCTACGCCACGGCGGCGATCGCGATCCTGTCGTTCATCGTCTGGGCGCACCATATGTATACGGTGGGCATGCCCGTCACCGGGCAGCTCTTCTTCATGTACGCCACCACGCTCATCGCCGTGCCGACGGGAGTAAAGGTCTTCAACTGGGTGTCGACCATGTGGCGCGGCTCGCTTTCCTTCGAGACGCCGATGCTCTTCGCGATCGGCTTCCTGTTCTTATTTACCCTCGGCGGGTTCACCGGCCTGGTTTTGTCCCTCGTGCCGATCGACATCCAGCTGCAGGACACCTACTACGTGGTGGCGCATTTCCACTACGTGATGGTCGCGGGCGCGATGTTCTCGGCCTTCGCCGGGATCTACTTCTGGCTGCCGAAGTGGACCGGCAAGATGTACAACGAGACGCTCGGCCAGTGGCACTTCTGGCTGACGCTCATCTTCTTCAACATGATCTTCTTCGTGCAGCACTTCCTCGGCATGGCGGGCATGCCGCGGCGCGTCCCGGACTATCCGCTGATGTTCGAGACCTGGAACAAGATCTCGTCGCTCGGCGCTTTCGGCTTCGCCTTGTCGCAGCTCCTGTTCCTCTACAACCTGTTCACGACGATCAAGAGCGGCGAGGCGGCGCCGCAGATGCCCTGGGAAGGCGCCGATTCGCTCGACTGGACGCACTTGCCGACGCCGGTGCCTTATCACACCTGGGAGACGCCGCCGGTATTGAAATGAGCAAGAACGCCCGCACCGCCCTGGTTCTCGCGAGCGTCGCCCTCGCGTTTTTCGTCGGCATCATCGCCAAGTTCTGGCTCATGGGCCGATGACGCTGAGCGAGCAGAACCGCAGGCTCTTCGCGCGGCTCGCCATCGTCGCCACGGCGATGTTCGGCTTCGGCTATGCGCTCGTGCCGCTGTACTACCGCATCTGCGCGGCCTGGGGCGTCAACTCGCTGGGCGAGCTTCCCGAGACGCCGCGCAACAGCCAGGTCGACGCCACGCGCACGGTGACGATCGAGTTCGATTCGAACACCCACGGCCTGCCGTGGCGGTTCAAGCCCGTCGTGAACCACATGGAGGTGCATCCGGGCGAGCTCGCGACGGTCGAGTACGAGGTGGCGAACGAGCGCCAGACGCCGATCACCGGCCAGGCGATCGCGAGCTACGGGCCCGAGCTTGCCGCCGAGTACTTCAAGAAGCTCGAGTGCTTCTGCTTTACGCAGCAGACGCTGGGCCCCGGCGAGGTGCGGCGCATGCCGGTCGTCTTCGTCGTCGACCCGAAGCTGCCGAAGGACGTGACGAGCATCGCCATCTCGTACACGTTTTTCGAAGTCGCGGGGCGCGGAGGCAAGGGATGATGGATGCGGTGAAGACCGTGCTCTACGGCGCCATCGGCATCCGCCGGCGCGCCGACCATGAGAGCGCGCGCCTCAACCCCGTGCACCTCGTGGTGGCGGCAATATTGTTCGTGGTGCTGTTCGTGCTGACGCTGCGCTTCGTCGTCAGCCTGGTCGTGAGCTAAAGGGAGAGAACAACATGGCGCAAAGCGCAACCCCGTCGCAACGTCAGAGCCACTACGCGGTCCCCTCGCCCATGCCGTGGCCGATCATGGGCGCCGCGGCGCTTTTCCTGATGGCGCTCGGCGCGGTGTTCGTCTTCAACGGCCGGCCCGGCGGCTGGGTGTCGATCGGGGCCGGGGTGATCATCCTCGTCTACATGATGGTGCGCTGGTTCGGCGACGTCATCCGCGAGTCCGAGGGCGGCCGCTACGGGCGCTGGGAGGACGTCTCGTTCCGCTGGGGAATGAGCTGGTTCATCTTCTCCGAGGTGATGTTCTTCGGCGCCTTCTTCGGCGCGCTCTTCTGGGTGCGCCAGTACTCGGTGCCCGACCTCGCGACCATCGAGAGCAACGCGCTGATGTGGCCGGGCTTCACCTCGCACTGGCCCTCCGCCGGCCCCGCTTTCACGGAGCAATTCACGCCGATGGCCGCGTGGGGCATCCCGGCGATCAACACGCTGCTTCTGCTCTCCTCCGGCGTGACCGTGACGATCGCGCACTGGGCGCTGAAGGAGAACCGCCGCGGCCAGCTGATCCTGTTCCTCGCGTTCACCATCGCGCTCGGCGTGACCTTCCTCGCCCTGCAGGCTTTCGAATATGGCCACGCGTACCACGAGCTCAATCTCAAGCTCTCGACCGGCGCCTATGGCTCCACGTTCTTCATGCTCACCGGCTTCCACGGCTTCCATGTCACGTGCGGCGCCATCATGCTGACGGTGATCCTCTTCCGCTGCATCGCCGGGCACTTCAAGCCCGATCACCACTTCGGCTTCGAGGGCGTCGCCTGGTACTGGCACTTCGTCGACGTGGTGTGGCTCGGCCTTTTTATTTTCGTGTACTGGCTATAGGCGCTCGCGGAACCACCCCAGGTAGTAGCCGAGCATCAGGAAGGCGAACAGCCCCACCGAGAGCCCGACGCGCAGCGCGAGCGCCTTGAGCGCGCGCGTCGAGCCGCTGCGGTCGTGATAGACGAAGTAGAGCGCCGAGAAGAGGCTCACGACGATCAGCACGAAGACG
>Ga0075426_10000367_pt1 | contig 30843 bp, 33 predicted proteins | sample SoiMethybrSBSTD5_FD_75304 | JGI IMG/M metagenome (GOLD analysis project Ga0075426, IMG submission 75304) | Bulk soil microbial communities from a Populus tree surrounding site in Tennessee, USA - Soil MetaG P. TD hybrid SBSTD5 | ecosystem: Environmental > Terrestrial > Soil > Tree plantation... | reverse complement strand
TAGGAACACCGCCGCGCGCGCCTCCCACGGCGTGCGCGACCACTCGCGGTGCGCCTCGGCGGCGGCCGCGATGGCCTGGCCGACCTCGGCCTCGCCGCCCTGGTGATACTCGGCGAGGACATGGTCCTTCCGATGCGGCATGACCGCGTTGCCCGTCCGGCCGGTGCGCACCTCCTTGCCGCCGATCACCATCGGGATGTCGATGCGCTCGCTCGCCATCGCGTCGAGCCGGGATTTCAGGGACGCACGTTCCGGCGAGCCCGGCGCGTAGTCGCGCACCGGCTCGTTGAACGGCTGGGGGAGTGTGAAGACGCCTGTGCTCATGGGCGCCAGCCTACCGCGCCCGCCCGCCGGTCGGCGGGCTAGCGTAACGCGCATGCCACCCGTGGTCCGAGCCGAGTCGCTGACCAAGCGGTTCGGGAACCTCACCGCCGTCGACGATCTCTCCTTCGTTCTGCAGTCCGGCACGATCACCGGCTTCCTCGGTCCCAACGGAGCAGGCAAGACGACGACCCTGCGGATGCTGCTCGGGCTGGCCCGGCCGACCCAGGGCAACGCGCTGATCTTCGAACGGCCCTACGCGGAGATCGAACAACCCGCACTGCGGATCGGGGCGGTGCTCGAAGCGACCGACTTCCACCCGGGCCGCTCGGGCCGAAACCACCTGCGCACGCTCTCGGCGGCGGCCGGCATCCCCGACTCACGCGTCGACGAGGTGCTGAAGACGGTCGAGCTCGACGGCGCCGCCAACCGCCGCGTCAAGGGCTACTCGCTCGGCATGCGCCAGCGGCTCGGCCTGGCCGGAGCGCTGCTCGGCGACCCCGAGCTGCTCGTCCTGGACGAGCCCGCGAACGGCCTCGACCCCGAGGGCGTGCGCTGGCTGCGCGACTTCCTGCGCTCGTTCGCGGGCAGCGGCCACACCGTGCTCGTCTCGAGCCACGTCCTGGCCGAGGTCGCCCAGACCGTCGACCACGTGCTCATCATCAGCCGGGGCAAGCTCGTGCGCGAGTCGCGCCTGGACGAGCTGACCGCCGGGATGGGCGGCGCGGTGCGCGTCCGCAGCCCCGAGGCGGGCAAGCTGCGCGAGGCGCTCGAGCGCGACGGCATCGCCTCGACCGAGGCGTCGGGCGCGCTCTACGCACAGGGCACGACCAGCGAGCGCGTCGGCGAGATCGCGGCCGCGTCGGGCATCGTGCTGCACGAGCTGCGCGTGGAGCAGTCCTCGCTCGAGGAGGTCTTCCTCGAGCTGACGTCGGAGAAGCCGGAGTGATCCCGCAGATCCGCGCCGAGATCATCAAGGTGCGCTCCACGCGGACGACGCTCGGGCTCGTCCTCGGGATGATCGCGATCATCCTGCTCTTCGTGATCCTGACCGCGTGGCTGACGTCGGTCGGCGAGATGAGCGGGCGCGAGCAGCAGCGAAATCTCTTCGCGATCGGCAGCTTCGCCGGCCTGTTCGCGGCGCTCGCCGGCATCATGCTCGTGACCGGCGAGTACCGCTTCGGCACGATCCGGCCGACCTACCTGTTCACGCCGAAGCGCTCGCTGGTGCTCGTCGCCAAGGTGGTCGCGGCGCTGATCGCCGGCTTCGTGTTCGCGCTCGTCGGCGAGATCCTCTCGGTCGGGGTCGGCGGGGTGATCCTGGACGAGCGCGGCATCTCGGTCGCACTCAGCCACCACGACTACACGCTGATCACGATCGGGACCCTGATCGGGACGGCGCTCTGGGGAGGCATCGGGGTCGGCCTCGGCATGATCGTGCGCAACCAGGTCGGCGCCATCATCGGAATCCTGGCGTGGGGCTTCGTCATCCAGAACCTGCTCTTCAACCTGGTGCCGTCCGTGGGCCGGTGGACGCCGGACCAGGCCCAGAACGGCCTGATGGGCCTGACCGACGCGCACCTGCTCGACCCGGGTGTGGGCGGCGCCACGCTCGTGTTCTGGACGGTCGTGATCTGCGCCGCCGGCGCGGTCATGGCCGCCCGCCGCGACGTGAACTGAATACGAGGGGTCTGACCGCGTTTATCAGACGCCGCTCGGCGTCTCGCTCGGCAGCCGGATCAGGTCGCGGATCGAGACGATCCCGACCGCGTGATCGCCGTCGACGATCGGCACATGGCGGTAGCCGCCGTGCAGCATCATCGCCGCCGCCTCGCCGATCGTGGCGGTCGCCGTCGCGGTGTCGGGGTGGCGGGTCATCCAGTCGCCGACGGTGCCGCCGATGTCGCCGGAGCCGACCGCCCGCAGGACGTCGCGTTCGGTCATGATCCCCGTGAGGAGCGTGCCCTCGGTGACGAGGATCGCGCCGACCCGGCGCTCGGCCATCCGGTGGGCGGCGTCGGTGAGCGCGTCGCCCGCCGCGGCCGTGAGCAGGTTGGCGCTCATCACGGCGGACACGAACTCGTCCTCGGATCGCTTGTAGGGCACGCGCCGATCTTACCGGGTGACCGGGCGGCGGGCGGGCCGCCGGTACCATTCGACGGATGCCCGCCCAGGCTTTCACCGGCGCGCCCTGCGTCTGCCAGCACCGGCTCGAGCGCTGCGATCAGCGCTGCGTCGCCGACATGCTGGGGACGACCTTCTACATCGCCTGCCTGAAGCTGACGGGGCGGCGCTGCCTCGTCGTCGGGGCCGGCGACGTGGGCCTCGAGAAGATCGAGGGCCTGCTCGCATGCGGCGCGGACGTGCACGTGATCGCGCGCGACGTCTCCCCCGCCGTCCGCGAGCTGGCCGGCTCGGGCGACGTCGACCTGACCGAGCGCGAGTTCGAGCCGGGCGACCTCGAAGGCCACTTCCTGGCCATCGCGGCGACGTCGGACACCGAGACGAACATCGCCGTCTTCGACGAGGCCGAGCGGCGCGCGATGCTCTGCAACGTCGTCGACGTGCCGCCGCTCTGCAGCTTCATCCTGCCGGCGATCGTGCGCACCGGCCCGATCGCGATCGCCATCTCGACGGCCGGCGCCAGCCCGGCTCTGGCCAAGCGGATGAAGCGCGAGATCGCCGACCTCTTCGGCGCCGAGTACGCCGACCTGGCCGTGATCCTGAACGGCGTGCGTGGCTGGGCCAAGTCGACGCTTCCGACCTTCAGCGCCCGGCGCGACTTCTTCGAGGCGATCGTGAACGGCGACCCCGACCCGGTCGCGCTCCTGCGCGCCGGCGACCGCGCCGGCGTCGACCGGCTGATCGCCGAGCACCAGGCCGAGGCCGAGTCGGCGCTGGTCTAGAGACGGAACCGGGGACAGTCCCCGGTTCCCCGGGGACTGTCCCCACTCATCGAGGGCCTACTTGAAGCGGTACGTGATCCGCCCGCGCGACAGGTCGTACGGAGAGAGCTCCACCTTGACCCGGTCGCCCGGGAGGATGCGGATGTAGTACCGCCGCATCTTCCCGGAGATATGGCCGAGCACCTCGTGGCCGTTGTCCAGCTTGACGCGGAACATCGTGTTGGGCAGGGCCTCGGTGACCTCGCCCTCGACCTCGATGGTCTCTTCCTTCACCAAGCGGCTAGCCGATCACCGTCACGTTGGTGGCTTCCATCCCCTTCTTGCCCTGCTGGGCCTCGAACTCGACCTTCTGCCCCTCCTCCAGGTTCCGGTAACCGGCACCGGAGATGTTGGAGAAGTGGATGAAGAGGTCGGCGCCCCCGTCCTCCGGGGCGATGAAGCCGAACCCCTTCGAGGCCGAGAACCATTTGACTGTGCCAGTGGCCATGAAGCTCTCCTGGTCGACGAGTTTGGAACGACGCAGGTCACGCACTCACGGTCCCACACGCACGTCCACGAGCCCCACCGCGGGACTCACGCCGGAGAGTGTAGACGATGAATTGCGGCCAATTCCAGCCGCGCAGAACGGTTTACCAGGCTGTCACAGGGCCGACACGCGATCCTGCACGTCGCCCCCTTCGGCGGCGTCCGGCCCGGCCCCGTTCGTCTCCCCGGAGGCCGCCCGTCTGGCCTGCTCCTCGGCCCCCGCGCGGCGGCCGCGGCGACCGCGCGCCCGCCGCCGCCGGTCACGCCGCTCGGGCGAGGCGCCCACCGGCTCGCCGCGGGCGATCTTGCGCACCGCCCCCGGCCGGGAGTCGCGCGTCACCGTGCCCCCGGTGCCGGTCACCTCGAACTCGACCCGGACGCGGCCGCGCACGCCCGCCGCCTTCAGCTGCGCGAGCACCCGTCGAGCGGCGTCGTCGGCGAGCACCTGGGCCTCGGGCAGCTCGAGCGGGACGACCAGGCCGGCGCCGTCGACCGAGATCGACGCCACCCGGTCGGTGACGGGCTCGTTCAGGAGCTTCGAGACCGTGACCTGGAGCGGCGCGGTCTCGCCCGCGGCGGCGCGCACCTCGACGGCGCTCTCGTAGGCCTTCTCGTCATCGGCCAGCCGCCACCGCAGCGCCTCGGCGCCGAGCCGCTCGCGGATGACCGTGTCGGCGTCGTCGCGGAGCCGCACCGCCACCTGCGGCGGCACCTCCACCTCGGGCACGCCCTCGACCCGCTTCAGCGGCACGGCCGGCGGCGTCGAGCCGACCACCACGCCGTTGAACGAGACGGTCTCGCCGCGCTCGCTGGCCGCCTTGCGCTTGCTCTTCTTGGCCGCCTTGGCCCGCTGCATCGGCGCCGGGATGTTCGAGCCGAGCGCCGCGGCCAGCCGCAGCGGCTCCTCGGACAGCGACCGGCGGGCCACCTCGACGATGCGCTCGCCGGCGGTTCCCCGCCGCGGCGAGGCGACGGCGAGCAGCGCGCCTCCGGCCTCGAGCGGCGCCGCCCTGGCCACCTGGGCGACACGCAGGCACGCCTGCGAGTGCTCGGCGTCGGTCTTCGCGTTCGCGACGGCGCCGAGCAGGCCGCGGCCGTCCTCGATGTGCGCACCCGCGTAGCGGTACTCGTGGTCGCGCGCGGCTTTCGCCAGCCGCCACGTCCATGACACGATCCGGTCGGCCGGCGCCTCGATCTTGCCGTCGCCCATCGCGAGCAGCAGCACCCGGGCTCCCTGGCCGCGGTCCTGCTGCCACGTCGGCGCGGCCTCGACGAGGCGGCAGGCCATGGCGAAGGTGGTCTGGCTGGGGCCCGACGTGGCGAGGTCGCCCAGGCCGGTGAGGCGCATCTTGCGATGCCGGTTCTCGGCCGAGCACGTGTAGAAGAAGAGCTCGCGGGCCTCGGGCGCCAGGTTCACGATCCGGTCGGTCAGGTTGTGGACATCCGCCGGTGTCAGCTGGCGGGCGGCGACGACCGCCCACGCCCGCTGCTCGTCGAGCGGCAGCTTGGAGGCGTCGACCAGCTTCCACTGGTTCGCGATCACCGCCACCCGCCGCTCGGGGTTGTCCGAGACGGGCACGATCCACGGCGCTTCCTTCACGATCGGCTTCGCCGGCTTGCGGCGGCCGCGACGGCGGCGCGGCGGCGGCGGGGTGACGAGCCCGGCCGGCCGGTAGGCGTCGACGTCGAGCAGCGAGTGGAGCGTGACCACGCGCTCGGAGTGCGGCGCGCCGACCTCGGCGAAGTCGACGACGATGCCGGCCTCCTTGCGCCGGTGCAGGCGCATGATCCGGCCGACCCGCTGCTGGTAGACGCGCCGGCTGGCGGTCGGCGCGAGGTGCATGCACACGGTCGCGCGGGGCGCGTTCCAGCCCTCGGCCAGGATCTGGGCGTTCACGAGGACGTTGATCTCGCCGCGCTCGTAGGCGGCCAGCGTCTCGGCCAGCTCGCGCGGCGGCGTCCGGCCGGAGACGGCCCGGGCCTTCAGGCCGATCGCGCGCATCGCCGCCGCCACCCGCTCGGCGTGCTCGACGCCCGCGGCGTAGACGATGCCCGGCGTGTCGCCGAAGCGGCTCTGGTAGAGGTCGGCGGCGGCCAGGTTGAGCGGATCGATGTCGAGGGCGGCGGCCAGCTGGCCCTGGTCGAAGTCGCCGCCGACGATCTCGACCTGGCGCAGCGAGGCGATCGGGCGAACGCGGATGCAGCGCAGCGGGGCGACGACGCCGCGGCGCACCGCCTCGGCCAGCGGGAAGTCGGCCACCTCCGCCGGGAAGACGTCGCCGACGTGCTTCTGGAGCAGCTGGTCGGTGGCCGTCATCCCGATGTAGATGGGCTCGTCGAACGCCCGGATGGCAGCCGAGGTCTTCTCGCCGAGTGCCGTGTGGGCCTCGTCGCACACGACCACGCCGTAGACGTCCGGCTTGATCTGGTCGGCATGCTTGATGAACCACGCGTACGTGTTGATCGTGAGAGGCATCGTCCGCGGCGTCGGGTCGCCGACCAGGACGGGCTCGTGCATGCGCCCGCCGTAGCCCTCCTTGGAGAGGTCGTTCGTGAACTGGTTCACGAGCAGGCGGCGGTGGGTGAGGATGAGGACGCCGGTGGTGCGGGCCGCCTCGACGAAGCCGGCGGCGGCGATCGTCTTGCCGGACGCTGTCGGATGCTTGAAGCGGTAGCGGCGGCGGGCTCCGGGATCCGGGGCCCGCTCCTCGCCGTTCAGCGCCTCGTCGTCGGGCGCGACCGCCATCGCCGGATCGTGGGCGAGGCTCGGGTCGGGCGCCGGCGGGCCCGCCTCGGGCTCCTCGCCCTCGTCGTCGTCGTCGGGGTAGTCCTCTTCCTCGTACTCCTCGTCGTCCTCGTCGTCCTCCTCGACGGCGTCGGACAGGAGCTCCTCGACCGGGTCGTCACCGTTCTCGGGCTCGTCGTCGGGCTCGTCGTCGGAGTCGTCCTCCTCCTCGTCGAGCGCGGCGGAGCGTTCCAGGTCGCTGATCAGCGCTGCGAGCTGGCCGGCGAGCGCGTCGACCTGGTGGCGGCGGAGGGTCGTGCCGGACGCGAGCCGCGGCTGCGGCTCGGCCAGCACCCGCTCGAGGCCGAGCACGAGCGAGTAGTCGCGGCGCCACTCGAAGCTCGGCTCCGGCAGGCCGCGCTCCATCTCGGCGAGGGCAGCCTCGAGCGCCTGGCGGCGGACGGTGCCGCTCGCAAGCGCGACGGCGATATCCTCGCCCTCGTGGAGGAGCGGCTCCCCACACCACGCCTCGACACGGTGTGCGGCCGCTTCGGAGTCAGCCTCGAAGCGAACAGTCATTTAGTCCCTGCAGCCGCCGGCTGAAACGGGCGCCCACGCAGGGCGACACCAGCGGCTTGCGATGAGTGTAGCGGACCGGCCGGAGGTCGGGAACCCACGACGTTCGGCGGGCGTCTCATTGCCATGCGAAACCGCACCCTCCTCGCAGTCGGCGCGGCGGCGGTGGCCCTGGTGGCGGCCGGCTGCGGCGCGGGGGCCGCCGGCCCGGCCTCGCAGACGCACGGGCCGGCGACCCACGTGACCGTCGTCTACTCCGTCGGGCGACCGGTTCACCGCCGCTCGCAGGTCGACGCTCGCTGCCCCGCGTACGCGCGCTGCGAGCCGGCACGGGCGCTGGGCTCCTGGGTGCTGCGCGTGACGCGACGGCTCACCTGCAACCCGGCCGCGGGCGGGTACGCACACCCGGCCGACGCCTGTGCGGCGCTGCGCCAGTTCGCCCGGCTCGAGCACAACCGCGGCGCCAACGTCTGCGCGTGCCCGGCGATGTTCGGCATCCCCGGCCGGGCCTACGGCCTGCTCGCCGGCCATCCCGTGCGGTTGGACCTGACTCCGTGTGCCGCCTGCGGGCTCGGCCGGCACGCCTCGGCCGACGTGCAGCTGCTCACGGCGGCGTGATGGCGCCTTCGGCGCGGATCCTGGCCGCGACGGCGGTCGCCGGCATCGCCGCGCTCGCATCCGGCTGCTTCGGAAGCGCCGCCCCGGCGCCGCAGAAACCTCGGCCCACCACGCGCGTCACCGTCTCCTATCGCGTGGATGGCGTGCGGCTGCACCGCCGACTGGCGTGCGATCCGCCGGCCGGCGACTACCCCGATCCCGCCGCGGCGTGCGCGGCGCTGCGGGACTTCGACCGCGCCCTGCGCCGGCCGCTCCCGACCAGGGCGACCGAGTGCGGGTGCATCGTCCCGGTCCGGCCGGTCGGAGCGGTGATCGGCAGCCTGGACGGCCGGGCGGTGTACCTGCGGCTCGCCTACTGGGTGCCCGGCGCCGGCCGCGACATCGGCGTCCTGACCGGTCTGCGCTAGCGGGCGTGCGCGATCGCGGCGACCACGAGCTCGCGCAGCGGGCCGTGGTGGTCGGCGGCCGCAGCGACCACGCACGGCTCGAGGCCGCCGCCCGGGTCGAAGACCGAGACCGCGCCGCCCGCCTCGGCCACGAGCAGCATCCCGGCGGCCCGGTCCCAGTGTTTGATGCCCCACTCGTAGAAGCCGTCCAGCCGCCCGCAGGCCACCCACGCCAGGTCGAGCGCCGCCGACCCGCCCCGGCGCACGTCGCGCACGCGCGGGAGCAGATGGGCGAGAACGCGGGCCTGGAAGGCGCGGTCGTCCGGGTCGTACGCGAAGCCGGTGCCGACGAGCGCCCGGTCGAGCTCGCGGGGCGCGCGCGTGCGCACGCGGTGGCCGTTCAGGGTCGCCCCGGCGCCGCGCGCCGCGGCGAACGTCTCGTTGCGGGTCGGGTCGTGCACGACCGCCACCACGCCGCCGTCGGCGTCCTCGCACGCGACCGACACCGACCAGACCGGGTAGCCGAACAGGTAATTGGTCGTGCCGTCGAGCGGGTCGACGACCCAGGTGAGGCCCGACGCGCTCTCGACGTTCGCGCCCTCCTCGCCGAGCACCCCGTCGTCCGGCCGGGCGGCGATGATGCGGTCGAGCAGGAAGCGCTCGGCGGCGCGGTCGGCGTCCGAGACCATGTCGGTCGTGCTGCTCTTCGACTCGACGCCGCTGGCGGGGCCGCCGAAGCGTTCGAGCAGGAGCTCGCCGGCGTCGCGAGCGGCGCCCAGCGCGAGCTCGAGCAAGCCGTCGGCGGACACGGCGCAGGAGTGTAGGTGAACCGCTCGGAGAACTGTTACGCGATCGACGAAACCGCCGGAAATACTGGACATCGCCGGGAGACTGAGGCATTCTGCTCGAAGGAGGAATGGGCACGTTCATCCGACATATCAGGGAGCGTCGGCGCGAGCGCAAGCTGGCGCGGGAGCTCGAGCAGCGCGTCCGTGAGCGCGTGGATGCCGCAACGGCGGCCGCCGCGCGGCTGGCGGACGATCTGCGGCGACCGTGAGACAGGCGTAGCTACCCTGGCGCGGTGACCGCGCCGCTGCGCTACTCGTCCCTCGGATCCGGCCTTCTGGCGGGGCGGATGCCGCATGCGGTCGCCCACGTCGAGGCGCTCGACGCCGAGGGCGTCCGCACCGTCATCAACCTGTGCGAGGACCACGAGTACTGGGACGGCGAGCGGGCGGCCGTCGAAGCCGCCTTTCGCCGGGCCGACATGACCGAGCACCGGCTGCCGGTGCCCGACGGCGCGACGATCCCTCCCGACGTGCTCGACCGCGCCGTCGAGGCGGCCGGCGAGGAGACGGCCTACGTGCACTGCCGCGGCGGCCGCGAGCGGTCGGCGGCGGTCGCCGTCGCCATCCTCGCGAACCGCTCCGGCGCGACGATCGACGAGGCGCTCGAGGCGGCGTCGGCGCGCTGGCCGACCTGCCGGCCGCTGCCGTGGCAGCTCGCGGGCGTGCGTGCCTGGGCGGCTTCCCGGGAATGATGAACGGCGTATGAAGCCGGTTGCACCGCTCGTGCGACCACCGTATGCTCATGAGGTCGAACGGCAGGGAGGGAAATTGAGGGTGGCCAAGGGTGTGATGGTGGGCGTCGTGGTGTTCGCCGCGTTCGCAACCATCTTCGTCGTGGGCGGCGGAAACGGCGCGCACGCCGTCGCCGCGGGGCATTCGGCGTCGGAGAGCGCGGAGCTTCCGGTCACGATCGGCCAGCTCGCGCAGCTTCCGATCATCGCCGGCTTCGTTGCGGCGACGTGGGTCTGCCTGCGGGCACTGTCATCCGGCAGAAAATTGCAGTAAACTCGACACCGGAGGGATTTCAAGGAGTGTCCCCGAGCGCGTCGCATGGCGATTGCGCAACCGGCTGACCCGTCGGTGTGGGACACGTTGTCCGGCGGCCCACCGGACAGCCCAACAGACGAGGCCGTCTCTGCCCAGGCGGCCTCGTCGCTTTTCTGGGAGCCATTTCCAGCCCGGTCGCATGGCGGCGAAAGTCCGGCTCAAGTGCCCGCCGTCGCGAACGATGAATACGGGTAGCGATGGCCCCCTCCGAGCTCAACACCGCCCTCTCCCTCGCGGATGAGCGCCTGAAGACCGCCTACACCGTGGCGGCCTCCCTGCTGTGCTTCGCGGTCGTCGCCTTCGTCGGGATCTTCGCCGTCCACGGCATCACACCCGGCCTCGCCGCCACCGCCTCGGTCATCTCGGTGATCGGCGCCGCCGGCGCCATCGTCGCCTCGCGCGTGTGCATCTGGCGCAAGGAGGAGCTCTTCGACGAGATCGTCCTGGCCGGGTACCGCCACGTCGGCGGCGACGCGGTGAACCGCCACGCCGAGAGGCTCGTGTCCGCCGACCGCCGGCAGATGCTGGCCGGGACGCTCGAGCGCTTTCTGGAGATCTCGCTCTGCAACCAGCTGACCGCGGTGCCGCTCGACCGCCAGACCGTCCGCGACCTCGAGCCGCACATCCGCGGCCTCTGCGCCCGCGTCCGCGCCGTCGACGTCGACGTCCACGCCGCCGGCATGGTGCTCCTGCGCCGGCTGATCACCGACGGCGCCACGAGCCCGCTCTTCCGCGTGGGCGGCCATGGCCCCGAGCTCGAGCGGGCGATCGCGAACATCCACGCCCACCTCGGCCCGGCCCCGGTCATCCAGCTCTTCCCGGCGCAGTCGACCGAGCCGCTGCGCCTCGCCGCCTAAGAGGATCGATTCTCCGCCACCGGGCGCCTGGCCGTCAGGCGGCCGACGGAGGTATGTCACGTTGCGGGCTGCGGCCCCGAACCGTCGGATCGCGGCGTCCTCCCTCGCTTGCGTGCAGAGCACGCGTCGCTCGGTGCGTCCTGGCGCTACGAGGTTCGTGGCCGCCCAGGACATCCCGGCGGCGTGGAATCAATCCTCTTCTTCGCCCGCAATCAGCCGGTCGAGCTCCGGCACGGCTGCGCGCAGGCTGGGCAGGTTGACGACGATCCCCTCCTGCGTGCTGCGGGCGAGGACGACCACCGCCTCCTCGTCGAGCGACGGGTTCTCCTCGCGGTGCGGCACCCACGGCGGCACGTAGACGTAGTCGCCCGGTCCCGTCTCGATGCGGCGCTCCTCGTCGTTCTCGAGGAACACGAACACCGGATGGCCGGACACGACGTAGATGCCCGTCTCGGCCTCGCCGTGGTGGTGGTCGGCCGAGCGCATGTTCGGCGCGACGTGGTTCTTGCCCATCCAGATCTTGCGCGAGCCGTTGCGCTTCCCCGAGATCGCCTCGTAGCGGCGCATTCCCGGCGTCTGGGCGGTGTCCTCGGTGAGGCCGTCGTGCGGCGTGTGGTGCAGGCGCCGGTGCCAGGCGGCCGTGCCGGCGTCGAGATCTTGCGAATCGCCCATCGAGACCAATCGTAGACCGCCGCCGAGGTGGGGACTGTCCCCGGCGAGCGGGGACAGTCCCCGATTTTCGCCTAGAGCGAGAGCAGCTTCGCCGGCCCGCGCCGCTCGAGGCCACGGCTGACGATCAGCCGCTGGATCTCGCTCGTGCCCTCCCAGATGCGATCGACGCGCAGCTCGCGCCACAGCCGCTCGGCCGGGTTCGAGCGCATGTAGCCGCGGCCGCCGAAGATCTGTACGACCCGGTCGGCCACCCGCCCCGCCGTCTCCGAGGCGACCAGCTTCGCCATCGACGCCTTGTGGTGGACGAGCTTGCGGTCGGCGCCCGAGTCGGCCAGCCAGCCGACGTAGTACGTGAGCAGGCGGGCGGCGGTGACCTCGGCGGCGCAGTCGGCCAGCGCGAAGCTGACGGCCTGGTGGTCGAAGATGCGCGTGCCGAACTGCTCCCGCTCGAGCGCCCAGGCGGTGCCGAGCTCGATCAGGCGGTCGCAGGCGCCGACGCAGCGGGCGGCGATGTGGACGCGCTCCTCGACGAACCACTCACCGGTCAGCTCGAACCCGCGACCGAGGTCGCCGAGGATGTTCTCGCGCGGCACCGGCGTCTTCGTGAACGTGAACTCGGGATGCCGGTACGGGAAGTTGTGCGAGAAGTCCGGGTCGTCGGTCATCTCGACGCCCGGCGCGTCCTTGTCGACGAGGAAGAGGGCGGGGCGGCGGTCGTGGCCGTCGACCGCCCAGGCGAGCACGATGAAGTAGCTCGCGACGTCGCCGTCGGTGACGAACCACTTGGTGCCCGACAGCTCGTAGTGGCTGCCGTTCCAGACGGCCTCGGCGGCGATCGCGCGCGGGTCGGAGCCGGCCGCCTCCTCGGTGATCGCGTAGGCGTGGCGGTGGTCGCCGCGCACGTCCGGCAGGAGGTAGCGCTCGATCTGCTGGGGCGTGCCGTGGACGAGCACGTTCGACGGGCTCCAGACGAGCACCCACAGGCAGTTCGTCAGCCGGCCGAGCTGCTCGTGGGTGACGATCTGCTGGGTCAGGTTGAAGCCGCCGCCGCCGAACTCCTTCGGGATGTTGTTGGCGGCGAGGCCGGAGTCGAGCACGGCCTGCTTGATGCGCGCGTGCGACTCGGGGCACAGCCGGCCGTGGTGCTCCTCGGCCTCGGTCTCGTAGTGGATCAGGTGGTCGTCGACGAGCGCCCGCACCCGGGTGCGGAGATCGATCAGCTCGGGCGAGAGCGCGAAGTCCATCAGCGGTCCTCCGTGGGGTTCAGCGCGGCGGCGGATCCGCCGAAGATCAGCGCCGCCGCCGCATCGCGCTGCGCGACGCCGGCGAGGGACGGGTGGGAGAGGTCGAGCTCGATGTCGGCCACCGAGTCGAGGCCGAGCGCCTCGGCGCCGTGGCGGCTGCCGACGGTGAGCAGGTAGCCGGTCGGGCCGTCGTCGCCGGGCGCCACGAGCACGTTGCGGCGCTCGGCGGTGCGGCGGGCCACCGCCTCGACCTCGCGCACCTCGGCGACGGGGTCGATGATCGTGTTCGAGTCGGTGCCGATGCAGACGCGGATGCCGCGCTCGAACAGGCGCAGGGCGGGCAGGTAGCCGTCGCCCAGGTTCGCCTCGGTGGTCGGGCACAGGCAGACGGACGCGCCGGCCCCGGCGAGCAGGTCGAGCTCGGCGTCTGAAGCGTGCGTGCCGTGCACGATCGTCGTGCGCGGGCCCAGGCAGCCGGAGTCGGCGAGCAGCTCGATCGGGCGGCGGCCATGTTCGGCAAGGCATTCCTCGATCTCGCGTCGCTGCTCGCACGCGTGCACGTGCACGACCATCCCGGTCGACTCGGCGTAGCGGCCGATCTCGACCAGCCAGTCGCGCGACACGGCCCGGACGCTGTGCGGCGCGAGCCCCACCCGGCCGGCGGGGCGCTCGGCTGCGAGCGCGTCGACGCGGGCCAGGTAGGCGGCCGCGTCCGGGTCGCAGAACCGGCGCTGGCCGGGCGTCGGCGGAAGCCCCGCGCCGGCCCGCTCGTAGGCGGTCATCAGGAGCACCTGGTCGATGCCGGCCTCGTCGGCGGCGGCCGCCGTCGCGAGCGACATCGCGTTCGCGGGCGTGTAGGGCGAGCCGTCGGGGCGGTGGTGCACGTAGTGGAATTCGCCGACGGCGACGAACCCGGCGGCGACCATCTCGCGGTAGGCGAGCAGGGCGACGGCATGGGCCGAGTCGGGGTCGATCCGTCCGGCGGCGGCGTACATCTCCTCGCGCCACGTCCAGAAGTCGTCGTGGGGATGGTCCGGGTCGACGCGCTCGACCACGCCGCGCATGCCACGCTGGAAGGCGTGGCTGTGCGCGTTCACGAAGCCGGGGAGGCGCATCGTCGCGGCGGACATCTCTCGTATCCTTCCAGACCCGATGCCGGCGGTCTCCCGAGAGCGGTTCCTGCGGTGGTTCGCCGAGCTGGCCGAGATCGGCCGCACCGACACCGGTTGGAACCGGGTGGCGTGGACGCCGCTCGAGGTCGAGGCGCAGGAGTGGTTCCGGCGCGAGGCGGAGGGCATCGGCCTCGAGGTGCGCAAGGACGGCTCCGGCAACATGTGGGCCGTCACGCCGGGCGCCGGCGACGGCCCGTACGTGTGCGCGGGCTCGCACGTCGACACCCAGCCGGACGGCGGTGCCTACGACGGCGCCCTCGGCGTCGTCTGCGCGCTCGAGGCCGTCGCGGCCATCCTCGAGTCGGACGAGCCTCGCTCCCGGCCGCTGGCGGTGATCTCGTTCGTCGACGAGGAGGGCGCCCGCTTCCGCAACTCCTGTTTCGGCAGCCTCGCGGTCACCGGAAGGCTCGACATCGACGCCGTGCTTGCCACCATGGGCGATGCGCCGGCGATCCACGGCGTCTCCCGCGAGTCGCTGCTCGAAAGCCGCGACGAGCTGCGCAAGATCGGCTGCTTCCTCGAGGTGCACGTGGAGCAGGGCAAGGCCCTGATCGACCGCGGCCAGGCGGTCGGCATCGCCGACGTGCTGGCGCCGCGGTCGCGCTTCCGGGCCGTCTTCGAGGGCGAGTCGAACCACGCCGGGACGACGCCGATGGCCGGCCGCCGCGACGCACTCGTCGCGGCCGCCCGCTTCGTGCTCGCCGTCGACGAGGCGGCCCGGTCCCGCCCGAACGCCGTCGGCACGGTCGGCCGGGTCGAGATCTCGCCGGGCTCGACCAACTCGATCCCGGGCCGGGTGGCCTGCACGCTCGACACCCGCGCGCTCCTGCTCGAGACCGTCGACGACCTCGTCGCCGATCTGCGCGGACGCTTTCCCGACGCGACCCTCACCCAGGAGTCGCGCAACACCGGCGCGCGCTTCGACGACGGCCTGCGGGCCGCGCTCTACGCGTCCGCCCGGGCGGCGGGCGTCACCGCGGGCGACCTGCCCTCCTACGCCGGCCACGACGCCGGCATCCTGGCGCCCGAGGTTCCGGCGGCGATGATCTTCGTCCGCAACCCCACCGGCGCCAGCCACACTCCCGCCGAGTCGGCCTCCGACGACGACTGCGTCGCCGCCGCCCAGGTGCTCGCCGGGGCGCTCGCACAGCTCGCCCGCTGACCGCTCCGCGGCCGGCCTGTGGACACCTCTGTGGGCAACCGCGGCGGCCGTGTGCACGGTGTGTGGAGCGTTGCACGAGTTTCCCGCACGATGCGACCTCGGACCGTTCACATCGGCCGCGCACGCTTGACGGGGCCCTGTGGAAAGAGGCAGCCTCTGCCGGCCCAACACCCCCAGTCTCCGGCGCCAGTCCCCGCGGTTTCCGTCCTCCGGGCCTGGCGCCGGAGCGTTGGTGGACATGACGCCCCTGCCCGAGCCCGATCCACTGCCCTCCCCTGCTTCCGCGCGCGTCCCGGTCGACGACCCGGCCGGGCGGCTGCTCGCCGCGATGATCCGCGTGGCCGAGGCGACCGCAGACGACCGCGAACCCGAGCTGCTCGAGACCGGGAGCCGGAGCTAGAGGGGGTCTGCGTCGCCGCCGGGGCGGCCCTCGGCCGGCCCCGTGTGGTGCTCGTCGCTCCAGGGCTCGAGGCCGGGCCCGGCCAGGAACGCCTCGATCTCACGGATGCCGCGGCGCACGTCGCGGCGGCGGCGCAGCCGCTCGCGGGCGTCGGGCGCCACGGCGCGCCAGGTTCGCAGGCCCAGATGGACGAGCACGAACATGAGGACGACGAGAGCTGCGACCGCGACCAACGCGACGATCAGCGGCTCCATGGACGCGGTCAATGACACGGTGCCGTCTCCATCAGTGCTGCCTCTCCGGGGTCGAGTCTATGCCTCCGGGGCCCCGGACGCAATGGTCCGGGGCCCATGTTTTCGAGGCGCGGCCGGTGCTAGCGGATGACCGTCATGCAGTAGGTGCTGTTCTTGCCGAACGGCCCTCCGCAGCGCGTCTTGCGCTCGAACTGGTTCGCCTTGCCGAAGTCGTCCGCCGTCAGCCCCGGGTAGTTCACGCCGTAGGTGAACGAGCCGTCGTGGTTCTGGGTGAACCACGGGTAGATGCACCACGGGCCGCCATAGTGGGTGCACGTCGAGCCGGTCTCGCTCGGGTCGAGGATCTGGGCCTTTCCGCCGTAGTCGCTCACGACCGCCCAGTGCTTCGCCGTGCCGTGCCGGCCGAAGTCGACCGACTCGATCCGGATCGGCGTCGTCTCGGCCCATGCCGGCCAGTTGTACGACTCGCAGCCGGAGTGGCCGGGCGCGCAGAACGCGCCGGCGACCTTGCTGAAGATCGAGCGGTGGCCGATCTCCCAGACGAACGAGTTGGGCGCGTCATGGACGATGCCCCAGCCGAGCGAGTTGCCGATCACCTGCTTGTCGAAGGCGGGGTTCATCGCTCCGGTGCGCGCGTTGCGGAGAACGAAGGACCCGCGCTGGTGGGTCGTCACATCGGTGACCGTGATGTGGGCGCCGTTGCCGTGGAGCGTCCCGAAGTAGTGCAGGCGGATCGTGTCGCCGCCGTGCATCACCATCGGCCCGGGCTTGCCGTGTACCCGGAGCATCGCGTTGAACGCGGCCGGCTCGTTGTTGCCGACGATCGACCAGACGGGGCTGCACACGGTGTACTCGTTCTTCGCGTGCGTGTAGGTGAAGTTGCCGTTGCCGAAGCACTTCGTCACGTGCGTGTCGGGATAGAACTGCACCTCGAGGAAGCCCTGGTTGAACAGGGCCTTCGGGTTCGGATCGGTGACCGTGCCGCCGAACCAGAAGCCGAAGCCCGTGGCCGAGACCGGGAACACGCCGTCGACGGGCAGCACGGCCTTCCAGGTCAGGTTCGTCGCCGAGTGCGGGCGCGACGAGAGCGGGTCGAGCTCGGGCTCGTCATGGCCGGTGCACCCGGGCGCGTAGTTCACCTCGAACACGTGCTCGACGTAGTTCGGGTGCTTGGCGATGCACGCCTTCCCCTTCCCGACGGCGGCTCCCGCCGCCGACGGCAGCGCAAGCACCACCACCGCCACGAGCGCTGCCAGGGCGCACAGATACCAGGTCGAACGTGCCACGAGAACCCCTCCCGTCGGACTGCGAAACGCTCCAGACTCTACGGCGCGGCGACGCGCAACGCAACGTTTTCCGGGCATACTGCGGCGGCCGTGCTCCGCCGCCTCACGATCGCGCTCGCCCTGGTGTTCGCAGTCGTCGCGGCGACGGCTGTCGCGACCCCCGCGGCGGGCGCGGCGACATCGCCGTGCGGGCGGGTGAAGACGGTCCCGACGTGGAATCACATCGTCGTGATCGCGTTCGAGAACCACTCCTACGCGAGCGTCCTCGGCGCGGGCGCGCCGGCGAGCGAGTTCACGAAGCTCGCGGGCGAGTGCGGCGTCGCCACGAGGTTCACCGCCGCCCACTTCCCCCACAGCCTGCCGACCTACATCGCGAGCACGAGCGGGCAGGTCTCGATCACCGGCGACTGCCTGCCGGGGCCGTCGTGCCAGAGCGGGGCGATGAACATCTTCGGCCAGCTGCACGCCTCCGGCTGGCGCGCCTACGGCCAGTCGATGCCCTCGCCGTGCGCGAGGACGAACTCGGGCGACTACGTCACCCGCCACCTGCCGCCGCTCTACTACACCCGGATCGCGGCGGCGAGCTGCACCGCCGACGTGCTCCCGCTGCCGAACCTGATCGGCCACCTCGACCGCCGGTTCACCTGGATCGCGCCGGACGAGCAGCGCGACATGGAGGTCGGCACGCCGGCCCAGGCGAGCACGTGGCTGCACGCGGTCCTCGAGGGCTCCTCGGGAATCCTCACCCACAAGCCCTACACGGCGGGGCACACGGCCGTCTTCATCTGGTTCGACACGGGCGCGAACTCCGACACGGTCTCGACGCCGCTGCCCTTCATCGTCATCAGCCCGTCCACGCCCCACGTCCACACGGCCGTGGCGCTGAACGACTTCAGCGCGCTGCACGTCTGGGAGAAGATGCTGGGCGTGCCGTGCCTGAACGGCGCCTGCACGGCGGCCGGAATGGGGGCACCCTTCCACCTGTGAGCGCGGCGGCAGGCGGCGGGCATGTGGCGAGGCCGAACCGGCTCACGCCGTACCGGTTCGTGCTCGCGTTCGGCGTCGTCAGCATGCTCGGCGACTTCGTCTACGAGGGCGGCCGCAGCATCGCCGGGCCGTACCTGGCGACGCTCGGGGCGAGCGCCGCGCTGGTCGGCATCGTCTCCGGCGCCGGCGAGGCGGTGGCGCTCGTGCTGCGGCTGTGGACGGGGCCGGCGTCCGATCGCACCGGCCGCCACTGGGCGCTCGCGATCGTCGGCTACGGGATCACCATGGTCTCGGTGCCGCTCATGGCCGTCGCCCAGGCGGTGGCGCCGGCCTCGTTCCTCGTCGTGAGCGAACGGTTCGGCAAGGCGGTGCGCTCGCCCGCGCGCGACACGATGCTGGCCCAGGCGAGCGTCGAGATGGGGCGCGGCCGGGCGTTCGCGATCCACGAGGCGATGGACCAGTCCGGCGCGCTGGTCGGGCCGCTCCTCGTCGCGCTGATGGTGGCGATCAGCGGCTACCGGCTCGGGTTCGCCGTGCTGGCCGTCCCCGGCCTGCTGGCGATGGTCGCCGTCGTCCGCCTGCGGCGGGCCGTGCCGCAGCCCTCTGCGTACGAGCACGGCGTCGTGCCGCCGAGCAAGACGATGACCGTCGGCGGCCACTTCCCGGCCCGCTTCTGGCTCTACTCCGCGTTCACGGCCCTCACGATGACCGGCTTTGCCACCTTCGCCGTGCTCGCCTACCACCTCCAGGTGCAGCACGTCCTCTCGGCGCCGTTGATCCCGGTCGCCTACGCCGCGGCGATGGGTGCGGCGGCGCTCGGCGCGCTCGGCGCCGGGCTCGTCTACGACCGCATCGGGCTGCGCGGGATGGCCGTCCTGCCACTGCTCGGGGCCGTCATCCCGTTCCTCTCGTTCTCGACGACGCCCGTCCTCGTCTGGATCGGCGCCGTCGTCTGGGGCGTCGCCATGGGCATCCACGAGTCGACGATGCGGGCGGCCGTCGCCGACCTCGTCCCGGCGGCCCGGCGCGGAGCCGGGTACGGCACGTTCACGGCGATCTACGGCCTGGCATGGCTGGCGGGCGCGGCGGTGATCGCGGCGCTCTACTCGCACTCGGTCGGATCGGCCGAGACGTTCGTGGTCGTCGTGCAGGTCATCGCGCTGGCCGCGTTCGTGCCGCTGTGGCGGCACTGACGGGAACCTGTCAGCCTGATAGCATCGCCGGCGTGCGGAGAACGCTTGGACTCCTCGCAGTCGTGGCCGCGGCGCTGGTGCTCGCGCCGGCCGCGGGCGGATCTGCCGCGGCGGGCCATCGCGGCCTCACGCCGGTCGTCCTCTTCCCGGCGTTCCACTTCACGAAGCTCGAGGTCACGGTCCACGACCAGACCGCGTTCCCGGGCTGCCCGCGGTCGGGCTCGTTCCAGGACTGGTTCCTGAACCCGCACCAGGGGACGACGTTCAGCCAGGAGTGCCGCGACGAGCTCCTGACCCTGCGCTACGCCCGCCACTCGCGGAAGCCGATGCGGCTGCGCTTCTCGAACCAGCGCGGCGTGTCGGTGCGCATCATCGACTACGGCAGGCCGGCCGGCGCGCCCTTCTACGGGCCGCTCTACCAGGCGCTCGAGAATGCCGGCTACGTCGCCGGCCGCAACATCCGCGTGGCCGGATACGACGCCCGGCTCACGCCCGACATGGGCGGCTTCCTGCGGCGGACGAAGCACCTGATCGAGCGGACGTACCGCCAGAACGGCAACCGGCCGGTGCAGCTGATCGGCCACTCCAACGGGCCGCTCTACGCGCAGTACCTCCTGACACACACCTCGCACGCCTGGCGGCACCGCTACATCCACGGCTTCAGCCCGATCGCCGGCAACCTGCCCGGCCAGGGATCGCTCTACTCGATCCTCTTCACCGGGCTCAACATCGAAGACTTCACGTACCCCACCACGCCGGCGCAGGCCCGCACCAGCGCCGACATGTACCTGACGGCGCCGTCGTCGTGGATGAGCGCGGCCGACCCGAAGATCTTCGGGCGCAGTGAGGTCGTCGTGAAGGACGCGGCGACCGGACGCCGCTACACGCCGGCCGACTGGCCGCAGCTCCTGCGCGACGCGCACCTGCGCTGGCTGATCCCGGTCGCCCGCCACTACATCGGGTTCGTGAAGTTCTCCGACCCGGCCCACTTCCCGGACGTCGACGTGCACGCGCAGAAGGGCTCGGGCATCCCCACCGTCGTCGGCGCCGTGCTCCCGAACCTGCACGTCGGCCAGGTGCTCGACCCGAACACCGCGAAGTTCATCCTGCGCAACGGCGACGTGAACCAGGAGCAGACGACCAACCTGGCCACGCTCGTGTGGCGGCACATGGCGTGCTTCCGGTACCGGCTCACGGACCACCCCGGCGTCGACCACTTCTCGCTGCCGAGCAACCCCTCGGTCATCGACGCGCTGCTGGCCGATGCGCAGCGGCCGCGGTCGGACTGCTAGATGATCGATTCCACGCCGCCGTGAAGTCCTGGGCGGGTGCGAACCGAGCAGCGCAAGGACACAGGGAGCGACGCGTGCTCTGCACGCGAGCGAGCGAGGACGCCGCGATGCGACCGTTCGCACCCGCAGCCCCACCAGCGATCCAGACCCCGCCACAGCCTCACGTCCAGGCGCGCGGGGGCGTGTAATCGATCATCTCAGGCGGCGGAGCCGATCAGGCCGAGCTGCCCGACCGCTTCCGCGGCGATGAACGCGTGGATCGCGGGGATGCCGCCGCCGTGCGAGAAGCCGGCCGCCTGCTTGTGGCCACCGCCGCCCGTCTTGCGGGCGATGGCGGAGACGTCGAGCCCGCCGCGCGAGCGCAGCGAGACGCGGTTCGGCGGCGCGTGACCGTCGGCGGCCAGCGGGGGCTCGCGGATGAGCGCCGCCACCTCGACGCCGCTCACGGCGCGCAGGTGGTCGACGAGGCCCTCGGTGTCCGACTCGGTGGCGGCCAGCCGGGCGAAGTCGCCGCGCTCGACGTGCGAGATCGCGATGCGGCCGCCCTCGTAGAGCACGAGGTTGTGGATGACGACGCCGAGCAGGCGCAGCTTGCGCAGCGGCATCGTCTCGAAGACGCGCTCGTAGACGCGCTGGATGTCGACTCCGGCGTCGACCAGCCGGGCGGCCATCCGGAGCGCGTCCGGTCCCGTCGTGCGCTGCTGGAAGCGGCCGGTGTCGGTGACGAGGGCGACGTAGAGCGCCTCGGCGATCTCCGGGGTGAGCGCGACGCCGAGCGCCTCGAGCACGTCGAGCAGGATCTCGGCCGTCGACGACGCGCCGCCGTCGATCAGGTTCACGTCGGCAAACCGCGTGTTGTCGTAGTGGTGGTCGATCGAGACGACCGTGTCGGCGGCGGCGACCACCGCCCGGTGGCCGTACCCCAGCCGGCGCACCGTGGCGCAGTCGAGCGTCAAGAGCGTCCAGCCGGCCAGCGATCCGGGGTCGAGCAGACGCTCGAGGCCGGCCACCTCGAGCAGCCGCAGCTCGCTCGGGATCGTCGACCCGGGCTCGAGGTACGTCCGCACCGTCTTGCCGAGTGAGCGCAGGCCGGCCGCAGCGGCGACGAGCGAGCCGATCGCGTCGCCGTCGGGGTTCTCGTGGGTCGCCACGCAGACCCGCTCCGCGGCACGCAGCACGGCGACTGCGCGGGCGAACTCGGGATCGGATACCCGCAAGGGCGTGTCGTCTTCCACACCCCCATGATACGGACGCTGATTCGGCCTAGATCTAGTCCCCGTCGGCCAGGATCATCTCGCCCTCGACCGAGGCCACCGCCGGCACCGCCTTCTCCTCCTCGGCGCCGTGCACGTACTTGCCGCCGCGGAGCCACGACGCCGCGGCGGCGATCAGGCAGGCCGCGATCGCGAAGTCGAACGCCTCGTGCAGGCCGTCCGAGAACGGCCTGGACATCAGCCGGGGGAAGTAGGTGCGCCCGGTCAGGTACGTCGCCTGCGCGTGCGAGAGGTGCGGCAGCACCGGCCCGAGCAGCTGCTGCATCGGGTTGTAGCCGAGGAACGAGGCGAACAGCAGGCCGACGGGCGGCAGGTGCGAGACGCGGGCCGCGTCGGCCCTCGGCACGCCCTGGGCGACCAGGCCGTGGTCGAGCGTCGCGGGCAGCGTGCTCGCCAGGCCGAGGATCATGAGCGAGAAGAAGATCCCGATCGAGAGCACGAGCGCCGAGTTCTGGAACGTCGTCGCCATTCCGGCCCCGGCGCCGCGGCGGTTCGCCGGCAGGCTGTTCATGATCCCGGCCTGGTTGGGCGAGGCGAACAGGCCCATGCCCAGCCCGACGAGGAGCAGCAGCGCTCCGAACCAGACGTAGTCGAAGTTCACCGGCAGGAGCTCGAGCAGGAAGAAGCTGAGCGCGGCCACGAGCATCCCGCCGGTCGCGAAGGGGCGCGCGCCGAAGTGGTCCGAGAGGTATCCCGAGGCCGGCCCCGCGACGAGGAAGCCGACGGTCAGCGGCAGCATGTAGATGCCGGCCCAGAGCGGCGTCGACGAGAAGCTGTAGCCGTGCAGCGGCAGCCAGATGCCCTGCAGCCACATGATCAGCATGAACATGAGCCCGCCACGACCGAGCGAGGCGAGCAGCGTGGCGATGTTCCCCGCGGTGAAGGCACGGATGCGGAAGAGGCCGAGCCGGAACATCGGATCGTCGATCCGCGTCTCGATCATGGCGAAGATCGCGAGCAGGAGGACCCCGCCTCCCATGCAGACGAGCACCTTGGGCGCCGTCCACCCCATCGTGTGGCCGCCGTAGGGCTGGATGCCGTACGTGATCCCGACCAGGATCGCGACGAGGCCCGCGGCGAAGGTGAGATTGCCCCACCAGTCGATCCGGGCCGGCTGGCGGACGCCCAGGTCGACCAGCTTGCGCCACGACCACAGCGTCCCGAACAGTCCGACCGGCACCGACACCAGGAAGACGAGCCGCCACGACACGGGGCCGAGCACCCCGCCCAGCACGAGGCCGATGAACGACCCGGCGATCCCGGCGACCGTGTTCACGCCCAGAGCCAGGCCGCGCTGGTTGTGGGGGAAGGCGTCGGTCAGGATCGCCGACGAGTTCGCGAAGAGAAACGCGCCGCCGACGCCCTGCCCGATGCGCATGACGATCATCCACATCGCGCCGGCGCCGCCGTGCATCCACGTGATGGACAGAAGCACCGAGAACACGGTGAAGATCGCGAAGCCGAGCGTGAACATGCGCACGCGGCCGTAGATGTCGCCGACCCGGCCGAAGCTGACGACGAGCACGGCGGTCGCGACCAGGAAGCCCATGATCATCCACAGGAGGTAGCTCGAGTTGCCGGCGCCGAGCGGGTTCAGGTGGATCCCGCGGAAGATGTCCGGCAGCGCGATCAGGACGATCGAGGAATTGATCGTCGCCATCAGGATGCCGAGCGTCGTGTTCGAAAGGGCGATCCACTTGTAGCGCGGGAACGGGGCCGCCTGCGGGTTCACACCTGCTCCTCGAACTCGTCGCGCAGCATCCGGATCCGGCGCCGCTTCTCGAGGAGCTCGTCCTCGAGCTGCTCGAGCGCAGCCCGGCGGGCGCGCACCAGCGAGACCTGCGTCTCGACGTGGCGCAGCGACTCGCCGAGGATCTGCGCGCGGTCTTCGGACGCGAGCGCGTCCGGGCCGTGCCAGCGCTCGCGCAGCACGGCGCGGGCGGCCTCGGCGTCCATCCAGTCGCGCAGCTCGGCCAGCGTCAGGCCGAGCAGGTCGCGGACGCGGATCAGATCGGCGAGGCGGGCCTCGTCCTCCCGGTCGTAGAGCCGGTGGGCGCCCTCGGAGCGGCCTCGGTCCGGCAGCAGGCCGAGCTCCTCGTAGTAGCGCACGGTGCGCGGCGTCGCGCCGACGCGGCGGGCGAGCTCGCCGATGCGGAAGGGGGCCTCCGTGCCCTCGTCGGCGGTGGTCCTGTCGTTCGGAGTCATATTCACGTTAACGGAAGATAACACAGGCGAGAGGGGAAGCTTATCCGCTTCCATCGGCCCGTAAGGCATGATAATCTCCAGCGAACGTGAGAAACCGCGACGCCGGGGTAGCGCGATGAAGATCCGTTGGCACGGGCAGTCCGCCTACACGCTCACCGGCGCGGAGCACACGGTCGCCATCGATCCCTTCGGGGACATGGGCCCGCTCCTCGGCAGCCGCCTCCGGTTCGCCTATCCGCCCGTGCCCCAGCACGACGCGCAGCTGCTGCTCGTCACCCACGAGCACCGCGACCACAACGGCGTCGAGGCGATCACCGGCGACCCGCAGGTCGTCCGCTCGACGGCGGGCCGCTTCGAGACGCCGGTCGGCGAGGTGGTGGCGATCGCCTCCGAGCACGACGCGGAGGCGGGCACGAGCCGCGGCCCGAACACGATCTTCGTCTTCACCCTCGACGGCGTCCGGGTCTGCCACTTCGGCGACTTCGGCCAGACGGCGCTCCGGCCCGAGCAGCGCGACGCGATCGGCCCGGTCGACCTGGTCTTCCTGCCGGTCGGCGGCGGGCCCACGATCGGCGCCGACCAGGCGGCCGAGATCACGCGGACGCTCGCCCCGCACTGGGTGGTGCCGATGCACTACCGCACCCCGGCGATCGACTTCCTCGAGACGGCCGACGCGTTCCTGGCACTCCACGACACCGTCGCCGAGACCGGCCCGGAGCACCGGCTCGAGCAGGACGGCGAGCGGGCGACCGGCGTCCTCCACATGGCCCCACCGGGCACCCGGGACTGAGAGGCGGACGTGGCCCAGTCGATGCACTCGCTCTTCGCGTACGGCCGGGCCTTCGACACCGCGTTGCTGGCGGCGGGCGCGCTCGCCGTCATCGCCGTCCTCGTCTGCGTCGCCGTGGGCGTGCTCCCGAGCCACTGCGCCTGCTGGCGCCGCCGGCTGGCCGAGCGCCGCTACGTCCGGGCCGGCCTGCGCGATCTCGAGCGCTACCTGAGCGCTCCGCCCCGCACCGGCCCTCGGCACTAGGTCCCGCGCCACCACCCCGGCCAGGTCACCGCCAGGCCCGCCAGCATCGGCACGGTCGCCGGGATCGGCGAGGTCAGCTCGAGCACGAACCCCCATGCCAGCGCCGCCACCGTCACCGCGATCGCGGCACGCACGCGCGGACGGGTGCGACGGCCGACGACGGCGCCGAGCAGTGCGGGTGCGAGGAAGTCGAGCCAGCCCATGCTCGAGTTGCCCAGGTCGACCTGCTGCAGGGCGGGCAGCGGCTTGCTCCGGTGTGACGACACGCCGACCTGCGGAAGCGTCGCCTGCTGGAGCGCCGAGGTCGTGCGCTCGACCTGGCGGTTCCCCCATACCAGATAGATGTCGACGGCGATCAGGATGACGAGGCCGACGGCGAGGTAGCGGGCCGGCGTGATCGGCCCGACGATCGCCGCGATCGCGAGGCAGGCGCCGCCGATCAGGGCCGCCCCGGCCGCCTCGGCCAGGTGTCCGCCGGCCTGCCATGCGATCACGTACAACACGGCGGCGGCGGCGGCCGTCAGGAGGGGCCACCGCCAGCGCGCCGCCCATCCCAGGATGCCGGCCAGGATGGGCGTCACGAACGTCCCCAGCCACGCCAGCAGGTCGGCACCGGAACCGCCGGCGACCCGCACGGTGCCGACGCCGATGACCATCGCCGCGGCCGGCCCGGCCAGGCCGAGGACGGCGTGGCGCCGGGTCGCGTCGCGGCCGACCGCCGGGATCGCCACGAGCGCGCCCTGGGCGAGGCACAGCGCCGTGTACCAGGGGAACAGGAACACCGTCGGCGGAAGGTAGATCATCGCCCGCATCCGCCACGCGGGCTCACGCCCCAGGTAGGGTCTCCTGGAACGTTCCCGTGAACCACGACCCGGACACCGAAGCGTACACGTGACGACCCCCGTAGGCCTCGCGATCGTCGGCGCGGGCAGGATGGGGATCACGCATGCCGAGGCGCTGCACGACGAGCCGTCGGTGCGGGTGAACGCGATCGTCGACCCCGCGGAACCGGCGCGGGAGGCCGCGCTTCGGGCCGCGCCCGGCGCCACGGCATTCGCCGACCTGGACGCGGCGCTCGCCCGCGGCGGGATCGACGCCGTCCTCATCGCGGCGCCCTCGCCGCTGCACCTGTCCCTGGTCGAGGCGTGCGCCGTCCGCCGCCTGCCGATCCTGTGCGAGAAGCCATGCGGCACCACCGCCGCCGAGGCCCGGGAGGCGGCCGCCGCCGCAGAGGCGGCGGGCTGCCTGCTCCAGATCGGCTACTGGCGCCGGTTCGCGCCCGGGCTGTGCTCCCTCCGCGAGCGCATCCTGGCCGGCGAGCTGGGCGAGCTCACGCTGGTCTCGTGCTACCAGTGGGACGGCGAGCCGCCCACGCCGGAGTTCCGGGCATCGAGCGGCGGCATCGCGGTCGACATGGGCGTGCACGAGCTCGATCAGCTGCGCTGGCTGACGGGGCAGGAGCTGGGCCCGTTCGCCGCCCTGGCACAGCCGCCGGCCGGGTCCGGGCCGGAGGGGCTCCAGCTGCTCGGGTCGCTCTCCGGGGGGACGGCCGCCTTCGTCTCTCTCGGCCAGAGCTTCCCCCACGGCGACTGCGTCTGGGTGGAGGTCTTCGGCACCGCCGGCCACGCCCTCGAGCGGGTGCTCTGGGGCGAGGGCGGCGACGAGGAATTCCGGGTCGCGCTGCGCGCCCAGGCGCGGACCTTCGCGGAGCGGATCGAGACCGGCGCGGCCGGCGATGCGGCCACTGCCAACGACGCGCTGATCGCGCTCGAGGCCGCCGAGCGGCTCTAGCCCGATCAGCCCTGTTCGGCGTCCGCCGCGAGCAGGTCGTGCTGCATCCCGAAGAGCGTCGCCCCGGCCCGGGTCGAGACGCCCACCTTGCGGTAGATGTGCTGGACGTGATGGCCGACCGTGCGGGGCGACACGTACAGCGCCCGGGCGATGTCCTTGTTCGTGTCGCCGCGCGCGACCAGGCGCAGCACCTCGACCTCGCGCGTCGTCAGGCCCGCCGGCCATTGCCGCCTGCGCGGCCGCCGCGAGCCACCGGCGAGCACGGCCTCCACGGCCGCGCCGTCCAGACGCCCCGCCCGCACCTCGCGGCGGAGCTCGGCGGCCGCCTCACCCGCCGTCCGCGCCGGCCGGTGCGGGCGGCCCTCGCCGAGCGCCTGGCGGGCGTCGGCCGCCTGCAGGACACGGGCCGCCGGGGCGAGATCGCCGGCCGCGGCTGCGCGGTGATACCCGGATCCGTCGAGACGCTCGTGGTGGAGGCCGGCCAGCCGCACCGCGGGCTCCAGGCTGGGCACACGCGCCAGCATCCGCTCGACGTAGTACGTGTGCAACCTCACTCGCTCCCATTCCCACTCGGTGAGCGGCCCGGGCTTCTCCCAGATGCTATTGGGCACTCCGGCCCGGCCGAGGTCGTGGATCAACCCCGCCCGGCGCACGAGCCGGACGTCCCCGTCCGGGAGGCCGAGCTGCCGCGCCGCCGCCTCGGCGCGCTCGGCCACGCCCCGTGAGTGGCGGGAGAAATATGGCGACTTCAGATCGACGAAGTCGGCGAGGGCCGTCAGGGCTGCGTCGACCTCGTCTCCCGAGAGGCGCCGGCCGGGCGTGGGCTCCGCGGCGAGCACGGCGTCCCACGAGGCGACACCCTCGAGGCCCGCGGTCAGCGCCGGCGCGGCGGCGACGAATCGGTGGGCGAGCCCGGGGTCGTACCAGCGACCCGCCCGGCACCGGATCACGCCGGCCATCGCGTCGAGGCCGCCCAGGCGGTGGAAGATCTCGGCGTCGCCGGCGATCGCGACGATGCGCGCGGCCTGGGCGATCTCGTCGCCCGCCAGGCCGGGCGGCTGTCCCCCGCCGTCCCAATGGGCGTACGTCTGGCCGAGCGCAGCGACGACCGACGCGCCGAAGCCGAGCTCGGTTGCCAGCCGCTGGGCCACCTCGCAGTGCGCCCGAGCCGCTCCCGACCATGCACCGGGAAGGCGGACGGCCGTCGCAGCCATCGTGCGGGCGCGCTGGAGCGGCGGGCGCCCGGCGCCGACCCGGCCGACGACGTAGGCCATGATCTGGGGCCTGCTCGTGAAGCCCTGCGACAGGATGCCCGACCGGGCCGCCAGCTCGTCGCCGAAGATGCGGGACGCCTCGCGCGAATCGGCCATGCAGCCGATCCGACGAAGCAGCGCCACGTCGTAGACGTCGCGGAGCTCCCCGTCCGGAACCCCGAGCTCTCGGGCGAAGCCGACCGCGAGGCGGCATCCCCGGAGCACGTGCTCCATCGGCTGGCCCACGCCCAGGTCGCTCGCGAGCGACAGCGCAGCGACCAGCTCGGAGAGGCCGACGTCGGCGGCCGCGTCCGCCCGGCGGCTCGGTGTCGCCCGATCGACGGCCATCAGCCGGCGGCTCCCGCCATCGCGCGCGCGACGTCCGCGATCGACCCGGCCGCCGCCGTTGGCGAGCGGATCGCCGGGGCCAGGAACGCGACGAGGCGCTCGGCGGTCCCCTCGATGTCGTCGAGGTCGAGCAGGCTCAAGGTCGTGCCCGTGTTCGCGAGCAGGTAGGTGATGATCGCGACGACGCACCGCAGCCGCCACCAGAGCTCGGGCGCCGGCACATCCGGCACTGCCAGCGCGAGGGCATCGACGAACCGGGCGCCGAGATCGCCGAACACCTCGCGCAGCACGCGCCCGACGACCTCGTCGGGCTCGGTCGCCGAGCGGCCGGAGAAGCGCGCCAGGATCAGGCCGCGTTCGCCGAGATCGCGGATCAGCAGCAGGTCGGGGCAGAGGAAGGCGCTCAGGATCGCCTCAACGCTGGGCGCGCCGTCGGCGGCCGCGACCGCCTCGTCCAGCAGGCGCAGGCGCTCGGCGTTGACCGGCGCGACGATGCGCTCCATCGTCGCTCGCAGGAGCTGCTCCTTCGACCCGTAGTGGTAGTGGATGGCGGCGACGTTCACACCGGCCTCGCGCGTGATCTCACGCAGCGATGTGCCCGCGAACCCATGCAGCGCGAACTGGCGCTCGGCCGTGTCGAGGATGCGGCGGCGGGTGGCGTCCCGGGACATGCCGACCATCATCGCCCACCTTGCGCCTTAAATCAAACGAGTGATTGAAGTAGGTGCTTGAAAATAGGTCGAACGGCCGATGCCAGGCGGCCGGCACGCCGCTTGACTGCGCGGAGTAGCCGCCAACGACCGCAAGGAGCACCACATGCACAATGACCCGAACGACCGCCCGATCATCGACGTGCGCCGGCTGGGCAAGACCTATCCGGGCAACGTCGAGGCGGTCAAGGAGGTCGACTTCCAGGTGGCACCGGGCGAGGTGTTCGGCCTGCTCGGGCCGAACGGCGCCGGGAAGTCGACGACCATCGGAATGCTCACGACCACGATCCTCCCGACCAGCGGCACGGCCCGGCTGGCAGGGTACGACGTCGCCCGGCAGCCGCTCGCGGCGCGACGCATCTCGAGCGTCGTCTTCCAGGACGCCGTGATCGACCGTCCGCTCACCGGCCGCCGCAACCTCGAGCTGCACGCCCGGCTGTGGCGGGTCGAGGGGTCTGTCGCCCGCGCCCGCATCGCCGAAGGCGTCGAGATGTTCGGGCTGGGCGACGTCCTCGACCGGCCCGTGGCGACCTACAGCGGCGGGCAGCGGCGCCGGCTCGAGATCGCACGCGCGCTCGTGTCCAGCCCGCGCGTGCTCTTCCTGGACGAGCCCACGGTCGGGCTCGACCCGCGCATCCGCCACGAGCTGCTCGACGTGATCGCGACGCTGCGGGCCCGGTCGGAGATGACGATCGTCCTCACGACCCACTATCTGGACGAGGCCGAGCGGCTGTGCGACCGGGTTGCGGTCATGCGTCTCGGCGAGATCGTCGCCCTGGACACGCCCGCCGCCCTCCTGGCTGCCCTCGGCCGCGAGATCGTCGAGCTGCGTGTCGCCGGCGACGCGCAGGCCGGGCTCGCCGTCCTGCAAGCACAGGGGATCGCCGACGACGGCGCGTTCGTCGTCGGCTCGACCGTCACCCTGCCACTGCACGATCGCGCCGCCGGCGACGCGATCGCGGCGATCGACCGGATCGGGCTCCCCGTGACCTCGATCGGCAGCCGCCGGCCCACCCTCGACGACGTGTACCTGCGTCTCACCGGCGACCGCATCTCCGCGGCCGCCTGACCTCGAAGGAGACCTGACGCGAATGTCCACCATCGCCACCCCCGTACCGGTCGTGCACAAGACGCCGGCCCTGACGAACCTGCACGCCCTCGCCACCCTGGCCCGGCGCCGGTTCACGCTCACGGCGCGGACCCCGCGCGAGCTGGTCGTGCCGCTCCTGACGCCGGTGCTGTTCGCACTCGTGATCGCGCCGGCGCTGCGCAACGCGCTCCACACGTCCGCGGCCTACGAGGCGTACGTCGCCACCGGCACGCTCGGCCTGCTGATCCCGCTGAACACGATGTTCGCCGGGCTCGGCGTGATCGGCGACCGCGAGACCGGCGCTCAGCCGGAGCTCCTGGCCGCCCCCATCCCTCGTCTCCTGCTCGTGCTGGCGAACCTCGTCGTGGCACTCGGCGTGACGGCGCTCCAGGTGGGCGTCCTGATCGTCGCCGCGCTGGCGCGGGGCATCGACCTCGACGCCTCGGCCACGGGCGTGCTCTGGTTCGGCGGCGCGGCGACGCTGTTTGCAATCGGCATGTACGGCGTCGCCGAGACGCTCGCCGCACGCGTACCCCGGCAGGAGGAGTACATCTCCCGCGTGCCCGCCATCGCGATCGTGCCGTGGTTTTTGGCCGGGTCGCTCTTCCCGATCGACGCGCTCCCCGGCTTCCTCACGTGGGTGGCTCGGTTCCTGCCGCTCACGCACG
>Ga0075426_10000364_pt1 | contig 30897 bp, 14 predicted proteins | sample SoiMethybrSBSTD5_FD_75304 | JGI IMG/M metagenome (GOLD analysis project Ga0075426, IMG submission 75304) | Bulk soil microbial communities from a Populus tree surrounding site in Tennessee, USA - Soil MetaG P. TD hybrid SBSTD5 | ecosystem: Environmental > Terrestrial > Soil > Tree plantation... | reverse complement strand
GCTACTTCGGCTATCTTGTCCGCGGTCAGCGCAGCGCGAGGCAGTTCGATCATCGTGCCGACCAGATAATCGATCTTCTCTTTGGTTTCGTCCATCACTTCCTGAGCGACACGCCGAACGATTTCGGCTTGCAGCCTGAGCTCGTTCACATCGCTCACAAGCGGAATCATGATTTCGGGTAAGACCTTCACGCCTTTCTTCTGCACGCGAGCCGCAGCTTCGAAAATCGCTCGCGTTTGCATTTCGGTTATTTCGGGGAAGACAATTCCCAACCGGCATCCGCGATGCCCAAGCATTGGGTTCGCTTCGTGAAGAGATTGCACTCGTTCCCACAAATGCTGGGGCTTGACCTTTAGTTTCCGAGCGAGCTTTCGCGTGTCTGCTTCATCGTGAGGCAGAAACTCGTGCAGCGGCGGATCGAGTGTGCGAATGGTTACCGGCAATCCGTCCATCGCCTTGAAGATGCCTTCGAAATCCTTGCGCTGAAGCTTGAGCAAACGCGCGAGTCCGCCTTTGTACATTCGCGTTGGCTCCTCGATTTCTTTCTTTCGCGTGCGGCGCGCGCGGCTCAGCTCTTCAACTTTTTTGGGAGCGGTAGCTCGACGCAGTTCACCTTCCAAATTGGTAAGCTCACGTTGAAGCTGCTTGTAATCAAGCGAGCCGAGGATCATCTCACGAACGTAATCGATGCGATCGCCTTCGAAGAACATGTGCTCGGTTCGGCACAGGCCTATTCCTTCGGCGCCGAAACCTCGCGCTACGGTTGCGTCGTCGGGTGTGTCGGCGTTAGCGCGGACATGCATAATGCGAAACTTGTCGGCCCATTGCATGAGCGTTTTGAAATCATCGCCGAGCTCCGGATCGATCACCGGCGCGACGCCTTCGATTACCTGACCGCTCGTGCCGTCCACCGTAATCCAGTCGCCGCGGCGAACGCGCGTTCCATTAACCGAGAATTCGTTCTTGCCATAATTGATCGCGATGTCGCCTGCGCCGACTATGCACGGCTTGCCCCAGCCTCGCGCGACGACGGCCGCGTGGCTTGTTGGGCCGCCTGTCGAAGTGAGAATTGCTTGGGCCGCGTCCATTCCGCGGACGTCTTCGGGTGAAGTCTCACGTCGAACCAGAATGACCGGCTTGCCATCGGCCGCCCACTCCTCAGCCTCTTCAGGTGTGAACACTACGCGGCCGCTTGCGGCGCCGGGACTCGCATTGATCCCGCGAGTGAGAACGTTGACCGGCGCTTTCGGATCGATCGTTTTATGTAGCAATTGATCGATGTCGCCGGCGGGCACGCGAAGCACCGCGGTGCGTTCGTCGATCAAGCCTTCCTTTACCATGTCCACCGCGACTTTGACCGCAGCCGGACCCGTGCGTTTGCCGTTTCGAGTTTGAAGCATCCACAGCTTTCCGCGTTCGATCGTAAACTCGAGGTCCTGCATATCGCGATAGTGGCGCTCGAGCTTGTTCGCAACGCGGACGAACTCGTCATAGATCGCGGGCATATCTTTTTGCAGCTCGTCGATGTGCTTCGGAGTGCGGATGCCTGCAACGACGTCTTCGCCCTGAGCGTTGGTTAGATAATCGCCGAACAACTTCTTTTCGCCGGTTGCCGGGTCTCGAGTGAATGCCACGCCGGTCCCGGAATCGTTACCCATATTACCGAAGACCATTGTGACGATGTTCACGGCAGTGCCGAGATCGTCGGGAATCTTTTCGCGGCGCCGGTAAGCTATCGCGCGATCGCCGTTCCACGAGCGAAAAACTGCCTTGATCGATTCTTCGAGCTGCTTGTTGGGATCGGTCGGAAAAGGTTTGCCGGTATGGGACTTGACGATCTTCTTGAACTCCTTGACCACGCGCTTCAAATCATCGGCGGTGAGATCGGTGTCGAGCTTCGCGCGAGCTTTTTTCTTCGCTGCCGCGAGAGCCTGCTCGAATAACTCGCCGTCGATGCCGAGCACGATCTTGCCGAACATTTGAATGAAGCGCCTATACGCATCATAAGCGAAGCGTTGGTTAGACGTGAGACGCGCGAGCCCCTTGAGCGTTTCCTCATTCAGCCCAAGGTTCAACACGGTGTCCATCATCCCGGGCATTGAAAACTTCGCCCCCGATCTTACCGAGACCAGCAGGGGGTTGGACGGATCGCCGAACTTCTTTCCGGAAGCGCGTTCGACTTCGCGCATTGACGCGAGGACTTCGTGCCACATGCCTTGAGGAAACTGCGCGCCCGCATTGTAATACGCATTGCAAGCTTCTGTAGTAATCGTGAAGCCGGGCGGTACGGGAAGTCGGGCGTTGGTCATCTCGGCCAGGCCCGCGCCCTTGCCGCCGAGCAGGTCCTTCATGTCGCCGCGCCCGTCAGCCTTGCCGTTCGCGAAGAGGTACACGTACTTGGTTGCCATTAAAATCCCCCGTCTTGAAATGAAGCGCTCACTCACAGGTGAAAACTCGATGAATTAGTCAAACTAATCGAATAAAGGATGGCGGGGAGGATGTCAAGGAAAGGAGCCAAGCGCATTGATCAAGCAATTACTGAAACCATCTCGAGCGCTTTCATCGCAAGAGACTCGTCGCCAATCACGCGCGTGGTACGAAGAGCTTCTTCTTTTGTGACGCCTCTGGTGAACAAACGCCAGGCAACGTCCTCATCAATCATCAGCTCGGCGTCGGCCGCTCTTTCAACGTCGATATACAAATTCCATGCCTGGGTCTCTCGTAATAAGAACCATCGTCCGCCCGAATCACCGGTGATGGTCAATGCGACAAGCGTTGAGTCCCTTGCATCGACACCGGCGTAGGTTCTCGGCAACGCTCGAACGAAAGCATCTAGAACCGGCGCGAAGTAATTTGGTTCTTTGAGACCGGGCTTGCCCACCGCATCGCGAATCTGTTGCTGATGATGCCAGCGCTCAGTGTACTCGCGCGCGAGGTCGAGCCATACCGGAGCCGGTTCCGGAGCTGCCCAGTCAACCGGACCACCCATCGCATAAGGATCAAGTGACTCGAAGTACTCACAAGTTTGTTCGCCGGTGAGCTTCATCAGCTCGCACAAAACGCGCGGACTCATTCTGCTCGCCGCCTTGACCCAGGTGTCGTTCAAACGATTAATCAGCGCGACCAGTTCTTCCCAAGTCATGGAGTTGTCGCCCGAGTATGCATACCGGTCGCGCTTACGGGAGAGGATTCCGATTTCGCCGCCGAGCAGATGGCTGGCGATGTCCTTCACCGACCACCCCTTGCACACGGTAGGCCTATTCCAGTCGTCGGGAGAAAGGCCGGATAAGAGTTCGAGGAGAGAATTCAAAATCGGCTGAAACAAAGCGGACACGATGATTGGCTCAGGAGGTTTCATCGCAACGCTATTTGTTGGGCGCATCAAGCGTCGTCAGAACATACTCGATACCTGCCGCTTGTGCCTTGACCGGAATGCCGAGACTGGAATGAATCCACCATTCGGAACTCGCGCGATCAGTCTTTCGAGTGATATGTCGCGCGCGAAACTCGCCCGCCGGGACTCGAATGGTTTCCTCGCCCTTCGCGTCGAAGCGCATCGGCTGGAGAGTCCCCATCGCTTCGGCGAACTCGTCGGGAGTTGCGTAGCCTGACATTTGAACATGATCGCCTTGAAACGCTTGAAGGAAACCCGCAGCCGCTATCGAGGGCGATGAAAAGAAAAATTGCTGAGGCACTTCGAGAGTTTGAGAGATTATGCCTGATACGCTTCCGCGCATTCGAGCAGTCATGGTGTTGCCGTCGAAGTTGAATCGCGTGCGAGTCCGCTCCTCTCCTCGCTGCTTTGTTACTTCCGCAAATGACGGGCGGCGATTAGCGTCGACGCGATGGAAAACGTCGGTCGTCAGATCGCCAACGGTTATTCGACTGTGCACGAGAAAGCCGCCTTCCGAAGTGCCGAACACTTCCCATTGTTCGGCGCCCACCTGTTTGCCATGATCGCGATATGAATAAGTGCCGCTTGCGATCTTACCCCCACGATCCCATCGCCCGTTGTGAACGAGAGCTTTGCCGGTGAGAATCGCGGCGAGATCCTCTTCCATAGTCGCGGACGCGGGAGTCTCGACCACTCGCCCGATCTCACGCCCGTCTCGTTCGACGATTACAGTAGGAACATTGGTGATGCGAAGCGGCTGAACCGAATTCACCGGTTCGTGAAACTGATTGTCGATCCCGATCAGCTTGACCTTAATCTTGTCATTCGCAGCCGAGTCAAGCGCTTTGATCAGCCGGGGAACATAGTTCTTGCTGTCGGGACACCAGGTTCCGAACGCGAGAGTCACCACGGTGCTCTTATCAATCGCCCTGATCGCTTTGACGGCTTCGGCGTTCGGCTCATAGTTCTTCATAACCGATCGCCAGACCGGCACTGTCTCCCACAGCTTGTCCTTGCTCAGCTCGCCCATAGCTCCCGGATGTGAGCGAATTAGAACCGGCTTTCCTTCAACGACAAAGAAATATACCGGCCCGTCCACTCGAGTGAACTTGCCGATAGTTTTTTGCGATGCTTTGGAATCGGAAGTGGCCGAAGTTCGGTCCGCTCCAAAATGAAATGCGTCGGTTGATATAGAGCTCAGCGTGTGAGCTGAAACATCCAGCACGAGCGCGAACGGAAGCTTTGAAGAGAGCAGTGCGAGCCGAGAAGGAGAGTCGCTCGTCAGAACCTGAGCGGTGCGGTCCAGCTCATTGTCAACGTAGACATCACGTGTTGAATCGGTCCAGCTCACAACCACGTTGACGGTGTTCTGCGCCAAAACAGCCGTTGCTCCGACGAAAGAGAAAAGCGTAAACAGTATGACTAATCGCATAAGCGTCCGGTTCGGAAATTTTACGTGGAGGTTAATCGTTACTTGTGTCATTGAACGCCTAGCAACTCGACTTCGAAAATCAACGTCGCGTTAGGCGGGATTCCTGGTCTGCCTTGAGCCCCATAACCGAGATTGGGCGGAACTATCAGCCTTCGCTTCCCACCGACCCTCATCGTCATCAGACCCTCATCCCAACCCTGAATAACCGAGTGAGTTCCTATCCTAAAGGTGAAGGGCTGACCTTTATCGACCGAGCTATCGAACTTCGTTCCGTTTTCGAGAGTGCCAGTGTAATGCACGGTCACGTTCTGACCCAGCTTCGGGCTGTCGCCGCTGCCCACTACCTCGTCGACGTATCTGAGTCCCGAGGGAGTAGTCACTTCACCGCCCGGCCCCGGAGCTGATTTGCCTCGGCCGCCAAAGGCGAACAGAAGCCCAGCCAGCAGCACGCCGGCGATTGCAAGCGAGGCAATCACGATTACTGCTATTCTCCTGGTGGCTTGATTGGATTTTCTTGGTGAGCGAGTGTTTCGAGAGCTACTGCCCCTCCTGATCTTGCGCTTCCTGCTCTTCGGCAACTTATTCCTCCTGTGATGACCACTTGCGTTGATTGTTGAATCGTTTTCGAAATATGGAAGTCGCAGTCAGCCTTGTCAAGTCAGGCTGAAAATGAAATTTGCACCCTGGATCGACCAGCGACCGAGCGAAAAGACGCGCTGCTTTCAGGTTGGAGTGAATCCGTTCGCCAGACGTTCCGCGTAGAATAGATTTGAATCGAGAATGATTCAAACATTGAAGCCCGAATGATGTGACGATTCGTTAAGCGGCGATAAACATCACACGTGGCTGCTGAATGTTCGTAACCAAATTCTGCGGCGGAAGCCGCCTTCGTAATTGAAAAGGAGAGAAAAGTACTATGCGTCAGAAATTTATCCTGTTTTCGCTCGCTCTGGTGTTAACCGTCGGATCGATGGCCGTCGCTTCGGCGCAGGAAATGGGCAAGTCGCTGTACTCACGCCTCGGCGGCAAAAAAGCGATCACCGCGGTAGTTGATCAGTTCGTTGCCAATGTCGGTGGCGATGACCGGATCAATCATTTCTTTGCCGATACGGTTAAAAACAAGAAGCGTCTAGACAAGTTCAAGGACAACCTGGTCGATCAGATTTGCCAGGCAAGCGGTGGCCCGTGCAAGTACAAGGGCAAGGACATGAAGACCGCGCACAAGGGAATGGGCATCACCGATGCAGATTTCAACGCGCTGGTGGAAGACCTGGTGAAGGCGCTCGACAAATTCAATGTCGGCGCTACAGAGAAGAACGAGCTACTTGGCGCTCTCGGCGGATTGAAGGATCAAATCGTGGGGCAGTAAAGCGTAGTCCTCCGAAAAACTGAACGCCTGCGAAGAGCAATCCTCGCAGGCGTTGTTTTTTTTGTCCTCAGTCCCGCCGCCTTAAAAAGAATACTTCAGAGCGAATTGAGCGGTGAACATCGGCACTCGCGTATCGACGAAGTGTTTCTGACCGAGCGCGGGCGAGCCCCCAACGTTGCCGAAGAAAAGTTGATGGATCGGAATGCCGAAGTTTTCGTGATTGAATAGATTGAACAGCTCGGTTCGGAACTCGAGCTTCTGACGCTCACCGAATTTGAATCTCTTGTTGATCGCCAGATCGACAGTTTGAATTCCAGGCGCGCGGAAAATGTTTCGGGGCGTGCTGCCGGGATTACTGAAGTTCAGACCCACACGATCAGTCAGGTTTCCATCCAGATTGTTGTCGCAACAAAACAGCAGCGAATACGGCTGTCCTGTTTGAAAGGAACCGATGCTCGCGAGCTGCCAGCCATCCAGAAAAAAGCTGTCCTTCCGAGAAGGCAAGTCCCATATCGCGCTGAAGACGAAGCGATGTCGCACATCGAAGTTAGCTGAGCCGCGTTCCGCTCGCCGGTCAAGACTGTTCTGCGACAGAGCCTTTGCGCCTTCCAGATCGAAGATGTCGGAGACTTCATCGATTGCGTGCGACCAGGTGTAAGCAGCGGTGAATTGAAGTCCGTGCGAGAAACGCTTGATCGATTGCAACTGCAGCGCGTGATAAATCGAATTCGCATCGGAGTCAATAATGGTGATCGAGCCTAGCAGCGGAAACGGTCTTAAGGTTTTGCCGTTTTGATTCGGCGGAAAATTGAAGCCGATGAACTGCGGCGCGGATCCGTTCGGCACCAGTTGACCGACAACGGGAGTCGTATTCAATCCGAGGTTTGGAGTCGATGCTCTTAACAAGTGGACTCCGCGCGTTCCAACGTAGGCAGCCGAGACAAGAAGGTCGCGGCCGAATTGATGCTCTACCGTTAGTCCCCAATGCTGCGCGTAAGGTGTTTGAAGATTCGCTGCCGGTAACACAAACGCCGGACCGGTAGCAAAATCGGTGAAGGCCGCGGAGTTGATATAAAAATTGATCACCGGCGAGAACGGCCCAGACGCGAGGCTCGATGACGGATTGAATGTGTTCAACGTTCCGGGTATCGCGAACTGTTGCGGATTCGTGGCTGCGAGCGGATGTGAAAACTGGTTTGTGGTATTCAATCCTTGCACGAAACCTGCGAGATTCGTCGGAAGGAACGATGGGAAAACGCTTCGAGATTGACTGACGACCGCTCCGAGAATCTGATCGTAATAGATTCCATAGCCGGCTCGTATCGAAGTCTTGCCGTTGCCGAACGGATCCCACGCGAAAGCTATGTGCGGAGCGAAATTGTTCTTATCCTCTTTGTAGATCTTCGAGCGACCCGCGAGGAATGTTTCAAGCCCTGAACCGGGAAACACGCCGTCCACCGATATTTTCTTTTCGATGTTCTCGAACTCCTGAATTTGTGGAGCGCTGAAGGTGGATTCGATTCGACGATCGGCTTCCGTGGGGACGGTGTTCAGCTCATATCTCAATCCGAGCGTCAAAGTGAGATTACTTGCGAGCCGAATCTGATCTGCAATGAAGAAATCGTGCTGCCAGAATCGCAAGCGAATCGTCGGGTCCGAAACGGTGGTCAGCGTTTGATAGAACCCGGTTGGGGCGCCCGCGGCGACGAAGTCTTTGCCGAGATAGAAGCCGGGAATGCTTCCGAGATTCGCGAGCGTATTGGTCAGAAGCTGACCTTGCTTGACAAGCGTGCCGATGTCAGCCGCTGCGCTGAATACCGCCAGCGGTCGTGAGTTTCGGTCGATCGAGCTATTGAGCTGCGAGCGTCGAATGTCGACACCGGCCGTGAAGCGATGCTTTCGCAGGTTGTAAATGAAGGTGTCGGCGTACTGAAAGATGTTATTGGCTCGAGTCTGCGGAAAAGTGAAAACATCCACGCCAATCGGGCTGTAGCCCGAGACTATCACCTGCCCGATCGGTCCGGTGCCGGTCGCGTTTCCAGATTTGTCCACGCCCAGAGAAGACTCACTGTCCACGCCTGATGGTGAGCTGAAAGTGGGCGGGAGGCCGGGAAGAGTCAGATTGCGAACGAGCGGAGCGTTCAACAGAAAAGGCAGTAACGGAAATTTTCCTGACGGAATCAGAAACGAATCCCGAACCTCCTGGAATCCCAGACTAGTTCTTCCCCACGAGAACCGAAATTGATTCGCAGCCTCGGTAGACAGCGCGCTGTTGAGTGAAAATGCAAGATCCTGTGTTCGCACAAGCGCGCGAAGCGACGAAAATAAAGCGTCGCCGGTCACCGGAAGAATCGTGTTATCGTCGGTGAAGTTGTAGCGGCCCGTCAAACTGTGATCGCGACCGAACGCTCTCAGATTGTGGTCGAGCTTACCGGATAGAATGCTTCCGTCGGCGCTCGCGGGCAGAACCTCGGTGAAAGTGTTGCCGCCGTACGGTCCGTTGGGATTGTTGGGGAACGGAAACAAGCTGAAGAACGCATCGCCAATGTCGGTGGTCGGAAACAAACTGACCCCGTTTCTTACGAAGCCTTTATCACCTGTTTGAAATATGCCCCGGTCGGCGACGGTCGGCACTGCGAAATGCGCCGTCTGGCTGGCATCGATGTCCTGATGCTCATACGAAACGAAGAAATGGGTTTGTCGACTGATGACAGGCCCTCCAAACACAAACCCGTATTGACCTCGAGTGTAAGCCGGCTCCTTCGGCGCGAAGTTTGAAACTTGAAGGGGCGCTCCATTCAGAAGAACTGTTTGTCCATTCGAAACCAAATTTGATTTTGTGCCCGATTGAACAAAATCGAATGGGTCGCGAGCCCTCAGCGAATCTTTGGTTAGAAAGCCATAAACGGTTCCATGAAAGTTCGCTCCGCCCGAGCGAGAAACTGCGTTCACCTGAGCGCCCATGTTTCGACCGTATTGTGGCTCAGGAAGCAGCGTGGTGATTTGAAACTCCTGAACGCTTTCGATTGACTGAGGAACCAGCGAAGTAAAACCCTGACGCCTGACCCCGACCTCTTCATCGTTGTCGTTTGAGCCATCAATCGTGAAGTTGTTAGAGCGGCTGCGCAATCCGTTGACCGCGAACTGGCCGGAAGTTCCCACGCCGGATCCGATACCCGGGCCGACTGACTTGCCGATGGCCAGTGGCGGAGGCGCGACTCCGGGAGCCAGGAACGCGAGATCGTCAAACGTTCGCACTCCGGGCAAGGGAAGTGATAACAACTGATGCTCGCCAAAGCTCTGGCCTCGAGTCGCGTTAGTGGTGTTGGTCAACAACTCGGCTTCAGATTCTTGAGTCGTTGCCGGAGGATTTGTCGATGGAGTGGTAGCGGGAGGCGTTGTAGCCGGAGGCGTTGTGGCCACTGGAGGCTTGGTCGGTGGCGTCACCGGCGGCGTCACCGGCGGTTGCGGTGCTGTAGTCGATGCTTTTCTAAGCACGATCGGTGGCGGCTGATCCGCCTTTTCAGTATTCGTAATGTGAATCAGAAAATTTCGAATGATTGAATTGTCGGGATTTGTGTCGTTCTCATACCCTGTGCGTGTTGCGGTGATCTTATAAGTTCCCGATGGCAGAATGCCCACAAAGTAGATTCCGTCCGCGTTGGTAACTGTGGTGCGCTCGAGGCCCAGATCCTCGTGAGTCACGGTAACGGCGGCTCCGGGAACTGGTGCGAGCGAGCCCGCTTCAAAGACGCGCCCTTGAATAGCCCCGGTGTTCTGAGTTTGAGCTTTTGTTCGCGGTACGAATGAACCGATCATGGAAAGTAGTATCAAAAAGCAAAGGAACGGAAGCCTGACTTTGGACATGCGATTCCTCCAGAACGATTGTGAGGACCTCACCGAAACGTGGGTCGCTAACGTGGCGCACAGCAAACGTTGGCCACTGAAGATTCGGCTTAAACCGATTTCGCCTCACGCAGAATATCACGTGACTTTTGAGCGATCAACAGGGGGCGAACACCAGGAGGTGCTTGCAAGGTACTATGGGTCAAACTCGTTGATCTATCTGAACTAGCCATACAAAACGTTGATTGCCATAACAAGAGCAATGAACATGAGTGCTAGAAATAGAATTGTTCCAAAGACCACGGTAATAATTTGAGAAATCCTGGAGGATGGTTGAAAGAATCTAATGAAGGTGATCAATAATACTAGCGCAATGAATCCAGTCGCTAGAAAAATGGCAGCGAGCTTAATATTTTCCATTTACCCGACCTGTACAGGCGATCTTGGCCTTCGATCTGTCACAAGTCTGAGGCTCACTTGGCGGGGACGATGCTCACGAACTGAACGATGAAGGCTTCGCCATCCACTGTTCCGAAACCTATCTTACCGTTTGAAAAAGTCGAATCGGTCATCAAGCTGAAGGGCTGCGGCTGAGTCGCCTTGGGATTGCTCTTCACTTGAATCGAGTGCTTGATCTCCGGACCGCGAGCTTCGATGATGATGTGGAACTTGTCGCCCGGCACACTAAGGTTCTCTGGCACTCTGAACAATTTTAGCGGCTTCATTTGTCCGTTTTCATAGATGAAGGTCTTGAACATATTGGGAGACGAGGAGGCCGGTCCGCTGAGCTGAAAAAGATAGTAAGTATTCTCATCCTGAGCCCGAATCACCCATGCGGCGCCCTTGCCGTTGCTGAAAGCCAGATCGAACTCCATTCTAAAATCCTTGTAGCTCGAATCCTTAATCAGGCCGATGCCCTGACCCTGGACCTGCAATTTGCCCGGACTCGCCTTCCACGTTTTTGGAGCAGCCCACCACGAAAGCCCGCCGGTGAATTCATCTACGAACTCCGGTGAGAACACCACCCGGGTCAACGGCAATTTCATTTCGGTTGAGCCCTCGGCAAAAGTCTGAGTCTTTTCAACGGGCTTGAACTCGTTTTTCTTGACCTTGATATTGTGTGAGCCCGGCGTGAGGTCCGACACTTTGAGTTCGCCTTTTTCGTTCGCGCGGCCGCCGTAGTGGTCGTCAATATAGACTTCGGCTTCGGGTTCAGTGCGCACCAACATGCTTACAATGGCTGACTTGAATTCGGTTGGAATGTATTTGGTCTTGCCGCCCTCCACTTCGATATCGCGAGTCCACTCGCTTCGATTCGGCTCGAGCACTTTCAATTTATGAGCGCCGACGGGGATTTCAAGAAGCTCGATCAACTTGTCTTCGGGCTTGACGTTGAACTTGACCGGCCTTTGGCCGTCCAAAAGAATAGTTGCATTGGCTGCAACCGGACCGATCTGAATAGAGCCGATCAACGGAGTCAACTCGACCTTCACGACGTTGTCGGATTCCAGATTCACGCCTTCGACTCGCTTTGATTCATACTTCGCCGCGCTGACTTCAACGTCGTAGACCCCTGGCAGAAGCTCGGCGCTGAATTTGCCGTCCTCGTTGCTCTTTCCTGCGATTGTTTTGAGCGATCCGTTCTTAGGCTTGATAGAAATTCCAGCGGCAGGAGCGTTGGTGATTACGAACAAGACTGCCTTCACCGGCTTCGGTTGAACCGGGTCCGTTCTTGGCGACGGAGGAGGAGGCGGCTGCAATCGTCTGGTTGCGATCTCGGCGTATCGCCCGCGGGGATATTCCTTCAAATAAATCTGGTAATCGGCGGCACGTTTGCTTTCGTCGGCTCTCTCCCACAGAGAATTCTCGGCGAGCATCGAAGCGAGTCTTGCATTCTTACTGTTGGGATAAGCATTCAAGTAGCGTTTGAAATCGTCCGGGTTCTTGCTGCTTCGGATGGATTCCCACAAAGCCTCTTCGGCGAAGACTCCTCCAGGATACTTGTTGAGATACTCGCGATAAGCGGCGACGCTGGCAATCGACTGCGCGCGTTCCCAGGCGCTGCGTTCGATCGCGGCGGGATCAGGGATCGCCGCGTTCTCGGCCACTGTCGTTTTCGCCAGCACGAGGTCCGAGGCTTTGTAGCCTTGCACAACAGCGTAAGGTTTTTGTGATTTACCGGCGCCAAGATCGAGTTGAATACGTCGCGGAACGGTGGTCTGCAGGTAAGTCAACAGCCCGCCCAGCGTCACTTCGCCGTTGGCATTTGCAGCCGCTCCCTTAAGTCCTTCAACCAGGGCCCACGTAAAGTAGCCCTGCTTCTTCTCTGTGTACTCGTAGGCTCTATGACCCACATCAGTCGCGTACAATGTTGCAAAAGCCTGGATGTCGGAGTTGCGTTCTTCAAAGGTGAAAGCTTGAGTGTAACGTTTGGTAAGCGGGTTATCTGAATCACCGCGCCCGGCGGTTGGATCGTTTCTGCATGCATCCAGAATCATTAACACCTGGCCGACGCCGGTCTGAACTATTCGCTTGCTCATCTCGTCGACATTGATCGCAGTGTCTTCAAGCAAAGAAATGTCGCCGCTCACTTGAGCATCGGAAGGCAGCAGAAATGCTTTTCCTTCGCGTTCGATGCCGTGACCAGCAAACGCGACCAGCAGGAGCCCGTCCTTGGGAACCGCCGTTCGAAGATTGGAAAGCCGACGAAGAATATTTCCGCGAGTCGGTCTGCGCTCGGCCGGCTGATCTCCGGTCAGCAGCGAGACTTGATCTCTTGGGAACCCCGCATACTGGATCAAGGCGTCGACGATTGATTTCGCATCGTTGGTCGCTCCTTCGAGCTTATTGATCTGCGCGTCCTGATATTCATCGACACCGATAACCAATGCAAAACGTTTCGAGCTCGTCGGCAACACGGCTAGCGCAGCTGCCGGCTTGACGTGCATCCCGCGGCTGTCTTTCTGTGATTGCGCGGCAGGCATAGCGCTCGGAACACAGAATGCGAATGTGAGCGCGCCTATTAAGAAGTGAATTCGAGGGTGAGGAATATTTCGTTTCATGCGTGATTCTGAGAGCTCCCAGCGAGGCAAATTTCAGCTTAATAGTGTAGTTCCGACTCTGTCAATGATCGTGTTTTCAATGCTTCAACGATCGGTCTAATTGTCAACAAAGTCATCTTTCGATCCCTTCAAGTTGTGATACGAAGATTCTCGAGAAGGCGTTCCTATCGACGAAGTCATCGTGAATCTACCGGCTCAGGGATTAATGATTGAGCTCAAACCGCATCAACTATCGGCTATCGTTGACGCGCAGAATCGCGGTGGTGTATTGTCCTCCAACCAAAAAGGTTTGATCGGACCACAAACCTCTAAGCCGTGTCTCGTTGCGAAGGTGATTCTCAATGCCGCGTGAACACAAGAGCCGTCGCGAGGTAATCGACGCGATTCGGGCTCTTCCTTCAACCAGCGAACTCCTGTCGACGCACGAAGGTCACTACGACCATGAACTAGACCTGGAGGTCACGGTCTACGGTCGCAACTACGGCGGAAAAAAGGTTGGACCTTACGTTCGATTGCTCAGCTTCGAACCGGGCGAAAACATAATCAAGCAGGGTGAATGGGGTGGTAACACCTTCTTCGTTGTGTCTCGCGGAATCGCTGATGTTTTCATCGATGCGCCGAACAATCAGAGCCTGAAGGTCGCCGAGCTGAAGCCCGGCACTCAATTCGGTGAGATGAGCGTGCTGGCGGGCGTTCCTCGCAGCGCAACCGTTAAGGGTTCAGCAGCAGGTCCGGTCGACATTCTCGAGATTCAACGTCCGGCGCTGCGGCTTTTGCGAAAGCTTCCCGCTTTCGCGCAGGGCCTGGATGCATCTTATCGCTCACACGGGCGTGACAACATTATCGACGAGCTCGGCCAGAAGATTTCGCTTCAGCCTCAAATTGCTCAGGAATTGAAAGCGATCGCTGCATTTCGCGTCTTCAGCAAGAACCACGTTCTCTTTCGTGAGCGCGCTCCAATCGATCGGCTCTATTTCATTAGGCAAGGCTGGGTTCGTCGTTCGTTGAGGGATGTTGAAGACTTCATCGGGCGCGGCTTCTGGTTTGGCGTCGAAGGAATAATGAAGGAGGGCGCGTGGCCTTACACCGCGTCGCTTATGGGTCGCACTGAAGTTCTTGAGGTCTCTGTTCGCCGACTGCGGCAGAGTCCGCAACTTCGCGAGACGCTCGAGAGAGAACTCGCGCGGTTCGCGCCTCCAGCCTTCGGTGCTCTCGTTAGCCCGGTAGCGGGCGTTCGAGAAAAGGAGCTTGCAGCTCAGCAGAGTTTAATCGAGACCGGTCTGGTTGATGGAACGAACTTGCTTGTGATGGACATGGATCTGTGCGTTCGTTGCGGCAACTGCTCGCTCGCTTGTCATAAGATTCATGGTCAATCAAGGCTCACCCGGCATGGGATACACGTTACACGATTGGAACGGCCGAGTCTGAGTGCGGTTCAGAGCATTCTTTCACCTGCGGTCTGCATGCATTGCCAGGACCCGGAATGCTTGACCGGCTGCCCGACTGGAGCGATCGGTCGCTTCAGCGGTGGTCAGATCGACATCGATCCGAAGACCTGCATAGGCTGCGGAGACTGCGCGACTCAATGTCCTTACAACGCAATCTCGATGATTTCGCGCAAGGGTCAGCCGGCGCCGACCGGCGCGAAAGACATCGTTTGGAAGCTTCGCGACTTCTTGCGAGTCGCTCCCGATCCGCTTCCGCCTTCAGTCGATGCCACCGATGATTTGCTCGCGGTGAAATGTAATCTTTGTAGTGGAACGACGATGAATCCGGCGGACGCGAAAGCTCCGGCGTACGCTTGCGAAGAGAATTGTCCTACCGGCGCGCTCGCACGCATCAACCCGCACGAATACTTCACGGAGATCGGCCGCATTGAAGGCTTAATGATGCGGGACCAGACTCACGCGGTCGGAAGAAACATTCATCGATCCGATCCGCAGCGCCGAATGATTCACCTTGCGGGACTCGCGGCGACAATTTTGTTGGCTGCGCTGGCCATAGTCGGCATTCGTGAATTCGGACTCGGCCAGCGACTAATCGGCTTCCTTAATATGCGGTGGATCACGGGGCTGGTCGGACTCGCGGGAATCGCCGGGGTGATGACGTATCCGGTCCGACGTCAGATCTACACGAGACGAAAAGGCGCGCTGCGATACTGGATGCTCGCGCATTCATATCTCGGAGTCATCGCCGGAATAATGATCCTGCTGCACGGCGGGACTGATTCAGGCGGTGCTTTGACTACCGCGTTGATGATCAGCTTTGACATGGTGATCCTGACTGGCTTGTTCGGAATCCTTTGTTACCTGGTGGTGCCGCGCATTCTGACCAAAATAGAAGGCGAGCCGCTGCTGATCGATGATTTGATAGCGCGGCGCAGCGAACTCGAACGCGAGATCAACGACACGGCGGCCTCCGCAACCGGCCCGTTAAAAGAGCTGGTGAACAAGGCAGTCTCCCGTTTTCTTTCGTTTGGATATCTGATGAAGCAGTTCCTTTCGCGAGCGCCGCTCGTTGAGATGGTCGCCGTGGCCGATCGCGACTTTCAAAATGAAGCAAGCGCCTTGCAGCCCGCCGATCGCTCGAAGCTCAGCCGGGCAATTGAAGCTTCGGTCACAATCCGCCGGGCGGATGCACTGATCCTTTTGCAACGCACGCTGAAGCTCTGGCTGGTGCCACACGTCATCTTCACTTCGCTGATGCTTGCGCTGATGATTGTGCACATTATCCAGGTCATTTATTTCGTCTAAGAGATGGCAGCCAACAACAGATACATAATCAGACGAAAGGACATCACGGTTGATGATGTCGTCCTCGAGAGCGAAGGACTCACGATCGGACGGCTGATCAGCAACGACCTTTCGCTCAATCATCGAACTGTTTCGCGCACACACGCCGGAATCAAAGAGATCAGCGGCGAATACTGGATCTTCAACCTTTCGTCCTCGAACGGAACCGTGTTGAACGGCGAGCTGGTGGACAAGACCCCGCTCGCCGACGGCGACGTTCTGCAAATCGGTCGCTACATTCTGAAGGTCAGTTATGTCGAAGGAGCGTTGGCGATCACGGTCGAGATGGAGCCCGAGGCTCAGCTCGCTGAACGTGGCGCGCCGTCGCCTCCTGCTTCGGCCGACGAAGCGAACCGGGCGACCCAGGTGTTCCAACGAGTTCCGCTTCAGAAGGTGAACGCTCCCACGCGCCAGCTTCAAGGAACCGGACTTCTGACGGGCGTGCTTGCGCCGCAAGCAGAGCAAGCCCTGATGGTCTTTTGGGAGAAACGCAAACGCGAGGCGGGCAAGATCGCCGAGAAGTCGCTGCTTCATCCGAAGGGCGATCAGCGCGTGGGTAAGGCTCAATTCAACTGGCGGCCGACGCGCGATCTCAGAAAACTTTGGCGCAAGTCATATTTTGTTTGGGGGGGTCTGATCGTTGCAGTGATCTCGGTGGCGGCGCTCGCAGCTTACAATCGAGCTTATTCACCCGGCGGAATTTCCGAGGTACACACAACGAAACAATTGAGCGACCGCTCGATCGCGCTTCGTCCAAACGGCGGCGCGTGCGCGCAGTGTCACACTCCGACTGCAAGCATCCAGGCAAATTGCGCGAGCTGTCATAAGACCGACTCATTCGAGCCGACGGTTTCAAAGACGCACACAGATGCCGGCTTAACTTGTGTGAGCTGTCACGGCGAGCACATGGGCGCGAGCTTCCGCCCTGGGCTCGTCGGTTCAGCGATGTGTGTAAGCTGTCATAACAACAGCTACAACTTCAAGGGTCGAATACTCGGTGCTCCACACGGAGGTTCCGTGGGTTATCCGGTAGTAAACGGTCAATGGCAATGGGCCGGCCTCTCTGAAGCGGAATGGTCAAAGAAGGGTCTTCCCGACACCGCTTCGAAATACAGCCCGCTCGAGCAATTTCACGTTCTTCACGTTGCAGGACGACAAGAGGGACGAGCCAACTGCACCGATTGTCACTCAGCCGGGCTCAATACCAACGAAGGATTGCACCAGTCGCCTCGCGCAACTTGCGCGGCGTGTCACAGCGTTTCGTTCAACTCGGGAGCGATCATCGGACCGAATTGCACTTCTTGTCACGCTCAACACGGCGAAGACAAAAATCTGGTTGCGTCGCTTAGAGTTTCGAGCAAGCAAGGCGGTCAGCCTGTTCCTCAACAGGAAGTTACGGGCAAAGGATCAATAGGCCAAGGCGGCGCTCAGGTAATTCGTCACGATGAAACCGGCGCGCGATGGGGCTTGAAGTCTGATCTGCAATTCGGCGGTCTTTCGTGGTACTACTGGATCGCACTGCTTGCCGTGGTTCCGATTCTCGGCGTCGCGGTTATGGTCGCGAACAGCGTCGGCAGAAAGCACTTCATCAATCCAAAGACTGCCACTCCGCCGAAGACCGAAGTTGAAAAAGCAGGCACGAAGTTTCTGGATCTCGCCAAGCTCAAAGCCGAGGGTCCGCCTTATCCTCATCCGGTTATCGATCCGGTCTTATGCATCGGCTGTCATGCTTGCGTTGAAGCCTGCCCGCACGACGTGCTTGCGATCGTCAACGGAGTTTCAACTCCCATCGCTTTGGATCAATGCATGGAGGATACTGGCTGTACGGTTGAATGTCCGACCAGTCCTAAGGCCTGTATTGTGATCAATGGCACAAAGAAGATTCCGCCTCGCAAGGTTCCCGCGAGAAATCAGCGGCTGATGACTAACGTTCCGGGCGTTTACATGGTCGGCGATGTTTCGGGAGTTCCGCTGATCAAGAATGCGTTGAACGAAGGCGCGCAAGTGATCGACTACATAATCGAAGATCTGGGGAAGCAAGGTGGCGGCTCAAAAGCGGAATACGATGTCGCGATCATCGGTATCGGTCCTGCGGGGCTGTCTGCAACCGCGCTCGCGAAGCAGCGAGGCTTGAAGTATATAGCGGTCGAGCAAGACAAGGTCGTCAGCACTATTCAAAATTATCCGGCCGGCAAGTACGTGTTCTTCAAACCTGACACGGTTCAACCGAAAGGCGGAGTTCCGCTCGACGGACCGGGCAATCAAAAGGAAGTGATTCTCGGCTGGTGGATGAGCTCGATGATGCAGAACGGTCTCCAGATCAATGAAGACGAAAGCTGCAAGGAGATCAAATCGCAAGACGGTGTGTTCACGATCACAACCGAGCAGGGCAAGCTAAAAGAGAAAGGGACCTATACCGCGCGGGCAGTGATCCTGGCGATTGGAAATCGCGGGACCCCAATGAAGCTTCGCGTTCCGGGCGAAGAATTGAAGATGCGAGTTCAACCGGGTCCGATTGTCGCTCGCCATTGCCCGAAGTGCGGCCAGGCTCGGATGGGAAAACAGTTCTTCTGCGTACGCTGCGGGCAGAAGCTTCCGGTTCGAACTCCCGGACCGATGGACGATACCAAAGTCAAATACAAGCTTTCTGATCCGGACGATTACGTCGATAAGCACTGCATCGTGGTCGGGGCGGGGAATTCTTCGATTGAAGCCGCGGTTGATCTTGCGGGCTTCAAACGCGACGGCGACGAAATCACTTTCACGCGAAACAACGATGTGACGCTCGTCGTGCGCAGCGACTTCAAGGGCGATCTCAAACTCGGCAATAAGATGAACATCTACGATTGCATGGACGCTGGAAAGGTAAAAGTTATGTTCAGAACTGAGATCAGAGAGATCACCGAAAAGGAAGTCGTTTTGATGGATGTTCGTTCAAAAGAAGAAAAGGCACGGCTGGCGAACGATTACGTGTTCGCGCTCATCGGCGGAGAGAAGCCAACTAAATTCCTCGAAGGCATCGGCGTCAAGATTGGATGACACTGGAACCGATGATGATTGGTCACAACGTGACTCAAGAAAGTACGAGCCAAAGGATCAACTGCCATCCGCGTTATGCGGAGACTTCAGTTGTTCGTGATATCAAACAGAATTTGATTCTTGTTTTCCTCGCGGCCCTGGTTCTTTGCGTAGCGTGGTCGTTCACGCGAAGCAGCGAAGCAGCCGGTTCTTTTGCGAGCTTTAAGCCCGCACTTCAAACGGCCTCATCCGATCTGCAGGGTAAGAAATTCAGCCACACCACGCACAATCAGGTTAAGTGCGATCAATGTCACGTGCGGAAGGCGGACGCGATCGTGCCGGTTATGCCCGGCCACCGCGCTTGTATCTCCTGTCACATTAAGGCATTCACTTCGACTCAGTTTGCCATCTGCTCAAATTGTCATCAGGGCATAACGGCGGTGCAGCCTCCGGTCGTCGACTTTCCCGAGCGACAATCTTTCGGAGTCGAGTTTTCCCACAAGACCCACGCGACTTATCAGGCGGGCGAAAAGCGGGCCGATTGTTCGAGCTGCCATGCGGTGGCCGGCGCGCGCACAACTTTTCCCGGTCATCGAGAGTGCTATGTTTGTCACAAGGCTCCCGAACAAGTGAAGCCGGGTGAGAAGGTGGGCGGTGCGAATTGTGGCGAGTGTCATACGATCACGGGCAACAAGAATCCACCTTCGCAAATGAGCAATGCTTACAACTTCAGATTCACCCATCAGGTTCATGCACAACGCCAGGGGATTGCTTGCACCGAGTGTCATAACGTGCTCGGAAACCAAACCGCGGTGCAAGTCGGAGTTCCGCAACTTAAGGAACATCGTGGAGCGGGCTTTGGAAGCTGCGGTGGTTGTCACAACGGCAGTCGCGCTTTCGGAGGCGAACTCGTCAACAACGCATGCATTCGATGTCATGGAAGGAACATGATGTAGCCATTGAATCGCCAGCCCGATGATCTCATCGCACTTCCATTCAAGAATCCTGGCACTCGCTCTTTTGTTCGTCAGTGCGCTGTGTCTTTGGACGAGCGTATCTTCACAGCAAAAAAGCAACAGCAAAAACCCCACTCGCGCCCTGGAAGTTTCAAAACCCCAAAGCTCGCCCGCTCACGAAACGGCCGGACAAAATTCTCAGCTCGCAACAAACAAGCCTCAATTGATCGTGCAACTTCCCCCGCGTCAAGTTCAACAAGCCGTCTTCTCGCATGATGGTAGTCTGCTTTTGACAAACGGATCGGGACACGATGCCTTGCTATGGGATGTCGCAAGCGGCAGACAATTGCGGCGTTTCAGCGGGCACCTTGGCGGAGTGACGGCCGTGGCTCTTTCACCCGACGACCGCTCTGCTCTCACTGGCAGCGCGGATCAGACTGCGCGTTTGTGGGACGTCGCGACTGGAAAAGAGATCAGACAGTTTGTTGAGCCCAAGGGCTATGCAACCGCCATTACTGATATTGCGTTTTCACCCGATGGTCGTCTCGTTCTTACCGGAGGCGACGATGGAATGGTTCTCTTGTGGGATGTTGCCACCGGGCAGCGAGTTCGAGTGCTTGATTGGGGTTTGTTTCGAGGTCCTTCAAGCTGTGTTCGTTGCGTCGCTTATTCTCCGGACGGGCGTTACGTCCTGGTTGGCAAGGTAGACGGCCGAGTTGGCATGACCTCGAGCTGTGCGGTGCTTTGGGAAGCATCGACCGGGAAGGAGTTGCGACGATTCGAAGGATATTCGAAGCTGAACTATCCGTTCGGCGTCATAGCTGTCGCATTCTCTCCCGACTCGCGATTCATTCTGCTTGCAGCTCAGTCGATGGATAAGGAAGGCTTGCAGCTTTGGGAGATCGCAACGAACTCGAAGGTTTGGGAGTCGACGGAGATGGCTTCGGAGGTCGCGTTTTCACCGGACGGAAAACTAATCGCGGTACCGAACTACGCCGGAGCCGACCTGCTTGATTCGGCTACCGGCAATAAGACGCGTTCATTCAAGCTGAATAAAGGCATTCCTAACTTCGCAAGCGGAATCGCTTTTTCACCCGATGGCCGATCTCTGGTGAACGGCGTGAGGGGTAGTGCAATCATCTGGGACGTTGCGACCGGTGAAGTGACAAAAAGATTCGAAGGTAACTCCAACTACATCAGCTCGCTTGCCTTGTCCGCGGACGGGCGGTTCATCCTGGCAGAACCAAATGACCCGCTCATCGAAAAAGAGAAAGCAGTTTTGTGGGACACGGGGTTGGGCAAGGTCGTTCAATCCTTCCCGCTAGATTCAGGCGAGGGCAGCCCGATGCGCACTCATCCGGAATTCTCACCCGACGGGAATTATCTTCTGTTGAGCGATAAGCGACTTTGGGATTTGTCGACCGGCAGTGTCGTTCGAAACTTCACACAACCGAGGCTCGCCGACGGATCGAGGCTTCTTGATTATTCGTTTGGGTTTTCACCCAACGGCCGGCTCCTGGCGATTGGCGGCAACGGTAACCAGGTGCTGCTGCTTAACACGTCAACGGGACAAGAGATCAGACGCTTCAAAGCCCCCGTGCCCCCGGGAAAATCCTTCAGCATGAATTCCGTCGCGTTTTCGCAAGACGCTCGATTCATGCTGAGCGGCAGCGACGGCGGCCTGGTTCATTTGTTCGAGGTTGAGTCCGGGAAAGAAATTCGCACATTGACTGGTCACGAATGGAATGTAAACGCGGTCGCTTTTTCATCGGATGGCCGACTGGCTCTTTCGGGCAGCTACGATCGCACGGCAAGGCTTTGGGATCTTGCGAGTGGAACTGAGTTGACCAGGTTCAAGGGCCATAACGGGGAGGTGTTATCGGCAAGGTTTTCTCCCGATGGAAGTACGGTCTTGACCGGTAGCGCCGACGGTACAGCACGATTGTGGGACACGCATACCGGGCAAGAGCTGAGTCGTTTTGAGGGACACGCCGGCGCGGTGCACTCGGTGAGGTTTCTTCAAGACGGACGCTTCGCGTTGACCGGAGGTGCAGACTATACCGCCAGGCTTTGGGATGTTTCTTCGGGCCGCGAGCTTTGCAGGCTGATTACATTTCACGACGGGACCTGGGCGGTGGTCGATCCCGCTGGGCGATTTGATACCAACAATCTGGATGGCATTCAAGACTTACATTGGGTATTGCCCGATTCGCCGTTCACTCCGTTGCCACTCGAGATTTTCATGCGAGAGTATTACGAACCGCGGCTCCTTCAACGAATCGTAGCCGGCGAAAAGTTCAAACCAGTCAAATCGATTTCGGAACTTAATCGACTGCAACCGAGCGTGCGAATATCGGGCATTCAAGCTCAGCCGAACTCCGACGAATCGGTTTCCGTGTCGGTTGAGGTTGCAAACGTGAAAGGACTTTCCGTGCGAGGCGGTAACAAGGAGCAGCTCAGCTCAGGAGTGTTTGACTTGAGGCTCTTTCGCGACGGCCAACTTATAGCGTATGCCCCCGAAAGCGGCGGCGAAGTGAAAACGGATCCAAGAACGGGTAGAGCGACCGTGAAGTTCAGCAACATCAGATTGCCGCGGCAGGCAAACTTAAAACAAGTTGAGTTTTCAGCGTACGCCTTCAACGTCGATCGAGTGAAAAGCTCAACCGACAGAAAAATGTTTGATCTTCCCAAGACATTGGTTCCTGAAAAGCGTCGCGCGTATTTGATCAGCTTCGGCGTGAATGCTTATGAGCAAGCGGACTTCGATCTCAGCTTCGCCGCAAATGATGCTCGGCGATTTCAGGACGTCGTTTATCAACACCTGTCGAAGACCGGCGAGTATGCTGAAATAACCCGGGTGCCTCTCCTTTCCGACTACGACACAATTAACGGCAAGCACATCGTGAAAGAGAAGTCCGCGACGCGAGCGAATCTGAAGGCCGTCTTTGATTTGCTCTCCGGAAAGCCGGTTCCGCACGAAGTGATTGCGGGAATTCCGGGCGCGGACAAGATTCGGCCCGCGCGCCCTGAAGACTTGATTATCATTTCTTTTTCGAGTCACGGTTTCGCCGATGACGCCGGCAACTTTTATTTTGTTCCTTACGACACGGGCCGCGTGAAGGAGGACCGAATCACGCCGGAACTTGTGAGTCACTGCATCTCGAGCGACGAGCTGGCGACGTGGTTGCGGGACGTTGATGCAGGCGAGATGGTAATGATCGCCGATGCGTGCCACTCGGCTGCGACAGTAGAGGCCGAGGGCTTCAAGCCGGGCCCGATGGGAAGCCGAGGTCTTGGTCAGCTCGCTTATGACAAGCGGATGCGGATACTAACCTCGACTCAATCGAATGATGTCGCGCTCGAAAGCGAGTTGATAAAACAGGGATTGTTGACGTACGCGTTGACTCATGACGGGATCGAAGCGGGACAAGCTGACTTCAAACCGAAAGACAAGATCATCACGCTCGGCGAATGGCTCGAATACGGAGTTGTGCGAGTGCCTTCGCTGTATGAAGAAGTCAAGAAGGGTGAGCTCAAGAGCTTCGGACGAGGTGAGAACCGCGGACTCGTCGTGGGATCGACCGCAAAGAAAGATACTGCGAAAAAAGGACAGTCTTATCAACAGCCCTCTCTCTTTGATTTTTCACGGCGCGCGCGCGATGTCGAACTTGTGAAGGCCAATTAGCAATTGCGTCGATTGAATCCAAGCGGTATAGTAGAGCCCCGAAAAGGACAAAGAGTTCAGTCGTGGCTGCGTACCGCACGGTTCGGGAGGTCGGATGATCAAGCGACTCAAGCTCACCTTATTCGCTCTGTTCTGCTTTTTGGCCGCTGGTCAGTTCTTCGGAACGGGCGTCTTTTCTCAAGACCAGCCGGCAGAGAAGTTCTTCAAGAATATCAAAGCGCTCAAGGGAGTGCCCGCCAGTCAAATCGGCGCTTTGATGGACAGCTACAATAAGGCGCTGGGCGTCAGTTGCGACTACTGCCACGTGTCAGGTGACATGCCCAACGCCACCAAGCCTGCACACCAGGCATCCGTGCGTGACATAACGATGACCCGCGAGATCAACGATAAGTACAAACACGTCGTTGATTGCATGTCGTGTCATCAGGGCAAAGCCAAACCCGGCGGCGCAGTTTCTAAGATCGTCGTCCCGCCAAACACTGGCGATAACACAGGCGCCAAGACGGGAGGCCCTCCCGACAAGCTTAATTTTTCCGCCAGCGCGGGGAACGTGTTCTTCCCTCACGACTCTCACATGAACATGGACTGCGCGAAGTGTCATCATCAGGGCGGAAACAGCGCATGTGGAACTTGTCATAAGCACAATGCGGGGGATGCAGGTCTCTCTTTCAAAAAGGTCAGCCATTCAACCAGCAACAGGGCTTGCACGGGCTGCCACAAGCAGATGAACGTTGGTCCGCAAGCCTGTAATACTTGTCACAAGAGTGATACTACGGCGGCGAATGGAACGAAATCAGGGCCGCCACCTCCCGGTAAATTGATCTTTGCTGCAAGCTTCGGCAAAGTGGGGTTTCCTCACGACACTCATATGAGCATGGACTGTGCGAAGTGTCACCATCAGGGCGGAAACAGCGCGTGCGGGACTTGCCATAAACACAATGCCGGAGATGCTGCCCTATCTTTCAAAAGGGTCAGCCATTCAACCACGAGTGATAGAGCTTGCATGGGTTGCCACAAGCAGATGAAGATTGGACCGCAGACTTGCGCTGCGTGCCACAAGGCATAACGTATCTCCCCACGAAATATTGACGCGGAATCAAGCGCTGAAGCGTTACCAGTTGATCTGCTATGATCTTGCCAAAGCGAGCTCAGCGATTGACGCGTCGCGTTGACGGTTGACTTCATTTCAAAAAAATATTATGGTCTCGCGACCTTGAAACAACTGTATAGGATTCAATCCCGAGAGGAGTTTCAATGGACGGGCGCACGCGATCAAAGCTGATAGCCTTACTTTTCCTGGTTTGCCTTTGCTTTGTTCTTGTCCTTCCGAGCGGCGCGAGCAACGCGGCTCGCCGGGCGCCGGAATCCGTCGTATCCAATCCGCATGAACCCAGAGGCGATGGCTCTTCGGTGCCGGCCTTTCATACGCTCGCGCCTGGCCTCAAACCCGACAAAAATCAGTCTGCGTCGTCCTTAGTGAAACCGGATGCCCTCCTGGGTGGTACGTGCATAAACTGTCACGTAGGCATAACACCCGCGCATACCAAAGCAGCTCTCAAGTGCGTGGATTGTCACGGCGGCAACGACACTGTTGAAACCGGACCAACCCCCAATATTCGAGACAAGGGGTTGATGAGCCAGGCTCACGTTCGCCCTAAAGATCCTCGCTTCTTTTGGAGCGATGGAATCGATGATACATTTGCGGGCGCGCCCGGCAAGGGAACCACTGAATTCGATACGTTTAACAATAATGTCGATCCGGTTGATAACAACAACCTTGTCGGCACGCATATCGACGCGGAATACAGCCGCGACCTGAACTACGTGCGTTTCCTGAACCCGAGCGACTATCGGGTGGCTCAAGCAAGTTGCGGAAGCGAATCGCCGGCAAGCTCCTCAACGGTGACCTGTCACGGTAACATCGTGACTACCATTCGCAAGAGCATAATGGCGACCAATCAGGGTCAGTTCGCCACGGCCACCTACGCGAATCATTCGCCGCAGGGCGCAACTAACAAGAATCCGCTTGGAACGAGCGGTAAAGCTGATCCGAGGGACGGCGAAGTCACAATCACTTTCAACTACGATGACATTGACGCCGCCTATAATCCGTTAACAAACAGCTTCGATGGCGCGAAACTCCGCGCCATCTCGCTAACCGACACTGATCCCTTCAACGATGGCTTTGAGGCTATAGGCGCGCCGCTTGTCGACAAAGACGGCCAGAAAGTGACGACGGTGCACGAGAGCAGCACTCTGCCGCCCTTTCCGCCGACCAATCGCCTTCGAGGCATCGGCGGCAAGCGGATCATCCCGCAGGCCATTCCGCGAGCGCAAAAGATGATCCTGCCCTGGTCGCGCCGCGATGCCCAGGCAAATCCTGATGATCCGGCCTCGAGTTTGATTCAGACGGTCTTGAATGTTTTCGGCTTCAAGAACATTGTCGGACAGCACCCGATCGACGCCGGGTTCAACGGAGTGCGCGCGTTCGATCCGGGCCTGTTCCCCGATGTGAATCAAAACTTCCCGTTCCCTTTTGACGACAACAGGCCTGACCGCCTTCCGCTCGCGCAGGCGAGAAGACCCAACCACACCGAGAAGGAATTCGTGCCGCCCAATCCCTTCAACCGCAATCGAAATAGCGGCTGCGCCTCGTGTCATATGCTGTATAGGCCCGACGGTCACAACGAAGAGCCTTTCGACAGGACGATCAAAGAAAACGGTAAGCAAATCACTACTGATACCGTTACCGGCCAGCGCGAAGATAAAGGTGAGCGCGGCTACCCTGCAATTCATCAGTTGACGACTAAAATACCGACTAACCAGTGCGGCATCTGTCACGTCTTCACGACCAGAATCGACGTGGCGTTCAAGGGAACGTTCGAGGTAGAGAACAACAACTTCAATTTCCGATGGTCCACGACGGATGACAAGAACGGGAAGAATGTTCCGCTTCAGTTCACCAACCGCAATGGAACGAAGATAAATATGTTTGACAACTTCACGACGGTCGATGTGAACGGCAACGTGCTGCTCGACACAGATATGCATGGCGACGGAGAGGGCGCGTCGGAAGATCTCAACAACAACGGCATACTTGATCCAGGCGAAGACAAAAATGGAAACGGTATGCTCGATATTCCTGACAGACTTCGACGCTCGGATGCGCAGGATGGTCGCCAAATGAGAATCATATATGGCGGCGCGACCGGAACGGTCCGATTGATGGATGTCCATCTTGAAAATGGTATGGAGTGCGTCGATTGCCACTTCTATCAGGATCTGCACGGCGACGGCAATATATACACGCGCAACTGGGACACGATTGAGATCGAATGCCAGGACTGTCACGGCAATGCAAAGAAGCTTGGTACTCTCGTGACCTCCGGGCCAAATGGAGGAAACGATCTCACGCAATCGTTCAACGAGGACGGGCAGCCGTTTTTTGAAGTTCAATCGGACGGATCGCGCATCCAGCGTTCGCGAGTGCACGATGGACTATCGTGGCGGATTCCGCAGGTGAAAGAAGCAATAACGGAAGGCAACGCACATTTCAACAAGGATGCCTTTGATGCGATGGGCGCGCGTTCACTCTCGAAACACAAAGAGTTCGCACACATCAACGATAGCCGTGCCCAAGGCAAGCTCGAGTGTTACACATGTCACAACGCCGCGACTCCTCAATGCTTCGCCTGTCATTACTCCCAGGATTACTTCCCGGCCGTTGCGAAAGACAGCACTTTGACTATTAATGGTCAGCCGCGCCGCAACGATCAGCAGATGATGGAAATCTGGATGGGCGAGAAGTTCGTCCCCAACCCAAACTTCTTTTTCTTTGGTATAGTGCGCTCTCCTTTTGTGATGGGCACGAATGGCAACACCGAGTTCAACAAGGTTTCTCCATTCCGCTCAATCATGGAACTAAACTTCAGCGTCGGTGGGCCAAACGGAGACACGCTCGTTGAAAACACCAGCTTCACGGCAACGACGCACGATCTGTTCTTCCCCAACGAACTTCCGCGCTCGGGCTCGACGCTCAATCCTTATATGCCGCATACAGTGCGGTTGAAGGAGACGAAGGATTGTGATATGTGCCACACGCTGCGGGACAATCAGAACAACGTTATCAACAATAACATCCTTTCAGCGAGCTTTGGGCTCGGCTCGGGGCGCTATCATGACATTGGCGATTGGGTATTCGCGCCGCTCCAGGGGCCAACGCCCGCACTCCTGTTGATGGACATCAAAAAGGAGCAGGCGTTGCTGGTAAACGAGGCTGATGCTCCGCAGAAGCGGGGCGACACTACGGCTCCGACGCAAGATCAAATAAATGCGGCGAAGAAGCCGGTCAACAATGTCTTCCCTGGCTTCGACGTCGACAACACCACCACAGCCGTAACAAAGCTTCGCAAAGTCGAATTCGACGGAACGCAGGATGGCCTAGCTTTCACCAACCCTCGCGACACCGCGTTGATTCGCAACTACACTGCAAAAGACCATGTCATACGCGGTAAGGACCTGGTTTTCGTCGCTGATGGCGCGGGCGGATTGAAGATCGCGGTGGTCACCGCGCGCGATGGCGCGCAGATAGCTAAGACGCAACGCCGAGCAGAGCTGATGGGAAATTCCCTTGATCCTGATATGGTTGCCGAAAACATCCGCGAGAACCTTGGTCCTACGTTAAGAATAAATGACCCGGGCAATCCGTTGATGATCGGCAGTGTTCCGACGACAAATGCTCAAGGCGTGGATGTCGTCAGCAGCGATCTGTCTGACGAGTGGGTTTACGTCGCCGACGGGGAGGCAGGGATCAAGATCGTCTATGTGCGCGAGCTTTTCACCGCAGGGCCGAAAATCATCGGACAGGTCAAGACTCCTGGGTTCGCGAACAAGGTTCGCATCGAAGGCAACTTCCTCTTTGTTGCCGATGGCCCGGCTGGTCTGACCATAGTTGACGTTACAGACAGGACCAATCCTCAGATAGTTCGAACCATCAATACGAACGGTAACGCGCTAGATGTCGCGGTCTTCGGCGCGTTCGCTTTTGTCGCCAATGGCAACAATGGAATGGCTGTAGTTGACATAACCGATGAGCGTAATGCGAAATTTGTAACCACCTACAATGCAACCGGCGCAATTAACGACGCACGAGGCCTGGATTACGCGGACAACCGCGTATATCTCGCAGACGGCGTGAATGGAATGCGCATTATTGACATCGCGGTTCCCGCGAAACCTGAGCTATTGCTTACGATTTCCAAGGACGAGAAAGGGAACGCAATAAACGATGCGGAGTCGGTCGCGATGGCGACGGTTCCCTTCAGGACTTTTGCGATGCTGTGCGACGGGAAAAACGGAATGCACGCGATCAACGTGACAGATTTTCGTGATATCAGAGAGCGGTTGTTCGCCGACGCGAACGGTAATCCCAGCAGTGCGTTCAAGCCGACGTTTACCGACCCTGCTGTTGAAAAAGCGTTCCAAAATCATTTTAATCTGACGCTTGCGCTTCGAGATCCTCTGACACCTTTTGATCGCGCGAATTTGCAAATCGATGCTAACAATCAAGTCGGCAATCCGCCCTTTCAGATACTCACATTTCCAGTCAACGCGGGCCAGAGGTTGCTTCGGATCGCGCGAGGCAGACAACTCGACAAGCTCACCGACTCGAGCGGGCGTACTCTGCGAGACAGCACTGCGGTTGGAGCCGGCGCGTTATCGCGAGCCGAGATGGACAAGATGCGAAATGTCAATGTTGTCGAGCAACCCGGCACCGTAGACGACAAGGGCAACGGTCTTGGCAACCTCGTCTTGCAAGGGTCGACGCAAGCCGTGCATCAACACACGGAGAACAAGTCCCGCGATCGAGTCGCGTCGGCAAACAGCAGCCTTCTTACGTTGGGTGGATTGTTCGCAGCCACACTGTTTGCGCTCACGATCGGGGTCCGCAGGAACAGGCGCCACGAAGCACGTTGGCAGCGGTGATTCACCGTCACTCGAGGCTTAATGCTATTTAAGACTTCACAATCGACGGTTCATGTACTTTCGCGAGTAGTCCTTTTTACAACGTTGTGTAGTGTTATTCACATCCAAGCGCTGGCGTCTTTTCCGTTTCAGGCGTCAAAGCCGGTCGCCGACGATGGAAAGAAAGCCGATCAGCATCCTGCAGTCGATGAATCTCAACGAGCCGCCGATTCAACACCAGCCGACCAGGGCGACCAAGCTGTGAATAGTTCGACGGATGCCGGGAGCTCCTGGTCGCGAATCATCACCGGCAAGAAAGCGGAGTTCAATCCGAGCGCATCCTCGTGGAAGCCCTGGGGTGTGACTTCGCAGCAAACTACCGCGCAGCCGGAGCGCCCGCCATCATTTAGCCTGTATCTCACATCCGAATACCGGCGCGATGAAATAAAGTACACCGGCAAGCCCAGCCTCACGCTTCAGTTTCCAAATGCCGTGCCGGCATTTTCAGTGCCCGACGCGCCAATCAACTTTGTGCCCTCCGCTTTCGAGCCCAATGACGAACAGTTTGTCGGCTATGTCTCTACTGCGGTGAAGGACATTGAGATGGGCCGGTTGCGATTGGACCTGCAAGCCTCGCTGAGGTATTCGGCGGACCTCGACGGCACAACTGCGGCTTCTCCTTTCATAGGCATTCGAGACTCGTTCACAGGAAGACACATATTCGAACCGCTAACAGCTTTTGGCGACTTGAAGGGACTCTCTCCTGACGACTGGGCGACCAAGCTCAGCCTGAGAGTCGGCAGGCAGTACGTTTACGGAGCAACGCCGTTGCGGGTCGATGGCGCGACGCTCACGATCGATAATCCGCGATTCTCGCTCGATTTATTCGGCGGCCGGCGCGTGACTTTTTATTCAGATCCCGGCGAGAGAGCTGTCGGCGGCGAGAACTTTGTCTTCAGGGCAGGCGAGAACACAACGATCCGTTACGACTTTGCTCATTACATTGACAACGCTCACACGCTGGAAGTTCGGCACGTCCTTGGCGAATCCTGGATATTCAACGGGAGCCTTTTCTTTATCAATGCCGATCCGATCGATTTGAATCTTGGAGCGACTTATATGTCGCCCGGCGCGAAAACGCGGGTGACCATGAACTTTTTACAGAAGTTGACGAGCAACGATTTTATTTACGACCAGACCTTTCGAGCAGTCGCGCGCAATCCCGAAAATCTTTTCCAATTCAGATTCTTTCCATTGCCGCCGACCGGCCAACTGTTCGACGCAGCCGGAAGGCTGAATCTCGGGCGGATCAATCCTTACACGCAATTCTATGTCGACGCTTATCGCAATCTGACTTCGAAGTTCGGAGTCGGCGGAAC
>Ga0075426_10000363_pt1 | contig 30924 bp, 14 predicted proteins | sample SoiMethybrSBSTD5_FD_75304 | JGI IMG/M metagenome (GOLD analysis project Ga0075426, IMG submission 75304) | Bulk soil microbial communities from a Populus tree surrounding site in Tennessee, USA - Soil MetaG P. TD hybrid SBSTD5 | ecosystem: Environmental > Terrestrial > Soil > Tree plantation... | reverse complement strand
TACCGCTGCATGGCGCTCTGGGACGACATCAACAACTGGGTCGCCGACAAGCCGACGCCGCCGAAGTTCATGTCGGCCATCACCGAGACCTACGAGAACGGCCCGGGCGACGACTTCTACGCGAACAACCCGGTGAACTACATCAAGACCGAGGGACAGCCGGGCATCGACAACTGGAAGCCGATCGTCGACGCGATGAAGAAGGGCGACTACTTCGTGTCGTCGGGCGAGGTGCTCATCCCGTCGTACGCGGTGCAGGGCACGGGCCGGCAGCGCACGATCGCCGCCGACGTCGAGTGGACCTTCCCGCTGGAGTTCGCCGAGGTCGTCTGGGGCGACGGGCAGAAAACCGATCGCCAGATCATTCCGGTGACCGATCTGCCGGCGTTCGGCAAACACCATTTCCAGATTCCGTTCGACGCGACCGGAAAGAAATGGGTCCGCTTCGCGGTCTGGGATTCGGCGGGCAACGGCGCGTTCGTGCAGCCGATCAAGCTGACGCCGACCTCGACGACGTCGACGGGAGGTTCGCGGCGGCAGTAGCAGCGCGCACGATCATCGCAACACGCAGTCGATAGGAGGACGTCCACATGCGTCGCATTCGTCCCGCGATCGGAGTGGCGATACTGTGCGGCGCCGCCGCACTGCTGGCTCCCGCGAGCGCACGCGGCCAGTCGGCGCAATCGGCGAGTCTGGTCGGCAGGGTGACCGACGAATCGGGCGGCGCGATGCCCGGCGTGACGGTCACGATCAAGAGTCCCTCGCTGCAGGTGCCGCAATTGGCTGCGGTGACCGGCGTCGACGGCGACTATCGGGTGCTCGAGCTGCCGCCCGGCGTGTACAGCGTCGCGTTCGAGCTCTCCGGGTTTCAATCCACGGTGCGCACGGACGTCCACCTGACGACCGGATCCGCGGGCCGCGTCGACATGCAGATGAAGATCGGCACGCTGTCGGAGACGGTGCAGGTCTCCGGTCAGAGCCCCGTCGTCGACACGGTGAACGTCGCCGGCCAGACGACGCTCGTGCAGGATCAGCTGCGCAGCATTCCGATGGGCGGCACGATGCAGGAGATGCTGCCGCTCGCGGCGGGCATCAGCATCCAGACCAAGCCTGACGTCGGCGACAGCAACCTCGCGTCGCGCTCGGCGATCATCACCTACGGCGTCGTGCTCCAGCCGACGCTCGACATCGAAGGCATCAACACCGTCACCGCGCACGACGCGGACACCGCCGTCTATCTCAATTCGTTCGCGCTCGAGGAAGCGCAGTTCAAGAGCAGCGGCAACAATGCGGAGATCGCGTTTCCCGGCGTCGCGCAGCAGGCCGTGATGAAGTCCGGCAGCAACACCTTCCACGGCGGCGCGCGGTCGTCGTACGAGAACCCGCGGTGGCAGGGCAACAACGTGACGCCGGAGCTCGCGGCGCAGGGCATCACGAACACGAACCCGATCGTCAGCCCCGGCTTCTACGACTACACCTTCGACTTCGGCGGCCGCATCGTCAAGGACAAGCTGTGGTTCTACGGCGGGATGAGCGAGCAGGCGGTCACGCAAGGGCAGATCGGGTTCGTCGTGGCGCCGAACGCCGACGGCTGCTGGTTCGCGACGTGCGGCGGCACGACGCCGGGACAGACCAAGCAGACGCTCCCGCAGTTCAACTGGAAGACCAATTATCAGATCAATCCGCGCACGAAGCTGATCGCCTCGCAGTTCAGCGCCGTCAAGCATCATTCGACGATGGGCGGCGCCGGCCAGCTGCGTCCGCTGCCGTCGACGACGCTGCAGCGGCAGCCGGATCAGACGTGGAAGGCGGAGCTCCAGAGCTCGCCGAACAACAACCTGCTGATCGACGCGATCTACGGCTACGGCGGCTATCACACCAACTACATCCCGCAGCCGGCGTCGGCCGTGGGCGCGTACGGATTCCCCGACGGCACCGACGTGAAAGGGAATCCGTCCAGCATCGAGTTGAGCAACAACCTGGTCTACGGGCCGAACGAGTCGTCGCAGGATCGGCCGCAGAACCGGTACGAGCTGAAGGCGACGGTGACGTTCATCCCGGGCGAGCCGCACTTCGGCGGTACGCACCAGCTGAAAATCGGCACGACCGACGACTGGGAGAACGCGGGCACGCGCGTGCTGCAGGACAAGGTCGCCGGCGACTACCAGCTGCGGTTCAACCGCGGCGTGCCGTCGCAGATTGCCGTCTACAACTTCCCGTTCTCGACGTCGGTGAACCAGCTGCGCAGCCAGGCGATCTACCTGACGGACACCTACACCCGCAAGCGCGTCACGGTGAACGCGGGGGTGCGCTGGGAGCGCTACCACAATTTCTACCCGGAGCAGTCGAAGGAGGCGGGCCAGTTCAGCGCGATCTTCCCGGCGCAGACCTTCCCGCGGCAGGACGTGCTGACGTGGACCGACACCGTGCCGCGCGCCGGCGTCGCGTGGGATATCAACGGCAACGGCAAGACGGTCGCGAAGTCGTCGTTCGGCATCTTCGGCGACACGATGGGCGATCTGTTCGCCAACAACTTCAACCCGAACGGCCAGGCGACGCAGACCTACGCGTGGAACGGCCCGTGCGTGGCGACGGGGTACAGGAACAACACGTTCAACAACACCAGCTGCGACGTGACGCCGGCGTTCCTCGCGACGCTGCCGTCGCTCACGCCGCTCAGCGCGACCGGCGGCATCAACTCGGTGATCAACCCCGATCTCGAGCAGAACACGACCTACGAATACACGGCGCGCCTCGAGCGGGAGCTGATCCCGAACGTCGCGGTCACGGCCGGCTACGTCTACCACCGGATCGCGAACAACTACAACACGAACATCCAGTACCTGCGGCCGTACGACACGTGGATTCCTGCCACGGGCACCTTCGCCGACGGCCTGACCGGCGTGCCGGTCACGATCTACACGTATCCGGCGTCGGAGGTGGGCGCGGCGTTCAACCGGCTCGAGGCGCTCAACGCGCCGTCCGATCGGTACGACAGCTACCACACGTTCGAGATCGTCGCCACGAAGCGCTACTCGAAGCGCTGGACCGGCACGGCGTCGTTCTGGACGACGAAGAACCACCGGTGGATCACGGGCACGACCGGCAACAGCAACACGCCGCAGAGCCCGAACGACGATCGGTTTCCGATCGACAACACCTGGAACTGGGAGGCGCGCGCGGCCGGCACCTACAATCTGCCGTTCGACGTGTCGTTGTCGTCGTCGTACCGCGCGCAGTCGGGCGATCGCGAGCAGCGGACGCAGCAGTTCACGGCGCCGTCGACGGTGCTGCGCCAGGGATCAGTGACGCTCCGCATGGGCGAGTACGGCGAGTACTCCGGGCCGGTCGTCCAGATCGTGGCGATCAAAGCGGCGAAGAACGTCGCGCTGGGGCAGGGCCGCCGCGTCGAGCTCAATTTCCAGGTCTTCAACGCGCTGAACGCGAGCGGCATCACGTCGGTTCAACGCCTCACCGGTCCGCAGTTCGGCCTGGCGACCGGAATCGTGTCGGCGCGCGTCGCGCGTGTCGGCGTCGGCTTCAGCTTCTGACATCAGGTGTTTCACGTGGTCGAGGGGCCAACGATGAGAGGGACACATGTGGCGTAGAGCGAACGCGTCGTTGATACTGGCGTTGGGCCTGGCGATAGGACTCGCTCCCCACGCCGTGCGGGCGCAGTCGGCGCAGTCGGCGAGCCTCGTCGGCAAGGTGACGGACGAATCCGGTGGCGCGATGCCGGGCGTGACCGTCACGGTGAAGAGCACGGCGCTGCAGGTCGCGCAGCTGACGGCCGTCACCGGCGTCGACGGCGACTACCGGATTCTCGAGCTGCCGCCGGGCGTCTACACCGTCACCTTCGAGCTCTCCGGCTTCCAGACGTCGGCGCGCACCGACGTGCGCCTCACGACCGGCCTCGCCGGCCGCGTCGACGTCGTGATGAAAATCGGGACGCTCGCCGAGACCGTCCAGGTGTCGGGACAGAGCCCGGTCGTCGACACCGTGAACGTCACCGGTCAGACGACGCTCGTGCAGGAACAGCTGCGGAGCATCCCGATGGGCGGCACGATGCAGGAGATGCTGCCGCTGGCCGCCGGCGTCAGCCTGCAGGCCAAGCCGGACGTCGGCGACAGCAACCTCGCGTCGCGCTCGTCGATCATCACCTACGGCGTCGTGCTGCAGCCGACGCTCGACGTCGAGGGCATCAACACGGTCACCGATCACGCCGCCGACACGGCCGTCTATCTCAACTCGTTCTCGCTCGAGGAAGTGCAGTTCAAGACGAGCGGCAACAACGCCGACATCGGCTTCCCCGGCGTCGCGCAGGTGGCGGTGCTCAAGTCGGGCAGCAACACGTTCCACGGCAGCGCGCGCGGCGCGTTCGAGCGTCCGCAGTGGCAGAGCAACAACATCACGCCGGCGCTCGCGGCGCAGGGGATCACGAACACGAACCCGATCGTCGATCCGGGGTTCTACGAGGACATCCTCGATCTCGGCGGGCGCATCATCCCCGACAAGCTGTGGTTCTACGGCGCGTACAGCAACCAGGCGGTGACGCAGGGGCAGATCGGCTTCGTCGCCGCGCCGAACGCCGACGGCTGCTGGTTCGCGACCTGCGGCGGCACGACGCCCGCGACGATCCACACCGATCTACCCGGCTTCAGCACGAAGGTGTCCTACCAGCTCACCTCGTCGACGAAGCTCATCGCGTCCGACATGTACGCGCTGAAGCACCTGTCGGTGAACGGCGGCAACACCACGACGCCGCTGCCGTCGACGATGTACCAGCGGCAGCCGGGGAGCGCGTGGAAGGGCGAGCTGCAGAGCGCGCCGAAGAGCGGCAAGCTGCTCACCGACGTCATCTTCGGCCACGGCGGCTATCACGTGAACTACATCGCGCAGCCGTCGTTCAATACGATCGGCTTCCCCGACGGGACCGACGTCCCCGGCAACGCGACGAGCCGCGAGACGAGCAACAACCTGAACTACGGGCCGGCGGCGTCGGTGCCGGATCGGCCGCAGAACCGCTACGAGCTCAAGGCGTCGGTCACCTACATTCCGAGCGAGCCGCATCTGGGCGGGACGCACCAGCTCAAGATCGGCACGACCGACGACTGGGAGTTCGCGGCGACGCGCATCCTGCACGACAAGGCGGCGGGCGACTACCAGCTGCAGTTCACGCGCGGCGTGCCGTCGCAGATCGTGATCTACAACTTCCCGTTCGCGAACTCGCAGAACACGCTGCTCAGCCAGGCCGCGTATCTCACGGACACCTACACGCGCAAACGCGTGACGATCAACGCCGGCGTGCGCTGGGAGCGGTATCACAACTACTACCCGGAGCAGACGAAGGAGGCGGGCCAGTTCAGTCAGCTGTTCCCGGCGAAGACGTATCCGAAGGGCGACGTGCTCACGTGGACCGACGTCGTGCCGCGCGCCGGCGTTGCCTGGGACGTGAGCGGCAACGGCAAGACCGTCATCAAGGGATCGTTCGGGCTCTTCGGCGACACGATGGGCGATCTCTACGCCAACAACTTCAACCCGAACGCGCAGGCGACGCAGACCTACGCGTGGACCGGCCCCTGCGTCGCCACGGCGTTCAAGAACAACACGTTCAACAACACGAGCTGCGACGTCACGCCCGACTTCCTCGCCAGCATCCCGTCGCGCACGCCCCTCAGCGCGACCGGCGGGATCAACTCGGTCGTCAACCCCGATCTGCAGCAGAACAAGACGTGGGAGTACACCGCGCGCGTCGAGCGCGAGGTCGTGGCGAACGTCGCCGTCAGCGGCGGGTACGTCTATCACCGCGTCGAGAACCTGTACTACAACACGCAGTACCTGCGGCCGTACGCCGACTGGGTGGTGGCGGCGCCGGCGACGCCGTTCCTCGATCAGCAGACAGGCAGCCCGGTGACGATCTACACGTATCCGGCGGCGGAGGTCGGATCGGCGTTCAACTTCCTCAAGGCGTCGAACGCGTCGAACGATCGCGCGGACATCTTCCACAGCTTCGAGGTCGCGGCGACCAAGCGGTACTCGCGGAAGTGGACGGGCACGGCGTCGTTCTGGACGACGAAGAACCACCAGTGGCTCACCGGCACGCCCGGAAACGCCGCCGTCCCGCAGAGCCCGAACGACGAGCGCTTCCCGGTGGACAACACGTGGTACTGGGAGGGACGCGCGAGCGGCACCTACAACCTGCCGTACGACGTGGCGTTCTCGGCGTCGTACCGGGCGCAGTCGGGGTTCCCGGGCCAGCGGACGCAGGTGTTCTCGGCGGCGTCGACCGTGCTGCGGCAGGGAACGGTCACGCTCCGCATGGGCGAGTACGGCGAGTTCAAATCGCCGGCGGTGCAGATCGTGGCGCTCAAGGCGGCGAAGCGGTTCCCGGTCGGCGGAGGGCGCAACGTCGAGGTGAACTTCCAGCTGTTCAACGCGCTGAACAGCAGCGGCATCACGAGCGTGAACTATCTCACGGGCACGCAGTTCGGCACGGTGACCGGCATCACGTCCGCGCGCGTCGCGCGCATCGGCGCCGCGTTCACGTTCTGACGATCGTTTCTGACATTGAGGTAGGCGACGGGCTTCAGCCCGTCGCCTTTTTTTGTGCACTATCATCACGGCGGTGCGACGGCTGTTCCTCCTCGTGTACGGCGCGTCGGGCGCGGCGGCGCTCGTGTACGAAGTGGTCTGGACGCGCCTGCTCACGCTGCGCATGGGGCACACGGTCGCGGCGGCGAGCACGGTCCTCGCGGCGCTGATGGGCGGGCTCGCGGTTGGCGCCTGGCTCGCGGGCTCGCGAAGCCGCCGCGCGCCGGCGGCGAATCTTCGCGCGTACGCGGCGCTCGAGCTCATCGTCGCCGCCTGCGCGCTCGTGCTCCCGATCGCGCTCGCCGCGACGGTGCCACTCCTCGCGTCCACGTACGCTGACGGCGACGCGCCTGCGCGGTTCGCCATCGTGCGGTTGACGATCAGCCTGGTCCTCGTCGGCGTTCCGGCGGCGGCGATGGGCGCGACATTTCCGGTCGCCGCCGACTGGTACGCGGCCGCCGCGGCCGACGCCGGCGTCCTCTATGCGGCGAACACCGCGGGCGCCGCCGCGGGCGCGATCGCGGCCGGCTTCTGGCTGATTCCGGCTATCGGTCTCCGCGCCGCGACGATCGTCGGCGTGGCGCTCAACGGCGCCGCCGCGGCCGGCGCGTTGTGGATCGCATCGCGCGGACCGGTCGCTGCTGCCGTCGCCGACGATTCGAGCGCGCCGCGCAAGACGAGCGCGGCGTCGAGGGCAAACGCGCGGCGCAACGATCGAACCCGCCGGGCGCCCGTCGTGGCGGCCCCTGCGCCGCGCCTCGCGCTGACGGCCGCCGCCGTCTCTGGCTTCGTCGCGCTCGTGTACGAAGTCGCGTGGACGCGGCTCGTCGCGCTCGTCATCGGCCCGACCACCTACGCGTTCGCGATCGTCGTCGCGGCGGTGGTCGTCGGGCTCGCGATCGGATCGAGCGCCGGCGCGCGGCTCGCGCGGCGATCGATGGCGACGCTATCGTGGCTCGCGACGATGCTCGCGGCGACCGCTGTCGCCGCGTCGGCCGCCGCATGGTTCGCCGCGTCGCGGCTTCCGCTGATCGTCGCCGCGCAGGTCTCGGATCCCGCGGCCGCGTTCGGCCCTATCGTCGCGCGGCAGGCCGTCGGCGTCGCGCTGCTGCTGCTGCCGATGGCGTGCGCGCTCGGCGCCGTGTTTCCGCTCGCGGTCGCCGCCGCGTCCGCCGATCGCGGCGCGATCGCCCGCGACGCGGCACGCGTGTACGCGTGGAACACCGTCGGCGCGATTGGAGGATCGCTCGCCGGCGGGTTCGTGCTGCTGCCGGCGATCGGGTTGGAGAACGTATTCCGCATTTCGGCGTCAATCGGTCTCGTCGCCGCAGCCGGCGTCATCGTCTCCGCGAGAGCCGGCGCGCGAGGGCATCTGCGCGCGCCCGCGACGGCCCTCGCGCTCGCCGCTCTCGGCGCCGGCGGGTTCCTGGTGGCGCCGTGGGATCTCGATCTCCTCGCGAGCGGCGCCTACAAGTACGCGCCGTACCTGCGGCAGGGCACGTTCGAATCGGAGGTGCGCTCGTGGCGGCTCGCCTACTACCGCGACGGCGCGGCGGCGACCGTCAGCGTTCGCGAGCTGGCGGGCATGCGCTCGCTGGTGATCGACGGCAAGGTCGACGCGTCGAACATGGGCGACATGCTGACGCAGCGCCTCCTCGGCATCCTGCCGGTGCTGCTCCATCCCCATCCCGAGCAGGTGTGCATCATCGGCCTCGGCAGCGGCGTCACCGTCGGATCCGCGCTCGCGTCCGGCGCCGTCCGGCGCGCGGATGTCGTCGAGATCTCGCCAGACGTCGTGAAGGCGTCCGAGCTGTTCACGCAGGAGAATCGCCGCGCCCTCGCCGCGCCCGCCGTCCACCTGATCGTCGGCGACGGCCGATCGCACCTGCTGCTGACCGCGCGCCGATACGACGTGATCGTCTCCGAGCCGTCGAATCCGTGGATGGCGGGCATCGCCGCGCTCTTCACGCGCGAGTTCTTCGAGGCCGCGAAGGCGCGTCTCGCGCCCGACGGCGTCTTCTGCCAGTGGGCGCACACCTACGACATCAGCGACGGCGACGTGCGATCGATCGTGCGCACGTTCGCCGCCTCGTTTCCGCAGTCGACGATGTGGCTGGTGGGGGAAGGGGATCTGCTGCTCATCGGCACCAACGGCGCGGCGATCGCGCCGCACCTGGACGGCATCGCCGAGCGCTGGCGCGCCGGCACGATTCCGGCGCTGCTCGAAGACGTCGGCATCAGCGGACGCGCGGCGCCGTTCGCGCTCTTCTCGATGTTGATCGGCGGCCCGGGTGAGCTCGCGCGCTACGGCGACGGGGCTGCGATGCAGTCCGACGACCGCATGGCGCTCGAGTTCTCCGCGCCGCGCGCGATCTACGGTCCGACGACGAGCGACAACGCCGCGACGCTGCGCGCGCTCGGCGCGCCCGGCGCCGCGCTCCCCGCGGCGCATGCGGCGCTCGATGAGGCGACCGCTGCGAGCTGGACGATCGCGGGCACGATGCAGCTGAAGGCGGACGCCTTCGGCCTCGCGTACGACGATTTCGCGCGCGCCGTGCGCCTCGACTCGCGCAACGCCGACGCGCTCGCCGGGCTGTCCGATGCCGCGACCGGCGCTCGTCGTCTGGACGACGCGCGCGCGTGGCTGCAGTCGATCGCGGCCGCGCAGCCGGCGAACGCCGCCGTCCGCATCGAGCTGTCGAGGATCCTCGCCGCGACCGGCGACGTCGAGCACGCGGTCGCCGCCGCGCGCGACGCGATGCGGATCGCGCCCGACGATCCGCGTGCCGGCGAGCAGCTCGCGTCGGTGTTCGCCGACGCCGGGGACGGCGCGCACCTCGCGCCGCTCGCCGAGGCGCTCGTGTCGCGGTTTCCCGATCGGGACAAGCCGCGGTACTACCGTGCCAACGCGCGTTTCCTCGCCGGCCGCGTCGAGGAGGCCATCGCCGAGGCGCAGGCGATCGTGCGCGCGGACCCGCGGGACGTGCGCGCGCAGAACCTGCTCGGCGTCGCCTGCGCGAGCGCCGGCCGCCGCCCGTGCGCGCAGGCCGCGTTCATGGCGGCGCTCGCCGCCAACCCGCGCGACGCGGTGTCGCACGTGAACCTCGCCGTCTTCCGCATGCAGTCGGGCGACCCGTCCGGCGCCGCCGACGAGTTCTCGATCGCGCTGACGCTCGACCGCTCGTCGGCCGCCGCGCGGCAGGGCCTCGACGAGGCGCGCGCCGCGCTGCGGTGATCGGCCCGCGACAACTTGCGACATGTCGCCCCGATCGCCGGTGCTATAGTCGCCCGCACTTCGACGCACTTCGCGCCCGCGGAGTCATTCCTTCTGTGAAAGGCGCCGTCATGAAAGACACTCGACACGTCCGACTCGCGGTGTCCACAGGGCTCGCGGCCGCGTCCGACGACGGCGTCGCGGCCGTGAGCGCTCGAACAGTGTAGGCTGCCCGGAACGCCTCGCCCTGCACATGTCATGACCGCACGGTCTCTGCACAGGAGCTTGTTCGCTCAGGTCCTCGTCGCGATCGCCGCGGCGGCGCTGCTCGGGTACCTCTCGCCCGAGCGCGCCGCGGCGATGCGACCGCTCGGCGACGCGTTCATCAAGCTGATCAAGATGATGATCGCGCCGGTCGTCTTCACGACCGTCGTCGTCGGCATCGCGCAGATGGGGACGATGAAGGACGTCGGCCGCATCGGGCTGCGCGCGCTCGTGTATTTCGAGATCGTGTCGACGCTCGCGCTCCTGATCGGCCTCGGGGTTATCGTCGTGCTCAAACCGGGGGCCGGCCTCGGCATGAAGCCGGCGGATTTCGACGTGAAGGCGGTCGCCGCCTACGCGACCGCGTCGCAGAAGCTCACCACGACGGACTTCCTGATGAACATCATCCCGACGACCGTCGTCGACGCGTTCGCGCGCGGCGAAGTGCTGCAGGTGCTGCTGTTCTCGGTCCTGTTCGGTCTGGCGCTGCTGACGCTCGGCCCGCGCACGCGTCCGCTGATCGCGCTCGTCGAGCAGGTGTCGCAGGCGCTCTTCGCGATCATCGACATGCTGATGCGGCTCGCGCCGATCGGGGCGTTCGGCGGCATGGCGTTCACCGTGGGACGCTACGGCATCGGCAGCCTGCTCTCGCTCGCCCAGCTGGTCGCCGGCGTCTACCTGACGTGCGCGCTGTTCGTGTTCGTCGTCCTCGGCGCCATCGCGCGCGCCGCCGGCTTCAGCCTGTGGAAGCTGCTGCGCTACATCCGCGAAGACATCCTGATCGTCGCCGGGACGGCGTCGTCGGAGACGGTGCTGCCGCGGATCATGCGTAAGATGGAGGATCTCGGCTGCAGTAAATCGGTGGTCGGCCTCGTCGTGCCCACCGGCTATTCGTTCAACCTCGACGGCACCGCGATCTACATGACGATGGCGGTGGTGTTCATCGCGCAGGCGAGCAACGTCCACCTGACGCTGGGACAGACGCTGTCGATCCTCGGCGTGCTGCTCCTGACGTCGAAGGGCGCGGCGGCGGTGACCGGCGGCGGCTTCATCACGCTGGCGGCGACGCTGTCGGCGATTCCCACCGTCCCGGTCGCGGGCCTCGCGCTGCTCGTCGGCGTCGATCGATTCATGTCGGCGGCGCGCGCGCTGACGAACCTCGTCGGCAATGCCGTCGCGACGGTGGTCATCGCGAACTGGGACGGCGCGCTCGATCGGGAGCGCGCGCACGACGTGCTGAACGGATCGACAACGGCGCCGCGGCGCAGCGAGATCCCCGCGGAGCCGTTGCCGCAGGACGTGCTCGTCGCCGCGTCCTACGCGAACCCGCAGCGATCGTGACAGCCATTAGGGGGATCTGATGCGACTGAAAGCGTACAGCATCGCGTTCATCGCGGCGGCCTGCGCCGTGGCGGCCACCGCGCGCGCCGACACGCTCTCCTGCGACACGAGCCATTACAAAGCTGCGCAGGGGTTGACCGCGACCGCGGGAGCCGACGTGGTGACCGTCGCGTGGGCCGGCGCGGAGGGATCCGAGCTGCGCATGCGCCTCGCGATCGACGACGGCGCGCCGATCGTGCGCGAGATCGCCGTCCAGCGGCGCGGCGGCCAGTGGGCGACGCTCGGCCGCAACCTGCGCCCGGAGTTCCGCGTGACGAGCGGCCGACGGCGCGCCGGCACGGATCAGCTCAATACCTACCGCGAGCTCGGAATTCCCATCACTCAGGAACTTCTCGAGCGCGAGAAGTGGAACGCGTTCTGGGACGCGCCGCTGAACGTGCCCGGCATGGTGCTCGGGCCGAACAGCGCCGAAATCCTGAAGCGGCTCGATCTGCCGCGCAAGCCCGACGAGATCAAACGCGCGGCGGCGAGCTATCGCGCGACCGGCTGCGAGGTGAAGACCGACGGCTCGCGCCTCGAGATCACGTTCCCCGGGCTCTCGATGGGCATCTTCTCAGGCCGCCTGCAGTTCACGGTCTACAAAGGGACGAACCTGATTCGCCAGGAGGCCATCGCGAAGACCGAGGAGCCGTCGGTCGCGTACAAGTACGAAGCGGGCCTGAAGGGGTTCTCGACCGACGCGCAGCGCGTGCGCTGGCGCGATACGAGCGGCGACTGGCAGAAGTACGAGTTCGGCGGGACGCCGAATGCGTCGCTCGTCGCGCTGCGCGCGCGCAACCGCGTGGCGACGGTCGAGGGCCCGGGCGGCTCGATCGCGTTCTTCCCCCCGCCGCACAAGTTCTTCTTCTCGCGCGAGCTCGAGATCAACCTCGGCTACGTCTGGTACCGCAAGGACGACGAGCAGCGGTTCTCGATCGGCATCCGCCACGCCGATCACGAGGAGATGTTCCGGCCCCAGGGCGTTCCCGGCCACGACGAATGGGTGAAGGCGCGCATCACGCAGGCCGAGCGCTTCACCGAAGGCAACTTCGCGCTCTACAACGCGCCGCCCGGCACATGGCAGCGCATGGCGATGTTTCTCTACGTCACGGCCGACGCCGCGCCGGCCGCGATCGACGGCGCGCTCGCGTTCACGCACAACGACACCTACAAGCCGCTCGCCGGCTACCAGGTGATGAACACCCACTACCACGCGCCGTTCACGATGGAATTGCAGGACGCCGGCACGCTCGACGCGCAGGCGGAATGGATTCCCGCGATCAGGTCGCGCGGCGTGAACATCGTGCTCGTATCCGATTTCCACGCCGACGGCCACATGACCGATCCGGGTCCGGTGCGCCTCGACGAGCTCAAGAGCTTCTACCAGGCGGCGCAGCGGCATTCGGACAAGGACTTCGCGATCCTCTTCCTCGAGGAGCCGCACCAGTGGTTCGGCTACCACTGGAACCTGTTCTTCCCCAAGCCGGTGTACTGGATCCAGAGCCGCACGGACGGGCAGCCGTTCGTCGAGACCGATCCGCAGCTCGGAAAGGTCTATCGAGTCGGCAGCCGCGCCGACGTGGCGAACCTGATGAAGGCGGAGAACGGCCTGATGTGGATGGCGCATCAGCGCACGAAGAACACCTCCGGCTATCCCGACGCGCTGAAAGACACCGACTACTTCCGCACCGACCAGTTCATGGGCGGCGAATACCGGCCGAACGTGCCGACCGATCTCTCTCAGAAAGAGATGTGCGAGTGGGTCTGCTTCGATGCCATGGACTCGATGAACAACTGGTCGGCCAAGAGCGGGCTCAAGCCGAAGTTCATCGTCGCCGCCACCGACACCTACATGAAATATCCCGACGACGACGTCTACCCGGAGGAGTACGCGAACTACGTGAGGCTCGACAAGACGCCGACCTACAAGGAGGGATGGTCGAAGCTGTCCGCGTCGCTCCGCGCCGGCGACTTCTTCGTCACGTCCGGCGAAGTGCTGATCAAGGACTTCAAGGTCGAGGGCCGCGGCGCCCAGCGGACCATCGTCGCGGATCTCGACTGGACCTTCCCGCTCGACTTCGTCGAAGTCGTGTGGGGAGACGGCCAGAAGACGGGCCGGCAGATCGTGTCGACGAGCGACGCCGGAGCATTCGGATCGAAGCGGTTCACGATTCCGTTCGACGCGGCGGGCAAGGATTGGGTCCGTGTGTCGGCGTGGGACATCGCCGCCAACGGCGCCTTCACCGAGCCTGTCCGCCTGTCGTCGACGACGACATCGACGTCGGCTTCGCGCTGACCTGTCGGGCGAAGCCCTCCCGGGGCGGACGGGCGGCGACGGCCGCTCGTTCGCCTCGGCTCCCCTCGGGTTTCCTCCAATCCGTTTTTCCGCGCTTTCGCCGCTGCGATTCATTTTCCCGTCTTCGCGGATCCGGATCGTGCCGTCCGGCGGTTTTTGCGCTTGACTCCGGCCGGCCCAATCTCTAATGTCTGCGCCATGTAACCGATTGCATCCGCGATCGTCCGCGGATCTGCGGCGTCGGGTCCGTGCGTTCGGCATTGCGGAGGAGGACACATGGTTGGAAGGCTCCACTTCGTCGGCACCACTCTGGTGCTCGCGCTCCTGTCGGCTGCTCCGGCCGGCGCGCAGATCACGACCGGCACCGTCACGGGCACGGTGCGGGACGCGTCGGGAGGCGTGATTCCCGGCGCGACCGTCGTCCTCGTCAGCGAGACGCAGGGTACCAAGTCGGCGCCGGCCGTCACCAACGAGAACGGCGTCTACGTGTTTCCGAACGTGACAGCCGACACCTACACCGTCGAGATCTCGCTGGAAGCGTTCAAGGCGGTCAAGCAGACCGGAATCAAGGTGAGCGGCGGCGACCGCGTCGGCGTTCCCGCGGTGACGCTCGAACCGGGCGCCATCGCCGAAACGATCACGGTCACCGCGCAGTCGGCGCTGGTGCAGACGCAGAGCGGCGAGCGATCGTACGCGGTGACGAGCAAGCAGATCGAGAACCTGCCGTTCGCGCGCAGCAACTTCACGACGCTCACCGCATTCACGCCCGGTGTCGTGCAGACCGGCGCGTCGGCCGGCGGCACGCGCCTCGGCGGCGCGGGGCAGAACAACATCATGATGGACGGCATCTCGGCGATGGACACCGGCAACAACGGCCAGATGCTGAACATGAACGTGGACGCGATCGGCGAGGTGAAGATCCTCACGCAGGGCTACCAGGCGGAGTTCGGTCGATCGAGCGGTCTGCAGATCACGGCCGTGACCAAGAGCGGCACGAACCAGTTCCGCGGGTCCGCCTACGACATCCAGACCAACTCCGATTGGGACTCGAACAGCTGGGTGAACATCGCGAATGGCGACCCGAAGCCGAAGACGAGCACGAAGACCCTTGGCTACACGATTGGCGGGCCAATCGGCAAACCGGGCGGCAACAACAAACTGTTCTTCTTCTACTCGCACGAATATCGTCCGGTCACGACGGCGATCAACAACGGCAACCCGATCCGGATCCGCGTGCCGACGGCGGCCGAGCGCGCGGGCGACTTCTCGCAGACGCGCGACAACACCGGCGCGCTCTTCAATCTGATCAAGGATCCCCTGTCGACGCTCCCGTGCACCGCCGCCACCACCGCGGGCTGCTTCCAGGACGGCGGCGTCCTCGGCAAGATCCCGGCGAATCGTCTCTACCCGATCGGCCAGGCGATCCTCAACCGTTACCCGCTGCCGAACGTCGCGCAGGGGCTCGGCCAGAACTACAACTACCAGGTCGACGCCCCGACCGTCGACAACCTCACGCAGCAGCCGTCGATTCGCGTCGACTATCAGCTCTCGCAGAAGCTGCGCGTCACCGGCAAGTACTCGGGCCAGCGCGCGCGCAAGCTCGTCACGCCGGGCGCCATCGCGGGATTCAGCGACGTCCTGAACCCGTATCCGTTCATCACGAACTACGGCGCGACCGCCGACTATCAGATCAACAACTCCACGTTCCTCGAAGGCACCTACGGGTTCATCCGCAATCAGCTGGCGGGCGGCGGATCGATCGGCGGCATCCTCACCGGCGGCATCCTCGTCAACGACTCCGCGAACCGAGCGAACGGTCTGGCCGGTTTCCCGCTCATTTACCCGAACGCGGGCGTCGTCGATCCGCGCTACTACGCGTTTACGACGTTGAACGATCTCAACCCCGGCTGGTGGGACGGCACGCGTATCAATCTGCCGCCAGCATTCGCGTGGGGGACGCGCATCGTGCCGACACAGGGCGGCACAAACGGCATCGGTGATTTACCGGGCCCGCCGAATCAGCTGTTCCCCGGTTTCCTGAACATCAATCGCACGCAGGACGTCGCGATCAGCCTGACCAAGGTGTGGGGCAGCCACACCAGCAAGGCCGGCTTCTACAACAACCACAGCTTCAAGGCGCAGAACACCGGCGCCGGCGGCGTGCCGGGCCTGGGCTTCCAGGGCTTCGTCAACTTCGGCAACGACACGAACAACGCGCTCGATACCGGCTTCGGCTTCGCCAACGCCGCGACCGGCGTGTTCACGCAGTACCTGCAGCAGTCGAGCCTCATCGAAGGCTCGATGATCTACAACAACACCGAGTTCTACCTGCAGGACAACTGGAAGGTGAACGGCCGGCTGACGCTCGACTACGGCATCCGATTCACGCACCAGACCCCGCAGTACGACCAGTTCCTGCAGATGTCGAACTTCTTCGCGGATCAGTGGACGCTCGGCAGCGCGCCGCTGCTCTACGTCGCCGGCTGCAACAACGGCGCGGTCGTGTGCTCTGGCAACGCGCGCAACGCCGTCGATCCGCGCAACGGGCAGATCGTCACGGCGCCGGGCGCGGCGAACAGCGCGGCGCTCATCGGCACCGTCGTCCCGGGGACGGGCAATCTCACCGACGGCGTGCACAAGGCCGGCGACGGCATCGCCGACACGTCGTACGTGTGGCCGGCGCTCGTCGCCGCGCCGCGCTTCGGCATGGCGTACGACCTGACCGGCGACTCGAAGTTCGTGGTGCGCGGCGGCGGCGGTCTGTTCTTCGATCGTCCCGACGGCAACACGGTCTTCTCGATTCCCGGCAACCCGCCGATCTCGACCTCGCAGGATCTGCGCAACGGCCAGCTGCAGACGCTCGGCACCGGGCTGAGCAGCCAGGGCGTGCCGGCGCTGATCACGTTCCAGTACAACGCGGGCATTCCCTCGTCGTGGCAGTGGCAGGGCGGCGTGCAGATGGCGCTGCCGTGGGCGGCCGTGCTCGACGTCTCCTACATCGGCAACCACGGCTTCAACCGGCTGCGCGCGTTCCAGGGCGGGACGGGCGGATCGGTCGATCTGAACGCGGTGGACATCGGCGCGGCCTACCTGCCGCAGAACCAGGATCCGACGCTCGGCGCGAGCGCCGTCCCGGGCGCGAGCGCCTATCCGGCGAACATGCTGCGCGCCTTCCGCGGCTACAGCAACATCAACGAGCAGGAGACGCGGTACTGGGACGAGTACCACGGCCTGCAGTTCTCGCTGAACCGCCGCTTCACCAACGGCCTCGCGTTTGGCGCGAATTACAACCTCGGTCTGTCCTTCAAGGGCAACACGGGTCTGCAGCTGCGCCTCCAGCACGCGGCCGACGGCACGATCTCGGTCCGTCCGGATCAGGCGCAGTACGAGGCGCTCAACGAGAACCTGGCGCTGCAGCGGCACGTGATCAAGGGCTTCGCCGTGTGGAACATTCCGGGGCCGTCGAAGGCGAATAACGTCGTGCGGCAGATCCTCAGCGACTGGCAGCTGTCGAGCGTGCTGACGGCCGGTTCCGCGTATCAGCCTGGCGCGATTCAGGCCAACGGCGCCGCGCAGGCCAACTGCACCCTGGTCAACGCGCCGGCGGGGAGCAATTGCGCGAACGGTCGCTACGACATCACGTACACCTACCAGACCAACGGCACGAACACGAACCTGACCGGCTCGCCGGACTACGCGGCGAAGATCCGTTACGTCGGCGATCCGGGATCGGGCTGCTCGAGCAATCAGTACCAGCAGTTCAACCCCGCCTCGGTGACCGGACCGGCCTACGGCAGCGTCGGCCTCGAATCGGGCCGCTACCTGCTCGGCGGCTGTCCGGATCACACGGTGGACATGGCCATCGCGCGGAACATCCGGCTGGGCGGCGTCCGCAACATCCAGTTCCGCCTCGACGTCTTCAACGTGTTCAACACGGTGATCTACAACAACCGCAACTCCAACGTGATCTATCGCAGCCCGACCGATCTGACGGTCGCCAACTCGCAGTACCTGCCGGACGGCACGGTCGATCCGAACCGCCTGACACCGCGCAATGCCGGCTTCGGCGCTGCGACCAATGCGCAGCCGCTCCGGAACATGCAGCTGCAGATTCGCTTCGGATTCTGAGGCGACCGTAGGGATTTGGGATTGGGGATTAGGGGTTGGTTAAATCACGGCTGTCACGCCGGGTTGTAACCAATCCCTGTTCCCCAATCCCCCCAATCCCCAATCCCCAATCCCCACGCCCTACGGCGCGCACTGCGGCGCGACGTCTTCGAACGCGCTGATCGTGATCCGCTGCTCGTCGGGCAGCTTGATCAGCAGCCCGCGCACGTACATCTTGTGCCCCGCGTGCGTGTCGGGCGCATACGCGAAGGCATCCAGCAGATGAAACGTTCCGGCGCCGAGCGGCCGTGCGGCCGCCGGCGGCTGCGATCCCGCCGCGGGCACGACGGGCTCGCTCGCGCGCGTCAGCAGCCACGTGTGCTGCGGGCCCGGCGCGAGGCATCCGACGACCTCGACGTACGAGAAATCGCCGATCGGCGGCGCCGGCTTCGATCGGCCCGGGAGCACCCGCACGCCGTCGAGCGCGTCGGCGGTCAGCTCCTGCGAGCCGGCGGGGAACCCGTTCTCCTTCAGCAGGTGCGCGACGATGTCGAGGTACACGTTGTCGCCCAGGCTCGCCGGCGCATTCCGCGGCATCGTCGTCGCGGCCTTGGTGAAGAGCGCGCGCAGATCTTTTCCCGCGAACTGCCGCGCGAAGCGCTGGTCGCGAAGCGCCGGCCCCGTGCCGCCGCCGAGATCGGCGCGGTGGCAGCCGGCGCACGCCGTGTCGTACACCGCCGCGCCGCGCGCCGCCTGCGCGTCGGTATAGACGCCGTCGGCGACCGTCTTCCCGCTCTCCTGCGCGGACGGAACCACGAAGGCACGAAGAAGAAGAAAGAAGATCACAGTCCCGGCTGCGGTGGTTTGATGGGTTCCCACGCGACGACTCCCGTGCGTCTGGTTGCGCGTCGAAACAGCTTGCCGCCCTGCGTGACGTACAGCCACGCGCGGTCGGGGCCGCCGAAGGCGATGTCGGTGATCGGCGCGCTGGTGAATTCCGGCTTGTTGAGGATATTCGAGCAGCGGCCCGGCTGCTCGCAGATCTGGATGCCCATGGCGCTCGTCGCCCACATGTAGCCGATCGAGTCGACGGTCAGGCCGCCGACGCCGCTGAACAATCCCTCCTCGGGCATCTCGAGGCGATGGAACGGCTCGCCGTTGACGAGCGATCCGTCCGCCGCGATCTGAAACGACCACTGGTAGCGATCCATCGCGTCGGCGACGAGCAGCATCGCCTGATCCGGCGTCAGCGTGAGCGCCGCCGGCTTCATGATCCCGCCGCCGCGGTACACGATGCGCTGGCGGCCGCCCGCGTCGACGACGCCAACGGCTTTCTGGGCGGAGTCGACGAAGTACACGGCGCCGCCTTTGGTGAGCGCGAGATCGTCGGCGCTGATGTTCTGCGCGACGATTTTCTCGTCGCCCGTCGCGCCGTACGACACGATGCGGCGCAGCGACGGCTGCGACGCGTAGAGGCGGCCGTCGGCGCCGACGCGCAGCGCCCGCGCGCCGTGGGTATTCGACTTGAAGAGCGTCACCGCGCGCGCGCCGTCGGATTTGTAGATCCTGTCGTCGGGCGGATCGGCGAAGAAGACGGCGCCGTCCTTGTCCATCGCGGGGCTTGCCGCCGACTTGTAGGTGTCGCCGACCTGCTCCCACAGCTTGTCGCGAAAGATCAACGCGTAGACGGCGCCGCGCGGGCCCGTCCCTCGTCCCGCGGCCGCGGCGCCCGGCGCCGGCGCTGCGCCGCGGCCCGGGCCGCCCTCGCGGGCCGGGTTCGGCGGCGGCGGCAGCAGCTCGCGCCGGGGCATGAGCTGCGCGAAGACGCCGCGCCCCGCCCCCTGCGGCGGTTCCCTCACCGTGATCGGCTGCGGGTAGTCGCGCCACAGCCAGCGCAGCGTGTCGGGCAGGATCGATGCGCCGTGGCGGTTGCTGTGGCCGTCCTCGCCGAGCTCGATCTTCACGTCGTTGCCGGCGAACTCGAGCGCGGCGGCCATCCGCGGGTTCTCGAGATACCAGCTGCCCGCGTAGTTCACGAGATCCTGCCGGCCGGTCTGCATGAAGACGCGGAGCGGCCGCGGCTCGGTGCGCCGGATCAGCCCCGGCAGGCGATCGGCGCCGCGGAAGTTGCCGAAGCTCCCGACCCAGGTGATCACACGGCGGAACTGGTCGGGCCGGTTCCACGCGGCGACGAACGCGCCGACGCCGCCCGTGCTGATGCCGGCGATGCCGTGGTCGTTCGGATCCTTCGAGAGGTTGTACTGGCGGGCGATCTCGGGCACGAGCTCCTCGACGAGGAAGCTCGCGAAGCGCGGCGTCAGCGAGTCGTACTCGAAGATGCGCTCGTAGCGGTTCTGCGCCTGATCGGAGAGCGCGGGCATCACGCCGGGATCGACGAAGATCGCGATCATCGGCGGCACGTCGCGCTTCGCGATCAGGTTGTCGAGGACGACCGGCACGCGGACGGCGTTGCCGGCGTAGCCGCTGCCGTCGAGAAAAATCATGTACGGGATCGCGCGGCCCGCGTCGTACTGCGACGGCACGTAGACCTGGTAGGTGTGCGGCGTGCCGGGGAAGAGTTTTCCCGGCGAGAGGACGGCCTTCGTCACCGTGCCCGCCGGCACTCCCGCGTGCGGCTGCGAGTCGGCGCCGAGCGAGTAGTCGAGCGGCGGCAGGTCGCTCGTCTGCGAGAGCAGCGCGCCGACGCCGATCGAGAGTGAGAAGAGCACCGCTCGTGTCATCGGAGCGCCCTCGCTAACGCGCTGCAGCTTTTTGAAATCGATTGTCAGCGCTTCGACGGGATCTTCGGCTTCTCGCCGCGGTCGGTGATCAGCTTCGTCAGCAGATCGACGGCGAGATCGACGGGCAGGTTGTCGGCGATCGCGATCGGCGTGCGTTTCGCGGCGTTCATCTCGTCGAGCTTCGCGCCGTGATCGGCGAGGAACTGGATCACCTCGCAGACTTCCGGCTGCGTGCGGCCGTTCATCCCGACGGCGACGTGCATCGGCGTGTTGCCGGTCGTCGTGACGACGTCGACGTGCGGATCGATCTCGTACGCGTACTTGAACGTCTCGAGCCGTGCGCCGGCGGCCGCCGCCATCAGCAGCGTCGTGCCGTCCTGCGCCTTGAGCGCCGGGTCGGCGCCGGCGGCGACGAGCGCGCGCATCACCGGCTCGTGATCGCTGCGCGCCGCGACCATCAGCGGCGTCTCCTCGCCCGCGACGCCGCGCCCAAAGCCGCCGCCGCCGCCGCGCGCGCCGGCCGGCGCCGTCGATTTCGGCGTGCGCGCGTTCGCGTCGGCGCCTTTGCCGAGGAGCGCGCGCACGAGCGCGAGGTCGCCGGTCTGCGCCGCGAGGTGCAGCATCGTGCTGCCGGCGCGATCGCGCACCTTGATGTCGGCGCCCGCTTCGAGCAGCGCGAGCGCCGCGTCGGTGTGCCGGTACTGCATCGCGACGATGATCGGCGTCGCGCGCGATCGCAGCGCCGCGTTCGGGTCCGCGCCAGCGGCCAGGAGCGTCTTCATCGACGGCACGTCGTTCTTGACCGCGGCGAAGACGAGCGGCGTGAAGCCGTTCTTCGACGCCGCGTCGACCTTCGCGCCGAGCTCGACGAGGCCGGCGACCACGTCGCGATGGCCTTCGGCCGCGGCCCACATCAGCGCCGTCTGGCCGCTTCGCGGCTCGGCGGCGTTCACGTCCGCGCCGCGCTTCGCGAGCGCGCGCACGCTGTCGAGGCTGCCGGCGCCGGCGGCGATCATGATCGCCGTCTCGCCGTTCCACCGCGCCGCCCGCGCGTCGGCGCCGGCCGTGAGGAGCCGCTCGACGAGCGCCGCGTCGCCGTTGGCCGCCGCGAGCGTCACCGGCGTCTCGCCGTATTCGTCGGCGCTGTTCGCGTTCGCGCCGGCGTCGAGCAGCGCTTCCGCCATGCGCCGCTCGCCCAGGTGCACGGCCCACGCGAGCGGCGTCGCGCCGTCGGGCTGCGCGGCGTTCACGTCCACCTTCGCGCGGAGAAGGGCCGCAAACGCCTTGTCGTCGCGCCGCTTCACGGCGTCGACGAGGCGGGCGTCGCGCTGCTGCGCATAGACCGGCGGACGCCAGGCGTAGAGGAGGATCGCGCAGACCGCGACGATCGCCGGGGCAGCCCTGAAGGGCTGCGCTACAACCGCTTTCACGTGCCCTCGCCCTACAGGTCCGTCAGCCGGCCGGTGCTGTCGCCGAAGCCCTCGACGTCGGGCACGCCAGCCAGATCGAACATGTTCAGGAACAGGTTGTTCAGCGGCGTTTCCTTCGCGTAGACCAGGTGCCGGTTGCCCTTCAGCCGCCCGTTGGCGCGGCCGGCGAGCACGATCGGCAGATCGTCGTGCGTGTGGATGTTCGACTCGCTGATGCTGCTGCCGAAGAGCACGAGCGCGTGATCGAGCAGCGTGCCGTCGCCGTCGGGCGTCGCCTTCAGCCTGTCGACCAGATACGCGAACATCGACACGTGCAGCTCGTCGATCTTGATCAGCTTGTCGAGCCGCTCCTGATCGCCCTGGTGGTGCGAGATGGAGTGATGGCCGTCGGAGATGCCGATTTCGCGATACGCGCGGTTGCTGCCGTCGCGCCCCAGCATCAGCGACGCGACGCGCGTCATGTCGGTCTGCCACGCGACGACCTGCATGTCGATCATCAGCTTCGTGTAGTGCAGGTAGTCTTCCGGGATCGCTCCGGGCCGCTCGATGTGCGGCAGCTCCACGTTCTGCGATTCCGCGAGCTGGATGCGCCGCTCGATGTCGCGGACCGACTCGAGATACTCCTCGAGCTTCAGCTTGTCGCCGACGCCGAGCGCCATGCGCAGGCGCGACAGGCTGTTCGAGACGTAGTCGAGCACGCTTCTCTGGCTCTCGAGCCGTGCGATGCGCGCGCGCGCGTCGGTGCTGTCGCCGTCGCCGAAGAGCCGCTCGAAGACCGCGCGCGGGTTGATCTCGGCCGGCAGCGGGCTGGTCGGCCCGCGCCACGACATCGACATGTACGCGCACGTGTAGCCCGAATCGCAGTTGCCGGCCAGCGGCTGCGGCTCGAGGCCGAGCTCGAGCGACGCCAGCTGCGTGTACTGGCCGAGCGACTTCGCGGCGATTTGATCCGCCGAGATCCCGAGGTGGAAGTCGGCGCCGCCGGTCTTGTACGGGTGGACGCCGGTGAGGAACGTCGCCGTCGCGCGCGCGTGATCGCCCGGGCCGTCGCCGAGCGCGCGGCCGGTCACCTGCGCGAGCCCGCTGAACACGTTGATCTCGTCGCGGAACGGCTCGAGCGCCTTCATCGTCGGGCTGAACTCGAAGTTCGCGCCGGGCGCCTTCGGCGTCCACATGAACGGCCGCGGGCTCTTGTCGCACGCGCCGACGATGCCGTTGGGGGTGTAGACGTAGCCGAGGCGGATGGGCGGCGCCGACGCCGCGGAGACCGACGCCGCCGGCGCCATCGAATCGAGCAGCGGCAGCGCCATCGTCGCGCCGAGACCGCGCAGGAACGTCCGCCGGGGCAGTGTGTGCGTGTATTTCATGATTCCGACGCCCTCCGCATCTGGAACGGCATGCTCTTCACGACGGCGAGGATCCACGACGCGATACGGTAATTATCGCGCGCCGCCTCGCGATCGATCGCGCGAATCGCGGGGGCGTCGTAGTACTCGACGCCGCGGCCGAGCGCGTAGGTCAGCAGCTTTTCGGTAGCGGTTCGAATGAAGTCGGCGCGGTATTTCGTCAGCAGCAGATCGCGCAGCCCGGCCGGACCGTCGAACTCGGTGCCGTCCGGCAGCTTGCCGCTCGCGTCGATGCGCGCGCCGGCGTCTTCGGCCCGCCAGCGGCCGACCGCGTCGTAATTCTCGAGCGCGAAGCCGATCGGATCCATCCGGCTGTGGCACGCGGCGCACACGGCGTTGGCGCGGTGCACCTGCATCTGCTCGCGCATCGTGAGCAGCTTGCCGTGCGGCGCCGCCTTCAGCTCGGGCACGTCGGGCGGCGGCGGCGGCGGCGGCGTGCCGAGCAGGTTCTCGAGAATCCATTTGCCGCGCTGCACGACCGACGTGCGGTTCGGATACGACGTCACCGTCAGCACGCTGCCCTGGCCGAGGAGGCCGCGCCGGTTCGGGTCGGAGACGGTGACGCGCCGGAACTGCGATCCGTAGACGCGCGGCATGCCGTAGTGCTCGGCGAGCCGCTGGTTGACGAACGTGTAGTCGGCCGACAGCAGATCGAGCAGGCTGCGGTCCTCGCGGAAGATGCTCGAGACGAAGAGCCGCGTCTCGGTGAAGAACGCGTCGCGCAGCGCTTCGTCGAACGGAAAGATCACCGGATCGGGCTTCGCCGTGCCGACGTTGCGCAGCTGCAGCCACTGGCCCGCGAAGTTCGCCACGAGCGCGTCGGCGCGCGGATCGTCGAGCATGCGGCGCACCTGGCGCTCGAGGACCGCCGGATCGTGCAGCGTGCCGCGCTCGGCCGCCGCGAGCAGCTCGGCGTCCGGAATCGTGCTCCACAGGAAGAACGAGAGGCGCGACGCGAGCTCGACGTCGCTGACCGCGTGCGCCGCGTTCCCCGGATCCGCCGGATCGAGCTCGATCCGGAAGAGGAACTCGGGCGAGACGAGCATCGCCTCGATCGCCGCCTGCACGCCGCTCTCGAAGTCCTCGCCGCTCGAGCGCGCCTTCTGGTAGAACGCGACGAGCGGCTGGAGGTCGGCCTTCGTCACCGGACGCCGGAACGCGCGGTGCGCGAGGCTCGTGAGAATCGTGCGCGCGCACGCCGGCTCCTGCGCGGCGTTGGCCGGCTTGCACACGAAGATCGCGCGCCGGCTCGGCGTGTCGCCGCGGCCCGTCGGATTGTAGGGGCCGCCGACGATCAGCTTGCTGACGTCGGGGTTCGCCGCGCGCACGTCGAACCGCTGCACGCGCGCGCCCGCGAGCCGAAGATCAACGGGCGTCGGAATCTGCACCGCCGCGGCGCCGCGTCCGCCGCCGGCGCCGGGGCCGCCGGGCGGCGCTTCGTTCTCGGGTTTCAGATTCTCGCGCGGCGACGTGACGCCGATCGTGTGCAGCCCCGCCTTCACCGGCACGCGGACCTGGAACGGATCGATCTCGGCTTCCTCGCCGCCCGTCTGCACGCCGAGGAAGCGGACCTTGAAGACGTACTCGGCGTCGAGCGGGAAGTAATGCGCGACCGTCATGCCGGCGCGCGAGTCGAACGGGAGATCCTCGTTCAGCTGCTCGTTCCGGCTGCCCTTGTTCGGATCGCGGTGCGCGTCGTAGATCTCCTCGACCGGCCGCATGCCGAGATCGCCCACCGCCAGGCGCGCCACTTTGCGCGCCGCCGACATGTACCGATCGAGCAGCGCGGGCGACGTCGAGAGCACCGCGGCGATGTTGTCGAACCCGTAGCCCGAGTCGTCGACCGGCAGCCACTCGCCGGGCTTCACGTCGACGGCGAGCAGATCGCGGACCGCGTTGCTGTACTCGGCGCGGTTCAGACGATGCACCGGCGTGCGGCCGGGGTTGGGGTGCGCGACCGCCTCGCGATCGAGCGTCGTCTCGAGATAGTCGACGAGCGCCGACGCGGCGCGCGGATCGGGCCGGTTGCGAACCGTGGACGGCGGCATCTCGCCGGACCGGAGCTTGCGCGAGACCATCTCCCACACGCGCGCGTGATCGGGAACCGTCGCGAGATCGAGCCCCTGCAGTGAGAGGCCGGCCGTCTTGAGCCGGTCGTTGTGGCACGTCACGCAGTACGTGGAGGTGAGCGTGGCGTATTCGGGCGCGGGCTGAACGGCGAGCATCGCGCTCGACGCCGCGTGCGCACGCGGCGCGGACGCGGCGCCGACCGCGAGCAAAGCGACTCCGCCGAGACAGACGAGCACGGTTCGCACGGCGTCGTGTTCCGAGCGTAATTATACGGTAGACGCCGCATGAAACCGATTACAATTCGTTCCCGCACAGGACGCACCGAGAGCAACGGCGCGAAGACTCGCGCGTGACAAGGAGAGACAAATGATGCAGCCTCGCTTCCTGTTGAGCATTCGACGCGGAGCGCTGGCCGGCTGTCTGCTCGCATCGGCGGTGACGACGTGGGCGCAGCCCGCGCCCGCCGGCGCGCAGGCCCCAGCCGTCACGTCACCGGAGGTGCGCGCCGATCGACGCGTCACCTTCCGCGTGCTCGCGCCGTCGGCGCAGAAAGTCGAGCTGCGCAGCCCCGGCGACATTCCGGGCGTCGGCGGCCGCGGCGTCGCGCCGCCGCAGCTCACGAAAGGATCGGACGGCGTCTGGGAGGCGACGTTCGGTCCGCTTCCCGCCGGCGCGTACCGCTACGTCTTCGTCGTCGACGGCGTGACCGTCGTCGACGCCCGCAATCCGCGAACGAGCCAGACCAACACGACGGTCTACAGCCTCGCGGTCGTCCCCGGATCGGAGGTGTTCGACACGCGCAACGTGCCGCACGGCGCGGTTGCCGCGGTCCACTACCACTCGACGGCGCTCGGCGGCATCCGCCGCATGCACGTCTACACGCCGCCGGGGTACGAGACGAGCCGCGATCGCTATCCGGTGTTTTACCTGCTGCACGGCGCGGGCGACGTCGACGAGTCGTGGAGCTCGGTCGGGCGCGCGGGCTTCATCCTCGACAATCTGATCGCCGCAGGCAAAGCGAAGCCGATGATCGTCGTCATGCCGGCGGGCCATGTGAACGGCGCCGGCGCCGCGCTCGGCGGGCAGGTGCCGGCGGCAGCCGCGCAGGGCACGCCGGGGATCGGTCCCGGACCGGATCCGTTCATCGCCGATTTCATGACCGACCTCGTGCCGTACGTCGAAAAGAACTATCGCGTGCTCGTCGATCGTCAGAGCCGCGCGATCGCCGGCCTCTCGATGGGCGGCAACCAGACGCTGAACATCGCCATCCCGCATCTCGACAAGTTCGCCTACGTCGGCGTGTTCAGCTCCGGCATCATCAGCGGCGGCCGCGGCGCGGCGCCGCCGCAGAGCGGACCGTTCGCGGACGCGTGGGAGAAGCAGAATCTGGCGTCGCTCGACAACGCGGCGGCGAGGCGCGGCCTGAATCTTCTCTGGTTCAGCACCGGCAAAGAGGATTTCCTGATCGACACGACGAAGAACACCGTCGAGCTCCTGAAGAAGCACGGGTTCAAGCCGGTGTTCATCGAGAGCGAGGGCGCGCACACGTGGCTGAACTGGCGCAACTACCTCGCGGAGTTCGCGCCGCAGTTGTTCCAGCAGCCCGATCGCCAGCGCACCTCGTCGAGCCGCTAGACGGGCGCACGCTCTGTCGACGACCGAAGGCCTGAAGCGCAAGCTGGTCCCGCGCCAGATCGCCATGATGGCGATCGGCGGCGCGATCGGCGTCGGGCTGCTGCTCGGCAGCGCGGTGACGATTCGCCTGGCGGGCCCGGGCGTCATCGTCACCTATCTGATCGGCGCGGTGATCGCGATAGTGATGGGGGGCGCGCTCGCCGAGATGGCGGTCGTCCATCCGGTCGCGGGATCGTTCGGCGTCTTCGCCGATCGCTATCTGTCGCGGTGGTCGGGCTTCGCGGTGCGCGCGACGTACGCGTTCGTCCAGATCCTCGCGATCGGCGCGGAGGTGACGGCCGTCGCGATCTACTTCGCGTTCTGGTTTCCCGGCGTGCCGTCGTGGTACTGGGTCGTGGCGATCGCGGCCGTGCTCGTCGCGATCAACAGCGTCCAGGTGGGCGTCTTCGGCGAGCTCGAGTACTGGTTCGCGTCGATCAAGGTCGCGGCGATCCTCGCGTTCATCGCCGCCGGGCTCGCCGTCGTCGCCGGCGTCGGCCGGCCCGCGGTCGGCATGCGTCATCTCGTCGACGAGCCCGGCGGCTTCCTGCCGAACGGATGGCGCGGCGTCTGGCTCGCGCTGACGCTGGTCATCACCAGCTACATGGGCATCGAAGGGATTGCGGTGACGGCAGGTGAGGCGCAGGATCCCGAGACGTCGATTCCGCGCGCGATGCGGATGATGGTGCTGCGGCTCATTCTCTTCTACGTGCTCGCCGTGGCGGTGATGCTGATGATGACGCCGTGGCGGCAGCTTGCCGAAGGCGGCGGGACGCTGACCGGCAGCCCGTTCGTGCGCGCGTTCGCGGCGATCGGCATTCCCTTCGCCGCCGGCGCGATGAACGTCGTCGTCATCTCGGCGGCGATGTCGAGCGCCAACTCGAACCTCTACATGACCGCGCGCATGCTGCTGTCGCTCGCGCGATCGGGCTACGCGCCGCGCCGGCTCGGCGTCGTGACCGACGCCGGCGTGCCGCTCGCCGCGGTGGCGACGGCGAGCGCCGGCGTGGGCGCGGCGATCCTCCTCGCGATCTTCGCGCCGGCGAACGCGTTCCTCGCGCTGTACGGCACGGCGGTGGCCGGCATGCTGTTCATCTGGATCGTGATCCTGCTGACGTATCTGCGCTTTCGAGCGGCGCTCACGCGCGACGAGCTCGCGCGGCTTCCGATCCGGATGCCGGCGCACCGCGCGGCCGCGTGGTTCGGCATCGCGTCGCTCGCCGCGATCTCGGCGACGACCTTCTTCGTGGACGGCCTCGAGTACAGCTTCGTCTCGTTCCTGCCGTTTCTGGCGCTGATCTCGATCGCGTACGCGCGGGCGCCGCGTGAAGCCGCTGTCTGACATGACGGCCGGAGGGCGTTCGGCCGCGCGCGCGTTTCCGATCGACGACGTGCGTCGGCAGTTTCCGGCGCTCGCGCGCGCCGGACGGTTCGTGTTCTTCGACAACGCCGCCGGCGCGCAGATCCCCGCGTCGGTGCACGAGGCCGTCAGCGATCATCTGCTCGCGCGCAACGTGCAGCGCGGCGGTCCCTACCGCCAGTCCCGGGAGGTCGACGCGGCGATCGCCCGCGCGCGCGAGAGCGTCGCGGCGTTCGTGAACGCGCGCGGCGCGGACGAGATCGCGTTCGGCCTGAACGCGACGTCGTTCATCCGCGCGATCAGCCTCGCGGTCGGCCAGACGCTCGACGCGCGGCCGGACATCGTCGTCAGCGATCTGGATCACGAGTCGAACGTCGCCACGTGGCTCGCCCTCGAGCGCTTCGGCGCGCGGATCGTCTGGTGGCGCGCACGCGTGGGCGAGGATGGTCCGCGGCTCGATCCGGCGGATCTCGAGTCGATCGTCGGCGCGCGAACGCGCCTCGTCGCGTGCACGATGGCGTCGAATGCGACGGGGACGATTGTGGACGTGGCAGGCGCCGCGCGGCGCGCGCACGCCGCCGGCGCCGAGATCTTCCTCGATGCCGTGCACTACGCGCCGCACGGACCGATCGACGTGCAGGCGCTCGACTGCGACTACCTCGTGTGCTCGGGCTACAAGATCTTCGCGCCGCACATGGGCTTCGCGTGGTGCCGACGAGAGGCTATCAATCGCCTGCCGACGTTCCGCGAGGACTTCATCCCGGATGTGACGCCCGACAAGCTCGAGGCCGGCACGTACGCCTACGAGAACGTGGCCGGAATGGATGCGGCGATTGGCTATCTGGAGACGATCGGCCGCGGCGCCGCCGGCGCGGGCGCATCGCGCGTGGAGGCGCTGCGCGCCGCGATGTCCGCGATCGCCGAGTACGAGCGCGGCTTGTCGAGGAGGATGCTCGACGAGCTGCAGGGCATCGAGGGCGTTGCCGTCCACGGCGTCGCCGCGCGCGATCATCTGCACGAGCGGGTGCCGACGCTGTGCTTCACGGTCGCCGGCCGCGACGCGGCCGCCGTCGCGGACGCCATCGCGGCGCGCGAGGTCGGCGTGCGCAGCGGCCACATGTACACGCCGCGGCTGATGGCGCGCCTGGGCCTTGCGCCGCACGGCGCGGTCCGGGCGTCGCTCGTCCACTACAACACCGCCGCCGAGATCGAGCGCTTCGCGGCGGCGCTGCGCGAGGCGATCGCCGAGACGCGCTGACGCGCAGGCCCGCGTCAGCGCGGCATGATCTCGACCGCGACCATGTTCCAGACGCTGTTCGTGTTCGCGTCGCCGAGCGAGACGAGCGAGCCGGCCGTGCTGCCGGAAGAGCCCTGCACCCAGAACGTCGCGTTGACCCTCGTGTCGACCCACTGGTGGACGATCGTCTGCCCGGCGTTCGCCGTCCGCGCCTGTCTTCGGTCCGGATCGTCGCCGACGCCGATGACGAACGAGCCGTTCGCCTCGGCGAGGAACGAGACGTTCGGGCCGAGGTTCGTCAGGCCCCAACTCGCGCCGCTGCCGCCGATGCCGCTCGAGCCCGTGAACGACATCACGGTCAGCGACTGATCGAAGCCGCCAACTGAGGGCGTCGCGGTGACGGTGGCGTTGACGAGCGGCGCAGGCGCGGTCGCCGTCCAGATTTCCGCCGTGCCGTCGTTCTTGTTGACGCGCCTCACCAGCGTCCACTCGAGACCCGCGCCCGAGACGGTGACGGTCTGTCTGGTCGTCCCATTCGGGCCGTCGGACGCCACGAACGCGACGAGGACTTCACCGGCCTCGGTCGTGTTGAACGGCGCGGTGACGCGCGTGCCTGTTCCATCGGAGAACGTGAACACGTCGATGCCGAGCGGCTCGGGCGGCCCGGACGACACGACGAGATCGACGGCGGCGCCCACCGTCGCTGACGTTCCGCCGATCGGCGATTGGCTGATCACGGATCCCGCATCGATCGTCGTGCTCGACGCCGTCGTCACGGCGCCGACGACGAGCTTCGCGTCGGTGATCGCCGCGGACGCATCGCCCTGCGTCATCTCGATCACGTTCGGGACGACCACGAGCACCTGCGGCACGCCCGTCGAGACGACCAGCGCGATCGCGCTGTCGGTCGCGACCGACGCGCCCGCGGCGGGCGACTGACTGATCACCGATCCCGCGGGCACCGTGGTGCTCGAGGACGGCGTGATCGCGCCGACGACGAGGTTCGCGCCGGTGATCGCGGTCGTCGCGGCGGTCTGCGTCAGCCCCACGACGTTCGGTACGGTCACCTGCGGCGGACCCGACGACACGACGAGCGCGACCGCACTGCCCGTCGCGACCGACGTGCCGCTCACGGGCGACTCGCTGATCACCGA
>Ga0075426_10000362_pt1 | contig 30933 bp, 21 predicted proteins | sample SoiMethybrSBSTD5_FD_75304 | JGI IMG/M metagenome (GOLD analysis project Ga0075426, IMG submission 75304) | Bulk soil microbial communities from a Populus tree surrounding site in Tennessee, USA - Soil MetaG P. TD hybrid SBSTD5 | ecosystem: Environmental > Terrestrial > Soil > Tree plantation... | reverse complement strand
ACTGTAGGCCTCGCCGATCTCAGCAAAGAAATTTGAAAGAGTGTCCGCGTCGCTGCAGAGAGCAGAAATCGAAGCTAATAACACGTGTTTTTCGGGCGACATCGTGACGATCCGAGCGTACAAAAGCGGCCCTTTCGTAAAGTCAAAGGATCTTCGTCTTAGATCATGGAATAGCAAGCTCACGCCAGCCTCTTGATCCTGGATGCCCCCTCCGTTAAAGGAGCATTCCTCTATGGATAGTGAAACGGTATCGGCAACTACCTGTACGAGCCTCGCCTGTTCGGGCACGTACTGAAAGGTCGTGCGAAGGATTTCGTGGCGATTCACGACGGCGCGGAGTGCTCTCACTAACAAGTCTGTGTCAAGCTTCCCCTCGATCAGGATGGCCTGCTGCGACCGATACGCCGGACTGTTATCGGATTGTTGCAAAAACCACAGATGCTTCTGCTGAGGCGAGGCGTTAAAGCTTTCAGTTATCACCCTCCGGATTTCGTTTGACTGTCCCGTTTGATCGGTTCTATAGGTCATTGACATCGGCTGCCGGATTCTGAACGAAACGTTCTGTCATTCGACTATGCGGACCTTGATCCATTCCGGATGGCGCTGAACCCTCAGCCATTCCGATGTGGTGTACTTTAGCCAGTTCGCGCTCGTTGACTGGTCCAAGTCGTGCCGGAAGAGAATAACGTCCTCCGATCGAGCGACCTCGCGGAACCCTGCCAGCTTAAATGTAATCAGCGCCATTCTATTTCTTTGATTTGCGCGGAACTCGGCCTCCAATACAACACCGGCGTCGCGCGCGAGATCCAGCAAGTGGTTCATCATGACTGTCCCGACGCCGCGCGACATCACGCGACAGGACATAAGAAACAGTTTGATCGTCCAAACCTTGCTTCCCTTTTCGATCAGCGTGAGGCCGACCTTCCCGTATGGCCCGAATCGGTCTTCAAGAGCCGCGACAAAGAACAAATGATTAGGCGAACGGCGTAATGCTCTCAGCTCATCAACCGAGTAGACATAGCCGGTTGTGTTGAGTTGATGAGTGCGAACGGTCAGCTCCTCGGCGCGCTTCAGATCCTCTTCCTGAAGGTGGGTGATTGTGAATTCCATTCCAAGCGTTGCGAGAAACTCCTCGGTCGGCCCAACAAACTGCTCTTCCGCGCGCTTCCTTTCCAAGCCTCTACGATACATCTCACGCCGCTGAGCGGCGTCATTTGTCACGTAGGGCGGGTTAAACTCGGGGCGATCGACCAGAGTCTCCAATTCGCTTGCGTCTATAGTCATCACTTCTGGAAGCGATTGCCTCACTTCCCCGCGCTCATATGACTCGTCGTCGATGAAGGCCACTGCATCAAGGCCAATGTTGATGGCGCTTGCGATGGCCCGGATGCCGGCCGACTTCGCATTCCAACAGGCCTGCGGATACAGGAAGTACTCCTCTATCCCTGCTTCGTTCAGCTTTGCCATCATCAGGTCGTAATCGTTCTTGCTGGCAATCGAGTGAAGGATTCCTCGTTCGTCGAGGGTTTTGAGCGTCTCGCGCACGCCTTCTCGCACGCACACGTCGTCTCCTTCTAGGAGGGTCCCTCGCCAGAGTGTATTGTCAAGGTCCCACACCAGCAGCTTTATGAGCCTCGACTCCGCTTCCTGTTCCTGTTTCGGGACGGAATGCTGAACCGTCGTCATCGCTTGTTCCTCAATTCCGGACACGAGATGAGTGAACTCATCGGATGAATAATGCATAGACATATATCGTGAGAAGGAGATTCTAGATTGAGATAAAACAGCGCCTGATGCCCTTCAACTTTCGGTGAAGGGCAATTTCGTAACTCTCCGCTTCGCGGATCTGACGGAACCAGCTCCCCTGCAGAAGGCTCTCTTCGAGTGCACTCAATCTGATATCCGGCTGTCTGACGGCCTTCTCGAGCCCGGTTTGAAAATCTTCAGACAGGCAGGCGATCGTGGTCGCTTCAAACAAATCTTCGTTGTATTCTAACTTACCCGTAATCGCCTCGGGCTCTTCAGCGAAATGGAAGGCCAAATCGACTTTGGTATTTTGCGATACCATCTGTATCGGAACCATAGTGACTGCAGGCAGCTTCACGGTCGGCAGAGAGCCTTTGTGCAGACCGAACCAGACACGGTACAACGGTGAGTCATCGACATTTCGTTCCGGGACAACCGCAGACACAAGCTGTTCGAATGGCAAATCCTGATTGGCGTAGGCCTGTAGCGCCACCTCACGAACACGACCTAGTAGCTGACGAAACGTGGGATTGCCTGAAAGGTCCGTCCTGAAGGCCAGCGTATTGAGGAAAAACCCGATGAGCTTCTGGAACTCGACCCGATTACGGCCCGCGATGGGAGACCCTACGCTGATGTCGCTCTGTCCCGTATAACGATGAAGCACCACATAGACGCCCGTCAGCAGCGTCATAAACAGCGTGCTCATCTCCTGATGGCTCAGTGTCCTGAGTCCATCTGAAAGGTCTTTGGGAAGCGTAAGCCAGTGACAGGCTCCGCGACTAGTTGACCTCACGGGCCGAGTGCGATCAACGGGCAACTCAAGTTGAGCCGGTAGCGTACTGAACTTTTGCTTCCAATACGAAAGCTGAGTTTGTAACAGTTCCCCTTGGAGCCGCTCACGCTGCCATGTGGCGTAATCCACATATTGAACTGGCAGCGACGATAGCGGAGAGAGGTCACCAGCCAGGTAGGCCGTGTAGAGAGCAGCTAGTTCCCGTAAGAACACCGCCAGCGACCACGCATCGCTTATGATGTGGTGCATCGTCAAAAGCAGAATGTGCTTTTCTTCAGACAGGCGGAGCAATGTTACGCGCACCAACGGACCTCGACTGAGGTCGAAGCTGCGACGCGCCTCCTCTGCCGCAAGTTGAACAGACTTGACCGCGGTCGCGATTGCCGGCTCGCCTCCGAGGTCCACGATCGGCAGCGTCACTTGCGCTAATGGGCTTATGACCTGAACCGGCTGGCCCTTCATGTCTTTGAATGTGGTTCGCAAGGTCTCATGGCGAGATGTAATCTCGCTGACGGCTTGCTCCAATGCGAATCGATTGAGATGACCAACAAGACGAAAAGCAGTCGGTATATTGTAGGCAGGGTTGCCCGGTTCGAGTTGGTCGAAAAACCACAGCCTCTGTTGGCCATATGAGAGAGGATGATCAGCACCGTTTGCCGCGCGGCGAACGGCAGGAGATCGCTCGGGAATTGACCTGGCTAGTTCGGTCGCCGCCATCGAGGCGAGTTGAGAGATGCTTGCATCTTGTAGAAAGCTAGCCATAGGCAAGAACACATTCAGTTCAGTCTCAATACGGTTCTGTAGTTCCATCGCCGTGATAGAATCCAAACCCAGCGTCGTCAAGCATTGGTTAAGCGGTACTTGCGAAGGCGCTAGTTCTAACGCTCGTGCGACTTGCCGGTGAACATAATCTTCCAGTTTTGACTGGCGTTCTTGCGCCGAGCCAATTGCCAGGAGCTCGTCGCGGGTAATGTTACCTTGATCGCAAGCGCCTTGTTTATCGTCGGAGCCCGACACACTGGTTTCAATCGCGCTCAACGTGCCCGCCAGGAACGCCATGCGGCAGGCATGGCGTCGAAGCTTTCCACTTGAGGTCCGGGGCACGGTTCCGTGTTTGCCCAGAACCACCGCGTAAGCTTGAATCTCATGTTCCTCGGCCACGGCTTGGCGGATGGCGCTAACGATCTCACCCGGCTCACCCTGCTGATATCGTCTCTCTATTTCCTGGACGACCACCAGGCGTTCCTCGCCGGTGACCTCGACGGAAAAGGCCGCAGCGCATCCCTGCCTAATCGCCGGATGACAGTGTTCGACAGTGAATTCAATATCCTGCGGATAATGATTCCTACCGCGAATGATGATCAGATCCTTCAACCTGCCGGTAATGTAAACCTCTTCATCCTCGACGAAGCCGAGATCGCCCGTGCGCAGAAACGGCCCTTCACCGGTGTCTGTCAGATAAGCTCGGAAGGTGCGGATCGATTCCTCAACCAGATTCCAATAACCCTGAGCGACGCTCGGCCCCTTGACCCAGATCTCTCCGACTCGCCCCGCCTCGCATGTGGTACAGGAGACCGGGTCAACAATTTTGATTCGCTGACCCATCCACGCTTTTCCGCAACTCACCAGACTCTGAGCCTCTGGGTCTTCAGCCGAAGCAAAAACCACCCGATTCTTTTCGAGGGGTTCTCTGTAGACTGATCTTATCGTTGGCGCAGATGCGCTTTGGGGACCTGAGACAAACAACGTTGCTTCGGCCAACCCGTAACAGGGATGAAACGCCTTGCGACGAAACCCGCAAGGCTCAAAGAAAGCGGCAAAGCGATCAAGCGTCTCTTTGCGAACAGGCTCAGCCCCGCAAAAAGCAGTATCCCAACTGCTCAAATCGATTGAATCGCGCTGGTCGGAATGGACCCTTCGCGCGCACAACTCATATGCGAAATTGGGTCCGCCGCTAACCGTGGCCCGATAACGCGAAATAGTCTCGAGCCAGACCAACGGACGCCGCAGAAAGGCTGCGGGCGAGAGCAATATACAACTGGCTCCAACGTACAAGGCTTGAAGCACATTACCGATCAGGCCCATATCGTGGAAGAGAGGGAGCCAGCCGACGATGATCGATTGTTCCGTCTGTTTGAAGGCGCGCTCAATCATGCGCTCGTTATGAAGCACGTTGCCATGAGTGACGATTACTCCTTTTGGCGTGGCGGTAGAGCCGGATGTGTACTGGAGGAACGCCAGCGTATCTTCCGTGACATTCGGGAATTGCCACTGTTTCGCTAAATCATCTTCGATGGCGTCCACCATCAGCAATGGCACAGTTTTCAGATCGGTCGTTTCGGCGAGCAGGGACTCAAACTGGGACCTTATGTGGCTAGAAGTAAGAATCAACCCCGGCCGGGCGTCGTTTGAGACGGCCTGTATGCGATCAAGACTTCGATTCGCGCGAGGCGGATATGCCGGGACGGCCACCGCACAGGCATAGAGGCAGCCGAAGAAAGCAGCGATGCACTCCAGCCCCGAAGGAAAGAGCAGCAACACTCGCTCGCCCGCCATCCCCAGAGATTGAAGCTGCGCCCCTATGGCTCGCGCGCGCAGATCTAAATCTCTATAGGTCATGCTGACCTCTTGCATCGTCCCATCCGCCAGGAAGGTGTAGGCCTGTTTGTCAGGCTGATGCTTTGCCCTCCAATTCAGGAGTTCGACCAGACTGGTCGGCTCAGAGCTATACTCAGCCACGGGGCTGGGAAAGGCGATCAAAGAGTTGCTAATCTGCATACGCTGGGACGGTCACTCGGAGTCTTAAGGTCGTTCTGCCGCCCTGAGGTTGACCGCACGCTTTGTCCACAATCTTACGATCTCATCGACTATCGGCTTCTGGTCACTCTCGATCCCTTGATTCTTCATCAAATCGCCGAGAGATCTGTTCCCATCCGCATCCGACAAAACACCGAATAGCTCAGGACTGATTTCGATCTTATAGCGACCGTCGTAACTATTGGTGATATGGAACGTCATCTTCATTTCATTACCGGAAACATACCGTCTTGTTTGATGGATCCTGATATACAAAGGCACCGAGGGAACCATATCCAGATAGGGCAAATAATCATCGCCTCTTCTGCGGACTATGTAGTCACCCAGGACAAGGTAATGAAGCTTGGTCGTCAAGAAGCAGACTATGGCATCTTCGGCGGAGTCGACGATTGGTTCGACGTTGTTGTTGAAAGAGGTGTTCAAGAGCAACGGTACGCCGGTGAGACTTCCAAATTCGTTTATGAGATCCCAGAACCGTTCGTTCGTTCTCCTGGATACGGTATGTACTCTTGCGCTGCCATCGACGTGAGTGACGGCTCCCAGCATTTGCTGTTTTTCTTTTCGCACCTTGACAACAAAGAGCATAAACGGGAGCTCCTTCTTGTTGGGAGGCAAGTCAAAGTAATCGTCTACACACTCTTCCAGGACCGACGGCGCAAACGGCCTGAAGCCTTCGCGCTTCTTGACCATCTCATTGATGATATCTTTGTTCTCAGCCGGCCTGGGATCGGCGAGAATACTGCGATTGCCGAGCGCTCGCGGTCCAAATTCTGAACGGCCCTGAGCCCATCCAATAATCGCGCCACCGGCTATCAATCTGGCAGCGTGGCGGGACATGTTGTCCACCCGTTCGAATTCGATCAGGGACTTCCAGCCTGACAGAGTCCGAGAGATGGAATCGTTGTCTCCGACATCGGTTCCAAAGTAGACATGCTCCAGCCGTTTCGGCCTTGAGGTTGGATTGTTCTGGGAATGAACGTGCAATGCTGCGCCTATGGCGGTGCCCGCATCGTGCGCAGCCGGTTGAACGAAGACATCCGAGAATAGCCCTGAATAGAGAATCTTCCCATTTAGAGAACAATTGTGTGCTACGCCACCAGCCATGCACAGGTTTGTTTGACCGGTCTTCTTTGCATAGTACTTGAGAATGTGAAACACGATATCTTCAAGAGCCTCCTGGAGAGATGCAGCGACATCTCTGTGCACCTGTGTGATCGGATCCATTTTCTTTCTCGGCTGAGTAACATCATATAATGTTGTCAGGCGATCCTTGTGCAGCGCGTAGCCGCCATTGGGCAAGAGGGCATAAAAAGTCTCAAACAAGTGACGATACCTGCCGGGATCTCCGTAAGGGGCCAGACCCATCACCTTATATTCTTCGAAGTTACCAAATCCCAGATATCGAATCACGTCTTCGTAGAACCATCCGAGCGATTTCGAGGTCGGGATACTATTAATCACCGATAGCTTCTGGCCTTGCGTCTCCAAAAGCATGCCGGCGATTCCGTCTCCTTGACCGTCGATTGTGAGGATCAAGCTCTGGTCGAATCCCGAGAGGGCAAACGCGCTTACCGCGTGCGCCAAATGATGATGGACGAAGACCATCTTATTATCATCGACATGGTATCCTGACACCTCTTTAAGGATCCTTCGCACCAGGCTCCTCGCATCCGTAAAATTGGATTCCGGATGATGCAGGTGGTGACGCTTGAGAAAACTATTGAGGAACTGCTCCGTGCCGAAGAAAGCGATCTTATCCACGTCATTTAAAGACGCCTTACAACTCTCGAGGCAGAACCTTATTGCAGAAGCCGGGGCTTTGTTAGTGTGCTTTATCCGGTTGAGTCTTTCCTCCTCAATCGCCGCAACTATCTTCCCGTCGTCGACCAATACCGCAGCGGCATCGTGGAAGGATCCTTTGCTAACGGGATATTGATCTTCGTACACGAGATTCATGCCCCCCGATATTCCTAAGATCAACACATCAATTCCTTCCCTATCAGCCCCCGGCCGTATCCAATTGCTCGTTGGGTGTTGCAAGCCGAGACTGAGGCGCGCTTAGGGACTTCCGTTACCAAAGCACTCCTCAGTCTTTCGCGTGTCAATGCTCCGCCAGTCTTATGGGTAGTCGTCGAGTTCTCGGAACGGCAGGCCGCACGGATAAAAGAGATTGAAGATCGGTTGATCTATGATCTCCGCAAACCGCAGCACCATCGGCGCGTACTCCTCGAGCGGGCTGCCGCCATTTTCTATTGAGGCGACATCATCAACCTGCCAGCCGAGCTGGCTGGCTAACTCCTCGCGGCTCAGCCCGCGCCTTTCCCTGTGCGTCTTGACCAATCGGCCGCATTGCCCATTGGCTTGTGCGGCTTGCGCGGATTTGCCGGTCTCGCTGATTAGCCGCGACGTCGGCGTCGAAAGCTTGATAGCGATCTCGGCCAGTTTTGGAGCCCACTGTTCAATCGGCGACGCCCCTTCTTCAACTACTGCATAGACCTCCGGGGCCAGCCCGAGTTTGGAAGCGGCATCATCCGCAGTCAGTTTCTTACGCTCCCTTTCTTTCCTCATTACATCACCTAGCTTCATATCTATTCCTCCTAATCTGTATCGCCGGCAATACAAATCATCAAAGGGCCGCCGGCGTCTCCAGCTTGCTCCGATGAGGGATCAATCCCTGATCCTTTGCTGATGGCGAAACGCACAGTTTCTCCCGACCGCTGCGGCTGATGACACGATGCGTTTGGGTTCTTGGCCGTTGACTTGAGACCGCGGAAGAGAAGTCCTTTCGCGCTAGTTTCGTTGTGAGGTGTTATTCAGTTTTCAGTTTTTCGAGTACCACAATTTCACTCGGCATCGTCACCACGGCGGTGGTAGCTCTTCCCGAAGTGCCAGTTTTGAATTCGACGGCATATCCGGGTAGGTTCTTGAGGTAGAACTCAGTTGGGCTAGTTCTGATCAATACGAAATTTGGCTGTCCTGGAGTCGATACGCACAGTTTATTATTCGCCAGCACAACAGTCATGACCCTGTCCGACGCTTCGTATTTGCCGAGGAGTGCGTCGCAAAAGGCTCGATCGAGAACGCTCACGTCGTGCGCACGAAGGAAGATCTGACTATTGTTCTTACGGTTCTCTTGGAGCAAAGTCACCGCATTCACCCTGTCCCTTCTGTCGGGAAGGAAGATCATTTTGTAGCCAGCCATCGGACCACTTGTAACTTCGAACACGTCCTTGCATTTCCGCCTGATTGGCGATGAAAGTCTCGATCTAATGGTCAGCACTCCGGCCAATGTTGCCTTCCAATTTGTTCCGTCTTTCTCTACGGTGAGCCTTCCGTGTATGTCGTGTTCAAAGGTTCCGACTGAGTATTGAAGCGGTCGCTCGTGGCCAGCTTCAGCTCGCTCGCCCTGTGTTTCGGCCGTCGCGGTCTTTAGAGCATCCATGATTTGAAGTTTGACACGTTCCGGCCATGCGACTTCATTCTGCTCGAATAATATCCGCCTTCTTTTCGTAACGATCTTGCTTCCCAACACGCAGTAGTCGATGCCCGTGGAGATGAGCGTGTTCAGAGCGTCTTGCGGTGTTTCAACTATCGGTTCCCCTGCAACATTGAAGGAGGTGTTTAGGATCAACGGCACGTTTGTCCTTTCGTAGAACTGCTTCGCTAGTTTGTAGAGTGAGCCGTTGGCTTCCATCGTGACAGTCTGCAATCGGCCGGTATCGTCTATGTGAACGACGCCCGGAACCCGTGCCTTCTTGTCCTCGCGGAACTTGCATATCCTCAGCATGAAGGGGCTATCCGGGGACGCTCCGTCCAGGTCGAACCATTCCTTTACGTTCTCGCGCAGCACGACCGGGGCGAACGGACGGAACGATTCACGATGCTTGACCTGGCGGTTCAACACATCTTTTGCCTCGGGGCGCCGGGGGTCGCAAAGTATGCTGCGCTGGCCGAGGGCTCTGGGGCCGAGCTCGGAGCGCCCCATAAACCACCCGACAATCTTCCCTTCGCACAGCAGTTCGACCGCATCCGATATAGGATCTTCAGAGTTTGATATTTCAACCGCCGGTGTGTTCTCAATAGCATTGAGGATTTGCTCTTCGGAGTATGGGCGGCCAACGGCATCGTGAACCAGCCTCTTCCTGGTGTTTGTTTTTGTCAGGTGCCATAAGCCACAATAAGCCGCGCCGATTGCGGTCCCGCTGTCCTCCGCGGCTGGAATGATGTAAACATTACGAAATTGCGATTCGCGTATGATCCTTTCGTTAGCAACGCTGTTGAGCGCGACTCCCCCCGCGTAACAGAGATTCTCGCTCGGGCAGATTTCGTAGAGGCGCTCGACAAGATGAATTACAGCCTCTTCCAGCGCAGCTTGCACCGAGGCCGCCAGGCCCGAGTATTCTTTTTGTCGCAGAGGCCAGCGGTCATTATGTGCGAAGCGCTTCGTCACTTTGTCCTGGAATCTGAAGCGACCGCCGTCCATCTCAAAAAACTCGACGGTCGGAATATGAGGTTGGCCATAAGGGGCGAGTCCCATGACCTTCCCCGCCTCATGAAGATCACCGAATATTTGGTACGCCGAAGCCGCGTACATCCCACCAAGGCTGCCGAACGTAGGCATACCTCCCGTTGCTTTGCCCACCCACGCGAAATGCTCGACCATATGCTTTTCAAGCGGCTTAATGGACGTGCCACCGCCCGCGTACATCGATACCGTCTCCCAGCCGTCTTCAACCGGCCACTTGCACGCCGCCTTCTCATCCCCAGTGAGATCTTCGAACGGAGATCCAACTCCGTCGATTACCAGAATTGCAGATTCTTGAAAGCCCGACGTCGCGAATGCGCTAACGGCGTGGCCGTAATGGTGCGGCACATAAAGCGTCGGCGTTTTGAGAGTCCGGGTCTGCAAGACCGGATTCAGCGACAGATCCTGCTCGGGCGTCTTCGACCTGTTTGTCACGCAACTTACCACGAGGCTGAGATCGCCAGGCCGAATTCCGGCGTATTCAAGGCAATATTCGACGGCCAGAGAAGGGTAGGCTCCATAGACGGCGGCTCGCTTTATTCGGCTCAGCCGCTCCTCTTGAATCGCCGCAACGATCTCGTCTCCCTTTAACAAACATACCGCACCGTTATGGGGTGATGCGCTTATGCCGAGAATCCACAAATTCTTTTCGCTGGACATGCCTATTGCTCTCGCAAGAGCTGCATTGCACAGGCCAGCAGAGCCTCACCCGCCCGCTTGACAGGCTATGGCTTCGCTGTGGGTGCAACGAGGACTAGCGTTCCGGTCGTTGCATTCATGACCGCGTTCTTGCTGAAAGGAAATACCGGCGGTTTGACGGTAAGCCAACCCTCGAGCTGGTCCTTCCAATGGGGGCTCGCAGGATCGCCCGATTGGCCGAGCGGTATGCCTTGCCTCGTGTTATCCCAGTTACCGACATCGGCAACATAACGCATGGAGACCAATGGTCCTCTGTTCACAGTATAGTTTCCGCCGCTCTGCGGGACCGGAGCGATCGCGAATTGTCCGCCGATCAAAGGCGCATTTGCCAGCGGATGCTGAAACCGCACCTGCGTCAGACGGCCCCATGTCCACTGAGACCTGTTCGGACCGATTCTTTTCGTGAGAAGCTCTCGCGCGTCTCTATAGCAAGCCAGGATTAACGTCTGGTATGAATCAAATTCCTTTGGCAGCCATTCGCGCGGCTGGGTTGTGATGATGCGGTGTACGAATGTGCCGGAACCTGACCAGGCGTATTTCCCCGCAAGCTCAGCCCCGAGCGCGCCACTGGTGATGCGACGCAGGAAGCTATCCCTCATTGCCGCCGAAAGCGCTATGCTGGCCGACTCTGGATTCATCATTGCATCGCACCCGTCGAGGGCCGCCAGTAGTTCTCTCCATTCGGGCGAGCTATCTTGTAGCGGAGCCCCAAGTTTTAAGACTTCGGTGATAAAGACCGCGTCGGCGTACGAGTAGGTGTCGGCTTGAATCTCGCGAAAATCTTCGACGCTCAGTTTCTCTTTAGACGTGAGCAGATCCTGGATGCGGCGAGCGCGGTATGGAGCTGCCCAGTTGTCAGTTATGTAATAAGGATAATCGCCGCCGATCAAGCGATTGTTCGCTGTGATGATAATTCCGGTCGGCGGATCATAGACATGCGGCGTTGACTGAAAGGGTATGTAGCCAGTCCAATCGCCCGCATCGGTGGCGCCGTCATAAGGGACCGTTCCGTGACCCGTCTTCCGGATCGGATAGCGGCCCGCCGCCCAGTAGCCTATGTGGTCGTCCACATCGGCATAAATGAAATTAAGCGGGAAACCGGTATAGGCCTTAAGGGCGGCGCTAAACTCGCTCCAGTTTCGCGCGCGGTTGATGTAGTAGTACGCTTCAAATTCATTGGTCGTTGGATCCAGAGCGGACCAGGCGACCGCATACCGCTCCCCGCCTTTTTCGAGCAGCACCGGCCCATGTCGTGTTAATGTGACATCGAATTCCACTGTTTCAGTAGCCGGATCGGCCGGGCTCTGCCTGACCTTGATCTCTTCACGACGCGATTGAGCCTCGCGCCAACCCGTCGGGGTCATGTAACGCCGCGCATCATCCTTATCGAATTTTTCGAGGTAGACGTCTTGTACGTCTGCTTCTACATTGGTAACGCCCCATGCTATCGAGTCATTGTGGCCTATGAGTATTCCTGGATTCCCGGCTACAGTGACGCCCGCTACATGAAGGCCAGGCGCCGTCAGGTGCATCATGTACCAGATTGAGGGCGCTGATGGTTGAAGGTGCGGGTCGTTAGCCAGGAGAGGCTTGCCTGTAATGCTACGCCGGCCGCTTACCACCCAGTTGTTGCTCGCCGCCAACTCTTCGGCATAGATACCCACGCGTTGCAAAGAGCGGCCCATCGTATCGGTAATCTCCGAAATCTCGCTGAGTATTTCCTGGGAGCTTGCACCCCTAGGCGGAAAGCTCGCTGGAAGGTTCAGAGCTGCCTGTTTCTTGATAGTAGCGTCGCTGCCGACGAGTATGACATCCAGTGGTGAGGTGCTGGGCAAGAGTTCAGCTAATCGCGCCGGCGGCAGAAATGCGAACGCCGCTCGCATCATATCTGTCTGCCAGGTAGCGCTCAGCGTTTCGGCAAAGAGCTTCCCGATAATCAATGAGTCTGCCGGACGCCATAAGCGTGGTTTGTATCGAAGCGCACGAAACTCCGCGGGTAGGCTCGTGTTATCCAGCGATTCGATGAACGCATTAACCCCGCGAGCATATGCTTCGAGCGTGGCGCCCACCTGCGGAGACAAGCGGTCTGCCATCTGCTTTGCAAGCGCGGCAAAACCGAATAGACGACGACGCTTATCCTCTTCAAGCGCGCTCGACCCGAGAATCTCTGCAAGCTCTCCACTCGCTGTGCGGCGTAGCAAATCCATTTGCCACAACCGGTCGCTCGCAGCCACGTAGCCTTGAGCGAAGTACAGATCCTCCTGATTGGTGGCTTCAATGTAAGGTATGCCGCGTTCATCTCGTCGAACGGTCACCGCTCCGCGAAGTCCTGCGAGTTGCAGGGTCGAGGATTTCGCCGGAGTGGCGACAGTACTGGCCCGCGCGCACGCCCAATGAATTGGCAACAGCGTGACTGATAACCCAACCAAAAGTGCTAAGCGGCGAAAATGTCCTCGTTTATCCATGAGTTTTTCTGCTCACCTCGAGTTTGCGGATTTGTGTGGCGGGCTCAACCAGTTAGGATAATTCGACCGATCGTTCAGGCCTGGCCTCATTGAATCAACCGTTGTCCTCATTTGGAACTATCAGATCAAGATCGTCAGGAACCTTGAACTGAAGTGACATCGTGCAAAACTCTTCCCACCCTGGGCTGACGCTGTTGAATACGACATTCTCGTTGTGCCACATCGACTCGGTCACCGTGAAGTCCTGGTGAATGAACACTACCTTGTCGTCGGGGAACGACGCTTCGCTCTCGCCATTACCGTTTTCCCTCTTCATGGTGCTAAGTGGGCTCTCACTCCACGCGGAATATTGTCGAAGCTCCCTGAGGAGATACGCCTTACAGTATTTGCGTTGCGGTGAGGCAGGCTTTTCTCCAGAGTAATTACCCTCCGCCTCTCTCAGATACTTCACAGCCTGCACGCGCCCGGCGGCAAGCGCAATCATGTAGGGCGTCCTGAGGTCCCGGCCGGTTTTGAAAACGTCGGCCCCCCTTTCAACCAGAAGCTTAATCAGGGAAAGATCTCCCTTTCCCGCGGCGAAGTTGAGCGGAGTCCAGCCCTGCTCATCCTGCTGATTTATGTCGGCCCCGCTCTTGATCAACTTCGCCGCCTCGGCAAAGTCGCCGGCCTTCACAGCCTCAATCAATGCTAAAGCGCTCATAGTTCCTCCCAAAGTGAACGAATCTCCATTGTGTGGGCCGTTTTACTGCCGCTACTCGTTCCTGAGTTCGCAGACACAGGTCGCCGGCTCGTCAGCTTCTCTCCCACGAGATGGCTATCGCTCGCAGCCGCTGTTGCCGACTCAACCTTCTGCTGTCGCTTCCACCCTGGCTAGCCGGCCTGTACCTTCGAGACTTCTCAGATCTACATCGGCGATGCACCTTACCTTCACATAATCCAACGTAAGGCCACCCTCGAGGTGTACCGCACCGGCGCCGCCTTCAAAATCAGACTGGCCAAAATCGCAGGCCTCTCTATCCAACCTGACGCCTAATTCCGTCCCACCCTTCGTGTCGGTGAACTTGATGTGAACGTAATTACGGTCCAATGCCTGCTTGAAAAGCTTGACAGTCTTTTCAGGTCGAAGCCCGACCTCGACCGGATGGTCGCCTTCACAGAGCCGGTCAACCAGGCTTTTCTCACGGGGCCGGTTGGGGTCGAGGGGGGGCGGCGGGGGCGGTGGATTCTTGGCCATTTCCTCCATTTTCTTCCGCAAACTGAGCGGCCGCATATCGGTCCAGACTTCTTTTATATACTCCAAACATTCGGCCTTCGGGCCGGCCTTCCCAACGTCGTTCCACCCCAGAGGGAGTTCTTTGTACTCCGGCCATATCGAGTACTGTTCTTCGTGATTCACGACCACCTTGTAGATGGTAGTGTCTTCTCTTTCAGGATCGTTCCAACTCATCTTTCAACCTCCTTATCTGGATAGTCTATTCTGCGCACGTGTACCGGAACAGCGATAAGTTTTTTGCACGGCACCTCGCCCTTGTGACGTTGCTCTTAGGGCAACAAACTGGTCCGTGCGAGGAGTCATCTTTTCACTTATTGTCGCGCGCTCCTCAACAGACTGGTTGTGGACTCGCGACCGTGCGGGAACCTCAAATATGTCCGCTGGATTACTACCTCAAATATGTCCGCTGGATTACTACACAAGTGGCGCGGCAATCCCGGTTTCTGTTTTCGACGCGACGGGGACGCGTTTGTCGTATTCAAGCTGCCCGCTCTCGAGCTTGATTATTCGATCAGCCAGGTGATAGTAACGGTCGTCATGACTGATGACGATGAGGGTCTTCCCTGCAGCCTTGAGCTCCGGGAGAATCCGGTAATAGAAGATGCGTTTGAACGCAGGGTCTTGGTCAGCCGCCCATTCGTCGAAGATGTATATGGAGCGATCTTCGAGGTAGGCGGTAAGCAGCGCCAGGCGCTTTCGTTGTCCCCATGACAGATCAATAGTCGATAGCCGTCCGTCCTTGATCTCGACCTTGTGATTCAATTGCAGTTGCGTAAGATAGTCCAGAACCTCGTCGCCGAGGTTTTGGAAGTCTAACCCGAGGAACTTGTCAAAGAGATAGTAGTCGGAAAAAATAGCAGAAAAATTCTGTCGATAGTCGTCCCTGTTCCGGTTCGCGATAAGCTTCCCATCCAGCCGAAGCTCTCCTAACTCCGGGGCATATAGACCGGCGAGAAGCTTTGCAAGAGTGGTCTTACCGCTGCCGTTGCCGCCGATCAGGAAAACAAGTTCTCCAGGATACAATGTGATGTCGAGAGGACCGAGTGTGAAGCTGCTTGATTCGCCTTCCAACTCGTATTTATGAGTTATACCAATCAGATCGAGGCGAGCCCACGGAGGACTCTGTTCTGGCTGTGACCAGACGTCGAATTCAGACAACTGATTACCCAGTGATAGACCCAGCCCATCGATTTTCTCGAAAGCGACCTTGGCGCGCGCCAGATTAGGCAAGGTGTTTAAGATAGCCGCGAGCGGGCCGTTCATATACAGGATCGTCAGAGTGTACCCGGTCAGCGCGTGCCGATCTACATTGAGGAAAACCGGCGCGCCGAAGATGACTAGCCCGATGAATATGAAGAACAAAATCTGCCCAAAATTGCCGGCCGCGAAACTGAAGGTGCTGGACAGGACGCCATACCGGCGGATCGCATCCATATTAGGCTCGAGTTGTTCTGAGAAGAACGCTTGGCGGCGGGGCCGGTGGAGCTTGAGTTCCTTGCTCCCGTCAGTCAGTGCTCGAAGCGCCTTAAACAGCACATCCCACTCTTCACGCAAGACCTGGAAATAATGTAGCGCCTTTCCGAACGGTAGCTGATAGCTGAAAATCCCTACTGCCATGTAAACGATCACCAAAAGAAGGAGCGAGCGTGAAAGCCAGCCAAGGTATGCTAAGCAACCTGCCACAATGGCGAACTGTGCCAATAGAATCGGCAGAGTAGAAATCGTGGCGGTCACCGTGGGTATATCCTCAGTAAGAGTGGCGAAGAGCCGATGTGTTCCGAGCTGCTCCAGCGTCCTTAACGGGGCCGAAAGAATTTGTTGGCAGAGTCGCTTCCGAATCTCATACCCAGCTCGAGAGGTGAGGCGGACCAACAGGACCTGGGAGGTGAAGGCGCTCACCGGAATGAGGATGCACAATCCAATGAAACTTAACAGGAGCCGCGTTCGTGAAGACGGCTCGCCGAACAAAACAGCATTGATAACGGCAATGAGAGCTGTGTTGCCCAGCCCGGCGAGGATGCCGGTTATTATTACCAGGATTATCGTAGGCCGTGAGCGTTCAATACCGTGAGACAATCGAAACAGCACAGGGAAAACTCGGAACAAATCCCTGATTACTTTCATGAACTAAATTTCCCTTCCAGAAGCACACGCTGCTGCAACAAAGAAGCGGCGGTTTTCTTTCAGAAGCTCAACCCAACGAGTAAAACCGGTCTCTTAGCCGGATGCCGATACCTGAACAACCCGTGTCAGCCGGCAGGGACACGCTGTTTCGATGACCCTTCCTTGGGCTCATCCCGTACCGGCGCCAGTCACGAGCCGTCGAGCCGCCATGCCGAAAGCGGTGTTTATGTGTTGGAACTCTTCCTCAAGGGGAGGAATCTCCAAAACGAATACCCTGATTCCTTTTTCGATCAGGCTGACTAACAAATTCACCACATACTCATAATCACCGACGACGTATGGGCAGTCTGCCTTCAGGTTGCGAAACGGCGTTAGCCAGTAGTTCGCTGGCAGCTTCGCTTCGTCATCCGCGGTGCGCTTAAGATCACGCTTCCAAACCGAATCGGTATTGCTCATTGAATAATCAAGAACCTCACGACCCGCCTCATCCTCGTGATAAAGACGTTTTGCCGCCGCCCACGCCCTCTCCTCTTTTTCGCGGGTGACAATGCCGAAATGGATACCGGTCTGGTCGTTGATCGCATGATCGAGTCCCGGCTGCAGCATCTGCATGCCCACGCCTCCGATTGATCTGCAGATCTCCTGGGCAGCTTCAGACTGTCCGGCGACCAGAAATCCAGGGAACAACGACTTCGGCACTTTCGGTAGCAACACCAAATTGGATGCTTGATAGAACCTTCCGTCGAAGCTAGTCAGGCCGTCGTCGCCAAGCAATCGGCTGATGATTTGCACATACTCCCGAAGCCGTTCATATCTATCGTCGTGGGACAACCTGTCACCCAGCGCTTCGAGGTAAGACAACGCCGTGCCCGTTACCAGGTTCAGATAGACCCTCCGCTTGTAGAGGTACGCAAACGACGAGATCATCTTTGCGGCTGAAAACGGGTGCATGTACACAGGATTAACGGCGACCAGCGGAACCAGCGTTTCGGTTTCTGTGATCACATAGTGAGCTAAAATCCATGGTTCCACGTAGACATCGTTGCCTGTGAAGATAAGCACTCCGGTGCAATCGGATTGCTGGCTCAAGCGAGTGACGGTCTGAATGTCTTTCCAATAGAGCGTCTGCGCAGTGGTTCTCGGGCTTATAGCAAAAACCTCTACCGCATCATCAGCCAGTTGAATTCTCACAGTTGGATACTTGCTCCCGCTAATGAATGTAGAAGAGTCGTGGCAAACTGCCTTTGGCGGCTGAAGTCATCTAAGCGCATTCAACCTTCGAATGAAGCTCGGCCAGCTCGTCTATACAATCCCGGAGTTGCTGGGCGAGCACCTGCACGTGCGGGTCCTTCAAAATGCTCCAGTGTGGACCGGAGATCTCACGAATGCTCAGCGGCTCGGTGGAAAACCTGCTCCACCCATACGCCTTCTTGGGCTCCGGCTGTGCGCGAAAGAAGGTGATTTTGCCGGGATAGACTCTTGCCTCGTAGTCGCCATGCGCCTTGATCCTGGCCATGTACCGCTTCACATAGCTGCGGATGTAAGCCTCTCCGGTCTCCTGCCCAAGGTCTTTGTCGATGATGCCCCACCGCTTCAATCGCCCTAACGCATGCTGATATGGTTGATCAGATACCATCAACTCCTGCTGCTCAGCCTCCGGGAAGACACCGCCATCATCGGCCGGAGCCAACCCTCGCAGCGCTTGCACCAGGAACGATGCTTCATCCTCAATCCGCGGCTTCACGCGCACAGTGTATGGCGGATCTGAGTCAACAATGGCCAACAAAGCTACTTTCTGATTCTGTCGTCTCAGTTGTTGTGCCATTTCAAATGCGACAAGTCCTCCCCAGGAAAATCCGCCAAGCAAATACGGCCCTTCGGGTTGAATGCCCCGGACCGCTTTGAGATATTGGCCTGCCATTTCTTCAATCGATCTGTTCTCGTCCCCGGTCGGGATCCCGAGTGGTGACTGCAGTCCGTAGAAAGGCTGATCATCTCCCAGAAGCCTGGAGAGATGGTAGTATTCAAGCACCTCACCGCCTATCGAATGAACGACGAAGAGAGGCGAGCGTGATCCCTCTCGTCGAAAAACAGCCAGCGAGGGATGAGCGGGCGACCCGGCGCTTTTGCTCAACAGCTTTGCCAGATTTGCTATGTTTCCTTCCTGCATGATCACGTTCAAAGTCAACGCTTGGCCGAAGTGCTTGTCGACCTCCGTGACAAGCCGAACTGCCGAAAGCGAGGTCCCGCCAAGACTGAAGAAATTATCCGCGCACCCGATCGGCGAGACCCCGAGCACCTTCTCCCAGATCTGGACGAGCTGCATCTCCAACAGGTCACGCGGCGCTACACATTCCCGCTTATTCTCAGACTGCTCAGGATCGAGTTTCGATAGGGCGATCCGGTCAACCTTCCCGTTGGGCGTCAGCGGCAGACGTTCCAGTATGAGAAGATCGGCAGGGATCATGTAATCGGGAAGCTTCCGCTTCAGGTAGCTTATCAAATGGCCGGAAACCAACTTTCCACTTTGTCTGGCCACCACGTAGGCCGTAAGCCTCTTATCCCCGGAACGACTCCCGCCGGCAATCACGACCGCTTGCACAACATCCGGATGTTCGGCCAGTGTAGCTTCAATCTCGCCGAGCTCGATTCGGAACCCGCGAATCTTGACTTGAAAATCGCAGCGGCCGAGGAAATCCATTCTGCCATTCGCCAAGTACCGAGCGACATCACCGGTATTGTAGAGCCGGCTACCTGCGTTGTTACCGATGTGGTCGGGGATGAATTTCTCCGCCGTAAGGCCGGGTCTGCCCAGATAGCCTCTTGCCAGACCTACCCCTCCGACGTGCACCTCGCCACGCGCGCCGATTGGACCGGGGTTCTTGTTTCGATCCAGCAAGTACATGCTGGTGTTGGCTATTGGAGGTCCCAGGGGGATGGTCGAGCCACCCGACCAGGAGTTTAGATTGAAGAATGCAGCATCAGCCGAGACTTCGGATGACCCGTACGAGTTTAAGAGCGTGCATTGCGGCAGCAATCTCAAGAAAACTTCGGCCAGATCACGACCGAGATACTCGCCGCTACCGACCCAGAATTTTAGCGCAGGGAGTTCGGCTTGCAGGTCTCGGCCGCTTTCAAAGAGCATTCGCAATAGAGTCTGCACCAGTACGATGCGCGTAACCTGCTTTTCGCTCAAGGCTGCAACGAGCCGGGCCGGATCTTTAACTGTGTCTTCGGGAATGATGCTGAGCCGCACTCCCTCAAGCATTGGCCCGAAAATCTCGAATATCGAATCGACAAAGCCGATCGGAGTCTTCTGACAGCAAATATCGTCCTTCGCAAAAGGATATTCTTCCCACATCCACTCGAGGCGGTTCACTGTGGCGGCATTTGATGCTACTACCCCCTTAGGATTCCCCGTGGAGCCTGAGGTGTAGATCACATAAGCTGCATTGTCGCGATCTGTCTGAGAATAGAGATTGACGTTGTCCTCTTCGGCGATGGCTTCCCAATCCGCGTCCACACAAACGACTCTGACTCCGTCGGCAGGGATTCGAATAGACTGCCGCCGCGAGCTCAATACGAGCGCTGTACCCGAATCTTCAATCATGGATCTCAGCCGAGTCTTGGGCAGGTTAGGATCCATGGGAACATATGTCCCCCCGGCCTTTAAGATCGCCCACAGCCCGACGATCATATCGACGGAGCGCTCCATACAGACTCCGACGAAGCTCTCGGTCGTCACGCCGGCCCTGCGCAAATGGTTCGCTAGCTGATTCGCTCTGCTATTCAGCTCTCTGTAAGTCAACTGCCGATCTTCGTCATCGACTGCCACTGCATCGGGTCTTCGCTCCACCTCCATCTCGAACAATTCAGCGATGCAACGACCTCCCGGATAGTCGATCGCAGGATTGTTCCACTCGATCAACATCCCATGCCGTTCTGCCTCCGAAAGCAACGATATCGTGGCCAGGCCCTGGTCAGGGTCGGCAGCCATGAGCTCCAGCAAAGTCGCGTAGTGTCTTATCAACCGCTGCGCCGTTGTTCTGTCGAATAGATCGGTGTTGTATTCGAACGAGACCCCGATCCTATCTGCCATTTCCGACATCGTGACGAATAGATCAAACTTCGCTTCGTCAAGCCTCACCTCTTTGTGCTTGCCGCCAAGCGGACCAAAGCCGAAATCAGTAAACGCCGTACGACTCATAACTTCCCCTCTGGCTTGAGGAGTGTTAGACATGGAAAACATCACCTGAAATAGCGGCGTGAGCCCCGAACCTCGATCCGGCGTCAGTTCCTCGATCAGTTTTTCAAAGGGTATGTCCTGGTGCGAGTGTGCCCCCAAAAAAACCTCCCGCACGCGGCGAATCAAATCCCGAATCGTGCTGTCGCGCGAAAACTCCGTACGCAGCACGATCGTGTTCAGGAAGAAGCCGATCAAGGGTTCCGTTTCCATGCGACTGCGGCCCGCCAAGACGGTGCCTACCGCAATATCTCGCTGTCCGCCATAGCGGGAAAGCAGGATCTTAAGCGCCGCCAAGAGCAGTACGTACAGCGTTACTCCCTCGCGCCGGCTCAGCGTCCGGAGTTCTTCGGTCAGTTTTTCGGACAGCGTCAGCACTTCGCGGGAGGCCGTGTACGTCAACAGGGCGGAACGGGGACGGTCGGTCGTCAAATCTAATGCCTGAATGTCTTTTAATTGTCGCTTCCAGTACGTAATTTCGGCTTCGAGCACTTCCCCTTTCAGCCAGTGCCTCTGCCAATAGCTATAATCTGCAAATTGTAGGGACAAATCCGGCAGCGGTGAAGGCTCTCCCGCACAGTAGGCTTTGTAGAGCGCAACTAGTTCCCGCATGAATATCTCCCCGGACCATGCGTCGGAAACAATGTGGTGCATAGCACGCAACACCGCGTAACGTTGCCCATATTTGAACAAGGTGATCCGCAGGAGTGAGTCTCTGTCCAGGTTGTATGGCCGCCGGCCATCTTCGGATGCCAGTCGTCGAGCCTCGGCCTCCCACTCGGCTGCGCTCAGTCTTCCAAGGTCGATGATCGGTAATTCCAGCCTTCGGATCGGTGCAATGACCTGTACCACCTGCCCGTCGGATCCAGCAAAGTTAGTGCGGAGTGATTCGTGGCGCCTGACTATCTCATTGAGGCTCTGGCTTATTCCGTTCACGTTAAGCCGTCCAGTAATCTGCGCAACATGCGACATGTTGTAAGCAACGCTGTCGCGGTTCAACTTGGCCCAGATCCACAGCCGCTCCTGAGCAAATGAGAGCGGTATGGGCTCACCCTGCGGGCGCGGAGGAATCATTCCGGATGTAAAGATCTCCGAAGAGCCTCTCTTCATCGATTCTACTAGCGCCGCTTGTTTTTCGGCCGACAGAGAATCTCGCCGGGCTGCCACTCGCTCCCTTCGTCGCACGATGTCGTCCCGGGCAATCGTCATCGTAGTGCTCCAGCCAAGCCGCCTCTGCGCCGCGTCGGCTTTACTTTCATATTCATCATGCCGTAACCCTTTGCGGCGAGAGCGAGAGCGCCGAGGCGTGTGAGTTCTGCTCAAGCGGCGCACGGTTCAAGACTGCTAGCGCAATCCTGACAGCGTTACCGGCCTCTTCCAGCTCTCTGAATCTTTCGCCCATCTGGCTGCAGCGCATTCGAAACAGCGGGTTCCCATCTATCTCGTCTATCAAAGATTGTACCTTTTCCATTGAGAGCCCCTTGATATTTCCCCGCACTCCCAATCCGTGATGAACTACGCGAGCGGCGACGGCCGGATGATCCCTGATCAAGGGAAATACAATCATGGGTATGCCAAAGAATATGCACTCCTTGACGGTGTTGAACCCGCCGTGGGTGATCGCTATGGATGTGCGCTTCAATACATCCAGTTGCGGCGCTCTATTAACTAGGGTGATATTTGCGCTGACTTCTCCGAAGTCTTCCGGATTGAGATGCGTGCCCGTAGTCAAGACTAACTGCCAGCGACTGCTCGCCGATACCGCGTCAATCACCGTCTGCAAGACGCTTTTCCCACCTCTGATCAGATGGCTCTGACTGCCGAGCGAGCAGTAGATCAGCGGCTTGTTCTCGCTCAGCATGTGCCACGGGAGGGGAACGTCTTTTCTTTCTTGATCGATGCAGGACTCGACATAGTAGCAATTGTCCCTTTTCTCGGCCCGGGGAAAATCAAACTCTTGCGGACACAAGACCAGTTCCGGCACATCCCGAAGCAACTGGTAATCCGCTGTCTTGGCTTTATCTGTCCAGGGATCATAGAACTGTGTATTCAATAGCAGGCTCGGGATGCCCATGCTTTTGGCCATCAAAGCTACGCTTGATAACAGAAGGTCGATGACTAGCAGGTACGGTTGAGTGCTTGTTATGACGTTCTGCAACTCTGACAGCAGGTTGCGGGGCTGGCGTCCGTTTCGCGCTGCTGACAATATCGCTTCGAATGGTTCGGTCTCGCCGTTTGCGACGTGCTGATCTAGGAAGCCTTTATGTATTGCGTTCTCGAACAGGGGGATGAATTCAAAATGCTGCAGCCGGACCGGTTCTTCGAAGTCCTGAATTCCGAGATAGCAGACTTCCTGGCCATATGATTTTAACGCTCTCGCTAACTTGAAGCTTGCGTATAGGTGTCCCGTCTCTGGAAAGGGAATGAAAACTACTCTCGCCATGCTATGCTCGTGTTATTCGTTTCCAACTAGAGTCAGAACCGGATATATGCCGGTCCCTTTTGTTCATCCCGGACTCACGTTTCGGTCTGTGCTTGATTGAATGTGGTTCGAGCTGTCGCATCGGGATTAGCGACGAGTGTGCCGGAAGCCGCAGCAATGCCCGAAGCGACTTGTTCGATGGAAGCTCTCAACTCGTCCACGAGAAAATCCACTTGAGATTTCTCGATTACGAATGGCGGCGCGATAAGAACGTGATCCCCGCAGGCGCCATCGACAGTGCCTCGATTCGGGTAAAGCATCACCCCGCGCGCGCGCAACGCTTCATAGATACGCTCGCTGAACTGGTATTCAGGAGGGAAGGGAAGATGCTCTTTGGAGTCGGCTAGAAATTCTACTGTCCACATTAAGCCCAGGCCCCGAACATCACCCACACAGGAGAGCTGACCGAGACTAGTCAGGCGCTCCCGGAGATACTCGCCCATTCGCGCGGCTCGTTGTACCAGATTGTTTTTCGCAAGATACCGCTGCACAGCCAGGCCGGCAGCGACGGACGGAGGGTGCGCCTGGTAGGTGAAGCTGTGCTCGAGGGAGGCAGCGGCACGCTGGATTGGCCGCCATATATGCTCCGCGACCAGGACCGCACCGAGCGGCGCATATCCGCCGCTCAGGCCCTTTCCCATCAGAATGATGTCAGGGTGAACGCCCCAATGTTCCATAGCGAAGTAACGGCCCGTCCTGCCGCTTCCCGTCAAGATCTCGTCGGCAATCAGTGGAATCGAGTAGCGATTGCATATCTCCCGAATGTTGTGCAAATACCCTTCAGGAGGTACCGCGCCTGAGGTTGCGCCGACGATCGGCTCCAGAATGAAACCAGCTACGGTATCGGCGCCAGTCTCGATGATCGTTTGCTCCAGCTCGCTCGCGCAGGCTAGCTCGCAGGTGGGAAACTGGAGCGCGAGCGGGCAATGATAGCAGAAGCAAGTCGAGATGTGTTCGCTTGATGGAAGTAGATCGACGTACGGCGCGCGGCGGCGACGGTTGCCAGACAGGCCAAGAGCCCCCAGCGTTGCTCCGTGGTAACCATGCCAGCGAGAGATGATCTTGGATCGAGTTGGCTGGTTGCGAGAGAGCCAGTACTGGCGGACTAACTTGATGGCGCTCTCAGTCGCCTCCGAACCGCCGGAGGTGAACAACACCTTTGACCGCTGCGCCGGGCCTGGAAATTTCTCCGCCAGGAACGACGCCAGCTCTTCTACAACGCAAGTTCGGAACTGGGATGTGTGAACGTAGGAGAGGTTCCCCAGCATTCGGGAGATTTCTTCGATTATTGCGGGAACGGAGTGCCCGATGTTTGCGGCTAATGCGCCTCCGCACCCGTCCAAGTACCGCTTACCCTCTTCATCATAGATATAGACGCCCTCGCTGCGGACGGCCACTGGAGAATGCCGCGAGAAGCTCCAAGGGAAGAAAGCGGAAGCCCCGTTAAACATAGGTTATCCGGCTCCACCGGCGCCGGTTGCCGCTTTCAGGTAATCGTCGAGCCAGTATGCATCCTTGTCGGACCGGAAGATAAGGAAACGGTTTTCGTCCGAGGAAGCAGCGGCCTGGAGATATCTCATGTAGACAAAGCCCTCGCTGGCCGACATTACTTCAACCTTGCCGGTCGCATGCGACATCACGAAGCGGGCGCGTTTCGCCAGTCCCGAGCACAGCGTCTGCGCCTGGCCGAATATCCGGAAGGCGGTCTCTACAGGAACAGCATAAGACTTATTACCGAGTGTAGGTCGGCATTGAAAGACGTAGTATGGCGTCACGCCGCTGAATGACAGACGGCTCAGCAGCTCCGCCAACACATCAGGGCGATCGTTGATGCCCGCAATCATCGGGCTCTGGTTTACCGTTATTGCGCCTGCTCGCTGGAGCGCATCGAGACACTCTAGGGACTCCGAAGTAAGTTCGCTCGGGTGTGTGAAGTGAGCCATGATGTAAATCTTCTTCTCGCCGACGCTGTGAGTTCGAATCAGATCCAAAAGCGATGGGTCTTGGGTAATCCTTTGCGGCTCGAACGCAGGCATCTTCGTTCCGATTCGAATGATCTTGACGTGCGAGACGCTCCTGATTCGTTCTATGATGGGCTTGAGCCTTGCGGTCGACAGGACAAGCGGATCACCTCCCGTCAGCAAGACATTGGTTATTTCCCGATGCCTGGCTATGTATTCCATACCCAACGTGACATCTCGGACTACCTCGTCGTTGTCGTTCAGAAAAAGACGTTTCCGAAAACAGAACCGGCAGTACGCGCTGCAGACGCCGTTGATCAGCAACAACGCGGTATCACGATACTTGTGCTGCAGACCTGGCGCCCTGGTGTACGCAAGCTCGTCCGAGGCGTCCAGGTCGCCCCATTCCTTCAATTCTGATTTGTCGGGTATGATGAGTCTCCGGATCGGATCCTCCGGGTCCTCCCAGTTAATGAGCCTTTCATAGTATGAGTTGCTACGAAAGACAAACCTGTCTTCTACAGGTTTGAGCTCCGCAAGTTCCTGTTCACTCAGCCCGGACACCTGCTTTAGCTTGGTGATGCGGTGTATGCCTTCCATTTTGTCGTTATCGAATCTTGTTGTTACTTATGGATGGCAGACAGGTCCGCCACCATGCGAGTGTCGAGGATATGGCTCAGAGAAGGATCGGCAACCGTTCAAGATCCTATGCTTGCCACTTGGGAAGAGCTGTTGATGCTTGAATACATAGATTCGGAGGCAAGCTTCGGTCAGTTGGGTGACATTTCGCCGAGGTGTTCTTGTTCATTCGATGTCGCCAGCGCCCGGCAGTCTATCGCATCTCTTCCGTCTGTTGAGGTGTTCATTTGCATGATCCAATCTCGTGTATGATCCCTTTTCGACGGCTGGTTGGACAACAATCGGCCAACGACTTCGGGCTGCCATACCCCCGCCTCCTCCACCTCATTCAAATGTGTTTGCAATGCGTTGTTTTCGCGTGGGGCTGTACAACCAGCGGTTCGAATGCTAGCCCATAGAGCGCGTCCGAAGGGACGATAATCAACTGGCGACCTTGATCAAACTGGAATCCGAATCAAACAGACTGTAAGCAAGCTCATCGTACCAGCGTAAACTCCGAAGGTCCAGGCTTCGTAGACTTTGAAGGCTATGAAACTGGCTGCACTCTTAATATGAGGAGAGGCGTTGCCCAAACATGATGCAATGCAATTCTCTTGTATCCCGCAGCTAGTTTCAAAGCGCAATCTCAGATAAGCCGAGCCAGATCTTGTGCGAGTACTTGGGAAAGCAGCGGCTGCGCCGTTCTAATGAAGAAGTGATCGCCAGGGAGCATTCGCAGCGAGAAAGACGCCGTGGTTTGCTCACGCCATGCTTCGAGGTCTTCACGGGTCATTGCGCGGTCTCTCAGCCCTCCAAGAACCGTAATCGGGCAATCAAGCGGGCGTTCGGGATAGTACTGATAGGTCTCGCAAAGAGCAAAGTCAGCGCGAAGCAGCGGGATCATCAACTCGAGCAGTTCTGGGTACTCTAATACTTCCTGGGGTGTTCCATTGAGAGCGCGAAGCTCCTCCACGAATTCAGGATCGGGCAGGTCGAAGGTCGAAGGCTCATCGAATTGAACTTGAGGAGCGCGGCTACCGGAAACAAATAGGTGGGCGACACTGCGATCGTGCTCTCTTCGCAAATAACGGGCGAGTTCGAAGGCGATAATCCCTCCCATGCTATGACCGAAGAACGCCATTGGCATGTCGCGATACTGAGCGAGCACCTGAGCAAGTACCGGGATCAGGCTTGAAATGCTGCTGAATGGTGGTTCGTGCATTCGGCTGCCCCGCCCGGGAAGCTGTACCGCGCAAATCTCGACGCTCTGCGGAAGAAATTCGGGCCATCGCCGAAAGGTGAGAGCGCTTCCTCCGGCATACGGGAAGCAGAAAAAGCGCAGGCGCGCTGTGGGATTGGGTTTCGCCGTCACGATCCACTGACGGGCTCGTGTAGTAGTCATAACGGATCCTGACCGTCCGATTAGTTGATCCTCTACGAATCGAGTACGCTTTGACTTCGCAAACCCGGTGTCCTAGGAAGATTGAGTGGTTAATATCTCAAACTGCTCTTGTGACCTGAGGCTTGAATTGGAATTGACAGGGGTCGACTCCAACGATCGCAGATTCAGAAAGCAGTCCAAAATCCAACCCTGCCCCTCAACCGCTAGCGCGCCGACGTAGCCAGGTTCAGGCGCCAGTTTGACCAGCGACCACCGTGAGACTTCCTGGGAACCCCCTTCAACGCCGAGCAAGTGTGCAGGCTCACAGGAGACATCAAACGAGTTTGTTGGACGCGCAAGGCCATCGCCGGTAGCCTTTACGTAGGCCTCTTTGAGGGTCCAGCAAGAAAAGAATGCTTCGAGTCTCTCTGGTTGACGAACTGCGCGCAACGCCGCATTCTCTCGCGGCGAGAAGAATCGCTCGGCGATACTCTCATCGTCGTCGAGAAAGCGAACCTCCTCGAGATCAACTCCAATGTCGCGGTCCCGAGTTACAGCGAGCAGGGCCAACTCTCCGGAATGAGACAGATTGAACTTTAGTGCTTCTGCCTCGAGGGGCTCCCTCAAGAAAGGCTTGCCGCGCGCTCCGTACGAAAAGATCAATGCGCGTGCGCTGACCCCGACATAGCCGGCGAGGATCATTCGCATTTGTCCGCGAGCGGCAATGAATCGCCGTCGGTCGCGCTCGAAGTGAAACCGATCGGCTCTGGCTTGCTCATCGGATGCGAGGATCTGTTCCAAGAACTGAAGTTCCGGGCCTGCATAGGTCAGCCACACCTTCCAGAGGTGCACCTGATCACGCGACGGCGCGACCGTTTCGGGTGGAAAGGCCCACCGAAACTGACATCGCGCGGCATGATATGAACTCATGCGTTCCACCGCCGGGGCGTTTTTCATCACTGGGTCTGGTGTATGGCGATCTGATTGACTTTCAGAGTATGTAGCTGCGCGGCACTTACGCAGAGTTGGACGTCACGCAGCGGCGAATCGCGATGTCTCAACTCTCAGTGCGGTAACTCATTAGTAGTATAGACGCTTGGACTCCCCGCTCCGAGGGCACAACGTTGAAAACAGGTTGCAGCCGGGTGATTCGCAACGCCCACCACAAACACCACGCGACGCTCTGCTGGCGACTCGACTGCTAGACAGACAATTAACATACTAGCTTAAGCCCCAAGGGGAAGCTGCCTTTCGGGCAGCGGCAGTAATGTGGTTAAACAGTGAGTGGCAAAATTTCGCGCGCAAGGAGTGGCCATTCATTTCAGCACGATGGTCGGCTCCCTCCGTCTCAACCGCCTTCGGGAGAAACGACTGGCGGTAGACACTTCACATAGCCGCTCTTTCGGATCCGCTAGACAAAGCGTCAGGGCGGACGACTGCAGGAACTGGTGCCCCGGTTCGCATCGAGGGGTTCTGGCGACGCGTACCGAAACATCCGGCGTAATTGAGGAGAAACTGCAAGCCCGCCTATTTGTAGGTCTGAAGGAGAAATCTTGGAAAGAATCCAAGAATAGCCTTGCGAAGGCTCAGGCCTCTGACGTAAACTATACATAACACCACGCTCCTAGTTTGGGGTGTGTTGGATGAGTGGCAAGGCAGCTAGGGCAATCAACTTTAGTCTGCTTTGCCTCTTTTAATTAGTAGTCTTTATCTTTAGGGTTCTTAAGGCTACTTGCCTAAGTGCGTTCCTCCCCAAAAAAGAAAGAGATTAAAGGCTTTCGCTCCAAGGCAGTCGAATACTCGACCACAACTTTCCGCGACATTTTGTGAGGATTGATACTTACTGTTCGTCTACTCCCACGGGCCAAAATGCCGCGCAACGCTTTCGACGAAGGCCTGTATTTTATATCAATTGTTACAAAGCTGTCAAGCAAAAAGCTGATCGTGTCGATAGCACATGATATGTCCGGTCTTAGTAGCAAATGAAATGTCCGCCTAGAGCGGCGTAGAGTAAGTCCTTTATTCGGGAGGTGAAGATGAAGGATTACTCGGAAGCTGCGATGGAGCGGATCATGAAGATACAAGAGATAATCCTGAGGGCGATGGCACGTAGGCTGAAGTGGTTTGAAGCGGCAGAAATCATCGGGATCAGCCCGAGGCAGATGCAACGATGGCGCGAGCGATATGAGAAGCACGGATACGATGGACTGTACGACCGGAGGCGAGGCAAGCCTAGTCCAAAGCAGGTGCCGGCTGGAACAGTGCAAAACGTATTGAGGCTCTATCAGCAGGAGTACTACGACTTCAACGTAAAGCATTTTCACGAGAAGCTGATCGAGGAACACAACATTCAATTGAGCTACACATGGGTAAACGCAGCATTGCAGGGAGCTGGACTGGTCAAGAAAGCGCGGAAGCGAGGAGCGCATCGCAAGCGGCGAGTGCGCAGACCACTGACAGGAATGCTTCTGCACATAGACGGAAGCAAACATCAATGGCTTCAGGATGAACGCTGGTACGATTTGATCGTGATCATGTACGACGCGACAAGCGAGATCTATTACGCGCAGCTGGTAGAGGAAGAATCGACCTCAACAGTGATGCGAGCACTGTGGGAGGTGATTGAGTGCAAGGGGCGTGTTTTGCTCGTTATATAGCGACCGAGCGAGCCATTTCTTCGAGACTCCGAAGGCGGGAGAGCGAGTAAGTCGAGATCGATTGACTCAGGTTGGGAGAGCGCTGAAAGAGTTGGGGATCGAGGCGATACCGGCATATTCACAGGCAAGAGGTCGAAGCGAGCGAGGATTCAGAACCTGGCAAGGGCGACTTCCACAGGAGCTGCGGAAGGCTGGTATCGCCTCCATTGAAGGGGCTAACCAGTTCCTGCGCGACTACTACATAGAGGAATTCAACGGGAGGTTCACTGTAAGGGCAGCGCAAATGGGTACGGCTTTCGTTCCGGTGCGCAGGTGTGATCTGGATCTCGTATTCTCGATCCAGCAGGAGCGTGTGGTTGCAAACGACAACACGGTGAGATACGAGAATCGCGTGTTGCAGATCGAGAAAGCGAAGTGGAGAAGGACGCTGGCCGGCTGTCGAGTCACCGTCTACCCAGCACCTGGACGGAACGTTGAGTGTGAGCTACGGACCACACATTGTCGGTCATTACACCGAAGACGGAACGGTCCTGATGAAACGAGCGGCATAGGGTGGCGATCGCGTGCTGTGGAAAAGTGGAAATCCGGCTAAGGAAGCGGACCTTCTTTTATCCCGGATTCCCACTTTCCCACAGCAGCTATAGTGACAGCAAAAGGGTGTGATTAAGAGTTCTATGAAAGGTATGTCAAGAGCAAAGCTCTCTGATGCGACTGCCAGTTATTCACTTTTGGCAGTCAGCCCCGTTGCAGTTCACACCGCTCGGCAGCCTGGTGGCGTGTGTGTTCTTAGCCACAATACATATCGACTAGTCCGTATCAAACCTGTTCTGAAAGACCGATGGTCGGGCTTGCAAAGAAAAGCGCCTTTGATTGAGCGGTAACCGAAAGTAGATCGATAGGGCGAGTTTTCGCGAACATTCAGGTCAACATTCGCCTCAAACGGCAGCGCTCATTCTGAGGTGATGTTTATAACAGAAGAACAGGGTGGTGCACAAGCATACCATATTTCATCACCTGACCAGACACGGACACGTCGCGACTACGACTGTGGTAACCAACAGCGGACTCTATGTCGAACTCTCAATGAAAGACGGCCGCTTCAGCAAAACCTGGTACTCGCAGGCATGAGCACGGAGGTAGTTGTTCATT
>Ga0075426_10000361_pt1 | contig 31017 bp, 32 predicted proteins | sample SoiMethybrSBSTD5_FD_75304 | JGI IMG/M metagenome (GOLD analysis project Ga0075426, IMG submission 75304) | Bulk soil microbial communities from a Populus tree surrounding site in Tennessee, USA - Soil MetaG P. TD hybrid SBSTD5 | ecosystem: Environmental > Terrestrial > Soil > Tree plantation... | reverse complement strand
ATCGGGTATCAGCTGGCATATTTTCAGAATGCTGGTGAAGTATCTGTTGTGCGACAAATTGGACGCAATGACTATCCACGGTTTCATCTCTATATAAAAGAGAACAGCAATAGTTTTACATTCAATCTCCATCTGGATCAAAAAAAACCTTCATATGAAGGCTCCAGGGGACATAGTGGAGATTATAACGGCTCAGTAGTAGAAGGAGAAGCAGAGAGAATGAAACAATTATTAATGTAAGATAAAAGCCCCACAAAACTTTGCAGTTTTAGTGAGGCTCTATTGTTTCACGCAGCGTACAACTGGTTAGAAGACGTAGGTTCAGAGGGCTTGGGAGGTCCGATCCGCCGCCAGTAAACATCAGGCGTGGGATTGTCCACAAGAGTTTTGACAAAGTCCTTGTCCATCTCCACCCATACTGAAACCTTGTCTCCGCTCCTGAATTCTCTCACGTCTTTTATTACTCCAACACCCGACATCCTGTTCTTGATTTCAAAGATCACTTTCCATCCTTGTTGCGGTATCATTCGGCTCGGCCAGTTTAAAACGGGTCGAAGAATCTTTTGCCTTGATCTGCACGACGGGCAATGGAAGTAAAAGATGAGGATCATGACTCACCCCCTTTCTACCTCGTTAGTTGTGAAACGGTCCGCTTTTAAGGTATCATATTTATGATGAGCCTGCAAATTATTTACGAAGACAACCATATTATTGCTGCAATAAAACCAGCGGGTTTTTTAAGCCAAGGAGATTCAACGGGTAAACCGGATATGATTAGCGAGGTTAAAAAATACCTTAAAGAAAAATATCAAAAACCCGGTAATGTGTTTGTGGGGCTCGTGCACCGGCTTGACCGACCAGTGACGGGAATTATGCTCTTTGCTAAAACCTCAAAAGGAGCTTCGCGGTTATCAGAACAATTCCGCACTCATACTATTGAGAAAGTATATCACGGGATCGTAGCAGGAAAACTACCCCAGGATAAAGGCAGTATAAAGGAAAAGATTAATAAGATTGCCTTTTTTGCCAAAGGGTTCCAGAAAAAGTCAGACGAAGAACTATTAGCTGAAATTAAAAAAGCCACTACCACGCGAACAGCAGAACTAGAATATGAAGTGATAAAATCAAATGGGAAGTATTCACTCGTAAAACTTATGCCCAAAACGGGGCGTTTTCATCAAATCAGAATTCAGATGTCCAATCTTGAATGTCCCATTGTGGGAGATACAAAATATGGCGGGCCAGCATGGGATAATAAACAAGCTATTGCTCTGCAGGCATCCGAAATAACATTTAAAAAAGCCACGAGCGATGAAGTGGTTCATCTCGCAATCGACTTGCCAAAAGAGTGGAATCAGTATATAGCGTAATATTTATCCACATTCATATTGATTTTGTAGTCAAGGTTGGGCAATAATAAATGAAGAATTAAGGGGCTGGAAAGGTCGGACCTCGATCAATTAATTGAAACATATAAGTATGACATCAACTGAGTTATTGCTTATCGTTCAGCCATTTTTACAGCAACTGGTTGAATTTGTCGCCAATCTTGTGCTGGCTATTGTTGTTTTTGTCATTGGGTACCTCATTTCCATTGGCATTGGCACCGTCGTTACGGAAATCTTAAAATCATTGAGGTTTAACAGCCTCTTTGAAAAAGAAGGATGGAGCAAAGCGTTGCAAAGAGCCAACATTGACGTACACCCGGCCGAATTTATCGGTGCCATCTTCAAATGGGTGTTTGTTATTGTGTCATTGCTCATAGCCGTTGATATCTTGCGGCTTCAGCAATTTGGACAGATTCTCAGCCAAGTTCTTAGCTATCTGCCAAACGTGATCGTTGCCGCATTGATCTTCGTGGTGGCAGTTATCATTTCTGACATCGTTGAAAAGATTATTCGCGTGAGCGTAGAGCGCATGCGCGTAGGATACGGCTATGTTGCCGCCTCCATTGTAAAGTGGGGGATCTGGATTTTCACCTTCTTCCTTATCCTTGACCAACTTCTTCCTCAAAGCGATTTGGTAAAAACCTTATACATGGCGATTGTATGGGGAACGGTTGGGACATTAGGATTAGGCATTGCTATTGCCATTGGTTTGGGAGGAAAAGATGTGGCAGCAGAAATCCTTATGGATATGAAGCGCAAGATTGGCCAGCGGTAAAAGATTGTACACAAAAAACAGTCCTGAGCTTGTCGAAGGGCTGTTTTTTGTTGTAAGCAAAACCATATGGGCGCGTCGTAAGGTATGACATATTATTAACCATACCAATTATGGCAAAAACATTTTCTATGGCAAAAACATTTTCATTGTTTGTCGTGGGAGCGTTAATGCTGCTGCTCGGGTTTATGGCGCTTAGCCCAGCATTAGCTATCGATTATAGTGTTCAGGGACAAGCGCAAACTCAGCCAAACCAAGGCACAACAGGTACAACGCCTGATCAAACCCAAACTCAGGATCAGACAACACCTGTTCTCCCAAACACCGCAACTACTCCTTCAGCGGGATTATCTTCGTCAGTGATTATGTGGGTTATCATTGGATTATTGGCAGTAGTGGTTATTGTTGCTTTGGTGGCGATAGCATCGCGCGGGAGCACTAACCCGTAGAGGATTAGGTAGGTAAAACACGATAGTACAACGCCCCATCTCCAGGGTTGGAGATGGGGCTTGACATGGGGATTGAAATAGAATAAACTGACACCAACGATGAATACATTACGATTATCTTCACATAAAAGAAGCGGATAAACTTTCTGATTTTTTAACGTGTCTGTACGAATCCGCTTCAAGCGGATTTTTAATTTCTGTAGTAGTCCTTCATCTGCACATTCAAACGTTTGTAGATGAAGGATTAGTACGGCGACAGTAATTTAAAAATTTAGCCAATGGGACGAGGGGTCTTGTCTCATTGGATTTAACCCAGTTAAATAATTTTGCCACGCAAAATTAAAGCGTAGCTTTATTTAACCGGGTAAAGGTAACCAAGATACATAAAATCTGTATCTATTGAGCCAGTCAAACATTTTTTCAAAACACCTTTGGAAAATGAGCTCTCTGAGCTGTTTGGCCGGCTAAACTTACGCAAAATAATTAAAGAAAGGAAAGAGATCTGCCGCTTAAAGAGCAGCAGGTCTGGTTATATGCACATAGGTGGATGCCTTGGGATTTTACAACGAAGAAGGACGTGGCGTGCCTGCGATAAGCGTCGGGGAGCTGGCTAGCGAGCTTCGATCCGGCGATGTCCGAATGAGGAAACTCTATTGCGATAATACGCAATAATCTGCAGCAATGCAGAAGTATACCCGCTGAAGTGAAACATCTCAGTAAGCGGAGGAAAAAAGAACAAATGTTTATTGCCTGAGTAGTGGCGAGCGAAACGGCAAGAGCCTAAACCAATTTTTTAATTGGGGTTGTAAGGTTGTAGCGTCAAGAGCTTTATTTGCACCTGGGATAGTCCAGGGGTGAATAAAGTTTGTTGAGAGAGAATATTTAGGTGAAAGTGTTAAAAGAATCACCCTGGAAAGGGGAGCCATAGAGGGTAATAGCCCCGTATTCTAAAATATTTTCATGCTCTTTGCTATGATTCTTGAGTACTGTCGGGAATGACAACCTGGCAGGAAGCAGGCCGAACTATCGGCCAAGGCTAAATATGTAAAATCACCAATAGCGAACCAGTACTGTAGAGGAACGGTGAAAAGCAGGGGGACGACCCCGGTGAAATAGAACCTGAAACCATGTGCTTACAAAGAGTAGGAGCCTCGCTCATCGCAAGATGAGCGGGTGACTGCGTGCTTTTTGCAGAACGAGCCAACGAGTTTACCTGTATAGTTTGTCTAAGCCCTTACGGGGTGCAGGCACAGCGAAAGCGAGTGTTAATAGCGCGAAATTGACTATACGTGTAAGACCCGAAGCGTGACGAGCTTACCATGAGCAGGATGAAGGTTCCAGAAATGGAACCGGAGGTCCGAACCCGTGAGCTGTGCAATACTCTGGGATGACTTGTGGTAAGGAGTGAAAAGCTAATCGAGTTACGTAATAGCTGGTTCTTCCCGAAACAGCTTTAGGGCTGGCGTCTGGCGCCAGCATAGGGGGGTAGAGCACTAAATCGAAATCCTTGGAGTTTCTCCAGGATTTCGATTTAAACTCCGAATACCCTATGTTTTGGCCAGGCAGTTAGACTGTGAGGGCTAAGCTTCATAGTCAAAAGAGTAACAGCTCAGATCATCGTCTAAGGTCCCTAAATAAAACTAAGTGCTATGAAGGAGGTGTTTTGACCTCGACAGGCAGGAAGTTAGCTTAGAGGTAGCTATCTTTTAAAGAGTGTGTAACAACTCACTGTCCAAATCTTGCCCATTGTGGCGAGAAGGGTTGAAATGCGCCAAAGATTTCCGGGGCTCAAGTTTTATACCGAAGACATGGACTGTATACGCAAGTATACATTGGTAGGGAAGCGTTCCAAGTGCGCTGAAGCAGAAGGGTAACCGACTGTGGAGCGCTTGGAAGTGAGAATGTTGGCCTGAGTAACCGCAAGGAGAGTGAAAGCCTCTCCCACCGAAAGTTCAAGGTTTCCTTGGCAATGGCAATCAGCCAAGGGTTAGTCGGTCCTAAGGCAAAGCCGAAAGGCGCAGCTGATGGACAGTTGGTTAATATTCCAACACTTGGATATTATTCTTGTGCATTGCGCAGTTTATAGCTCTAGCGAATTATTGGATTTGCGTTCTTGCCCCGAAACGGGGTGAAGAAAATGCCGGGTAACTGGCAAATTGGAGTAAACATGCTGCCGAGAAAAGGTGCACTGGGTTAATGGTATTCAAACCGTACCGCAAACCGACACAGGTGAACAAGCGTAAGTATGCTAAGGTGAACGGGTGAGACCTCGTTAAGGAACTAGGCAAACAAGTGGCCGTAAGTTCGCAATATGGCCTGCCCAAGTCCGTAAGGATTTTGGGCTGCAACAACTGTACTTCTACCGACTGTTTATCAAAAACACAGCTCTCTGCTAACTCGTAAGAGGATGTATAGAGGGTGACGCCTGACCAGTGCTGGAAGGTTAACGTTGAGGGTCCAAGCCGCAAGGTTTGGGCTCATTGACCGAAGCCCCAGTGAACGTCGGCGATAACTATAATCGTCCAAAGGTAGCGTAATCCCTTGCCGGGTAAGTTCCGGCCCGCTTGAATGGCGTAACGAGTGGAAGACTGTCTCAACGAGGCGCCCGGTGAAAATGCAATACCAGTGAAGATGCTGGTTACCTGCGGCTAGACGGAAAGACCCCGGAAGCTTTACTGTTCGTAGATATTGGGTTATCGTTTTCGATGCGTAGCGTAGTGGTGAGCCTTTGAAGCGGTGTTTTTGGACATCGGGGAGGCGCCAATGAAACAGCCATCTTTGAACATGATAATTCTAATCCTTAGCCGGCCTCACGGGTCGGCGGGTGACAGTGTTTACTAGACAGTTTAAATGGGGCATTTGCCTCCTAAAAGGTAATGGAGGCGTTTAAAGGTTGGCTAGATCCGGATGGAAATCGGATCGATAGGGCAAACCCATAAGCCAGCTTAACTGCAAGACGGATATGTCGCGCAGGTGCGAAAGCAGAAGTTAGTGAACCGACTTGTTTTTATAGAAAACAAGAAGATCATCAGCTAAAAGTTACTCCGGGGATAACAGGCTAGTAGAGCCCGAGCGTCCATAGCGACGGCTCTGTTCGGCACCTCGATGTCGGCTCAACTTATCCCGGGGCTGGAGAAGGTCCCAAGGGTCCGGCTGTTCGCCGGTTAAAAAGTTACGTGAGCTGGGTTCAAACCGTCGTGAGACAGGTTGGTCCCTATCTACCGCAGGCGTGGAGTTTTGAGGAGATTTGTTCCTAGTACGAGAGGACCGGAATGAACGAACCTCTGGTGTACCAGTTGTTCCGCCAGGAGCATTGCTGGGTAGCTATGTTCGGAATAGATAAGCGCTGAAAGCATATAAGCGCGAAACTAACTCCAAGATGAGAACTCTAAGATTCCCCAGAGACTATGGGGTTGATAGGCCACAGGTATAAGCGCAGTAATGCGTTCAGCCGAGTGGTACTAATAAATCGTTGATCTGCTGCTCTTTGAGCAGAGATCTCTATCCTTCTGATTATCTTCACCGATAATCAAAAGCGTAAGTTTTCACAATAGATACAGATTTTAGGTATTTTGAAAGGTAAAACCACAAAATGATTGAGTTTTGTGGTGGCGATTATACTGGTGTTGTCCCACCCGATCCCATTCCGAACTCGGAAGTGAAATACACCAAGGCCGATGGTAGTGTGATGAACGCGAGAGTAGGTAGTCGCCACCAGAGAACTCAATTAAAAAAAGAGCCGACCTTTTTAGGGGTCGGTTTTTGGTTTTTGGTGTTCATGTTTTTGGCTCTCCAAGAGGCCCGGGTGGAACAATGTTCCTCGTGACAAGGATGATCAAAAGAACAAAGGCAAACGGTACGAAAGTGAATGCACGACATGCTTTTTCATAGAAATTCCAGCACGTATCGCACCGCTTGATGTGACTCCATATTTTTTTCCCATGCTTTTCGTCGCGCGGAGACATGGGCCATAAAAACCCACAGCAGCGTTCTTGAGCTTCATTACAGGTCATGATCCACTCCTTTCGAGGTTCTGTCCCCATGGTATAAAATTTTCTTATATTTTTCAAATTCACTTGGCTATATTTCTGTTGAAAACTTCATTTGCTTGACTGATACTTTTCTGCTACAGTGTAGAAAATCATTTCATGCAGGTTTATCTTAAAAAACAAAATTTCTTTTTTCGTAAAGCCGTAGTAAGGATTGGCATTCTTCTTATTGCGGTGGTGGCACTTAACATTTTTCAACTGCAGGCGAAAAATATATTTTTAGGAGCCTCATCACCACTGTCGGCGGCACTATGGCAGACCAGCGGGAATGTTTCTGGAGTATTTGCCCCATTCTTGAACGTTAAAAAAATCCAAAGTGATAATGTTGCATTGCAAGCTGAAAACCAAAAGCTCCTTTCGGAAATTTTAATTCTCAAAGATTCAAATGTATATTATCAAGAATACCAAAGTGCGTTGCAGAATGCGCGTACGTTGAATATGACTCTCAAGCCAGCGCAGGTAACGGGGCTGGATATTGCCCATGATATGGCCACTATTAATAAGGGTTCAGCTGACGGCATATCAGAAAACATGGCTGTTATGGTGGGTCAAAACATTATTTATGGAAAAATTGTTAGGGCATATAAGGATTTCTCGGAAGTTATGCTGGTTTCAAACAAGCAAAGCGTTATTGATGTGAAAATCATTGGTACAAGTGACAATAAGAATTTTATTTATGGAGCAGTAAAAGGATTGGGAAATTTAGGATTCTTCCTTGATTTGGTTGATTCAAATAGCCATATTGAAGAAGGGCAAGCTCTCGCAACATCAGGATTGGATGGCACATTCCCATCAGGGCTTTTAGTAGGAAACATTGGGACGGTTGACCATAACGATTTAAAGCCCTTTCAAACGGCCAGCGTTAAACTTCTCGTTGCTCCCCAAAACGTTGAAAACGTTTTCGTTGTAATGAAGAAATAATGGTGAAATTCATTAGGCCACTCATCATTACCGTATTATTGTATTGTGCCGCGCTCGTGCAGGTAGGATTTTTACCACGCTTTGCCATTGCCGGACAAACGCCAAATCTCGTTTTTATTATTTTTTTCATTTTAGTATTTTTTGAGGATGATTATCTTTTTTTTGCCGCCGCTATCGGCGGTTTTTTACTGGATATCTTTTTCTTTCCGGTTATTGGGATTTCTATTGTCGGGTTATACGCGGTGTGGGGCCTTCAGAAAGCCAACGCGCACTTTTTTAAGAAAAGCCACGAAAGCCGTATTCTCGCCGCTAATTTTGTCCTTTCATTCTTGATGAGTTTCATTTTTTATACTATTTTATTCTTTGTTTTTTCTCTTATATTCCATTTTCCGTTCACGTTGAGTTGGACTTTTCTTATCGCAGTATCGTATAATCTTATAGTCGCATACATTGGTTTTACGCTGTTCCGGCAGCTTGGCTGGGCGGCACAAGAGCATAACCAGTTAAAGTTATTTTAAATGGACGGAGAATTCGACAAATATAGAGTCCATAAATCATGGAGTACTATTGAAACGAACGAGATTTTCCTTGATTCGTTAGCCCACCGGCAAGAAGAGGAGTCTGGCCTTTCTGAACGAAAGCTTGAGGTGGGAATCCGCGAGCGTCTCATGTACGCTATTTTTGGGATTTTTTGTGTTGCAGCCCTTATTTTATTCAGCCGCGCTTTTTATTTCCAAATCGTTCAAGGAAAACAACTATATACCCTAAGCCAAAATAACCGGGGCAAGATCAGCCTTATCCGGCCTCAGCGGGGAGTGATTTATGATCGTAATATGGAAAAGCTCGTCTCAAATGCGCCCGCGTATGACTTGCTCTGCCTTACGGTAAATAGTCAATCAGCCGAGAAGGATCAGCTTCCTCGTGAAATTACAACTATCGCATCAGTTTTAGGTAAAGATCATTCTGAAATGGAAAATAGTTTTAGCACTTCAGATGATGTGCAAATAGTAGCTGCAGACAATATTGGCCAACAGCAGTTGTTGGTATTGGAGGCACAAATGTCCAAGCTTCCTGATTGTCACATTGAAAAAAATACCGCACGAAGCTATGTTTCAGGATCAATATTTTCATCATTGTTAGGGCATATCGGGCGCATCAGCAAAAGCGAGTTGGCTGACGTGGAAGATTATACGACAAGCGACAATATCGGTAAGGACGGGCTGGAAAAATCGTATGAGCCACAGTTACGCGGTGTACCAGGACGCACGGAAGTCATTCAAACTGCTACCGGCGTAAAACGGGGGGATAAGGTTATCACCGAGCCCGAATCGGGAAGCAATCTCGTGCTTAACATCGATGCCGGCCTTCAAAAAACTCTGTATACTTCATTGGGGCAACGGTTGAAAGACATTGGTGCAAAATCGGGAGCTGCAGTAGCCCTCGATCCTCGTACCGGTGCCGTACTGGCGCTGGTTACCTATCCATCCTATGACAATAATATGTTCAGCCAAAGTATTTCACAAGCTGATTTTAATAACCTCATTAATGACCCCAACCAGCCATTATTTAACCGGGCCATTGCCGCTCATTATCCAACCGGTTCTGTTATTAAGCCTCTTGAAGCTTCAGCCGCTCTCCAAGAGAGCCTTATTTCTCCCACTAAACTGATTGACGACCCCGGATATATTTTAGTCCATTCTCAATATGATCCGAGCGTGACATTCCGCTTTGGTGGTGTTACTCCTCATGGATTGGTAGACATGCGAAAGGCGATCGCCGTTTCATCTAACATTTATTTTTATACCGTTGGCGGAGGATATGGCAGCCAGCAGGGGTTGGGTCCAACGCGCATCGCTCAATATTTAGGTTTGTTTGGATGGAATCAAAAAACCGGTATTGACCTACCGGGCGAATTCCAAGGTTTTATTCCAACTCCCGAATGGAAAAAATCAACTAAGGGAGTTAATTGGTATGATGGGGATACCTATAACCTTTCTATTGGTCAGTCTGATTTGCAAACAACACCACTGCAGGTTGCATCGGCCTATGCGGCAATCGCCAACGGAGGCACGCTCTATCAACCCCAAGTGGTTAACAAAATCCTTTCTTCTGACGGGAAAAGTGTCGTCAAAGAATTTACTCCCCAGGTGACGCGTAGTAATTTTATTGATCCCCAGTATTTAGAAATTGTCCGTGAAGGCATGCGCGATGGCGTGAGTAAGCCATACGGGCTGTCCGGTGTCTTAAATAATTTACCTGTCCCGGTAGCGGCAAAAACGGGAACCGCGCAAATAGGGTACGCTAATAAATTTAATTTGTGGTCGGCGGCATTTGCCCCTTATAATAATCCGGAAATTGTTGTCGTGGTGACTGCTGAAAAAGTACAAGCCCTTGGAGCGGTTACACTTCCCGTTGCCCACGACGCTTTGGAATATTTTTTCCAAAAAAAATCGGGCGACTCGGCTCCGTAGAGTAAGTCGCCCGTAGGTTAGCGGTACATGGGTACCATAACCTTTACAAAGAAGAATGCCAGAAAAAAGGCAGGAAGATCCAGAAGGCCACGAAGCCCGTACACAGCAGTTGCTTCACGATTTCTCCTTAGATTGCGAGTGCGATGGCAGCACCGATTGAAAGAATCGCGCTACCAAGAACGACGAGTTCGAAACAAAGAGCTTTTGTCATGTTTCCCTCTCCTATTTGTTGTTCCAGCCCACGACGTGATCTTTTGACGTAAGACCACTTTTCCGTGCGGCTTCATGAGTTCTAAGGTTAAGAACCTTGAAAGGACGGAATCCGACCCTTGGAACTTTTTCTACCACGGGAGTTTGGCCATCACGCCATTCCTTGATGACGTACATCTCGCCTTCGACGGTGACGTAGTCACCAGTGTGGGCGTAGAAGATCTGGTCGATGACTTCCTGCATGGCTTGTCTTTCTCTTTCTTTCGTGTTTTCGACGAGAAAAGGACTTGCCGCAACTGCACCACTGATGAGAATCCCGACGATTACAAGAGCATACACTGTCGTCTTTGACATGAGACTCTCCCGTGTTGAGTGTGCTGATTACCCTGATTTAATTATACTACTTAAAATAATTATGTCAATATTTTGGAATGAAAGGTATTTTGATACACTAAATCCATGTCAGCACTTGATAATATAAAAAAAGACCGGCTTAGCAAACTTAATACCATCAAAAAGGTAACGGGCTTGCCGTATCCGGCAAAAACCAAACGGACTCATTCAGTTGCAGAGGCTCTTAAAGATTTTTCAAAGCTTTCAAAAGAAGAAAAGCTAATTTTTTTAGCGGGTAGAATTATGGCGATGCGCGGTCATGGCAAGGCCACGTTTTTAGATATTGATGACGGATCAGGAAGAATTCAAGCCTTAATAACCGAAGAAAAAGTAGGGGAGAAGGGCTATAAATTTTTTGAATCTGTTTTCGATGTGGGGGATTTTATTGAAGTAAAAGGAGCTTTAACTACAACCAAAAGAGGCGAACAAACCATTGAAGCCGAAGATTATAAGGTACTGGCAAAATCATTATTGCCCTTACCCGAAAAATGGGCTGGGCTTCAAGATACCGAAGAAAAGCTTCGCAAACGCTATTTAGATATTCTTTTTAACCCGGAAGTAAAGGAAATGATTAAAAAGCGCGCAATGTTCTGGAATTCAATGCGCGAATTTTTAATTAAAGAAGGATTTTTGGAAGTAGAAACCCCTATTCTTGAAGTAACCACGGGAGGAGCTGATGCCAAAGGATTTGAAACTCATCATAATGCCTTGGATTTGGATGTATATCTGCGTATTTCTATGGGTGAATTGTGGCAAAAGCGCCTCATGGTTGCTGGGTTTGAAAAAACCTTTGAAATTGGCCGGCAATTTCGTAATGAAGGCATGGATGCTGAGCACCTGCAAGATTATACTCAGATGGAATTTTATTGGGCCTATGCTGATTACGAAATGGGCATGAAGTTAGTGGAAGAACTCTACAAACATGTCATCAAAGAAACCTTCGGCACGTTAAAATTCAAAATTCGCGGATTTGATATTGATTTTGGCAAAAGATGGGAAAAGTACGATTACCAAACCATTATCAACAAATACGCAAAAATTGATATTGTTGAAGCGAGCTTGCCTGAAATGGAAAAGCAGTTGCAAAAGCTTGGCGTTGAATATGATAAAAAGGGTTTTAACCGCACCCGTGCCATTGATAACCTCTGGAAATATTGCCGCAAGCAGCTATCGGGACCCGGATTTTTAATTAATTTGCCCGTTGATGTTTCGCCATTAGCTAAGCGCGATGAAAAAAATGAAAAAATTGCTCAGCGCTTTCAGGTTATTGTGGCGGGATCAGAAATGGGTAACGGCTACAGTGAGTTGAATGATCCACTAGACCAAGAAGAACGCTTTAAAGAACAGCAGAAACTCCGTGAGGCAGGAGACGAGGAAGCCCAAATGTTTGATAAAGATTTTGTTGAAGCTTTAGAACATGGCATGCCGCCAACCTGCGGCTTTGGCGTATCAGAGCGTCTCTTCAGCTTCCTCATGGATAAACCCGCTCGGGAAACTCAAATCTTCCCACTCATGCGCCCAAAATAAAAGTCCGCCCTCTGGCGGATTTCTAGTAAAAAAAGAGCCTTGCTTATCCTTAAGCATGGCTTTTATTGTGGGTCATTTAACTGTAACTACGTCACAAAGTGCGTTGATGACCACCCAGAGATTAACTTCCTTGTCAATAAACTCTTCATCGTCGGCGTACTCGGCTGGATTTTTCTGGTCCAAGCCAAGCTCTCTTTTTTTGCGGTTGAACTCTGCGACCGGGAAAAGTATATCAAAGAACTTTGTATACTCCTCGTCTGTGAGAGATTTTTCGAGAAGTTCTTTGCATCTACCCAGAATGACATCGAAAATCTGTGACTGCTCACCATTCTTTGTGCATCGGCTCACGTAGATTGGGTTTACTTCCTCAAATCCACGGACACTTTCAGAGAGGCGAGCGACCAATGTGGCAAAATTCAGCTTCTGCATAGCTTGACCCCTTATATTAAGTACTGTGGTTTAAATTATAGCTTATTATGTATATTTGTCAATGGTTGAGAGAATATGTCAAGAGTGATAATATCAAACCATGAAAGTTCTTGTTTTTGGTACCTTTGATGGCCTCCACGAAGGGCATAAGAATTTTTTCCAACAAGCCAGGGAATATGGCGATTTTTTGATTGTAGTGGTAGGGCGGGACTCTACCGTACAACGGACAAAAAACCGGCCGCCAAAATTTACTGAGATGGAACGTTTGGTAGCGGTAAAGAATTCAAAATTTGTTGATGAAGCTCGATTGGGGAACGAAGCTGGACCTGATGGCAAATTAGACCCTTTTAAAGTCATTGAAGAAGTGCGTCCTGATATTATTTGTTTAGGATATGACCAGACTCATTTTACTGATAAGCTTCTTGAGGAATTGCCTAAAAGGGCATTGGGTCATGTAAAAGTAGAGCGCTTAAAGCCATATAAGCCGGACATCTACCATTCATCACTGTTGAATCAATGAAAATTCATTGCATTGGTATTGGGGGAATTGGAGTATCGGCACTCGCCAGATACTATGTAGCTCAAGGACATCAAGTCAGTGGGTCTGATTTAGCGGCTTCAGAAATTACCGATGCATTAGCTAAAGAAGGCGTAAAAATTCTTATTGGAAACTCTGCTGAGAATATTTCAAAAGATGTAGAGGCAGTTGTATATAGTCCTGCAGTACAAAAAACTAATCCCGAGCTTAAACAAGCTAAAAAATATAAGATACCAACTAAAAGCTATCCGCAAGCCCTGGGCGAGCTGACAAAAAGCCACTATACCATTGCCATTGCAGGAAGCCACGGTAAAAGCACTACAACGGCCTTAGTTGCCCTTATTTTAGTCAAAGCGGGCATTGATCCAACGGTTATTGTGGGCACCAAATTAAAGGAGTTTGGCGATTCAAACTTCCGCCAAGGGAAATCAAAATATTTAGTTATTGAAGCCTGCGAATACGACGGATCATTTTTAGAGTACGACCCTAAAATAATTGTAGTAACTAACGTTGATAAAGAACACTTAGATTATTTCAAGACGTTTGATAACGTAAAAAAGACGTTTAAAAATTTTGTTAAAAAGCTTCCAAAAGACGGAGCTTTGGTTTTTAATGCTGATGATGTACACTCAAAAATCCTGCCTGCCGGCAGGCAGGCACGGGGATACAGTCTGAAAGACGCAGAAGCTCAAGAAATAAAAAATATTCTGCAGATTCCCGGCGAACATAATGTTTCTAATGCGTTAGCGGCGCTTCAGGTAGCCCGCGTACTCAATGTTCCTGATGAAGTAACATTTAAGGCTCTGGGCGAATACCAAGGAAGCTGGCGCCGTTTTGAAATTGTCAAAACCAAACCCTATACTGTTATTAGCGATTACGGGCATCATCCTAATGAGGTAGCCGCCACCTTAAAATCAGCGCGCGAAAAATTCCCGGGCAAAAAAATCTGGCTTATTTTCCAGCCGCACCAATATCAGCGTACCCATTATCTGTTTGATGATTTTGTAACAGTATTCCGCATGGCTCCCATTGATGAAATTATTATCACCGATATCTATGATGTAGCCGGCAGAGAGGAAAAGAATATTTCGCAAGGGACAAGTTCTCAAAAACTTGTTGAGGCAATCAAAAGCAATCACATTGTATATAAACCAGTTGAAGAATCGGAAAAATATGTCCATGAGCATATCAGAGAAGGAGAAATTTTGATTATCATGGGCGCAGGGAATATCTATAAACTGGCAGAAAAATTTTAAAAAAAGGATCGCTTAAGTTGCGATCCATGAACAAAGGGCTTCCATGCCCTTGGTCCCCCGCGGCGATTACGCCCAACCCATCGCCGGGGAGTAGTGCCATGTCGAGCATCAACAGCGCGATCCCCAATGAGGGCGCGTTGTCCTAGGTGCGCGGTGCGCGACCTCCCATTGTTAAGGTTGATGTAAGGGCGTTACTCCATGGTAAGAATTACAAAGCTCAATGTCAAGATAAAAAATGCCCGGGCACGAGGCCAGGGCATTTGTTGTTTTACAGGAGCGTTTCCAGAATCTTGTCGTGCCAGTCGCTAATGCGAGTAATGGCACTGGCGTGCTTAGGAAATCCATTTCGGTTCCATGGCTGGTCGAAGAGAAGTACACGAATCCCTTCTATAGCACATTGTTCGGCGGTCAGAGGATGATCTTCAATGATCATCTCAGCACCTATTTCCTTGCAAACTTCGCTTTTAATGCGCACGATATGGCCATCTTCTCCACCACAAAGGTGTACGCCCGAAAACATCCCTTCAAAGTTCATTGCGAGCCACCGCTTGGTGCTTTCGATCATTCCTATGTGGCGGTATGTAACAAGATGGAGGGAGTGCCTTCGAGCTAACCGGGCCAACGTTATTTGTGATCCGGGGAGCGGTAAAATGGTCCCTTGACCGTGGATACGGTCAAACGCAGCCCATCGAGCCGTCATTTCTTCCCTAGAAACACCCCAGATCTTAAGGAAATCATGGTGGGTGAAATCTGTTTTTTTGAGATTAGTACCATACCGTTCGTTGGAAAAATCACTAAACGCTGGTACCGAGTCAGCCACAGTATCGTCAGCATCAACGGCGATGATCATGGTTTTCTCCTTCTTAAAGAACCGTTAATACCATACCACATCTTATAAATGATTTCCACTTCCCATTTTTGAAATTGAATAATATAATGAGCGAATATGCCACACGCTGACGAGCAAAAAATAAAGGAAATTTTAACCAGGGGAGTAGAAGAAGTGATTGATAAAGATAATTTAGAGAAAAAACTTCTTTCTGGTAAAACCCTTCGTATAAAACTGGGCATTGACCCCACTAGCCCCAATATCCATATTGGCAGAGCTATTCCATTGCTCAAGCTCCGCGATTTTCAAAACCTTGGCCACAAGGTAGTTTTGATTATTGGCGACTTTACGGGAATTATTGGAGACACCTCAGATAAAGAAAGCGAACGACCAATGCTTGACTCAAAAGTTATAAAAGAGAATATGAAAACCTATATCAAACAGGCCGGAAAAATTTTGGATATACACAAGTGTGAAATTAAATATAATTCACAGTGGCTCAAGAAACTAGGTTTTGTGGAAATTGGAAGAATGGCTGATAAATTTGGTTTGCACGAGTTTGAAAGTCGTGAGAACGTCAGTAAAAGATTAAAAGAAGGTAAGCGCGTTTCGTTACGCGAGTTGTTGTATCCGCTTATGCAGGGATACGATTCGGTAGCCGTAAAAGCTGATGTTGAGCTGGGTGGAACCGATCAGCGTTTTAATTTACTCGCTGGACGTACTCTGCAAGAATATTACGGGCAGGACCCGCAGGATATTATGACGAACCCGCTTATTGAGGGCACTGATGGGCGTAAGATGAGTAGCAGCTGGGGCAACACCATTAATCTTACTGATTCGGCCGAAGATATGTTTGGTAAAACGATGTCTATTCCTGATAATTTGATTGAAAAATATTTCATGTTAACCACTCGTGTTCCATTGGAAGAAATCGAGGAGATTAAGAAAATGTCTAACCCTCGCGATCAAAAAGCTCGACTGGCTTTCGAAATTGTGAGAATGTATTATGGTGATGCCCAGGCACAGAAGGCGCAAGAAGAGTTTAATAAAACTTTTAGAGATAAAAAGCCAGAATTTTTAGAGGTAACGGTAGATGAGATTCAAATACCATATACAGAAATATTAACCAGATTTGGTGGTATAGACTCAGCTAGTGAGGCTAAACGCCTTATTTCAGCTGGTGCAGTGGATATTAATGGAATAGTTGATAAAGAATGGAAAAAGATGATTGATATTAATGAAAATGGAGTTGAGCTCAAAATAGGAAAAAGAACTTTTATAAGGATAAAACTAAGATAATATGCAGAGACTCTTAATTAAAGAAGCGGCGAAGAAAGTAGGAGAGAAGGTTACGGTGGCAGGATGGGTGAGTGTGCGTCGCGACCACGGAAAACTCGTGTTTATTGACTTGAGAGATGTCAGCGGAGTTTTGCAGTGCGTGTTTATACCGTCGGCAAAAGCGGCTCACGACGCGATTCAAGAAGTTCGTGGCGAGTGGGTTGTTGAACTCGTTGGTCAGATAGTGCAACGTCCTGAAAAATTAGTGAATAAAGATATTGAAACGGGAACCGTTGAAATGGCGGTAGAAGAACTAAAAGTGATTGCCAAGGCAGAAACGCTTCCGTTTGACGTCACAGATAATGGTATGGAAATAGGGGAGGAGGTACGCATGAAATACCGCTATTTAGACTTACGGCGGCCGCGACTGCAAAAGAACCTTATTATGCGACAAAAGGTAACGAATTTTGTACGAGATTTCTTTACCAAAGAAGGCTTTATAGAAATTGAAACACCAACACTGACCAAATCAACGCCTGAAGGTTCGCGGGACTTTGTCGTGCCGTCACGGTTACAGCCGGGAAAGTTTTATGCGTTACCGCAAAGCCCCCAACAATATAAACAACTACTCATGGTTGCCGGTTTTGAGCGATATTTCCAACTTGCACGCTGTCTACGCGATGAAGATCCGCGAGGGGATCGACAAACCGAGCATACGCAAATTGACGTTGAAATGAGCTTTGTCCAAAGAGAAGATTTTATGCAGTTGTACGAAAGGATGCTTATTTCAATGGTAGAAACACTGTTTCCTGAGAAAAAAATCCAAGAAACTCCATTTCCACGCTTAAGCTATAAAGAAGCGATGGAAAAATATAATTCTGATAAGCCCGATTTACGAAAAGATAAAAATGATCAAAATCTCCTTGCATTTTGCTGGGTTATAGACTTTCCATTCTTTGAGAAAGATGCAGAAACCGGCGGATGGACATTTACTCACAATCCATTTTCAGCACCAAAACCAGAACATATGGCTGATTTGTTGGCCCATAAGAACGTTGATAAAATTTTAACGTCGCAGTACGACATTGCACTGAATGGTTGGGAAATTGGCGGAGGATCTATTCGTAACAACACCCCCGCAGGCATTGAGGCAGTATTCACTATTATGGGGTATGAAAAGAAAGAAATTCATGAAAAGTTTGGCCACATGATTGAAGCATATCGCTATGGTGCACCTCAACACGGAGGAATTGGTTCTGGAATTGATAGAATTCTTGCGCTACTCCTCAATGAGCCTAATATTAGAGAAGTGATTGCCTTCCCCAAGACCGGTGACGGAAGGGATTTGATGATGGACGCGCCCAGTGAGATATATCCAAAGCAACTGAAAGAACTCCATCTTCAGATTGAAAGTAAAAAACCAACTAAACTTGCAAAAATAAAAAGAATTCTAAAGAAAAAGTAGAGGTTATGCGTATTAAAAAAATAGTATTTTTTCTCCTGCCGGTATCTATTGTTGCCGAAGCATTCTTATTGAATGTAAACCTTAACCATCAACCAGGCATTGAAGCGGCAGCTTCAAACGAACAGCAGATATCTGCTGTAGAACCCCACGTGCAACAGCTAGTTGAGCAAGAAATTATTCCTCCGCCCTCAGCACCAGTTTCTGTTCAAGCTCTGCCAGATGTGCCATTAAAGGCAGCATTTGCCATGGAAATGTATGAGGATCATAAAGTCCTTTTTGAGCAGAATGCAACCAAGCAGTTGCCCATTGCAAGTTTAACTAAGCTCATGACATCTGCAGTGGTCATGGATCATTATGATTTGAATCAAAAAGTGATTATAAGTCCAAAAGCTATGGCGGTGGCAGGAGAACAGGGCGCGTTAAAGCTTGGTGAACAACTATCGGTGAAAAATCTGTTGTATATTACGCTTATGGAGTCGTCTAATCGGGCTGCGCAGGCACTTTCAGAAGTTATGGGGCATGATGCCTTTGTGAAAGCTATGAATGATAAAGCAGCCCAGATAGGCCTTTTGCAGACGCATTTTGATGGAGTAACGGGATTAAGTTCTTCTACGTACTCTACCGCTTTAGATATCGCAAAACTTTCGGAATTTTTATTTGATAATTATCCACTATTTAGGGAGATTATTGGATTAAAAGAATATCAATTATATACCGATGATGGCCATTTTCATCATACACTCGTCAGTACTAATAAATTATTAGGAGAGGAGGGTATTGTGGGAGGTAAAACAGGATGGACCAACGAAGCACAGGGGTGTATGATGGCAATACAAGCGGTTGGAGACAAGCATATTGTTTATGTGGTTTTGGGAGCGGGAGATAGGTTTTTGGAAACAAAAAAAATAATAGATCAGGATTCTAGCACAGGCCAGTAAGCATGACACAAATTGCATTTAACGTTATAAAAGTTCTGGGAACATCGGCAATCGCCTCAATGGTGGCCATATTGTGGTCACCGCTTTTAATTAATTTCTTATACAAACATCAGCTGTGGAAAAAATCAGCCCGTACAAAAGCCATGAGCGGAGAAGATGCGGTTGTATTTAACGCACTTCATAAAGAACGTGAAACACGGGTCCCGCGCATGGGTGGCCTTTTAATATTTGGCACCACCGTTCTTGTAGTATTGCTTTTTTATATAACCTCAAGTTTTTTCCCAAATTCTCTGCTCTCCCAATTTAATTTTCTCAGCCGGTCACAAACATGGCTGCCGATTTCCGTGTTCATTGCAGCTTCTTTATTTGGGTTATTGGATGATATGTTGACTGTTTTTGGTATTGGCAAGTATATTGGCGGAGGAATTTCGTTCACCAAACGCTTGGGCATAGTTATTTTAATTGGATTAGTTGCCGCCTTTTGGTTTTATGCAAAGCTCCAATGGGACGTTGTTTCAGTTCCGCTTCTGGGCCCTGTTTCTCTTGGATTTTTCTATATTCCATTTTTTATTGTTGTTATGGTAGCGTGCTGGTCAGGAGGAATCGTTGACGGGCTTGATGGATTAGCGGGCGGAACATTCGCCTCTATTTTTGGCGCTTTTACTATCATTTCTTTTGCCCAGAACAAATATGATTTGGCTACGTTCTGCGCGGTTATTACGGGCACATTGTTTGCGTTTTTGTGGTTTAATATCCCCCCGGCGCGGTTTTATATGACTGAAGTGGGAATCCTTGGCCTTACGACAACGCTTGCTGTCATCGCCTTTTTAACTGATTCTGTGCTAGTATTACCAATTATCGCTGGAATACTTGTTTTGGAAGTTGGATCGGTTATTATCCAGTTGCTTTCAAAAAAGTTCCGCAAGAAAAAGATTTTCCTTTCCACGCCGATCCATCACCATTTTGAAGCAATTGGCTGGCCCGCGTATAAAGTAACGATGAGGTTCTGGATCATTGGGATCGTTTTGGCTATCATAGGAGTAGTAATTAAGTTAGCAGGGTAATATGGCAGAAACGCCAAAAAATCAGGAAGGTGAGTATAAATATCAGGGCCCAGAAAAACCCAATGGTTTTAATGTTGAACGTGAAGATTGGAAAGAAAAAAAAGAAGCGGCCGATAAAGCCCGGACGGGAGAGGCAAACAAAGATCAGCAGGTACAAGAAGCTAAAAATCAGATAAACCAGTCATGGGTTTCACGGCGGATAGAAGACGTACAGGGGGCAGGTGAAAAAACTGCAGACATGGCGGGAACGGGAGTAGCGGCTGCAGCTGCAACAGGAGGGACGTTATTTAAGATTGGATTCAATCCTCTCAAGTGGATAGTTAATCTCGGCCTTTGGATTGGAAAAAAAATGGAGCCAATGCTTTCGAAACTTGATCCTACGGGGACAGGTTCTATTAAGGATGCCGAGGATGTTTATAAAAAAGTACTTGAGAAAATAGTAGGAAAGGAAAAAGAAGAACCTAAAAAATAATGGACGATAAGCGATCATTAAAATTAATCGCAGGAGTAGTGATTGTTGTGGCGGTTTTTGGCGCCGGTTTTTTGTTTGGTAAACATAGTGCGCCCAAAGTAATACCCCAGCCCGGCAGTATTAATTTTTCACTTTTTTGGGATGCATATAATAAGCTCCATGAAAACTTTATTGATCCCAGCAAAATTAACGACCAGAAAATCATATACGGTGCTATTGAGGGCATGACAAAAAGCTTAGGGGATCCCTACACTGATTTTTTTGACCCAGCCCAGGCAAAAGCATTTAATCAAGACCTCTCGGGATCGTTTGAAGGCATTGGGGTTGAAATGGGCCTTAAAAAGGGCCAGCTTACCGTTATCGCTCCGCTTGCAGGAAGTCCTGGTGAAAAAGCTGGATTGCGATCGGGTGACCTTGTGGTAAAAATCAATGGAAAAGATACCACCGATATGTCTATTGATGACGCAGTAACTCTTATTCGTGGTAAAAAAGGTACCCAAATAACATTGACCGTATTTCGTGAAGGATGGAGCAATGTTCAAGACTTTTCTATTACTCGTGATACCATCAAGGTTGATTCGGTTAAATGGCAGTTGAAAGAAGGGAATATTGCCTATATTAATATCTTGCAGTTTGACCAATCACTTTCCGCTGATTTCCGTAAAACTGTGTATGAAATCATGGCGAGTCCGGCAAAACGGATTGTCATTGATTTGCGCAATAATCCCGGAGGCTATTTGGAAGTAGCCCAGGATGTGGCAGGGTGGCTCTTAAAAACGGGATCAGTAGTAACAGTAGAAGCAGGTAAAGATGAACGACAAACATATAAAGCAGAAGGAAATGGAGCCTTTGCTGATTATCCGATAGTAGTGCTTATTAATAAGGGGTCTGCCTCGGCTTCGGAAATTTTAGCTGGTGCATTGCGTGATGACCGCGGCATTCAACTTATTGGTGAAAAATCTTTTGGCAAGGGATCAGTGCAAGAAGTCATTAATTTAACTGATGGTTCGTCATTCTTAAAGATTACGGTTGCCAAATGGCTCACACCCAAAGGAAATTCCATTTCAGAAGTCGGCCTTACTCCTGATATAAAAGTAGACTTGACTGATGATGATATAAAGGCAGGAAAAGACCCTCAACTTGATAAAGCTATTGAAATCGTAAAGGGTTTGAAGTAGAATATTACTTGTTATCTAAAACCAATCCAAAACTACCATGAAGGTCATTTTATTGGAGGATGTTGAAGATGTTGGTAAGAAATTTGACGTAAAAGAAGTAAAAGACGGCCATGCCCGTAATCTTTTGATACCCAATAAATTAGCAAAGCCAGCCACTAAACAGAATCTCAAGTGGTTGGAAATTCAAAAAGAAGCCCTAGAAAAGGTGGCCGAAGAAGATTTGAATAAATGGGAAGCATTAGCCTCAAAAATTGACGGACTGGAAGTTCCTATTGCCGTGAAAGTGGGAAAGGAAGAAGAATTGTTCGAATCAATAAACGCCCAGAAAATTGCTGAAAAACTCAAGGAAATGGGATATAACGTCAAGAAAACCCATATTAAACTAGAAGATCCTATTAAGAGTATCGGTGAGTTTCCCGTAAAAGTAAATTTGGATCATAATTTGGAAGCAGAGATAAAAGTTATTATTTCAGCGGAAACGCAAATACCCGAAGAAGAAATCTAGTTATGAAGTATATTTTTGTTGCGGGAGGCGTCATGTCAGGTATTGGCAAAGGAGTGGCAACTGCGTCGATCGGACGCATTTTAAAAAGCAAGGGGTTTAAGGTTACGGCAATAAAGATAGATCCATATATCAACGTGGATGCCGGTACCATGAATCCGGTTGAACACGGCGAAGTGTTCGTCACCGAAGACGGACTAGAATGCGACCAGGACATCGGCAACTATGAGCGTTTCTTGGACGAGCATATCTATAAGGATAACTACATGACAACCGGGCGGGTGTACTTGTCGGTTATTCAGCGTGAGCGTAATTTGGAGTATAATGGCCGGTGCGTAGAAGTAGTTCCCGATATTCCTAACGAAGTTATTAATACGATCAAGAAAGCAGGGAATAAGGTAAAAGCCGACTTTGTCATGATTGAAATTGGCGGTACGGTAGGCGAATACCAGAACATGTTGTTTTTGGAAGCCGCCCGTATGATGAAACTTTCACATCCTAAAGATGTGCTTTTTGTTTTGGTTAGTTACATGCCCGTTCCCGCTATGATTGGCGAAATGAAGACTAAACCAACGCAATATGCCGTGAGAACGCTTAATTCGGCTGGTATACAGCCTGATGTCATACTCGCACGCTCTGTGTTGTCATTAGATGAGCCACGTAAGCGTAAATTATCGGTTTCATGCAACGTGCATCCTGAAGATATTATTTCAGCTCCGGACGTGAGATCAATTTATGAAGTGCCCGTAAATTTTGAAAAGGAAGATCTCGGCAATAGAATTCTTAAAAAATTCGGCATGAGGCCGCGTAAAAGTGATTTGAAAGAGTGGGGTAAATACGTGGATATTATCAATAATTCACCAAAACCCGTCTCTATTGGTATTGTCGGCAAATATTTTGAATCAGGAAAGTTTTCGTTAGTGGATTCATATATTTCAGTTCTTGAAGCAGTCAAACATGCCTGCATTGCCATCCATCGCAAACCCGAAATTACCTGGCTTTCTGCTGAAGATTTTGAGGGGAACCGCATGGCGCTTAATAAACTCAAGGAATTTGATGGCATTATTGTTCCGGGAGGCTTTGGAAATAGGGGAATAGAAGGTAAAATTTCAGCTATTGAATATTGCCGCAAGAATAAAATCCCCTTGTTTGGCTTATGCTTGGGCATGCAGCTTTCCTGTATTGAATTTGCCCGCAATGTGGTAGGCATTGGTGACGCGACTTCACGCGAATTCGGTAAGAAATCCAATAATTACGTTATTGACGTCATGGAAGATCAGCGAGAACTTATTAAAGAGAAAAAATACGGCGGAACTATGCGTTTGGGATCGTATGACTGTCATCTCCAAGACGGGACTGTTAGCCGTCAGGCTTACGGCTCAGGTGATATCACCGAGCGCCATCGCCATCGCTATGAGCTTAATAATGACTACCGTAAAGCCTTAGAAGAAAAGGGGATGATTATGGCCGGAATTAATCACGAGAAAGACCTTGTTGAAATTATCGAACTTAAAAATCATCCGTTCTTCGTTGCTACCCAATTTCATCCTGAATTTAAGTCCCGCCCCCTCAAGCCTCATCCCTTATTTCTGCAGTTCGTAAAAACTGCCGCAAAATCTGAATAAAAAAAGAAGCCTTGTCCTTGCGGTTGCAAGAACAAGGCTTGGTACTCATCTCTTTTTGAGCCTCTCAGCTCTTTTATCAAGAGCCCTCCGTTTCTCTTCTACCTCGTAGAGCGCGGCTAAGCGCTGTCGTTCCTCGCCGATAATCTTGTGAAGAAGTAGCATCTTGGCCGGGACGGATCCCCCCAAGGCGGCTTCTTCCAAGGATTCTGGTTTGCGATGGGTATCTTCATGACTTCCATCAAGTTTTGGCGGAAGCGAAAGTTTTTCTCTGAGCGCTAGTTCGGTGAGCTTGGCGATACACGCGTCATCAAGCTCCTGGCCGCTGAGCCAGTGGACTCTCCGTGTTTTTAGGATGATCTCAACAAACCGAGGCCGAGCGGCGATCATGCGTGCTTGCATGCCATCATCTTCTTGTGACCACCGACCTTCGTAACGATGGTAGAGTGATGGGTACTCCCAGCCAACCTGAGGAAATTCTTCCAAAAATTTCTGGAACAGGTCTTGAGGATGATCGAGTCGTTCGCTTTCGTACCAGTAATTTCGTTGTTCTGGCCTGAGGAACCAGAGGACTTTCTGAAAGAGTACTTCATGGCTGAGCATCCACCACCAGTGCGGCTTTTCCTCAAATCTCGTCGGAGTCTTGAAAAACTTCAGACATAGGACCTGAAAAGCTTTCTGCGCGATGGTTTTGCGAGCTCGAGCAAGCTCTTGGCGATCATAGTCTTCATAGCCATCGAAATAACCATCATAGTCATCGGCGATCTCCAGCGCGAATGAAACTCCCTCGGGGACGTTCAGAATGTAGTTTTCTTCATCGGCGAGGCAGTGCAGAAGGCCAAGCATTTCTGCTTGATATTTAGCGGCCTTCCATTGTGCCAGCCATTCTTCGAATGTCTGGAACTTGGCAGGCTTGAGGGCCCGTAGCGGGTGCTTATGTTCTGCAGTTGGTACGGTCACGAGATTCTTTTCAGGAGCTGCGTTCATGAGGCACCTTCTTGTTTATGCCCAGTTATTTAGGGCGTGGTAAGAACCACTTGTAGTATAACTTTGGGCTATGATTTGTCAATCAAAAAACCCAGGGTTATACCTGAGCTTTTTGTATCTTTTATTCCACGTTGACGATGGTTGCCATCCGTTGGCGCCCATCAAAGAGTTTCTTTTTACGTATAGTAAAGTTAATAGTACCATCTTTACCGGCGTACAGGGTATCATCACCACCTCGCTTAACATTTTTGCCTGCAAGGTATTTTGATCCGCGCTGGCGGATGATAATCATTCCAACTCGTACTTTTTGCCCCGCAAAGAGTTTGACTCCTAAGCGTTTTGCTATGGAATCTCTTCCTAAACGGGAGGCTCCTGTTGATTTACTTGTTGACATAGTAGTTTACCCAGTTAAATAATTTCGCAAAGCGAAATTAGGCCAAGAGCCTATTTAACCAGGGTTAATCTTATGGTTGTATAATATAGAGCTTCGCCCTATATATTTCTGCGTCGTTCGCAAGAATATATCACTTCGTGCGACATTCTTGCTTCACTATCCTCGATTATAGCAAACTTATCCTGGTTTGTCAAAGCCCGCCTTACGGAGTATTCGATCTTTGCCCTTTAGGTGGGTAATCTGTAGGATTGTCAGTTTTAGGCTCATGTGCTAGAGTAAATGATATTAATTATGAACATTCCGCAGCATATTGTTTTGTTTCCTGATGGCAACCGACGCTGGGCAAAAGGCAGGGGATTGAAGACTTTAGAAGGCCATACGAAAGGATACGATAACCTCGTTACATTTGCAGCAGATTGCCAAGATAGGGGAGTAAAAGTTCTTACTGCTTTTGGTTTTTCTACTGAAAATTGGAAGCGCTCTCCTGAAGAAGTTGCGTACCTCATGAGGCTTCTTGAAAAGGGGTTATTTCAATTACTTGATAAATTTAAGACACGAAACATTCGCTTGCGGGTTATTGGTCAAAAAGACCGCTTGCCCGATTCTCTTAAAAAAGCGGTCGATATTGTAGAGGAAGAAACTAAAAACAATACCGGATTTGTTCTTAATCTTGCTATAAGCTATGGAGGAAAGTGGGATATTCTTCAGGCAGTTCAAAAAGCAATAAAAAACGGGGTTTCTGCTACCGATATAGACGAGAAATCTTTTGAAACCTTGCTGTCGACCTCGGGGTTGCCCGATCCCGATCTGGTTATTCGAGCCGGAGGAGAAATGAGATTATCAAACTTTGTATTATGGCAGGCTGCCTATGCCGAGCTCTATTTTTCACCAAAGATGTGGCCTGATTTTGCCAAAGAAGACTTTGATGTAGCTCTTGCCGAATTTGATCGGCGCACTCGCCGGTTTGGAGGTTAAGCTGGTTAAATGGCGTTCGCGCTAATTCGCACGGCGAATTATTTAACTAGCTAAACTTGCGTGGTAAAAAGTTTGGCCGTATCAAGCCATTTTGGCTTGCGAGGGTTGCTTTTGTATTTAGCGGTAGAGTTATGGATATGAGTGAGCGACAAAAAATCGCTTTTTTTCCACGTGGTACTCGGTATACCTTTGTTGCGCATGAGGATTTCTACTGCTTTTTGCCAGAGTTCAAACTCTTTTTTCTTGGTTCCTGAAATATGTTTACGTACATAGGGAATGGTGCGATCGGCAACATCACTTATTTTTTGAACCGACAAGCGTGCCTGATTTCCAACAATAGTAACATTGCCACACTTCATGGCTTTTTTAATTTCTTTAAGTGCCATAATACCATCTTTGGGCGCAGTAATGACAAATTGCGCTTTCCAACGATAATAAGCGGGTGCATTAATGCGCTCTTTTCTGATGTCTTTGCGGAATTGCAAATCAAAACAACTGCTGTCGTTAATTAAATTGGTCGGATCAAAAATTTTCATCAATTTCCATTGTAACAAAACAAGAGTTATGCGACAATGGCGTATATGAAAGAAATTATTGCAATCATCGCGGCTGTCATAGCAATTATTGGAAATCTTCCGTACGTTATTGATATTATAAGAAAGAGAGTACAACCTCATCCATATACATGGTTGGTATGGACTCTTGTTTCAGGAATAACGTTTTTCGGGCAACTTGCAAAAGGAGCGGGCGTTGGTGCAATTCCTACGGGCGCCGCAGAAATATTCACCGTTATTATTTTTATTTTTTCGCTGAAGTATGGATTCAAGCAGATTATTAAAAAAGATACCTATTTTCTTGTCACTGCGCTTTTAGGACTTATCCCATGGGTGCTCACCAAAGATCCAACGATATCGGTCGTTGTCGTAGTATCAATTGATGCGATTGCGTTTATTCCAACACTCCGTAAAACATGGCGTAATCCGCGATCTGAAACACCGTTGTTGTACAGTATGAATGTGGTGCGCCACGGACTTACACTTTTTTCTCTTCAAGCATATAATATTGCTACCATGTTGCATTCTATTGTCATGATACTCTTGAATTCAGCAATGACGGGTATTATACTTACCAAAAAAAACAATGCATAGACCTATTGAAACTAATTATGATATATTAAAATTATGAAGAAAGCTCCCATTCCAACAAATGAGGTAGAGCGGCTCAAATCAGTCTATGGACTTAATTTACTTGATACGCCGCCCGAAGAACGATTTGATCGCATTACTCGGTGCGTAACAAAAATTTTCCATGCCCCGATTTCAACATTAACCCTTATAGACTCTAAAAGAGAGTGGTTTAAGTCGTGCCAAGGTTTAGATGTAAAAGAAGGGGAGAGAGCGATTTCTTTTTGCGGGCATGCATTAGTAGAAGACCAAATATTAGTCGTTCCCGATACTACTAAAGATGAACGCTTTGCCGACAACCCCATGGTAACCGGCGAGCCATTTATACGTTTTTACGCGGGAGTACCATTAATGACTGCTGATCGTACTGCTCGCATAGGAGTATTATGTATTAAAGACACTAAGCCACGGGAATTTTCCAAAGACGATGAAGAAATTTTAAAGGGATTGGCTTATTGGGCTGAACTTGAAATTAATGCGCGGAATATGAGCTTGGCAATGATAGATACATTTAAGGAGCTCGGAAAATAAAACCACTAAACCCTTAGTGGTTTTTGGTTGCGCGACAGGTATAAATGGTCTAGAATTAAATATTGTTGTTCTTTTCTTCCTTTCGGGAGGATCCCATGGCCGCGTATTTGATCCGTGATTTTGTGCCCGTTACGCAAGTTCCCTTCATCAGCCGTTACCTGAGCTCAGACGAAACAAGATTCATGCTGATTGCGTTTGACGGGGGTGTCTGTATACGTGTACGACGAAGAAATCCAAAAGATCAACGGATTGTCATAAAGCTTCGGAGGCTTCGTGCCCTAGGAATTATTCCGCGCCTTGTGGTGATTGAAGAATGAGTCTTCTGGGTCAAGCGTCTTACCGTTTGACCTCTTTTTTTTGTGATTATGTGTTGCAATAAAAAATCTGTTGAAGTAGAGTTAGGGTAGTAGTGGGCCGTCACTTCGGCGTCCCGTACCAAGGAAAGGTCCATAAAGGACCGGGAGGTGGCAGATGCGTAAAGTGGTTTTTGCGGTGCTCGCGCTGTTTGTGCTGAGCCTCAGCACACAGACCGTCATCGCCCAAGTGGGTGTCCTCACGGGCGCTGGTCAAAAGGGACCAAAGGTCGCCCTGACCAAGGTTGCCTTCGGCACCGGCGTGACGTACGACGGCAAAACTCCGCCAACGTTCGATTCAGTGGTCAAGGTGATCAAGGACAAGTACCCCGACGCGACATTCGGCTTCAGGAAGGTCATCGAGATGGCCTATCCTGGCGTGCCCGTTGTCATGGATGAAATCCTTGAAGTCGGCCTTGATCCCAACGGCCCCAAGGCGAATCTGGGATTCGTCCTGCATCGTTCCAACTGCCCCAACAACAGCAAGTACCTGGACCAAACCAAGGCAGAGGTTGCCACGGTGGTACAGCCAATGTTGGAGGAGCTGACGCGGGTGTATCATGCCGAACGGGGGCTTACTAAAGCTCCTGTGAAGGAGTACAAGAAGGACAAGGAGGGACGGGGTTCCGTGGAAGTGGTTCTCCAAGAGAAGACCAATCCATGAGTGAACCAACGCACCGTGTGGGGTTTCGCAGGCAAATGCCAGCGAAACCCTTTTTTATTGACTCCTTTTTGATAATTATCTAGTATTGGAGCTAAGTCAGAACGGTGAAACCGCCCAAGGAGAAGCCCATGGATCTTTCACAACTTACCACCAAGCAGCTCAAGCAGAGAGTAAAGACAAGAGATGCGTGGCTAAGAAAAGTCATCGATTTCGTTGAGGAAGTTACCCGTGAACATGGCAAACGGCTAAGCCGCCATGTGCACTCATGCTATGTTCGTTCTACGCATACCCTTGAAGACGTCCAGGGGTTTTCTTTCTTCATCGATGGCTCGTATACCATGTATGGGGGAGATGGTGTCAAGATCTGGTATCAACCGCCATCTGAGAAGAACGCTCAAAAGCAAGAGGTCTTGTACCTTGAATATTGGGAGGACGTCCACGTCAGGTTGTGCGTTGACGAAGAGAAGTGGGTCGGGCCACTTAAACGGCTCATGCGAAACAAGAAGAATGTTTTTTCAACTCCGGCACAGAAAGAAAAACAAGAGGAGAAGACAGAAAAGAAAGCAGTAGATCGACGCCATGAAGAAATCCGACGCGCCGAGCTCCTGAAAAAAGCTTCACAGATGAGACTCTAGTAAGAATCTCAAAACACAGCAAGCCCATCGGCCACACCGATGGGCTTTTTTCTTTCAACGTTATTTGTTAGGATAGAAGCGGATTCAAAAGACAGCACCTTCTTAAGGAGGCGTACCATGTCTACGAACGTGTTGGTTGTTGGTAGCGGTGGTCGTGAACACGCTCTTGCCTGGAAGATCAAACAGTCGCCCCGCATCGGGAAGCTATATGTAGCTCCCGGAAACGGAGGCACACGAGAAATCGCCGAAAACGTTCCCATCAAGGCTATGGATATCAATGCTTTGGTTCAGTTTGCAAAAACTCACGACATCAGCCTCACCGTTGTGGGCCCCGATGACCCACTAGCCGCTGGCGTCGTTGATGCATTTCAGGCTACTGACCTCCCGGTTTTTGGCCCAACCCAACAGGCCGCCGCTATCGAATCGTCAAAAGCGATTGCCAAAGACATCATGCGGGCAATTAACGTTCCGACGGCTTCTTTCCGGATCTTTTTTGATCATGAGAAAGCACAGCTCCATGTCCAAAGCCATACACTTCCCATGGTCATCAAGGCTAGTGGGCTTGCACTCGGCAAGGGGGCTTATGTGTGTCACACCCTTAACGAAGCAGAAAATGCTCTGAAAAAGATCATGGTTGAACGCGTACATGGAGCTGCAGGAGACTTTGTCGTCGTGGAAGAATTTCTTTATGGGCAAGAAATTTCTATCCATGCCTTCTGCGACGGCTACACCTTCAGGTTGTTTCCTCCTGCTCAAGACCATAAACCTATAGGGGACAACAACGAAGGCTCAAATACTGGTGGCATGGGAACCATTGCCCCTGTTCCGTGGGTCGGACAGAATATCATGGAACGCATCCGCGATCTGATCGTCCACCCAACACTGGATAAGCTTATACGATGTAATCGCCGTTTCACAGGACTTTTGTATCCGGGCATCATGATGACTGACCAAGGTCCCAAAGTTCTGGAGTTTAACGCCAGATTCGGCGACCCTGAAACCCAGGTCTACATGCGCCTTCTGGAAACAGACCTGCTAGACATCCTCGAAGCCTGTACACGCGGACAACTTGGTAAAGTTCCCATTAAGTGGCGTGATGGTTTCGCCGCATGCATAGTGCTTGCTTCGGAAGGGTACCCCGGAGATTACAGAAAAGGATTTGCCATCACCGGCCTCAAAGAGGCTCAAAAAGTGCCTGGCGTAGAAATCTTCCATGCTGGGACAGCTTTTGATGGGGAACTCAAAACCTCAGGCGGTCGAGTACTAGGAGTATCAGCTGTTGGCGACACACTACAGGCTGCGCTCAATCATGCCTACACAGCAGTCGGAGCTGTCTGCTTCGAGGGAATGTATTTCCGAAGAGACATCGGACACAAAGCTCTGGGAAAGTGAGCTGTTTGGCCTACGACGGGGTAAGTCGTAGGCTTTTTTTCTTGCATTTCTTTATGGGGCGTAATTGGTTGCATTTTTAGTGATAAAAGAGCAAAATAGAGGCATGAAAATAGTAAAGGAAAAAATTGAAGTTTCAGAACTCAAGGAAATG
>Ga0075426_10000360_pt1 | contig 31045 bp, 26 predicted proteins | sample SoiMethybrSBSTD5_FD_75304 | JGI IMG/M metagenome (GOLD analysis project Ga0075426, IMG submission 75304) | Bulk soil microbial communities from a Populus tree surrounding site in Tennessee, USA - Soil MetaG P. TD hybrid SBSTD5 | ecosystem: Environmental > Terrestrial > Soil > Tree plantation... | reverse complement strand
GACGGGCTGTACCAGTTGTTTGCTCCGGCCGCGCTGGGATAAACCTTGATTCCTTGCTCGGCCGGCGCCATGTTGGGGACGAGCACCGGCTTGCCGCGGTCGTCCAGCCCCTTGGCCCATGTCTGGCGCGCGTATGCATTGCCGTGCAGAAACTCTCCGGTCGCGCGGTCAAGGACATAATAGAACGCGTTGCGGTTCGCAAACAGCACCACTTTGCGCTCGCGGCCTCCGATAGTGGCGCGAGCCAGCACCGGAACCTCAGTCGAATCCCAGTCGTGCGTATCGTGCGGCGTGAACTGGAAGTGCCACTTCAGCTTGCCCGTATCCGGATCGAGCGCCACCAGGCAATCGGAGTAGAGGTTGTCACCCGCGCGGGTGTCCGCATTCCAGTCCGGCCCCGGATTGCCCGTGCCCCAGTAGAGCAGGTTCAGCTCGGGATCGTACGCGCCGGTCACCCATGTGGTCGCCGATCCCGTTTTCCAGCTTTCGCTCGCCCACGTGTCGTGTCCCGGCTCGCCCGGCCCCGGAATCGTCCAGAAGCGCCAGGCCTGTTTCCCGGTTTTCGCGTCATAGGCGTCGAGGAAGCCGCGCACGCCATATTCTCCACCCGCGATTCCCACAATTACTTTGTCCTTGACGGCGAGCGGCGCAACGGTGATCGCGTAGCCGGTCTTGTAATCCGCCAGGCTCACATCCCAGTGGACCACGCCCGTTCTTGCGTCGAGCGCGACTAGGTGCGCATCCACGGTTCCCACGAAGACCTGCTCGTCGAGGAGCGCCACACCGCGATTCACCTGCCCGCAGCAGACTCGTACGTCCTTGGGCGCGACCCGCTGGTATTTCCAGAGCGGCCGGCCGGTGCGCGTATCGAGCGCCGTGACGCTGCTAGGCGGTTCGCTGATATACATGACACCGTCCACCACCAGCGGCGTGGTCTCGACCGCCGCCACCGCGCTCGCCTGGTACACCCAGACCGGTTTCAGCCGGGCTACGTTGCCGGCGTGTATTTGGTCGAGCAGCGAATGCCGTTGCGCCCCATAGTTGCCCGAGTAGGTCAGCCAGTTGCCCGGCTCGCGTTCCGCGTCGCGGATCCGCTCGAACGGCGTCTGCGCGCAAACCGGAAAGCACGCCATCAGAATCCAGATCGCCGGTTTCATCGGGTGCCTCGCAGCGTCACCAGGTAAGCCACAAGATCCTCCAGTTCGCGATCGTTCACCCGGCCGCGGAAGCTGGGCATGGGAGTGCGGTCGGCGTGCTTCTCCATCGACGCCAGGTCCTGCTTCCAGAAGGAGTGCAGACGATCCGTGAGATCGCGAACCTGGATCGAATAGGTGTCTTCGTTGAGCACGATTCCGGTAATGCGCGCGCCCGCGCGGGTGGTAAGGTCCACCATCGTGAAGTCCTCCGGAAGATTCGATGCCGGGTCGAGCACCAGCGCTCTCAAGTACGCCGCTCCGCGCCTTTCGCCGATTTCGGTGAGCGCCGGTCCCATCCGCCCGCCTTCAATCCCAACAGTGTGGCAACCGACGCAGCCCTTGGAGCGAAAGACTACCGCGCCCGCCGCCGCATCGCCCGAAACCTGCTCGGGAGCCACGCGGCCGAGCGTGCGCACGAAACCAGCCGTTTGCCAGATCTCGTGATCGTCCATCGACCACGTGCCGGGCATCTCGGTGTTGGGAATGCCGTCGCGGATGACGAGGAACAGCGCCCGGTCGTCGGGGGCGCGCGGTAATTTCGGTCGCGCTAAGTTTGCGCCGCGCCCGCCATTCCCCTTGGGGCCGTGGCAGGGAGAGCAATTGGCCGCAAACAGACGCCCGCCGCGCTGGATGTCGCTCTCGCTGGTGAACGGGTTATTCTTGGGAACTTCATCGGTCTGGGCGCTCGCGCCCGCCACCGCCAGCAGCAGCAACCCGATTTTTCGCTTCACGCTTTTCCCCCGAATCTGCCGGAGTATATCATGCGGCCCGTGCAGTAAAATGGTAACTGCTCCTCCGATGCTTTCCATTGTCATTCCGGTCCACAACGAGGAACGTTCCATCCTGCCTCTGTACGACCGGCTGACGGTGGTGCTCGAATCCATCCACCGCCCCTACGAAATTCTGTTTATCGACGACGCCTCGACAGACCGCAGCTTCGAGCTGCTGGGCAACCTCGTCGAGACGGATGCGCGTCTCAAAGTGATCCGCCTGCGCCGCAATTTCGGCCAGACGGCCGCGCTCTCGGCGGGCTTCCACGAAGCCAAGGGCACCACCGTCATCGCCATGGATGGCGACCTCCAGCACGCCCCCGAGGACATTCCCGCGCTGCTGGCGAAAATCGACGAGGGTTACGACATCGCGAGCGGCTGGCGCAAGGACCGGGTGGACAACGCCATCACCCGCAGAATCCCCTCGCGCATCGCCAACTGGCTCATGGCGCGCGCCTCTGGCCTCGACCTGCGCGACTTCGGCACCACCTTCAAGGCCTACCGCGCCGAAGTTTTGAAAGACATCAACCTCTACGGCGAGCTGCACCGCTTCATCCCCGCGCTGGCCAGCTTTTATGGCGCCCGCGTGGCTGAGGTGCCCATCCGCAACACGCCGCGCGCTTCGGGCGATTCTCATTACGGCCTGAGCCGCACGTTCCGCGTACTCTTCGATATCCTGACCATCCGCTTTCTGCTCCGGTACTTCACGCGCCCCATGCATTTCTTCGGATCTCTCGGCCTTGGGGGAACGTCGCTCGGCGGCATGATCCTTCTCTATTGCGCCGGCGACAAGCTAATCCGCGGCCACGACATCATGCTGGAGCACGGCCCGCTGATGATCTTAGGCGGCCTGCTCGTGCTGGCCGGCCTGATGATGTTCTCGACCGGCCTGCTGGGCGAAGTCCTGATGCGCACCTATTTCGAAAGCCAGGACCGCCGCATCTACGCCATCCGCGAAATCCTGACCCAGCACAAGCGTGGTGTCGCGGGCGAAGCGCGGTAAACGAGCTCACGGAAGTTAACGCAAAACGGCCGGCGTCTGTATTAAGCCGGGCCGTTTGCCAAACGCTGAACAACTCTAATCGGAACGATTAGGAACGCTTCAGACGCCGGCGGAGACCGCCTCCTACCAGCAGCATGGCGGTCCCGAAGAGCATGATCGAGGAAGGCTCCGGTACTGAACCTCCACCGATGCCGCCTCCAACCGCATTCGCTGAAACGATCGTCACGTAAACGCAATTCCCGTCGGGAGTGGATGTCGCGCAGGACCTATCGTCACCACTCTCGCCGCCTGTGAAATTGCCATCGATATTGATACCCTGCCAAACGCTGCTAAGGCCGGTAAACTCATCGTGCGCGGATTCGAACCAATTGCTGAGACCAGCCGACGTCAGGTTGGTGTTGACCGGATTCAAGGCTACGCCGCCTGGAATGACGACGTTGTCGGTTTCGCACTCGACGGGGCTGAAGCCACCTCCGGTCGAGAACGACGCTCCTCCGGCGCAAATGCCTGTTCCATCTTGACCGAGCGCCACCAGGCCCATGCCTGTACCGCTCCCGGCCCAGTTGATGCTGTCAAGCAGGAAGCCCTCGGGTCCATCAAAACCGTGCGCGGGATTAACGCTGTCCGGCGCCCCGCCCGGCTCGTTCATGTAGTGCCAGTCCGCATCCTGGCCGGTGAGCATCACTCGCTGTGCGGTCGGATCAAAAGACAGTGCCGCGGCATTGAGAGCCAAATAGTCAGGACCAGGATTCCAACCGCCTTCGGGAGAGGCCACCACCAGGACGTTGAACCCTCCAGCAGGCATCGCACCGCCGCTCCACAAGGTGACGTTCCATGTATTCCCGCCCGGAGCGCCCGGGGCGAGTGCTGCCAGAGCTGCCACGTCGGCATTATAGCCGGCTGGGCCGCCCGCGCTGTCCCCAACCCCACCCGTATACCAAAGAACGTTGATATCCGCGAGCGCGGGAGTAACGCCTGCCATCAGGACCACTACCGCCAGCGCCAATCCCTTCGAAAACCGGTTTTCCTTTGTCATCCGCTCCTCCAGAAATCCGTCCCTGTGCTTAAGGCAAGCGGAGTGCCGAAATGTAAATCCTCTTTCCTCCCCTTTTTTTAATGAGATACAAAGAATGGTAGATACCGTTAGTTAACCGGAAAGAATCCCCTTTTTTCGGGTTCCGTGCTACCGCGTGGGACTAAAATCCGTCCTCGTCGCTCAACGGCTTTCAGGCGACTCGAGCAACAAGCGCACGGCCATTTTGGCCTCCGGCAGCTTGTGGTACTTTTCGTTAAGAGAGGAAACGATTTTCGCGGCGCGCTGGAGATCCCCGGTTTTCGCGTAGGCCATCGCCAGGTGGTATTTCCATTGAGGCGCGCCGCCCTTGGCCGTGGCGCTTTCAAATTGCTTCCGCGCATCACCGTACATGCCTGCCTGGTAATAGGCCCATCCAAGCGTATCCCGCATCTCGGGGTTTTCCGGCGCCAGTTCCACTGCCTGTTGGGCATACTGGAGGGCCTCTGTCGAAGTTTTGGGATTATCAGCCAAATGGAAGGCAAGATTGTTCAGTGCCAGAACATTCCGGCGGTCGACTTGAACGATCTTGCGATACTGATCTCTTGCGGCATTTGCGTTGCCCGCCTCATCCTCAATATTTCCGAGAAGAAAGAGGGCGGTGATGTTTTTCGGCTCAGAGGCAAGGACAGTAGAAGCCCGGTCGCGCGCGGCCTCCAGGTGATGGTCAGCCAGGTCCATTTCCGCCAGGCCGAGGTCGGCCGCGAGGAATTTGGGATCCGCGCTCTTTGCGGCGGCTAACTGCTGGCGGGCGGCGTCGCGCTGTCCGGCATCGAGAAGTTGCTTAGCCACGAAATATTGCAGGGCTGCCGATTCCGGCTTCTTGCGCGCGTACGTCTGCAAGGTTGCCAGTCCTTCAGGACCACGCGCCTCCACCCGGTAACTCTTGTAGAGCAGATCCAACGCACGCAAGTTGGAAGGGTCCCTTAGCAGAACGGTTGCGAGAAGAGCTCGACCGCTATCGTAGTCCCGCTGGTCGAGTTTCAATATCGCATCCTGTATCAGGAGATCCGGCGTCTGGGCGATCTGCAAGCCTTGATCAACTCCCTTTCGCGTTTCAGCGTAGTTTTTCTGGGAGAGCAAGACCCAATTCCGCTGGGTGATGACAGCCAGGGCTTGCTTCTGCGCGCCTTTCGCCTGATCAATCACCTGCAAAGCGCGCTGGGCATGATTCTCTTCTAGCAAGAGTTCGGACAGGTCAATCCGGGCTGCAACCAGTGTAGGGTCCTGGCGAAGTGCCTCTTCAAGTTCCTGTTGCGCCCGGGATCGGTCATTCCTCCCGAGGAATACGCGGGCCAGTCCTAGGTGTGCGCCTGCCAGAATTTTCACCGAAGCCAGGACGCGGTTCAAATCCTGTTCGGCGCCGTCAAAGTTTCGCATCTTCAGGTAAATCTCGCTTCGCTGCAGCAGCGCATCGGTATCCGCGTATCTCTCCTGGAGAGCCTCGTTCAGGATGTTGAGCGCTTCTGGGAAGCGGTTCTCATAAACCAGCGACGCCGTAAGCAGACTGCGGAGCCCCCGGTCTCTAGGGTGTGCTTTCCAGAGCCGCTCCAATTCCGATGTGGCGGCGTGATATTGCCCCTGCCGGATCAGAAACAGCGCATGTGCCGGCTCCATTCCCGGCATCCCGGCCAGCTTCTGATACCACCCGTCGGCGGCCTGGGCATTCCCTGTCTGCAACTCGATCACGGCAAGATCTAACATCGCAGGAACATATGTGGGTCGGATGCTAATCGCGCGCTGAAACGCAGCCTTGGCCGGTTCCAGCTTGTCCACCAGCCAGTAAAAACGCCCCATCGCCACCGCGGCTTGCGGTGATTGCGGCGAGTGCGCCACGGCATTTCTCAACACCACCTCCGCCCCAGCTGCATCCTTCTGAGCCAGCTTGATGGAGGCGAGTTCTCCCGCTGCTCTTAGATCCGCCGGGGCTTGCGCCAGAGCCTGTTGCAGATGCTTCACCGCATCATTAGCCTCTCCCGTCTGGGCCTCGGCGGCCGCCAATGCGGTGAGCGCCTCACTGTTTTGGGGAGTTGCGGCCACTATCGTTTGTAGACGCTCCTTTGCGCGTTGCTCGAGCTTCGGTACTCCTGTCTGAGCCAGCAACTCCGAATACGTGAGGAGTGCCTGCTGGTGCGTTGGATTTAGGGACAAGGTCTTTTCGAGTTGTTGGCCCGCCCGGAAGGACTGACCAAGTCCAAGCAATGCCAGTGCGGCCTGGTAATAGACTTCGGGGTCTTTTGGCCGGAGCCTCTGAGCATTCTGAAATTCGAACAGTGCTCGCTGGTAGTCCCTTCCCGCCAGGCGCACTTTTCCTCGATCCAGGAAGGCCGCCGCCTTCTGCTCTGGCGTCAGACGGTGGCATCCAGCCACTCCAAGAACCGCTAGAACGATGAAGGTTGTGAGAGTTCGTTGCATAGGTGGGGCAAAACTATCCGGCACCCGTCGGACCGCCAACGCCCACGATTTAAAGGCCGTCCATAAACAAATAGGGGTCCGGCGGTCTTTCCACCGGACCCCTATACAATACCAGCAGAGAGCTAGCTTCTGCAGCGCCTACGAACGCCGAATGCGAGGCCCATCAAAGCCGTTCCCAACAGCATGATGGAGCCGGGTTCCGGCGTGCCACCGCCAACAAAGCCAGTACTACCGATCGTCCCATTCTGAATAAATACGGTGAATGGTTGGTCGACGAGGGGGCCGACCGAACTGCCGCCTGTGAAGGTTTCCGCTACCTTCCAGTTAGGGTCCATGCCCCCGGTACCTGGAAAGGCAAAGAAATTGTGTGGGAAATCGGTGTTGTCGGCAGGGACCGAAATTCCCGCGCCAGCCGCCGTTTGCGAAAAGCCGCCGCAGCAGTCGACGATTCCTGGATTCGACGCGCTGGCAGGCAAAAACGAGTAGTAACTCGTGTTGGAAGCGCCCGCAAACGCCACGATGCCCCCGCCCGCATTGAAGAATGACGCGATCGCGGCCGAGTCCGCCGCCAGATTGGCGGAATCAGTCGAATTGTTGTCGCAACCCCCGCAGCTTTGGTCCGACGCAACCACCATCGCACTGTACTTTGTTGCATCAAACACCGTCGGGTCGATGGCGACACCGGGATCTACGTTGACAAACGAAATGCCGAGTGTTGTCAGCATGCTGGTCAGTTCAGAGCCGGCGTCAAACGTCACGACCGGCAGCGCCGATCCCGCGCGCGCGAATGTTATCATTGCCAGCGCCTGCGCATCTGCCTCTGCGGATTGATGGAAATCATCGTCGTGGCCGGTCAATATCACGTTGCCTGCCAGGGCCGGGATACTCAAAAGTGCGGCCCCTGCCGCCACAGCCAAAAGCCTTTTACCCATTCGTTCCTCCTCCTGTTGGCGACTTTAGGTCGCCCATTCGCCTGATCGCTACCGGCATCATTTGCCGGTCAGTGATGCGGCTCACACATGGTGCAATCTGAATACCGAAGTGTGAACTCGCTTAAAGTGCTTTGTTATCTGTATATATTAGAACAAGATGCAACGATCTTGGACATCTCAAATAAACCGAAAAAATCCTTTTTTTTCGGCTTCAGGTCAATCCCTTAGGACTAAATCCTACCAATAGGACTAAATCCTACCAATCGCTGCGATTAGGGGGATAGGACGCTTGAAAGACCGGTACACCCCCCAGGGGCCGGCCAGCAGGCCTACAACTGCTTTCCTCTCCCCCAGTACTCGTCGAAGAGTCCCTTCATGGCCGCTCCCATGCCTTCGTGATCGAAGACCAGCGAGGTCCAGGCGGGGCGCGTGATCACCGGATCGAGCAGGGCGATCAGCCCGCGGCGGCCGTCGAATAGCGCCAGCTTCATGGGGAGCGACGAGGCTTGCCGCACCTCCACTCCGGCCGACGAGTATTCCTCCAGCCGCTGCCGGTGCGCGCCGTCGAGAGACGCCGATTCGAGCAGCAGACGGCAGGCTACGCCCGTTTCGCGCGCCTGCTTCACCAGTTTCTCATCCAGCGGATCGACCGCATAGGGAGGCCGCGAGAACTCCAGATACTCTTTCTTTACCTCCGAGAGCATCTTGCGATATTCGGCGCCGGTCTGCGCCGGTTCCGTGACGATGCGCAAATAGTCGAGCGTGCCCCGGCCGCCCTGGCCTTCCGAGTACAGGGCCTTGAGGTCGTCCATCAAGCCCGACGCCACGCGGCTCTGGTCGGTGAGTTCGTGCTCCATCAACTGGCGCCGGCGCGAGAGGTAGCTCGGAATCGCCAGGTCCGGCTCGACCGCCGAGAACAGTTTGGTTTTCTCCTGCACCACCTGCGCGAAGCCCTTCTCCACCAGGCTGTCGAGGACTTCGTAGATCTTCTGGCGGGGAACGTGCGCGCGCGCCGCCAACTCCAGCGCTTTGAATTTCGGGTGCCCGAGCAATACCAGGTAGGAGCGGGATTCGTAAGCGTTCAGCCCCATCTGCTGCAACCGGCGCCAGAACCGCTGGAATTCTACCTCTACAAACGCGTCACTCATGGAACCATTAACAATACCAACAAGAGCGGGAAATGCAAAAGGCTGCAAACACACGCGCATCCGGTGGAACACGCGCTGGAGCCGCTCTCATTAACCTTAGGGCTAGCTCAGAGTACAACCACTGGCATCGGGGAAAAACCTTCAGGATTCTGAGTGTTACGCGCATTGACTTAGTACTAGACCGACTCTACAATTGAGCCAGTGTACGACCGCCATGAGCGCCACGACCACAACAACACCGGAGTCTTGCGCCGTCCACGAAGACGCGCCTACCCGGCCAATTCGCATCGTTATCGCGGATGATCATCCCATCTTCCGCGATGGCCTGAAACACCTGCTCTCGCTCGAGAAGGATTTCGAGGTGGTGGGCGAAGTGGGTCATGGCGATGACGTGTTGCCGGCCGTTGAATTACACCATCCCGACGTTCTGCTGCTCGACCTGCAAATGCCCGGAACGCACGGCCTCGCCGTTCTTCAGAAGATGCAAACCGCCGGTGCCGGAACTAAGGTGATCGTGCTCACGGCCTCCGATGACAAGAACGAGTTCGTGCAGGCGATGAAGCTGGGCACCTGCGGGATCGTGCTCAAACAGTCGCCCACGGACCTGCTGTTCAAGAGCATCCGCAAAGTATATGCGGGCGAGATCTGGCTGGACACCCACACCACAGCCGCCGTCATGCGGCAGTTCTCCACGGCTGAAGACTACGGCGCCCCGCCCGTCAACGGGCGCTCGCGCGAGCGTTCCCCATTAAGCCAGAGAGAGCGCGAGATCGTGGCGCTGGTGGCGCAGGGATTCAAGAACAAGGAAATGGCCGAGAAGCTGTTCATCAGCGAGCAGACGGTAAAGAACCATCTGCACAACATCTTCGACAAGCTTGGCGTTTCCGACCGCCTGGAGCTGGCCCTCTACGCCATTCACCGCAAACTGCACCTCGCCTAGCCGCGTCCCGTCGCGGAGAGTGCGTTAGCCTGACCCATCGCCGGGTTTTCTCACGGTTGCCGGTTCACGATCTCCGCCACGCCGAGCAGCTTCGAACTGATGCGAAGCCTGGTGCGCTCCGCCGTCTCCAGAGCGATTTGAATGCGGACGCGCGTGCCTTCCAGCCTGAAGCCGATGATCCCGCCGGCTGCGGTGAAATCGTCGGTTTCTCCCACCGTCAGGATGTTGGCACCCTTCAGCGCTTCAAGCGCTGCACGGGTCCACTTCGACTCCGCGGCGCCGATAAATAGAATCTGGCACTTGCTTGCCTGTTGCGTGTCCCGTAGCCGCCGCACCGCGAAAGCCCGGTCTCCGATCTTTTTGCCTTGCACCATGACCTCGAGCGTCGAACCGAAAGGATTTTGTCCGACGATACAGATCCCGAACGCATCGTTAGCGTTGGCGAAGGTGCCCGGCGGCCACTCCACGAACTTGGCAAAATTGTAGAGAAAGGCGGCCTTCACCTGATACTCGTCGAACGCGGGCCCCTGTGCGTGCGCCGTGAGCCCGATTCCCAGCAGGAATGCGAGATTGAGCCACATAGACATGGTCGCCGCACCTAAAAACGCCAGGTGACCTTGCAGAAGACGCTACGCTCCGCTAGCGTATGCAGGATCGAGAACGCGTCGTGATACTCGGCGTGGGCCGGCGATAGCAGGTTCTGCCCGACAATGCTGAATTCAAGAAACTCTCCGACGTACCATCCGAGGCGCGAATCGAGGCGCGTGTAGCCGGGCGTCGAGCCATTGCCCCCGTCCGTCAAGCGGCCAACCTGAAAGACAGACGTCTCCCAATCCAGGTTGCGCGTCAGATTCACAAAAGAGCGAATCTGAAACTGATGCTTGGGTGATTCGTTCGCAATTGCGCCCGCGGCCGGATCCTGGCTCGAGGGATCTCCGGCCACGTGCATCTGAAGGAAGCTGTAGCCTGGGCTGATTTTCCAGCGATGGGTTACGCTCCAGTTGGCGAAGACCTCCGCGCCGTAATTGTGAGCGTGGGCGTCGTCGGCAAAGATTATGGGGATCACTAAATAGGTTGGTCCGGGGTTCGTGGTGAGAAACGGGTTTCCCGGCTCGTTGGTCTGGAGGCCATAGTAGTGGCTTGAAAATGTCGCTATGTCGAGCGAGAGGCGCTGGGTGGCTTGCGCACGATAGCCCACTTCGAAGTCATACAGCCGCTCCGCCTTCCGATTTGGATTACCGGTGAGCTCTACGACTCCCAAGCCGCCATTGTCCAAAGGTACAATCGCCACGTCGGCCCGGATATTGAAGTCCGCGCGAGCCGGCTGGCGGATGGCCCGGGACCCGGACGCCCAGAGGGTTTGCCGGTCCGTCAGATTCCAAACCAGCTGCCCGCTAGGTTCATATTCGAATCCGGTATAGGAGTTGTGTTCCAGTTTCGTTCCGAGCGTGAGCCAGAGTCTAGGGGCGAGTTTTATCTCATCCTGAACGAATGTGCTGAAGAGGCTGTCAGTGCGCTTGTCTGGCACGTACCTGATAGCGTATCCGGGGGTGAGATCGTCGCTGGTCGCCCGGTAGCCGCCGCCCCACACAATGTTGTTCCGCGAACCCAGGGTCAAATGATGTTCGAAATCCACATCCACGGTCTGCCGGATTTCGTCCAATCCCCGCTCGCGGCGATCGTAGCCGTCGTAATAGACCTGCAAGGACGTACCGGAGCCGTTCGAGAGAGTGTGGTCCCATCGTCCCAGGACGTTACCGGCTCCGACGCTAATCCAGTCGTCAAGGATGGCCTCGCGCGGCAGGTCCTTGATGAGTAGCGTGTCTATGGTCTGCCCTTCGCGCGATTGGAACAGGTCGCCCTGGACCGTCAATGCGTCCTTGGGCGAGAGCTCCCAGTCCGACCGGAATCCTGCGTGCGCTTTGTGCCATCCGTCCGCCACCGTTTCGCCCCGAGGCGCCAGCGCGTTTCCGAGATTCGCATAGTCTCCTAAAACGCGGTACGCGCCCTTCCCGCCGATCTGGCCTCCGTATTGAACCAGCCCTCGTCCGGCTTCCTGAGAACCCGCGGCCGCGCTGATCAGGCCTCCCTGCGTGGCCCTGGCGCTTTTGGTGATGATGTTGATCACGCCATTGACGGCGTTCGCTCCCCACATCGTCCCACCCGGGCCGCGGATCACCTCGATCCGCTCGATATCCTCCAGCGGCACGTCCTGTTGATCCCAGTTGACGCCTGAGGTAAGCGGTGTATAGACACTTCTCCCGTCTATCATCACCAGTACCTTGTCTCCATATTTGTCGGTGAAGCCTCGAATACTGATGGCCCAGGTGTGGGCATTAATCTGCGCGACGTGTATTCCCGGCACCATCCGCAGCAGATCCGGAATGCTGGTGGCGCCCGATCGGCCGATGTCTTCCTGGCTGATGACGTATATCGCGGCTCCGGCCGTCGAAACCTTCTGCTCTCTCTTGGACACCGACGTGACCTCGACATTCATCAGATCTGCCAAGTCGAGCTGCGTGAGGTCGCGCGCGGTTTGAGCCGGGCCGGGAATCGGGACACATAAACCGAGCGCCAGGGAAATACAGATTCGCGTCAGGAAAATCGCGCTGTGACCTCTGTATGTGCGGGTGGACGGAGAACTCGACATGCGACTCTTGACTCTTATCGGCGGCTACAGGTCCGTCCATGAGATCGGCGGGCCGCTGAAATCTCGCATGGTTGCCTTTAGGGCCTGGCGGGCGGGGGGCGCTGCCACACTCGCCGAATGTTGGCTTTGAGTATAGCCAAGCTATTGAAAACAGGAGGATATATAACCGGAAACCAGGTTTTCGTCTGAGGGTAGCGCTATCGCTTTCCGGCAACGTCGCGGAAGGGATTCACGATCTCGACGCCGAGAATTGCGCGCCCATGCTGAAGATCTTCCGTATACAGGCGCGTGGCGCCGCCTCGTGCCGCTGCCACAATCACCAGTGCGTCCCAAAACGATAGCTTGTCGCGGGCGGAGAGTTCGATCGCGCGCCGCACCGCGCCATAATCAGGAGCCACTACCGGCCAGGCGGCAATCTGATCCAGGTAGCGGAGAGCCTGTTCGGGCGTCAATGGAGTCCGCACCTTGCGGGTGAGGGTGACGAACAACTCGCTCAGCACTTGCGTGCTGGTCCGGAATGTTTCGGCCGTCATCAACTCGCGCACCAAGGCCTGGGCCACGGGCGATCGCTTGGCGTCGTCGGCTGCCAGGGCGTATACCAGAATGTTGGTGTCGACGAAGGAGACCGGTGGATCTTCACCGCGCATGGAGATCGTCGCGTTTCCAGGTCCGGCGCCCGACCGCGATGCGGTTCTCGCGAAAAACCCCGTCCAGGCGAGCCAGCGCCGCTTGCCGCTGGTCTGTTTCGCGGACTAGGCCGGCCAGGAAATCACGGACCAGCTGATTTACGGATGTGTTCCTGTCGAGCGCGACCTTCCGCGCGGCTCGCAGGAGCTGCTCGTCCAGAGTCAGGGTCAGGTTCTTTGGCACATAATCAGTGTAGCACAGGACCTGTGTGTCAGCAGGGCCCCGGGCTACACCACGGCGCCGACTTCCTTCGACCCGTACTCTTTCAGCTTGTTGTGGAGCGTCTTGAGGCTGATGCCGAGGATCTCGGCGGCCCGCGTTTTGTTGTTCTTGGTGTGTTCCAGGGTGCGCAGGATGAGACCCTTTTCCGCATCTTCCACGGTGGTTCCGATCGGGAATTGAACCCCGTCGCTCCCCGCCACTGCCGGCGTGTCGGACGCCGCGGCAACCGGTGTCATAGCCCGGTTCTGGAGCATAACGGGCACATGTTTCATCTCGATGGTGCCTTCGCCCACCAGAATCACGGCGCGCTCCAGCACGTTGCGCAGTTCCCGCACATTGCCCGGCCAGTTGTGCCGCTTCAGTGCCTCTAGCACTTCCGGCGAGATGTCGCTGGCTTTACAGCTGTGCTTGCGGTTCAGCTCGCTGATGAGAAAGTCGGCAATCGGGGGGATATCTTCCCTGCGCTCGCGCAGCGGCGGCAGGTGGATATGGAAAACGTTCAAGCGGTAATACAGGTCCTCGCGCAGGTGGCCGCCCCGCACGGCTTCTTCGGGGACCTTGTTGGTTGCGGCCACCACCCGGACATCGACCTCGAATTCGCTCTTGCCGCCGAGGCGCCGCACCTTGGAATCCTCGAGAATCCGCAGCAGCTTGGCCTGCGTGAGCGCCGGCATCTCGCCGATCTCGTCGAGCAGCAGCGTACCGCCCTGCGACAGTTCGAAGCATCCCGCGCGGCGTTCCGAAGCGCCAGTGAAAGAGCCCTTTTCATGGCCAAACAGCTCGCTCTCGATCAGCGTTTCCGGCAGCGCCGCGCAGTTGATAGCGAAGAACGGCCCCTGGCGCCGCGGGCTGAGGGCGTGCAGCGTGCGCGCCACCAGCTCTTTTCCGGTGCCGCTCTCGCCCGAGATCAGCACGCAGGCGTTGGTCGGACCCGCCTGCTGCAACAGCACGAAAATCTCCTGCATGCGCGCGGACGTGCCCACCAACTCGCCGAGCGATCCCTTGTAACCCAGTTGCCGCTCGAGCGCGCGATTCGTGGTGCGCAGGCTGTTGTGCGCCGCGGCGCGCCGCAGCAGCACCTGCAGCACGTTCGACTGCACCGGCTTTTCGAGAAACCAGAACGCGCCCAGCTCGTGCACCGTCCGCACGCCTGTCTCAATATTGCCGAAAGCCGTCAGCACGATGGCCGGCGGCGCGTCTCCCAGTTCCTGCAGCTTTTCGAGAAACTGGTAACCGTCCATGCCGGGCATGTTCAAATCGGTCACGATCACGTCGGGCGAAAAACTCGCGACCTTCTCCAGCGCCTCGGCGCCTTCCGAAGCCGTGTCCGCCCCCATGCCCCAGGCGTTCACCATGCCTGCGAGGCCCGTGCGCTGGCTGATCTCGTCATCCACGATCAGGACTTTGAGTTGCTTATCCACTGGTTCTATTGTATCGTTTCGGGCTCTTTCCGCCGGATGAAAATTTGCATTCCCCGGATAATCTTGCACGTCTGAGTGATAATAGAACTAGATTGGCGGCATGGCCAAGCGAATCACTCGCCTGGCCGTGTTATTAGATACAAGCCCTATGGTTGCAGCCCTGGTCCGTCGCGCGCGCCGGCGTTATCTCGGTAATGAGCTTCTGGCTCAGGGTGCCTGGGCTGCCTGCGCGGCCATGGCCGGCGTCATTCTGCTGCTGATCGCCGGCACCCAGATCCTCGACTGGCGTTTCCTGGTGGCGATTACCGCAGCCACCTTGGCGGTTGGTACGTATAGGACGCTCCGCCGCGTTCCCTCCGCTTACGCCATTGCGCAACTGGTGGACCGGCGACTGTTTCTGGCCGACACGCTCTCCACTGCGCTCTATTTCGCCGGGACTGCGGCGAAGGGGCACCAGGACATGCGCGAAGGGCAAAGCCTCCAGGCCGAGCGCGTGGCCCAACGCGTGGACCTGGAACGTGCCGTTCCCTTTGCCATGCCGCGCGCCGCCTACGCCTTGGCGTCCCTGGCGCTCGTGGCATCCGGCTTGTTCGCGCTGCGCTACGGATTCACGCGCAGCCTGGACTTGCGGGCGCCGCTCGCGCGCATCGTGATGGAAAATTTCGGCGGCACTGCTCCGCCACAAGAAGCGGCCTTGCGCAAGAACGGCCGCGTGCCCCGGCCCGATGTTCCCAAACCCATCGGCGTCAGCTTGCCGGAAAGCGACAGCGAGCAGAAACAGCCGCTCGATCCGGCGCCTGATTCTGCGCTCGACACCGTCGGCGTGCCCGAGGCGGTGAACGATCCGCTCCGCCAGGACCAGAACGCCAGCAAAGCCAAGAGCGAATCAGCGGTCCGCGAAAAGGCGGAAGGCGACCAAGGCGACACCGAATCCTCCGACGGAATGGACGCTGCCACCGGCGATAGCCGGTCCGACAGTCCCGAGGGAGCGAAAAACGCGAAGCAGACCGGCGCGCCTACCAGCGGCAAGCCCGACAGCTCCGCTTCCGATCAGAATTCCAGCCTGGTCTCCAAGCTGCGCGACGCGATGTCGAACCTGCTTTCCAAGATGCGTCAGCCGAACGGCAGCGGATCGCAGCACCCCTCGAGCGATGGCCAGAACGCGCAGAAGGCGGGCGCGCAGCGCTCCGGCGAGCGCCAGAACGGAGCTTCCGGAGAAGGCCAGCAGCAGCAGGGCGGCCAGGAAGCCGCCGACGCCGAGAGCCAGCAGGCGGGCGCCGAAGGCAAAGAGGGAAAGAATTCGCAGGCCCAGGGCGCGGGCCATAGCGCCGACCAGCACGGCGCCAACCAGCCCGGCAGCGGCATCGGCCGCCAGGATGGCAACAAGGACACCAAGCTCGCCGAGCAGCTCGCCGCCATGGGCAAGATCAGCGAGATCATCGGCAAGCGCTCAGCCAGCGTGACCGGTGAAATCACCGTGGAAGTGCCGTCCAGCCAACAGCGCTTGCAGACCCCCTACTCGCAGTCCAACGCCACCCACACCGATTCGGGCGGCGACATCAGCCGCGACGAAGTTCCGGAAATTTTTCAGCAGTATGTCCAGCAATATTTCGAGCAGATCAGAAAACAGCCCGCAGCCGCCCCCAAGCCCGATGCCTCGCCGCGCAGCAAAGCCCAGCCGCCAGCAGCCAAGACCACGCCGCCTTCGATGTAGCCGCGGTCGGAAGCCCCCCTACTCCCACACCCTCTTCGCCACGCCCTTGTCCCGGTCTTTCACGCGGTCGTACAAATAAAACGTCGATACCGTCCCCAGCGCTTCGTTATACAAACTGATCTCGCCCAGCGCTTCCCGCAGATCCTCCTGGAAATCGTGCAGCGCGCGCAGATCGGACGCCAGCGCCGGTTTGCGCTTCCCGCTCGCGGTCAGAAAAAACTTCTGAAATCCGCCGTCCGCCAACGCGCCAATTTCGCCGCTCATCTCGACACCCGCCGGTTCCACTACGCGCGGCGCTCCGTCGTCCAAGTCAAGCACCACCGCGCAACCGTCGCAGCTGATGCGCACGCGGCGCGTCCCCGGCTGTGCATCCACTGTGAAACCGGCGCGCCGCACCTGTTCCAGTCGTTCTTCGAAGGTCAACTCTTTCGGCTCAGCCCGGCGGAAAAACATATCTCCTATTATAATTCCCGCATGCCGTTCATCCTTTCGCTCGACGAAGGCACAACCAGCGCGCGCTCCGCTCTCTATGACGAACAGGGCCGCCGCGTGGCCATGGAATCGGTGGCCTTCCCGAGCCGCTATCCGCATCCGGGATGGGTCGAGCAGGATGCCCTCGAGATCTGGCGCGCCCAGATGGAATCGGCGCGGACCGTCCTCACGCGGGCCCGCGTCGCGGCGTCGGATATCGTAGCCGCCGGCATCACCAACCAGCGCGAGACCACCGTCGTGTGGGACCGCGCGACCGGTGAGCCCGTCTCGCCCGCCATCGTCTGGCAGTGCCGCCGCACGGCCGAGTATTGCACGCGCCTCGCCGCATCTCCCGACGCCGCCACGATCACGCGCAAAACCGGCCTCGTCATCGACGCCTATTTTTCCGCCAGCAAGATCTGCTGGATTCTCGAAAATGTTCCCAACGCCCGCGCACGCGCCCGCAACGGCGAACTGCTCTTCGGCAACATCGACACCTGGCTCATCTGGAACCTGACCGGCGGCTCGGTCCACGCGACCGACTCGACCAATGCCTCCCGCACCATGCTCATGAACCTCGCGACCGGCGATTGGGACGACGATCTGCTGCGCATCTTCGACATCCCGCGCGCCATGCTGCCGCGCATCGTGCCATCGAGCGGCGTCGCGGGCGAGATCGCGGCCCGGCACCTCGGCGCGCCGGTTCCCATCGCCGGCATCGCAGGCGACCAGCAGGCCGCGCTGGCCGGCCAGGCGTGCTTCCGCTCCGGACTTTCGAAAAACACATACGGCACCGGCTGTTTCGCGCTGCTCCATACCGGCGGCCGCGCGCCGGTGTCGAAGAACCGGCTGCTCTCGACGCGCGCCGCATCCACGGATTCCCAGCCGCAATTCGCCATTGAAGGCAGCGTGTTCATCGCTGGCGCGGCGATTCAATGGGTGCGCGACGAGCTGAAGGCCATCGCCACTGCCGCCGAATCGGAAACGCTCGCGACGTCCATTCCCGATAACGGCGGCGTCTACTTCGTGCCGGCCTTTGTTGGCCTGGGCGCGCCGCACTGGGATCCCGATGCGCGCGGCCTCATCACCGGGCTCACCCGCTCCACCGGACACGCCCACATCGTCCGCGCCGCGCTTGAAAGCATCGCATATCAAACGCGCGAGCTGGTGGAAGCCATGCAGGCCGATTCCGGCGAAGAGTTGCGCGAGCTGCGCGTCGATGGCGGGGCCGCTGTGAACGATCTGCTCATGCAATTCCAGTCCGACATTCTCGGCAAGCCCCTGGTGCGCCCCGTGGATGTAGAAACCACGGCGCTCGGGGCCGCCTATCTCGCCGGCCTGGCCACCGGATTCTGGAAGAACGCGGCCGAAGTCGAGACCTTCTGGCGCGCCGAGCGCCGCTTCGAGCCCAAAATGCCCGCCGCCCTGCGCGACCGCTTCTTCGGCGAATGGAAATCCGCCGTGGCGCGATGTCAGCCGGCGGTTAATCGGAGATAAACAGTTCAGACCGTGCACTTGGTTCTCAGCCAGATGACGCGAAGGCGGCTGCCGCACATCTATCCTGAAGGCGGCTGGTTGTTTGTTACCTGGCATCTGCATGGAAGTCTGCCTCGCGCGCTGTATCCTCCTCCCGGCAAGCGTTCGGCCGGGAAAGCTTTTGTGTGGATGGACCGTTATCTGGACACTACCCGGTTGGGGCCGGCGTTTCTGCGGCAGCCGGAGGTTGCGGGCCTGGTCGTCGCCGCGCTGCGCCGGGGTCTGGATTTGGGGCTTTACGATCTGCGGGCGTTTGTGGTGATGAGCAATCACGTTCACGTCTTGTTTCGTCCGCAACGGCCGGCCAGTCGTGTGCTCCAATGGCTGAAAGGCACGACGGCTCGAGACGCGAATCACATGCTGGCCCGAACCGGCAGGCCGTTTTGGCAGCGGGAATCCTACGATCATTGGGTGAGGGATGTACGGGAGTTGGAGCGGATTGCGGCGTACATAGAAAGCAACCCGGTGCAGGCGGGGCTCACGGTGGAGAGATCGCAGTATCGGTGGTCCAGTGCTTGGGAGGCGGCGAACTGAAGTTCGCCGGCGCGCTGAAGCGCACGCCACCGTTTCAAACTCAAGCAGGGCGGTTCTTGCTTTTGCTGGGGCGTGACATCGGAATTGCCGTGAAAGACAAGCCCCGTTCCAGGCCGAAAGCGGCGCAGGCCCAGATGTGGCGCATGCTTCAGCATGCCGCTGCCGGCTTCAGCCGGCAGTCACGTACGCTCAGATAATCGGCGTAGCTGTCAGCTCCAGTTGCATCTGATGCTTCGTGGTCAGGTCATCGGATGAAAAGAGCACCGTCGGCTTTTTGAGCGGCACGATGACAACCGAACTCCACCTGTTTTGACGAACGAAGGGAGGAAGGCTCGGGGATGGCGTAGGTTCCTGCGCGATGCTGCTGATATCGGCGAGAACGTAGAGAGTCAGCTGGCCAGCCAGCTCTTTTACCGCACGACAGTCAATGTTTACACCTAAATCGAGGTAGCTGTACTGTCCGGAGCCTATGCCGGGCCCGGTGGTCGAATACGGCACTCTGCTGCCCGTGCGCATCGAGCAGCTCTGCGGACCATTAACAACTTCCGTAGAAACTACTGCCGAATAGGTTCGGGAGTTCAGCACCCTGCCAGCCTCAACCTCTTTGACCGAGAAATCGAGCTTGTAAAACTTTGGCGGTAACGCGTCTTGCGCAAAGCATGTCCCCGCAACCAGCGCCAGCGCCACCAACCACAGACCCAAGTTGCTGTTCTTCCGCATTTCTTCTCCTTATTGCGCGCCATCGCTCTGCAATGGCAAGATTTGAATTGGTTGGATCTCAATCGGCTCGTTGCTCTTTTGCAGTTCCGCACAGACTTGCTGCGCCTCCGCCGGGTGCTGTGCCACTAGAGCGAGCAGCGCGCGCTCCTCTGCTGTAAGCGGCGCCGGCGCCGGGAACTGTTCCAATTTCGGCAGACGCATCGCTCGAACCGCCCGCGATTTCGCCCGGCGCACCGCGACAACTCGCGGCTTCTCCACCGACGGCGCAGGCCGCATCACCGCCGGTACTCCCACCCGGTACGTCGGCCCTACATGATGCGGCGTCCGCACAACGATCGCCGTCACCACCAGCGCCGCCGCGGTCGCAAACGCCACAGCCCACCCGAGCATTCTCCGCCGCGTCGCCAGCCGCACCCGCCGCAACACGCGCTCTTCCAGCCCCGCTAGCGGCTCCACGTCCGAATATCCGACGAGCGCGCTGTCGATCCTCCGGTCGAGTTCCTCGTTACCTTCCATGCCGCCCTTCCTTCAACGCGCCTAATTTCTGTTTCAAAATCTCCCGTGCCCGCATCAGCCGGGTCCGTACCGTTCCCTCGGGAATTCCCATAACCGCGGCAATCTCACCGGACTGCAACTCCTCCACCGCCGAGAGCGCCAGCGGCTGCCGCAATTCCTCCGGCAGCGCATCCATCAACCGATGCACCGTCGCGTTCCAATCCGCCGTGATGGCCGACTGCTCCGGGTTCTCGCCGCCGGCCGGAATATCGGAGTCCGTTTCTTCCATACGCGCCTTGGGCAAACGCCCCACCGCGATCCGCCACGCCGCGCGCGCCAGAAACGCCCGTTCGTCAACCATGCCTTCCCACGTCCGCCCGCGATAGAGCTTCAGAAATGTTTCCTGCACCACATCCTCGGCGTCGTGAGCATTCCGCAGAACCGAGTAAGCCACCCGAAAAATGAACCGCGCCTGCCGCCTCACTAGAGCCGCGAAACGCTCGTCGCGGCTCGCGCCTTCTTCTTCTGCCAACGCCCGCTCCTCGAACGCGATGTGTAGCGGAACCTCCATCATGCGCGAGCCACGTTCGCCAGATATGACCGGCGATATCCCGGCGGCGTTCAACTTTTTTATTCCGTTCATGCCTGTAAACAGTTCGTTAAATGTACTCGTACTTCCGTCGGTTCTAGTACATCCTGCCTTATTCTGAATCTTTCTCGCGCTCTATTTATGAAAAAGACATCTGCGCTCCTCTGTCTCTTTGCGCTCGCCGGCTACAGCCTGCCCGCCGCCGTCAACGGTTACCTGGTACGAAATCTGGTTTCGGACATTCCGAATCTTGCCGATCACACCGATCCGAACCTGGTCGGCGCATGGGGTATTTCGGAATCAGCCGCCAGTCCATTCTGGATCGCGGACGCCGGTTCGGGCCTCTCCACCCTCTGCACTACTAACGGTTCCGCGGTCCCGCTTGTGGTCCATATACCAGGAGGAGGCGGCAGCAGCAAGGGGATACCAACAGGCACCGTATTTAACAGCTCGACAGGCTTCGAAGTGGCAGCCGGCAAGCCGGCGTCATTCCTGTTTGACACCCTGGACGGCACCATCTCCGGCTGGAACGCTACGGTAGACAGGACGCACGCCGTTGTCAAGGTAGACAACTCCGGTGTTGGAGCTTCCTACACCGGCCTGGCCATGGGCACCAGCGGCTCCATCACTTATCTTTACGCCGCCAATTTTCACTCGGGCAAAATCGAAGTGTATAACTCCACGTTCACTCCGGTTTCCCTGCTCAATGCGTTCCAGGATCCGATGCTGCCGGCGGGCTATGCTCCGTTCAACATTGAGAATCGCGGGGGTAATCTGTACGTCGCCTACGCCCTGCAGAATGCGTCTAAGTCCTTTGCCGCCGGTGGGCCTGGGACCGGTTACGTTGATGTTTTCAGTCCTTCCGGCGCCTTGATGCGGCGACTGATCTCCCAGGGGCCGCTCAATTCGCCCTGGGGAATCGCGATTGCACCCGCAACCTTCGGCGCCTTCGCCAACGATCTGCTGGTGGGCAATTTCGGCGACGGGACCATCAATGCCTTCGATCCCACCAGCGGAGCTTTCCTGGGGACCGTGAACGATGTGCTTGGCACCCCCGTTGTGATTCCAAACCTCTGGGCTTTGCAAGTCGGAAATGGCGGCAGCGGGGGCGATCCCAACGCCGTATACTTCACCGCCGGGATACCGGGTCCGGACAACGGGAGTCATGGCCTGTTCGGCCGGCTCGAGTCCGCCCCGCAGGCCACAACACAAACCGTGGTGAATGGCGCGAACTCGCAGGGCGCCATTGCTCCAAACACCTGGATTGCCATCACCGGCATCAATCTGGCCGGGACCACCCGTGCCTGGAACAATGGCGATATCGTAAACGGCTCTCTGCCGGTTGTCATAGATGGCGTAAGTGTAACGATCAACGGCGCTTTCGCATACGTCTACTACGTAAGCCCAACGCAGATTAACGCGCTGACCCCCGCCACCCTGGTGCCCGGAACCGCGCAACTGCAACTGAATGATAACGGGCTGTTTAGCGCAACCGTTGCCGTTCAGGTGCAAGCCGTCGCTCCGACGTTCTTCACCAACGATGGCAAGCACATACAGGCCTTTCACGCCGATGGCAGCGCGGTCGGGACTACCAGCCCCGCCACTCCGGCCAAACCCGGCGAAACGATCACCCTGAACGGCAACGGGTTCGGGCAGACCAATCCACCCATTCCCAATGGGAAATGGGTGACATCTGCTTCCCCGCTCATCACGCCCCCGACCGTCACAGTAGGCGGCGCGTCCGCTACGGTGGTCTCGTCGCAGCTGACCTCCACCGGGGTATACCAGATCACCATAACGGTCCCAGATACAGCGGCTAACGGCGACAACGCCGTGATTGCCCAGGTGGGCGGGCAGATGTCGCCGGTAAATGCCGTTATCGCGGTTCAACATTAAACTTCGTTCTCCGGGGCAGGAAACTGCCCCTTCCTGCATCCTACAGATTGATTACGGCATCTACAGGTTGGTAAACTACAGCATTGCAACTAGATATGAGGGCCTTCGTGTTGTTTGCCGCACTTGCGCCTTTGTTGGCTGCGGCACCTTCTCCGGCGCCTATTTCAGTCGTAGAGAACTACGCGGCCATGGCGAGCGACCAGAGCGCACGGTTGCTCGGCGCCTCGATGGAGGTGGACGTCGAGGCCAGCCTGCCCAGACTCAAAAAGCACGGCCAGCTCAGCGCCCTGCGCCATATTTCCAATTTGGGCCGCATTACGTATGAAGTCCTTCATTTTGAGGGAGATAACACCATAAAAAGCAGCGTGATCGCCCGCTACCTGGCGGCCGATGCACAAGCGCAAGGGAACGAAGCGCCGTCGCTCGCCGTCACTCCACTGAATTACAGGTTCAAGTACAAAGGGCGGGCGAACCAGGACGGCCGTGAGGTCTATATCTTCGCAGTGACGCCGAAAGGGAAAAGAATAGGGTTGTTTAAGGGTGAACTCTGGCTGGACGTGCAGACCTGCCTGCCGGTACGGGAAGCGGGGCGCCTGGTGAAGAATCCCTCCATTTTTCTTAGGCGAATCGAGTTCGTCCGGGAGTACGATATTCATGACGGGGTCGCGGTTCCGCGAAGTATCTGGAGCATTGTGGATACCCGTGTCGTGGGCAAGGCCGAGTTGGTCGTCCATTTCCACGACGTCTCCCTGGTGGGAGGCTCTTCGCTATCGATGGCAGCGGCCGCTGCGGGCCAGTAAAAGGTTCCGGTTTAAAAGGACATAGATGCGAACACTGTTCCTGAATCCACCTTCGTTTGAGAAGTTTGACGGCGGGGCGAGCTCACGCTGGCCCGCCACCCGCGAGATCGAATCCTACTGGTATCCGGTATGGCTGTGCTATCCGGCCGGCATGCTGCCGGATAGCAAGGTAGTGGATGCGCCTCCGCATGGGATTTCAATCGCGCAGACCGCGGCCATGGCCGGGGATTTCGAGCTGATGGTACTGTTCACCTCGGCGCCGGGATTCAAAGTGGACCTCGAGATCGCGGGGATGATGAAAGACACCAACCCCAAGCTCAAGGTCGCGTTTGTCGGGCCGCCGGTTACGATCGATCCGGAGAAAACGCTCCGCAACCCGGCCATCGATTTCATCGTGCGCCGGGAATTCGATTACCAGATTGCGGATTACGCCAAGGGCAAACCGCTCGAAGAGCTGCCCAGCGTGAGCTTCCGCAAGAACGGCGGCGTGGTGCACAACGCCGAAGGCGGGTATATCGAGAACCTGGACGACCTGCCCTGGGTAACCAAGACCTATAAGCGCGATCTGGACGTGACGCGTTATAACGTGCCGTTTCTGCTCAACCCGTTCATTTCGATGTACACGACGCGCGGGTGTCCCGCCATGTGCACGTTCTGCCTGTGGCCGCAAACGCATTCGGGGCATCGTTGGCGGCAGCGCTCGACCGACGACGTGGTCAACGAAGTTCGGTATGCGCTGGAGGCCTTTCCGCAAGTCAAAGAACTTTTCTTCGACGACGACACATTTAACTATCAAAAGGCGCGGACCGTCGAGCTGTGCAAGAAGCTCGCGCCGCTGAATTTCACATGGTCCTGCAACTCGCGCGTGACCACCGACCACGACACCCTGAAGGCCATGAAAGACGCCGGGTGCCGGCTCATGATCGTGGGCTACGAATCGGGCGACCAGCAGATTCTGAAGAACATCAAGAAAGGCGCCACCATCGACATGGCGCAGCGCTTCACCGACAACGCGAAGAAAGTCGGCCTGAAGATTCACGCCGACTTCATTATCGGGCTGCCGGGCGAAACGCGCGAGACTATCCGCAAGACCATGGATTTCGCCAAGCGGCTGGACACCGAAACCATACAGGTATCGGTGGCGCACCCGTATCCGGGCACGGAATTCTACGATTACGTGAAGCAGAATAATCTGATCGCGATCGAGTCCTTGACGGATGATTCCGGACACCAGCTTCCCAACATCACTTATCCGGGCCTGGACCGTGGCGAGCTGATGGACGCGGTGGAAACGTTTTACGGCGAATATTATTTCCGGCCGCGCGTAATCTGGCGCGTGGTGCGCAAGGCAATATTCAACTCCGCCGAGCGGCGGCGGCTGACCAAGGAGGCGCGCGAGTTTTTGTCGCTGCGCTCGAAGAGGAAGCGCTTTATCAGCGACCAGCGGGAGGCGGCCAGCACGGCTTCGGCCGGCGACTAACCGCGACGTTTTCCATGACCTCCCCCCTCAAAGCCCTTCGTATCAAAACGCGCATCTTCACCGCGATCGTGGTGCTGTCTAATGTGCTGGGGAATTCCTTTCTGAGCCGGGGCATGCAGAGTATGGGCGAGATGCTGTCGCTCTCTCCGATTCCCTACATCCGGGCGCTGTTCAACCCATGGGTGGCATTGGGAACGTCTTTGCTGATCGTGTGGCTGCTATCGACCATGGCGCTGCTGAGCTGGGCGGATCTGAGCTACGTGCTCCCGGTGACTTCGATGGCGTATGTGCTGGCGGCGCTGGTAGGGCGGTTCGTGATGCACGAAGTGGTTTCGGTGGCGCACTGGTTGGGCATCGCGCTGATCATGGTTGGAGTGGCGCTGGTGGGCCGCACGGCGCCACGCACGACGAAACGCAAACGTGAGGCGCGCGCAACATCATGAAGTGGCTGCTGGTGTGGATTATCGTCGGCGCCACTACGGTAGGCAATGTCCTGCAGGCCCTGGGAATGCGCGATCACGGCGAGATCCACGATTTCCGGCCGGGCGCACTGGGACGCGTAGCTTCGGCGCTGATGCGTTCGCGCCACATCGTAGCGTCGGTGGTTGCGATGGCGATCTCCTTCTTTGCCTTCATGGCGCTGATCTCGATTGCTCCGCTGAGTTTCGCGGTGCCGGTGACGGCGGCGAGCTACATCTTCGAGACGATCCTGGCTAAATACCTGCTGAAAGAGCGCGTCGGCTGGAAGCGCTGGACAGGCGTGGCGCTGGTGGCCTGCGGCGTTGGGCTGCTGTCGATTTAATGCGGTCCGGCCGTGTCCGGCCCCTACACTAACGTGACCTACCTGGCAGTGCCTGCGGTTCTCGCGGGCATTTATCAACTGATGGCGCTGGTTGCGGCACTAAAGAAGTCCTTACAAAAAAAACGCAGGCAGGAATGCCTGCTCTACCCGGTTTCGATTCTGAAGCCGGTGCGCGGGCGGGACCTGGGGTTTTACGAGGCCATACGGTCGCACGCGCTGTTGGATTATCCCGAATACGAAATTCTGTTCGGCGTGAACGATCCGGATGATCCGGCGCGGGCGGATATCGAGCGGCTGGCGGCGGAGTTTCCGGAGCGCGCGATCCGGCTGATCGAGTGCTCGCGCACCATGCCCAACGGGAAGGTAGCGGTGCTGGCGGACCTGGCGCGCGAGGCACGGCATCCGGTGCTGGTGATCAACGACAGCGACATTGCCGTTGAAAAGGACTATCTGCTAAGGGTGGTCGAGGGCCTTGCGGAACCGAATGCGGGCCTGGTGACGTGCCTGTATCGCGCGTCCGGAGTGAGCTGGCCGGCGCGCTGGGAGGCGCTTGGGATCGCGACCGACTTCGCCGGGAGCGTGCTGGTGGCGCGGGCCATCGGGGTGGCGGAATTCGCGCTGGGCTCGACCATGGCGCTGCGCTCGGCCGACCTGGAGCGGATCGGCGGATTTGGAACCATCGGAGATTACCTGGCCGACGATTACCAGCTTGGCCGGCGCATCACGGAGCTGGGTTATCGCATCGTGCTGGCGGAACCGGTGGTGGAAACGCATCTGCCTTTCGAAAGCTGGGGCGCTTCGTGGCGGCACCAGGTGCGGTGGTCGCGGACCATCAGGGTTTCGCGCCCGGCGGGGTATTACGGGTACGTCATCACGAATGCCAGCGTGTGGGCGCTGGTGGCGGCAGCAGCGGGGGCGTGGCCGGCGGCGGCTTGCCTGGCGGTGCGCATGCTGGCGGGAGTGGCGACGGCGGCGCTGGTGCTGGGGGATCGCAAGTCCGCCCGGCTATGGTTTCTGATTCCGTTCCGCGATCTATGGGGGTTCGCGGTGTGGGTGGCGGGGCTGGCCGGGTCGACGGTCGAGTGGCGCGGCGAGAGGCTACGGCTGGACCGGGAAGGGCGAATTCTCTTCGCACCAACCGACTAGAGCGAGTGTGAAGTGGCCAAGGATGCCTATTTCTTGAGCTCGAAAACCAGGGAGCGACTTTCGGTTGTGCCAGTGTTTTCGGTGCTATGCGATACGGCCTCAGACCAGGTGGTCTGGCCGGCTTTTAGTTCCCGCTCCTCAGTTTTGCCATCGGCCAACGTGTACTTCGCCTTCCCCCCGCTAAGAGAGTAGACGACGTTATTGGGGTGGGAATGCATGGGGAGTTTCTCGCCGGGCTTGAGGACAACTCGGACGACTCGGACTTGGTCATTGTCGAGCAATACCTTGCAATTCTTCGGCGCGACTTTCACCAAGTCTTGAGCGCACAGCGACGTGGCAAGAAGCGCGATGAGGCCCACTAACGCAGCGCTTCCAACGATATTGGCGTTCATACGTTTCCTCACTTTCGGCCGATCTGCAGCCCGCGTCCCGACCCTTCCTGGCGCGAAAAATTGCAAATCAGTTGGCAAGTATCGTAGCACCTTCCGTTCGCGACGGATCAGGCGCGGATTTGTCGGGGCAGGTGGGGTAAATATCCTGACAAAATAGCGCGCCGCTAATCTTGACCCGCTATTAGAATAAAGCTAGGCTGAAACTGCCTGCATAGGGGATGGGAAAGGGGTTTCCCGCCGGCGGGGTGTCGGGGGGTCCCTTGCAGCCCAAGTCGGAGGAAGGGTGATCATTCTACTGTTCGGAGCCCCAGGTTCGGGCAAGGGCACGCAATCCAGGTTCATTTCGGAATACCGCCAGATCCCCGCAATTTCGACGGGTGAGATGCTGCGCGCGGAATGCCAGGGCGAGACGGTGCTGGGCGTGGCGTTGCGGTCGATCATAGCGGCGGGGAGCCTGGTGGACGACGAACTGGTGAACGATCTGGTGGTGCACCGCGTGACGAAGCCGGACTGTAGCGGGGGATTTATCCTGGACGGTTATCCGCGGACGGCGGCGCAAGCAGATTTCCTGTCGCGATTCGTGAAAGACTCGAAGCTTCCCGAGCCCACGGTAATTCACCTGGATGTGCCGGCGCCGGTGCTGGTGGCGCGGCTTTCTTCGCGGCAGTCGTGCCCGGCTTGCGGACGAAGCTACAACCTGCAGAAGCTTCCCGCGCGGACGGGGCGGTGCGACGCCGATGGCCAGACGCTGATCGCGAGAGCCGACGATGCGGCGGAAGTGGTCAGCCAGCGGCTGGAGGCCTACCACAGGCTCAGCGAGCCGCTGATCGAGTACTATCAAGGCGCGAACTACCACCGTATCGACGGGCAGTGCGCGCCAGAGCGGATTTCCGACGAGATCCGAGGCATCATCGCGGTGCATGCGGGGAATGGCGCCAATGGAGCAGGCCAGTCCTCACATATGGTGGCGCGGCAAGAATCGCGCCGCAGCGAAAGACAATAACCGCGGGAGACAGTCCGACCATTTCGGAAACGGCTGCGTCTAACCTTTCGTCCAGGAGAGTGACGATGATGCGACTCTTCATCTGGCTGCTGGCGTGCGGTGTTCTCGGGGCGGAAGCGCGGCTGAACGAATATGCGCTGATTCTTGCTGATCCGCCGGTGGCGCGGCAGATACAGTCGCGCCAGGGGTTGCAGGCGCAGGCGGCGCGCGGCCAGAGGGCGAACATTCTGGCGGCGCAGGGGCGGCTCAGGGAGGAACTGGAGCGGCGGGCGATTCCGGTCACAGGCGCGGCGCAAACGCTGGTGAACGCTGTATTCGTGCGGGCATCGAATAACCGCGTTGCCGAATTGAAGGCGCTGCCCGGCGTGCAGCGCGTGCAGGTTCTGCCGCCGGTGCATCGCAAGCTCACGGCGGCGCTCGACCTGGTGCACGCTTCCACGGCGTGGAGCGCGCTGGGCGGCAATCAGAACGCGGGCAAGGGCGTGAAGATCGGGATTCTGGACACGGGCATCGACCAGAACCATCCGGCATTTCAGGACAGCGCGCTCACGGTACCGGCGGGGTTTCCGAAAGGCGATGCAAATTACACCAACAATAAAGTGATCGTGGCGCGGAGCTATGTGGCGATGCTGCCGTTTGCGATCGTGGACCCGACCGATTCGCGGCCAGACGACGTGACGGCGCGCGATCATTCGGGGCACGGAACGGCCATCGCCATGATCGCGGCCGGCGAGAGCGTGGCGGCGCCGCTCGGGACGATCAGCGGCATCGCGCCGAAAGCGTTCCTGGGGAACTACAAGATTTTCGGATCGCCGGGCGTGAATGATACGACGCGCACTCCGGTGATCATCCAGGCGCTCGAGGACGCGATCAGCGATGGAATGGATATTGTCGCGCTGCCAGTGGGCGACCCGGCGGTGTACGGGCCAGACGATTTCGATCCGGCGTGCGTGGGAACAACGCCCGGATTCAATATTCCATCGAACTCCTGCGACGTGCGCGCGCAAGCGGTGGAGAACGCCGTGGGCCTGGGGCTCGTGGTGGTGGTGCCGGCGGGCAATGACGGCGGCACGGCGTTGAATTTTCCGGCGCTCGGTTCCGTGGATACGCCCGGAACTGCGCCCACGGCGATTACGGTGGGTGCGACGACGAACACGCACGTTTTGTACTCCGGGGTGATCGTGCCGGGGCAGGATGCGCCAACGCGGCTGATCCACGCGCTGTTCGGGGACGGGCCAAAGCCGGCGAAGGCGTTGAGCGCGACGCTGGGCGACGTATCGCAATTGCAGAACGACGGCCGCGCGTGCACCGCGCTACCGGGCAAGTCGCTGGCGGGCCGGATTGCGCTGGTGCAGCGCGGGAATTGCGATTTTCTGGTGAAGGTGACGAACGCCGCGAACGCCGGGGCGCTGGCGGTGGTGATCGTGCAGAGCGCGGGCAACGACCTTCCATTTAATCCGGCGGGGCTCATAACGACGGGGATTCCGGCGGTAATGGTGGGAAATGCGGATGGCGCGGTGCTGCAGAATGTCGCGCGGACGAATGCCGGCCTGAAGGTGACGCTCGATCCTGGGGTTTACGCGGTGGACGCGGCGCCGGATGTGGTTGCGGAGATTTCGTCGCGCGGGCCGGCGATCGGGACGGGCGGAATCAAGCCGGAGCTGGTGGCTCCGGGGGCCGATCTGTACACGGCGGCGCAGAAGTACGATCCCAATGGCGACGTGTATAACGCCTCGGGCTATACGGCGGTCACGGGCACGAGTTTCGCCGCGGGTCTGGTGGCTGGGGCGGCGGCGCTGGTGAAGCAGGCGCATCCGGGGTACACGCCGGCGCAGATCAAATCGGCGCTGGTCAATTCCGCTTCAAGCCAGGTGCTGGATAATGGCGCATCGGCAAGCATCACGGCGATGGGCGCGGGAAAGCTGGATGCCGCGGCGGCGGTGAATACACCGGCGACGATCGAGCCGGCGACGCTGTCGTTCGGAGTAATCGGAGGGACGGGCGCTCTGCCGAGTGTTGGGCTGACGCTGACGAATCCGGGGACGAGCGGGATCCGGTTTGATGTAGAGGTGCGGCCCACGACAGCGAATCCGCTGACGCGCGTGGCCGTTGCGCCGGCGACCGGGCTGTTGGGACCGGGGCAGCAGACTAGCCTCGTGGCGCAGTTGCAGGGCGGCGCGCCAGGTGCGGGGTCTTACGAAGGGTTTGTCCTGGTCCATGTGGGGAGCGCGACGCTGAACGTGCCGTTCCTGTATCTGGTGGGCGACGGAAATCCGGACAACGTGTTGCCGCTGGCAGGCGCCAGCTTCGCGGGCGCGGTAAATGATCAGGGCTTTCTCCTGGCTCTGAAGGTGATCGACCGATACGGCGTGCCGGTGCGGGGCGAGACGGTGCAGTTCAACGTGGCCGCCGGTGATGGCGTGATCACCGCCGCCGACGCGGCGACCGACAGGCTGGGGATTGCGGCGGCGATTGTAGATCTGGGAACGCAACTGGGCGATCAGATCTTCACCGCCGACGTTGGCGGCTTCCATGTGGAATTCGACGGCTACGCGAATCCCGCGCCCGCGATTAACTCCGGCCAGGTTTGGAATGCCGGTAGCCACCAAGCGGGACAGGGGCTGGCGCCAGGCTCCTATATCGAGATCCACGGGACCGGGTTGGGCCAGGGGCCTTACGCATTTTTCACGCCTTATCTACCGGTAGCGCTGGCGGGCGTGAGCGTAAGCTTCGATGCGCCGGGGCTGAGCATTCCCGGCCACTTGCATTACGTTTCACCGGGACAGATCAACGTGCAGATTCCGTGGGAGCTGCAGGGACTCACGTCGGTGAAGATGAAAGTGACGGTGGGCGGGGATCAGAGCGCGGTATACACCGTTCCGCTGGCGGCGGTTTCGCCCGCGGCGTTCGAGATTCCCGATTCATCGGGAAACCGCGTGGTGCTGGCGGCGCGTGACCGGAGTGGCCTCATCATCTCGAGCGCGAATCCGGCGCTGCGGGGAAAGACGGTC
>Ga0075426_10000359_pt1 | contig 31060 bp, 22 predicted proteins | sample SoiMethybrSBSTD5_FD_75304 | JGI IMG/M metagenome (GOLD analysis project Ga0075426, IMG submission 75304) | Bulk soil microbial communities from a Populus tree surrounding site in Tennessee, USA - Soil MetaG P. TD hybrid SBSTD5 | ecosystem: Environmental > Terrestrial > Soil > Tree plantation... | reverse complement strand
TATTCCTCCCAATCTTCTATACAACAAAAATGTGAATTCCTTTTTGCGGCTACCTCACAAGACGGTTGCGCAGGGCCGCTATCTTAGGCGAATAAAAAGCGAATTGTCAAGCGTTCTTTCGAACGCTCGGCTCCCTCACCGGGTGGCCTTACCCTGTTGTGCTTAGTTGCCAAGACCTGGCGCGTGGTTGCGAGAAAGAGCGAGATTTGTAGAGCGCGACACCTTCGAATTTGAGTTGACAGCGCGGCGGCAAGGGACAAAATGACGTTATGCCACACCAATTTACGACGTCGTATGTCAAGGACACCATCGATCTGTTTCGCTATTACAAGAAACTCGGCGAACGGTCCATGGCCCAGTGTTCCGACGAAAGTTTGTTCGCGGTAATTGACGCGGAGTCCAATTCCATTGCCATCATCGTGAAACACATGGCTGGGAACATGCGCTCGCGCTGGATGGATTTCCTGACCACGGACGGAGAGAAGCCGGACCGCAACCGCGACACGGAATTCGAGGATGCTCCGAAAACGCGGGCTGCATTGATGGAATTGTGGGAGCGCGGATGGAAATACGTCTTCGACGCGCTCGAACAGCTGACGGAAGCAGATTTGGGACGGACGATAACGATCCGAACGGAGCCGCACTCGGTGATGCAGGCCATCAACCGGCAAGTCGCGCACTATGCACACCACGTGGGGCAGATGGTGTTTCTCGCGAAACATCTCACCGCAAAGGCCACCGGCAAATGGGATTCGCTGAGTGTCCCGCGCGGACAGTCAAAGCAATTTGCCGCCGACGTCGCGGCAGGCCGTAAGTCGCAACGCTGAACCTCACGAAATAGAATTTCCACAAACCAGTCCTCCCTCGTTTCCGGTTCCCGCGGAATTCGGCTAACCTTGTTGATTCATGAACACTTTGTTCGAGATGGAGCCGCTGGAAGAGAGCGGCGTAAAGCTGAACGAGGCGCAGCGGCGCGCGATCCTGCACGAGGAAGGGCCGCTGCTGGTGATTGCGGGCGCGGGAACGGGCAAGACGCGCGTCATCACCGAGCGGATCCGCCACCTGCTCCATTCGAAGCCGGACCTGAGCGGCGAAAACATCCTGGGGCTGACGTTCACGAGAAAAGCGGCGGGAGAAATGAAGGCGCGCGTGGTGAAAACCGCGGGCGAGCGCGGAAAAATGGTGACGCTCGACACGTTTCACGCCTTCTGCGAATCGCTCCTCAAAGATACAGACCCGCAACGCGTGCTGCTGGGGAAAGAGGATCATTGGATTCTGCTGCGGCGGAATCTCGCGCGGCTGAAGCTCGACAAATACCGGCGGCTGGCGGAGCCCGGAGAATTCCTGAACGATTTTGTGGAGTTTTTCTCGCGCTGCCAGGATGAACTGGTTTCCGCGGAAGATTATCAGCACTACGCGAACCGGCTGGCGAGCGAGCTGGATGCGGAGCGCGGCTTTCTGGATTCGGACACGCTGGCCGAACGCGAGGAGATGGTGGCACGGGAGCAGGAAATCGCGCGCGCGTTTCGCGCCAGCGAGGAACTGCTGCACGAAAAGAACCGGGTTTCGCTCGGGTCGCTGATTACCGGAGCAGTCGCTTTGCTGGAAGCGGACGCGGCGCTGCGCGAAGCGCTCCAGCAGCGCTACCGCTACATCCTGGTGGATGAATTTCAGGACACCAACATCGCGCAACTGCGCTTGCTGGAGTTGCTCTCAGGTGAAGCGCGAAACATTTTTGCCGTTGGCGACAACGACCAGGCGATTTACCGGTTCCGCGGCGCTTCGTTCGCGAGCTTTCAGCTTTTTCTGCAAAGATTCGCTGCCTGGAAGCCCGGCCAGGACTCAGGAAAATATCGCGTCAGCCTGATTGAGAATTACCGCTCGACGCCCAACATTCTGCGCGTGGCTACGCAGGTGATCGGGCAGAACACGGTGAGCGCGGATTTTCCAAAGAAATTCCTGAGCGCGCTGCGGTCTGAAGGCGAAAAGATTCGGATCGTCGAGTTCGCCAACGATGAAGAAGAGGCGCGATGGGTAGCGGGCGAGTTGCAGCGCCTTCATGCCGCAGGGCGCCGGTGGATGGACTTCGCCGTGTTATACCGGCAGCACGCGCACCGCGACGAACTGGTGCGTGAGCTTTCCGCGCGGAAGATTCCTTTCGTCATCAGCCGGCTTTCCATCCTCGATCATCCGCTGGTGAAAGACGTGCTGGCCTATCTGCGGCTGATCGCGCGGCCCTTCGATGACATTGCGTGCGCGCGAGTGCTTTCCGCGCCGGCTTGGAATTTGCAGGCGATGGATTTGGCGCGTCTGGCCGAGCGCGCGGCGAAAAAGCGCGGCACGGCGCTTTACGATGCGCTGCAAGCGCCGCAATCCGAGTTACCTTTTGATGGATCGAAAACCAGTCTCGCGCCGTTGCTGGAGTTCCTCGCACAGCATCGCAAAACCATGCGGCGGCGGACGGCGCGCGAGATTCTGGCGGATCTGCTCGAATGGTTGGAAGTGGCGCAACGCGCCGGCACGCAGGACTACAAGTATGTCGCGCGGCTCACCGAGTTTGCCAAGGAGTGGGAACCCAAGGGCGACACTCGCAGCCTCCCGGAGTTTCTCGAGTACCTGGACTATTTCGAGCAGGCAGGAGGCGTCATCGCGCTGGAAGATGACGGGCCGGCGGACGCGGTGAAGCTGATGACCGTGCACGGCGCGAAAGGGCTGGAGTTCCCGCACGTTTTTGTGTTGCGCGTGAACAACAAGAAATTTCCTGCGAACGAACGGCCACGCGTATTCGAATTCCCCGCGCGTCTGATGAAAGAAGGCGAGCCCGCCGAGCAGTTCCACATTCAGGAGGAGCGGCGGCTTTTTTATGTGGCGCTGACGCGCGCTCAGGAACGGCTGACGCTGACAACGCTGACGGAGCCAAGGGGAAAAGTTCCCGTGTTCGTTGAAGACATTCTGATGGACCCGGCGGTGCGGCGCCGGGATGTGAAGCAGATGATGCCGAAGCTGCCGGCGGTTCCGGAAAAAGCGGTGAAGGGCGATCTGGCATCGGGAAGCCTGGAACTTTTTCCCGCTGCGGAGGGCCCCGCAAAAATCTTCTCGCGCATCGTGGATTGGGCGGAAACCTTTCATCCGCCGTCGCCGGAGCCCCTGATGCTGAGTCCTTCCGCGGTGAACGGTTACCGGACGTGCCCGCAGCAATATTTGTTCGGGTATTTATGGTCGCTGAAAGAAGGCCCGCGGGCATCACTCAGTTTCGGCAGCATCATGCATAACACGGTGAAGCGGTTCCTCGGTGAGCTGCGCAAAGGCAACAAATTGCCCTTTGAAGACGTGCAGAGGATTTTCGAACTGGAATGGCGTTCGGTCGGCTTCGAAGACGAATACCAGGAGGCGGAATACAAGAAAGATGGCATCGAGCAATTGCGCGTTTTTCATGCGGCGGTGATGGCCGCAACGCCACAGGTTTGCGAACAGGAAAAGAGGTTTGAATTGCCGCTGGAGAACAACGTCATCATCACGGGACGAATGGACCAGGTGAACTCGCTGGGCCGCAACGACGTGGAGATTGTGGATTACAAGACCGGGCGGCCCAAGAAGGAGTCGCTGGCGAAAAAGGATTTGCAGCTCAGCTTGTACGCTTTGGCGGCGAAGGAAATTTTTGAATGGAATCCGGTTCGGCTGGTCTTCCACTATTTGCAGGACAACAAGGTGCAAGTCACCACGCGCGATTCGAAACAACTTCAGGAAGCGCAAAACATGGTACAGGAAGCGGCGGCAGACATTCGCGCGGGACAATTCCCTCCCCGGCCCATGCCGTCCGTCTGCCGAAGCTGCGCGTACAAACCGATTTGCCCGGCGCATGAAGAGGAGTTGAGCGGATGAAGGAGAATTCGTCAGTTCTAACAGCCGTGAGTGGAAAGTTCTAAGACTTGCTCCTTCAAGACGAGAAGTCCACTTTGTAGTTAGGGAAAAAGAGCAGGTTGGGCGGATGCGTCCTCGGGGTCGCGGAAGTTGCTCAGGCCGACGCCGACGAGGCGAAAACGCCGCTGCGGGTTGAGGCCAACACGGTCGCGGAGGGAGAGCGCGATGCTCGTCAATTCTTCGCAAGAGGAAGGAGGAGATTGCGGCGTGTGGCTACGTGTAAGAATCTTGAACTCACTGGTCTTCAGTTTGAGCACGACGGTGCGGGCGATTCGCGCTTCCTTGCGCGAGGCGGCCCAGGTTTGTTCTGCAAGTTTGCGGATCATGGGCTCCATCTCGGTCAAAAGCACATCGCGTTCAAACGTGTCTTCCGCCGAAATGGATTTTGTCGGCCTGTCGGGAATTACTTCATTCTCGTCGATACCTCGCGCCAGCTCGTAGAGGCGCACGCCGTAGCGGCCGAAACGGCCTTCGAGCTCCGCCAACTCCATCTTCCGCAAATCGCCCGCGGTCTGTACTTCAAAGCCTTTGAGCTTTTCCTCCATCACCTTGCCTACTCCCGGCAGGCGGCCCACCGGCAGCGGCGACAAAAAGGAATCCACTTCTTCCGGCTGGATAACGAAGAGCCCATCCGGTTTCCGCCAGTCCGAAGCAATCTTCGCGAGGAATTTGTTGGGAGCCACGCCCGCCGAAGCCGTCAGGTGGAGTTCCGCGCGAATCTGTTCGCGAATCGTGCGCGCTACTTGTGTGGCGGTCGGCAGGCCCATCTTGTTTTCTGTGACGTCGAGATACGCCTCGTCGAGCGACAACGGCTCGATCAAGTCGGTATGTCGCAGGAAGATTTCGCGGGTCTGCCACGAGACGGCCCGGTAGCGAGGGAAATCCGGCGGCAGAAACACACCATTCGGGCAGAGACGTTCCGCGCGAACCGCCGGCATCGCCGAATGCACTCCAAACTGGCGTGCTTCGTAAGAAGCCGCGCAGACCACGGAGCGATTCCCGCGCCACGCAACAATGACCGGCTTGCCGCGCAGTTGCGGATCATCGCGCTGTTCGACCGACGCATAAAACGCGTCCATGTCGACGTGAATAATCTTGCGTCCAGTCGATCGCACCGTTTCGCCCGTCCGCCATCATCTTATTCCGGGACCCGCGACAGCGCGAGCGCCTGTTAAGCTATGACTACAGGCGAACCCGAGCGCGCAAAGATTTTCAACGTTCATTAGTGGGAGGAATACCGCCCATGAAACGCAAAACCGTCTACCTCGCCTTTTGTGTTCTCGGGATTGCACTGCCCTACTGGCAGTTTGTGCCGTGGGTAGTGGCACAGCACGGGGTGCCTTTAGGACTTTTCTTGCGGGAGCTTTTTGCCAATCGGATCAGCGGATTCTTCGGCATGGACGTCCTGGTCTCCGCCGTGGTGTTGATTTTCTTTCTCCGACGCGAAGGCAAACGCGTCGGCGTGCGTCATCTCTGGCTGCCGATTGCGGGAACATTGACCGTCGGAGTTTCCTTAGGCTTTCCATTGTTTCTCTACCTGCGCGAGGACGCGCTGGAAACGACAGGAGGCACAGGGCGTCCCTCCCAGGGCCAATATTAAAAACTCTCTTGAAAAGCATTATGCGCGATGCGGGACTGACGGTCGAAGACCTCGAAAGATTGCTCTGAGTCACTCTGAGCGTCAACGGGGCTGCCAGGCTAGCGCGCCACAGCGCCGGAGTAATACCCTTCGCGCGTCAGGATGGTCAGGCCTTCGCGCCTCACGCGCACCTCAATCGAGTGATAATCCGCGCTGCGGTCTGTGCCGGTGGGTGAGTAAACAAGAGTGTACTGGTTGCGCGCCTCTTCCGTAACGCGCGAGTAGAGCTCTTCCATGTCCCTGCTTTTCAACCCGTAGTAGACGTCGCCGCCCGAATCCTTGGCATATTTGGCCAGGCGCTCAAACTTGCGGTTGAAAAAAGCGGCTCCGACGCCAACGCCGTAAACGGAGATCTCGTACCGCAGCAAGTCCTTCATGACCGCGTCGTACTTGTTGGCGTTCACTTTGGGATTGTTCAGGCCGTCGGAGATGAGCAGGATGATTTTGCGTCGCTTGCGTTCCGGGTCGCGGTCTTTCAGCAATTGCGCCCCGGCGTAGACGGCGTCGTCGAGGGCCTTGCTGGTCTGCGCCTGGATGTTCAGCGTCGTTTCCGGAAGCTTCGGCGCGTCGCCCGTGGCGGAGTGGCCATTAATCGTGGGCGTATCGTTGACCGAACCGGCGGGACCCGCATCAGGCTGTTCATCCAGGCGCGTGCGTTTCAATTCCGTGAGCAGTTTGTCCTGGTCGCTGATAAACCCGTGTCCTTCATGAACGTAGGTGTCGAAGCGGCAAACAAACGCTTCGTCGCTGGCGCTCAAGCCCGCAATGATGGAATCGAGGCTGTCCGCCACCTGGCGAGCGTTCTTCCGGTTCAAATCGTTGTCGATGAGCAAAACCAGCGAGAGCGGAACCGCGTCCGCGCTGAAGTGAATGACTCGTTGCTCGACGTTGTCTTCGAGAATGCGGAATTCGTCCTTGCGCAGGTCCGGAACGAGCCGCCCGGAGCCATCCTTCACCGTGACCGGAACGACGACTTGGGTCACAGTACTAATGATCTGTGCCGGTTTCTGCTGTTGTTGAGGAGGCGGGGGCGGATTTTGCGACTGCGCGGGCGCCGCGGAACCCTGCTGGGGCGCGTGAGGTTGGTGCGTGCGCGCGCGTAGCGGAACGAACGCGAGAGCCAGCGTCAGGAGGGCCACGCCGGCCGAAGGTGCGATTTTTCGTAGACTTTTCATGGTCCTCGGGCCAAACTTCATGTTGATATTATCCGCTCGGGTCAGACTCCATCGCGCATCCTATCGGGCTCCTGAGAGCATCCTATTGGTGCGGCGATGACCCGCGCGGCGCGTCTGGCGGGCATCTTGGTTCCAGGGAAAGTATACATGCGTTCGATAAACAAAGTTGTGACGCAGTGCGCAGCGGCATTGGTTGTATGGGCGCTGGGGGCAGCGGCGGGCGCGCAGGAGCCGGCTCAACAATCCTCGCAGCAGCCCGCTCAGAGCGACCAGCAAAACCCCACCATCAAAGCCGAAGTCAGTCTCGTCAACATTTTTGCCACCGTGCGGGACAAGAAAAAACAAATTATCCCTACGCTAAAAAAGGAAGATTTCCGGATTTTCGAAAACGATCAGGAACAAAAGATTGCATTTTTTTCCGCGGAAAAAACGCTCCCCGTCACCCTGGGATTGCTGATTGACACCAGCGGCAGCGAGCAAAACCGCCTGCCCGCGGAGCAGGAAGCCGCCACGGCTTTCCTGAACCGCGTTCTCCGCAAGGGCGACGAGGCCATGGTGATTTCCTTTGACGTCGATGTCGATCTTCTTTCCGATTTCACCGAGGACCGCGCGCAACTCGACCGCGCCATTCGAAGCGCGCGCATCAATGCGCCGATGGTGAGCATGACGAATCCGGGGCCGCTGCCGCCGGAATCCCGCACCCGGGGTTTGCGCGGCACCGCTTTTTACGACGCCATTTGGACGGCGTGCGGAGACAAACTTGCTACCGAGGCAGGCCGCAAAGCGCTGGTAATCATCACCGATGCCGACGATCAGGGCAGCAAAGTCCGTGTCGAGGAAGCGATTGAAGCCGCCGAGCGCACCAACACGGTGATTCACATTCTTTTGGTGCACGATCCGGGCTTTGGGTGGCGGCCGGACATCGCGCATAAAATTGCGGATGCAACCGGTGGCCGCGTCATCGAAGTTTCCTCCGAAAAGCATTTGCACGAGGCCTTCGATCAGATCTCCGAGGAGTTACGGTCCGAATACACCTTGGGTTATTATCCGACCAATGCGGCGCGGGATGGAACGTTCCGCAAGATCAAAGTGGAAGCCACGGACAAGGATTTGAAGGTGCTCGCCCGCAAAGGTTATTACGCGCCAAAAGATGGGCCGGCTTGATACGGTGGTGCGGGCAAAGGTTATTACGCGCCCAAAGACGGTCCCGCTTGATCCGCAATCTTTCAGAATGTACCCCGCTGGCGTTCGAAAGCCGCCGATCTAGTGCCGGCGCTGCTCCGATGGAAAGCATGGCAGCTTGCCTGCCCGAGCGGGAATAAGCTTCCAAATCATGCACGGAATACGCCGAACGGATTGACCGTGATTCGGCCCGCGTTTACCATCCTCGTTTCGCGTGCGGCTCTCGCCTATAATTCGAATGCCTATGTATGCATGCTCGGTGAATGTGACACTCTGTTGTTGCACTACGTCAGCGGGTTGAAATGCTGAACGAAACCATCGCGCATTACCGCGTCCTCCGCAAACTCGGCAGCGGCGGGATGGGCGTGGTGTATGAAGCCGAAGACACGAGGCTCGGGCGGCGCGTGGCGCTAAAGTTCCTGCCCGAAGATTCTCACCGCGATCCTCAGGCGCTGGAGCGCTTTTTGCGCGAAGCACGGGCCGCATCGTCTCTGAATCATTCCGGAATCTGCACGATTCACGCGATTGAAGAGCACCAGGCGAAGACGTTCATCGCGATGGAGTTGCTCGAAGGACAGACGCTCGACAAATTGACACGCCAAGGCGCAATTCCCGTGGCGCGAGCGATTGAAATCGGGATTCAACTCGCCGACGCCCTCGACGCGGCGCACAAAAAAGGAATCATCCATCGGGACATCAAGCCGGCAAACATTTTTGTCACGGAACGCGGGCCGGTGAAGATTCTGGATTTTGGGCTTGCGAAACTTACTTCGGAACATCTTGTGTACGCTGACGGGGAAACCATCGGCGACCCGGAGACTTTGCTTCTCACTAGCCCCGGAACTGCTGTTGGAACGATTGCTTACATGTCGCCGGAACAAGCGCGTGGCGAAGAGCTCGACGCACGCAGCGACCTTTTTTCGCTGGGTGCGGTTCTCTATCAGATCGTCACTGGCAAACAGCCGTTCCCGGGTTCCACGAGCGCGGTGGTGTTCGACAATATTTTGCGGAACGCTCCCGTAGCTCCCGTTTCCTTGAACGCAGAAGTTCCTGCGGAACTCGAGCGCATTCTCAACAAGGCGCTCGAAAAAGACCGCGACGTGCGCTACCAAGTTGCGGCGGAAATGCGCGCGGATTTGAAGCGTTTGCAACGCGAGCTGGATTCGGGAAAAGTGACCGCAGCTTCGTCGGCCTCCGCGCGAGCTGCAACTACGCAGACCCCACCCGCAGGAACAAGTTCCGTCCCGGCTCCAGCACCTTCGAGCAGCTCGGTCCTGATTACAGCTGCAAGCAAGCACAAATTGGGAACGGGAGTAACCATTGGCGTGATCGCGGTTCTGCTGGCGGCTGCAATCTTCGGTGTGTACACGCTCGTGCTGAAGACGCGGCACGTTCCGTTCGAGCGGTTCTCGATTGAAAACCTGACAAACAACGGTCACGTGTCCGTCGCGGCGATATCCCCGGATGGAAAGTACCTGCTGCACGTCATGGAGGAGAATGGATTGCAGTCTCTGTGGCTGCGGCACATTCCGACGGCCAGCAACACGCAAGTCGTCGCTCCCGCGGCGGCCCGGTACTATGGCCTGACGTTTTCGCCCAATGGAAACTATATTTATTTTGTGCGCCGCGACGAAGAGGAGCACACGATTGCGTCACTCTACCGCGCGCCGATGCTGGGCGGCAATCCGCAAGTGCTGATCCGCGACGTGGACAGTCCGGCGACTTTTTCGCCGGACGGGCAGCGTCTTGCCTACCTGCGGGAGCGTCATGACTCTCCCTTCTGGGACTTGCTGGTTGCGCACGAGGACGGTTCGCCGGATCGCGCGCTTTTCACCGGCGTTTCGATTTTGAGCGACTCGTTCACTCCGGCATGGTCGCCCGACGGGAAAGCCATTGTTATTCCCGTCACGCAGCCCACTTCGGATACATTCACTGGGTTAATGGTTGTGGATGCGGCGTCCGGCAAGCAGCAGACCATTCCCGTGAAGGACGCGCCGCTCTTTCTTGCCCCCGCATGGACGCCCGATTCGTCGGGTTTGATTCTGTCCTCGCTGGCCTTGCAGAACGGCCTGCTGAACCGGCAGCTTATGTTCCTAAGCTATCCGCCGGGCCAAATGCGCGAATTGACGGCGGACACGAATAACTACGGCTCGCCAAGCATGGCCGCGGATGGCCGCAGCCTGGTGACGACGCAGGGGCAGTTCAAGTTTGAGGTTTCGCTGGCCCCAGCCCAATCGCCCGATGCGCTGCGGCCCGTGACGCTTTCCTCTCATTTGCCCATCTGGCGCTGGGGCTGGACGCCCGATGGCCGGCTGGTCTTTCCGCAAGGAGGCGACATTCGCATTCTGGATCCTAAAGGCGGAGAGAAGATCGTCATGTCGGACAAGGTCCATATCTCGGATCAAGTCACTGTCTGTGGCAGCGGACGTTACATCGTCTACCGCCAGCTCGGCAAAGCCGCCAAGACCTCGGAAAATCTCTGGCGCATGGACGCCAACGGAAGCAATCCAATGCAGCTGACGTTTGGCAAAAACGAAAGCGACCTGCAGTGCGCCACGGACGACAAGTGGGTGTATTACGTGGACGCCGGAGACAAGTTTCTTACGAAACGCGTGCCGATCGATGGCGGCTCGGCGGAAACTGTATTCGACACGGCGATCCCGGGCGCCGCCCTTTCCCCGGACGGCAAAGTACTTGTCACACTCGACGTTCGCGAACTCGACCACAAGCTGATGCTGGAATTTGTGTCCACGGCGGACAAAAAATCCTGGTATCACGACATCGACCCGCGGGCTTCCGGGCCCTACCGGTTTACGGCGGACGGCAAGGGCGTCGTTTACAACGTTCGCGAAAAGGGTGTGGACAATCTTTGGATTCAGCCGTTGGACGGCTCGCCTTACCGCCAGCTCACGCATTTCACGTCGGAACGAATTGCGCAGTTTGCTTTTTCACCCGACGGCTTGCAAATTGCTTTCGAGCGCGGGCATACGGAATCGGACGCCGTGCTGCTGCGGGACACCTCGCGCTAGGACATTACCGGATGGCCTCAGTTGGTGGAGAAGGAGCGTCAAAACCCGCACACTGAAAACCGCAGGGTGCGGCACCCCCCTCTCCTAATTTCGCATCTAGCCTTTGCTCCACCCGCCTGACCCCGGGCAGTTCCTCATTTTGCCCGCTGCTGCTGGATAGGTCTTGACTGAGGTCTTTGGCGTTTGATGAAATCGCCGAGCAAAGGAACTGCAAAAGAGTATTTGCCGTAGCGGTTTTTGTAGATTAGTCCAGCTTCTGACAACGACACCAGCATCTGATTTATATGGCTGCTGCTGAATGATCTCCTTCCAGCTTTGTTTGAGGGGGCCTCGACGATCTCTTGAACCGCAAACTCCGCATCGGCATTTGGAAGCTCCGCTATAACTCCCAGCAGTTCGCGTTGGCGGTCCGTTGCTTTTGACCATCTGCCAGCAAAAAAATCTGAATCCAGCTTTGCGATTATCTCAGCAATAGGAATCGAGGGCGGTTCTTTTCCGGCCTCCACTGCTTGAACCCAGATATCGAAAACCTCACGGCATACGTACTGTACGAAATAAGGGTAGCCTCGTGCGACTTTCCATATTGTCTTCACGGACTTGGGGTCAAAGTTAATGGGACAGTCTTTTGTTTCCAGAATTGGCTTGCGGATGGCCTCATCAGTTTCAACCTCGTTCAAAGGGCTGAGGAAGACGACTGTAAACATTCGCTCGGAGAACGTTCGAGCTTCAACCAGTTTTGGGAAGAGTGTCGGAAGCCCAACCAATGCCAGCATGAAACGGAAGCCTTTTCTCTGCAGAGACTGAAACAAATCCAGCAGGAGAGATAATGGATACTGGTCCTTCTTGGCGTGATCAGAAAGGTTTTGTGCTTCGTCGTAGGCGAAGATGATCCCCTTGCGTCCAGAGGATTCGACATAAGGCCAAACAGTTTCTAGAACTCCCTTGAGCTTGTCTAGAACTAGACCCGGGGTGCTGTCATACATTGCCCTCAGCGCTGGATAGCTCAGTGAGAGTGAAACTTGCTCCGGATGTTGAGAAAAACCTACCTTTAGGCGTTCCTTTTTTGCTATTACAAAAGAACTTGCCACGACCGAAAGGTCGGTTAGAAGACGGGTCGCCAAGTTCTCTTCGCTTATACTGGTTGACTCTGACAGGTCGGTGCCAGCCCACAACCATCCTGTCTTGATGGCGAGCGGCTTGAAGGTCTCCAAGAGAACAGTTTTTCCCAAACCTCTTAAGCCAGTTAGAACCAGATTCTTCAGAATCACGTCCTGACCGAGAAGCCGAGTAAACTCCTGTGATTCTTTTTGACGACCAGCCAAGTAGGGCGGCATATGCCCAGCACCAGGCCGAAATGGGTTTTGCATGATAACTCCTCCTTCTATCAGGCAGGATTCACAAGATTTTAGCCCGCAGGCTATATTTATGTCAAATGCTAAATTTATGTTGACAGGTAATTCTGTGTTGATCTATACTTTGCCCGAATGACGATGAGCCGCGTTCTCGGCTTAGGGCTGAGGATTGCGCTCCACTTAACTAGGGAGTGTGCTTGTGAGGCCGCCTAGTGGTGCACAAGAATTGTGCACTATTAGTAGTGCCTGACTTCCTGGCGGTGATACACTTGAAATGCAAAACGCCTCGCGGTCATGCGAGGCGCTTTGTTCCGCATGTTTGCGGAGATAGTGGAACCTGATACCCACTATTCTAAGGCGGTTTGCCGCTCTCCGTCAACATGCGTTTTATTAACCAGCGGGATACACATTACGGGTGTGTCCCGCCAAACCGCCCTACACGGGCAAGGAGAAGATATGGGATTCCCAAGTCAAACACCAAGGGCCTTTACTAGGGCCAACATTGAGGCCATTACTCCCGGCCAATACGGATGCTACGGCCTGTATATCGGCGGGGGCGTATGGGTCTACGTTGGCAAGGGAGACATCAGAAAGCGTCTCCTCGATCATCTCAATGGCGACAATCCATGCATTACGAGAAACCGCCCAACACATTGGGTGGATATCGTGACGAACAATATGGACGCGATTGAGAAGGCCCTAATTCTGGAATTGCAGCCAAGCTGCAACAAGAAGGTGGGCTAAGAACAACCTGATCCAGTTCCGTTGAATTTTCCGGAGAGGCGGCTGAAATAATAGTCTCTGCCGTTCACGGAGATTCTTGTGCAGACTATTCCTACTTTCACTTCAATTCTTTGACCCGAAAACGAGTCATTGATTGTGGTAGGAGCGATCAATCCAGGCACTTGTGCCTTGCCAAGAATCTTCCCTGCGAATTGCCTAAGACGACTCTTGAGAATGTCTAGCCGCGAGGCATTCTCAACGGAACTATGGGATTGGCTTGGGAATGGGACTAGCATTGCCACACTTGGAGTATAGTCTTATGCAGGCTCTCGGCTTTTCTGTCAACGGTTTCTTGTGCCCCACTTGAAAACGGGCCTAGAGGCCACCCCAAATCCAAGACTAGGCGCTGATCTTTAGGTGATGAAGGGCGGCCGCGCCTTAATTCCGAAAAACGCCTTTGGGCGACCCATCCTAGCGATTTGTTTTGTGCCTGCCCGCGGCAGCCAGCCACGGGTCAACATTCTTATATGCGCAAAACCTATGCTGCTTTGTTTCCTTTGCTGTTTTCGCTTGGAAGCGCCGGGCGGAGCTTGCCGGCGGCGAGGTCGTTCAGGGCGCGAAGGCCTTTGTTGAGTTCGATGGCGGTCAGGCGGCCCTGGCGGTAGAGCCAGCGCAGATAGTCGGCGGCGGAGCGTTCTTTCTTTGACGAATTACATTCCATGCAGCAGGAGACCAAGTTGCGATAGGAATTGCGGCCGAAGTGCACGCGAGGAATGACGTGGTCCAGGCACTTCATGCGGACGGGGATCCGGCGCAGACAATAAAAGCAGAGGCCGCGCTCGCGCGCGTGGATGGACTGGCGGAGCGGGCGAGTCTTCAGGAAATTTATTTTTTCGAGATTGGCCGGACGACCGAGGCGGCCCAGAGGCACGCCGGAGACAATTCCGGCGGCGCGAACGGCGCGAATCTCCTCCGGCAAACGAGGCTCGACGAGGTGGCCGGCTTTGGTGCGCTCAACCAAGCGCAGGACGCCTTGCTCGATGAGGCGGCGCACCGACTCGCGCACCGGTCCGTGCGAGAGGTTGAGATTGCGGGCCACCGAGAGAATCGAGAAGCGCACACGGCGCTTCCCATCGAGGCGGCTGTGCCGGACCAAATGCGAATAGACGGCGCGGTCGACGACCGAGAAGTGGAGGCGCGGGGCGAGAACATCTTCCAATTGCTTCCAGACTTGTTCAGCGTTTACTTTTTCGTTTTGCATGATTGGCATCCTTGAGTGGAATAGAGAAGTTGACAGCAGACAGCGGACAACTTGTGAGGAAAAGAAAAAGACTCAACACCCCGACCGGGTCCCGATAGGAGTCGGGATCCTTGATCGGGGCAGGCGCCGACCACCGAGGTCAGAGCACAGAGAACCACAGAGAAGAAGAGAGCTTAAGGACGACAGCTAACAGCCAGGAGAAAAAACAATAGAGATGGAATAAAAAACGCCGGCCCTTCGGGGCTCAGGTAGACAGGGATGCCCCATGCGGGGGCAAGCCGGCGCTAGGAAATGGGCACGAGAGATCGTGCGCGGGGCAAAAACAAAAACGCCCCGACCGGAGTCGGGGCGCAGTTTCTTACCTTCCTAGTCTACTAAAGTGGTGCCTGGCTTGTCAAGTCAAATCTTAATAAAAAATAAGTGCTTTAAATACAGCGAGATGGCAGAGAGAAAATGAGAAAAAATAGTTGCGCCACCTCGGAAAGGGCTCGCGCTCTTAGGACGGATCAAGTCACAATATTGGCGAGCCAGCGGGCGACGGCGTTCAGCCCAGCCTGTACCAGGTCGCCGGAGCGAGCATCGTCCCACCACTGCGAATCGTGCTCTTCAAATAGAGCGGCCGCTTGCGCCTTAGCTACGGCAAGCTTCATCGGGAGCGTCGGATCCACCGGCTGAGGCGCGGCGGCTTCCTTGAGCTGCGCCAGCATTTGCTGTTGCTGCTTCAGGTCCAGGATCGCGATGGGCGAATGACAAAAGGGACATGCGGAGTTGGCTCGCAGGTCGATGGAGGCGCCGCAGCTCGAGCAATTTACCGTTTGCACGCTCTCGCGCAAGTGCTGGATCTCGATGGGCGAGAGCGGATGGATAAAATTCTTTTCCTTGAGAAATTCGAAAAACAGGATGAAGTGCCCATGCTCGTTCGGACATTGCCAGTAAGTGAAGCGGACGTTGCGAGCCATGTTGTGCGCCAGGGTCAAAGCGGCTCCGCATCGCGGGCACAGAAGCGTTTGCGAGAGCTGCGGCTTGGATGAAGAGGAGTGCTCGCCGATGTACTTCATCAACTCCAGCGTGGACGCGGGAGAGAGTTGCAGGTCCTTGTGCTGGTCGAACCAGAACGCCTGGCAAGGCGCGCACACGTCAATGGTGATCTGGGCTCCCAACCGGCTGCCGAGCGTCCAGTCGGTCATCGGAGCCGGGCAATTGGAGCATTTCATGGCCCTATGGTATCAAGACGCGTTTGCCGTCCGCATGGCGGATTTCACGGCAGCGCGCAGGGATGTTTCTTAACGTTTACGGTTAGAACGGGCTGGTGCGTTTCGGGCGCGTTTTTTGTAAAGGCTTGCGCGGAACCATTTCCTCGCGGTTGGCGGTCAGATAGACGAACGAAGCCACAATCACCGCCATCTGCTTCATATCGGGTTCCTGGATGCGTTCGTACACGTCCATGTTGGAGTGGTGCGTGCGCGTGTCATAATCGAGCGGATCCTGGACGAATTGAAAGCCCGGCAAACCCACGGCGTCGAAGGAAAGATGATCGGTGCCCCCGGTGTTGCGGATCGTCAGGGTGTTCATGCCCACGTTGTGGAACGGCTCCGTCCACTGCGAGAAGAGTGGCGCGATGGCTTCGTTGCCCTGGAGATAGATGCCGCGGATCTTTCCTGAGCCGTTGTCCACGTTGTAATACGCGTCGAGCCTGGCATGCTCGGGCAGGATTTTGATTTTTTCTGTGGTGGCCGTGTCCGGCTCCCAATCCGCGAAATGCTGCTTCACGTAGGCGCGCGAGCCAAGCAGGCCCTGCTCTTCGCCGGTCCATAGACCGATGCGCACGGTGCGGCGCAGCCGCACGCCGGTGGCCTTGAGGATGCGCATCGCTTCCAGCATCACGCCGGAGCCCGCGCCGTTGTCGGTGGCGCCAGTTCCCGCGTGCCACGAATCGAAGTGCGCGCCGACCATCACGATTTCGTCGGCCTTGGCTTTTTCGGAGCCGGGAATTTCGCCGATGATGTTGAACGAATTCAAGTCATCTTCGTAAAACTTGTTTTGAATGTCGGCTTGCAGCGTGACCGGAACTTTCCTTTCCAGCATACGCACAAGCCGGCCATAGTTTTCGTTGTCTACAGCGACCCGCGGCGGAGCAGGCGGATCCTTGGGATCGCGTCCTCCGCCGCTCTGCACGTACACAGTGCCGTCATCTCCTTGCGATGGCTCGAGCCACGCGGCGACGCCTTCTTCAACGAGGAACTTCTGGATTTTTTCGTTCAACTCACGCTGCGCACGAAACCGCGCGAAGCGATCTTCTGGTCCCCGCGCCGCCGGCACCGGCTGCGTGGACTCCTCGACGAGTTCGGCGTCCGTGTAGCGGTGAAACTGCGCTTCGGTGCGTGAGGGAATTTCTGGTTGCTGCGCCGTCAGGACAAATTTCCCCCTGAGCTTTCCGCGATACTGCTCGATGTCCTCCGCTTTTTGGATGGGCGCCCAGAGGGCTTCAGCTGTGACGACGCCGTTCGTGCCGGGAGTCCAGGCTTTAGCGTAAGCGATCAATGGAAATGGACGCGGCGAGATGGCTTGAAGAGAAAACCGTTCGTTGGACCAGCCCTTGCCAAACGGTCCCCACGGTTCGAGGTGCACGTTGGCGAGCTGCCACTCTTTCATTTTGCCCATGGTCCAGTCGGCGGCCTGCTTGATGTTGGGCGAATTGGTGAGCCGCGGGCCGTAGACGTCCGTGAGGTAGCTCATGATGTCCATGACTTGCGAATGATTAAAGCCTTCGTCTTTGATTTGCTGGATCGCGTTCAGATCCGCAGAGCTCGGCGCTTGCGCGCCCAAGGGAACCACGGCCACCATCAACAGGAGAATCAGCAGAGCTTTCTTATGATTTCGCACACCCGCCTCCGGACTTTCGCGATGCCACCTTGCTGGATTGGAATGATCTGGCCCACCGACACGTCAAACTACAGGTGAGACGGCTCGACGCCTCGCTGCGTTTCAACCAAAAACTCTTGCTTGCCCGGCGTTCCCGCTAAAAGCAAAAAGCCCAAATCAAGGCTTCGAGGTTCCTTGTGGCGAACCCTGAGGCGTGCCTTGCGGCGTGCCTTGTGGCTGTCCCTGCGGTCCGGGAGAACCAGAATCGCCCGCGGCGTTGTTGCCCTGATTCGGGCGCGCATAGTATCCGCGGCGAGCGCGCACCTGGTAGCCTTTATGGTCCGGCACTTCGAGCCGGATTTTGTGATAACGGCCATCCAGCACGTAATTCACGGGCTGATAAGCGATGGAATACTGGTTGCGAAGCTCGTCGCCAATGTCCTGAAAGGATTGGTCGAGATCATCCACGTGATAAGGGAAAAACGAGCGCCCGCCGGTTTCTTCGGCAAGGTCTTGAAGAATCTTATCGCCATCGGTGAGGTGATATTTTCGGTCGCTTGTTTTCTCGGGATTAGTTTCAGAGAGCGAAACCCATTGCGTGCTGGTGCTGATGGTGTAAATGACGACGCTGGTGCGCTGTGCGAGCTCGATGGCTTCGGAGCGCGTGTGGAGGGATAAATTGTCCTCGCCATCGCTGATGAGAATCATCACTCGGCGGACGACGTCAGGCTGGTCGCCGGGCGGCCGCGGCGGATGGTTCAATTGTTTCGAACAAGCTTCGAAAATGGCGTCGTAGATCGCGGTGCCGCCGCCCGCGCGAGTTCCCATGATTTGGTCGCGGAGCGCTCCTGTGTCGCTCGTAAAGCCCTGGATAACTTGCGGCTCATCGTCGAAGGTCATGACGAACGCTTCATCCTTGTTGCGGCGAAGCACGCTGAAAAGAAAACTGACCGAAGCGTCCTGCTCGAACTTGATGCGGTCGCGAATGCTGTTGGAAGTGTCGAGCAGCATGCCGATGCGGAGCGGCAAATCCGACTGTTTGCTGAAATAGCGGATTTCCTGCGGTTTGCCTTCATCGAAAACCCTGAAATCGCCCTGCTCCAAATCCGGCACCAATTTGTTGCGGCGGTTGAGGACGGTGAAAAGCACGTCGACGAGGTTGACTTCGCGACGGAACGTTTGGCCGGACTGCGCGGGCACCTGCTGATTCGTAGCAGGCGCGGGCGGCGGAGCCTGCTGCTTCGCGTCGCCAGGGGCTTGCTGTGCCCGTCCCGCGGACGCGGGAAGCAGAAGCGCCGCAGCGAGAAAACCTGCGATTCGGATGTTTGGCCGATTCATCGGTGCTAGGAATTATAGGTACGCCGCAAGCGCAGCGTCAATTCGGCTTTGCGGTTCCCCGGCGGCGGCGCAAAGTTTCGCTAAAAATTCGCGGAGCTCCCCCGGCAGGGGCGCGTTGACTTCGAGCCAGGCCCCCGTCCGGGGCTGCGCAAATCCAATCCGCGCGGCATGCAGAAAATTGCGCTCGAGTTTTGGCAGGGTGACTTTGCCGATGTGCAAATTCGCAGCCGCTCCGTACAACGTATCGCCCACCACGGGATGCTTCAGCGCGGAGAAGTGCACGCGGATTTGATGCGTTCGGCCAGTGTGGAGTTGGACTGCGAGCAGCGCTGTGTTGTCCACGCTGGCAAGCACGCGCCAGTCGGTGCGCGCGTGCCGAGGATTCGCGGGGGCCGCTCCGCGCCCAGATTTGCGCGGCGTCGCCATACGTGTGCGGTGGATGGGATCGCGTCCAATCGCGAGTTCGATGCTGCCGGCCTTTTCTTTCAGAATGCCTTGAACCAAGGCGAGATAAGTTTTCTTCACGGCGCGCCGCTGGAAGGATTCGCCGAGTTTCGCGTGTGCGGCGTCGTTTTTTGCCACAAGAATTACGCCGGAGGTTTCTTTGTCGAGGCGATGCACAATTCCGGGGCGCAAAGGATCGCCTCCCTTGGAAAGTTCCAAACCGCGTCCGAGCAGCGCGTTGACCAGTGTGCCGGATGGATTTCCCGCGCCTGCATGCACGGTCATTCCCGCGGGCTTGTTGATGGCAATGACGTCTTCGTCTTCGTAGAGCACTTCCAGCGGGATGGCTTCCGCTTTCGCAACCATTGCGGGGCGCTGTGTGATTTCGACGACAATCTTTTCCCCGCCGCGAAGCCGCACTGAGCCTTTCTTAGCCGCGCTGCCGTTTATGAGAACAAATCCGGCGTCAATCAGCTCTTGCACACGAGTACGGCTGAGTTCAGGAAAATGCGCAGCCACAAAACGGTCGAGGCGGGTTCCCGCGTCAGTGGAATTAGCGAGGAGTTCGCGTCTCTGCCCGGAGTCGAAAGTCACGCGGAGGATTCTAGCAGGACAGGCGCGTAGACGGCGCGGCGCAGGACTCCCGTCCCATCTCTTCAGTTGACTGAACTGTTCGGAGCGTGACACTGGGAAGAAGGTGAATTCCTTACTTCTTGGGCCGAGAAGTACTGAACCAGGAAGAAGACACCAGAAACTGGCCTTCGGCGGCTTCGACCGGTTCTAGTTTTACCGTCCAATCTTCGTAGGCTCCGTGGTGGCTCCTTTGATAAGCCTGGATTCGTAAATAGTAGACCTTACCGACCTCGACCGTAAGTGTGGTCGCTGAGCCCATGCGTTCCGCTGTCTTCTTGAAAACGCCCGACTGCCACTTAGTGCACAACTGATGTTCACCCGGGTCCACCGGGAAGAAAAAATACGACTTGCCCTTATTTGCGCCAACCCAAACACCATCAACGCCTACGCGCATGGTCGGCCCACGCTCGATGTCTTCGATCACGTAAACGAGTGCCTTGCCCGAATCGGGCTGTGCGACCCGGTGCTCTTTTTTGTTCGTGGCCACATCGAATTGCGCGTCGTTCGCGCCGCAACCGCCACTGGACGGAACTGACGCAGAAGGTTCCTGTGCAAAAGCGGGAATTGCGAAAAAGCCTAACACAACGACGATGCGAGTAATCTTCACTTCACCGTTAGACGCAGGCACCCGTCGACCAGTTGCCTTCGAGTCAACTGGTTACCTACTGGAGGTCGCCAGTATCGGCCAGCTTCGCGTACCACTTGCCGGAGTCTTTCATAGTCCTTTTCTGTGATCGGAAATCCACGTAGACCAGGCCGAAGCGTTGGCAGAAACCTTCGGCCCACTCGAAATTGTCCATCAGGCTCCAGTGATGGTACGCGCGTACGTTACAACTGTGGATCATGGCGCGGCCCAGTTCATCGAGGTAGCCGCGCAAGAATTGAATGCGGCGGTCGTCGGGAACGCGGCCGTGTTCGTCCGGTCCGTCCAAATAGGAGCAGCCGTTCTCTGTGATCTCCATGGGCGTGCCCTTGTATTCGTGGGAGATGCGCATCAGCATTTCGTACAGGCCCGAGGGCCAGATTTCCCATCCAAAATCCGTCAACGGGCCTTCATGCGCATCGAAGTTGTGCACGCCGGCGGCAGATTCGCCTTCTCCCGGCGGAATGGCGGAAACCAACTGGCGGCGATAATAATTGACGCCAATGAAATCCAACGGCGCGCGGCACAGCTCCAAGTCGCCGGATTTCACGCCCATCATTTCGAGCGGATTCCCTCCCGGAAATGCTGCGGGATACTCCCCCTTCATCGCCGGTTGAATGAACCAGATGTTCCCGAGCGCGTGAGCGCGGTCGGCGGCCTTGCGATCCTCTTCCGATTTGGTGGCTGGCTGGCAATGCGACATGCTGAAGGCGGTGCCAACTTCAAATTTGGAGTTGATGGCTTTGATGGCGCGAAACGCCTGGCCCTGCGCCATGTTCACGACGTGCGTGGCGCGCATGCAGTCGGCGAAATTCTGACGCGCCGGCGCATGGGTGCCGTAGGCGTAGCCCAGGAACGTGAAGACCCAAGGCTCATTGAAGATGCACCAATGCTTGATGCGGTCGCCCAGGGCGCGCGTGACGACCTCCGCGTACTCCGTGAAGCGGCCCACCAGATCGCGATTCGGCCAGCCTCCGGCATCTTCCAGCTTTTGCGGCAGGTCCCAGTGATAGAGCGTGCAGAGCGGGCGGATTTTCGCCTTGAGGAGCTCATCCGCAAGGCGCTTGTAATAATCGAGACCCTTGGGATTGGGCTTGCCGGTGCCGTCGGCCTGGATGCGCGGCCAGGAAACGGAAAAGCGGTAGCTTTTCAGATTCATCTGCTCGAGCAGCGCCACGTCTTCCTTGTAGCGATGATAGGAGTCGCAGGCAACGTCGCCAGTGTAGCCGCCTTTCACTTTGCCAACTGTGTGGACGAAGCGGTCCCAAATGGATTCGCCTTTGCCGTCGTCGTTCCAGGCTCCTTCAACCTGATAGGCCGCGGTGGCCGCGCCCCAAATGAATTCCTCTGGAAACTGGAACGGTGCGAACTTCATCGGCTGTTGGAACAATTCGGTCGCGAGAGCAGCGCCCGGCGGCAGGACGTAGAAAGAGGCGGCGGCGCCGAGCGTCCTGCCCAGGAAATCGCGGCGATTCAGGTTGCTCCAACGACCCATGAATTCCTCCTCGACAAACTTTTTAGGAAACTTGACGGGGTGCTTCTTGTCTGTGGCCAAATAATACGTCAAGAAGGATGAGTGCGGCGCCAATGGTGATGGCCGAGTCCGCGACGTTGAAGGCGGGATAGTGGTACGTGCCAAACCACACTTCAAAAAAGTCGGTCACGGCTCCGTGAAAGATGCGGTCGGAAACATTCCCTGCGGCGCCGCCCAGCAGCAGCGCGAGGCCTGCGTTACCCACGGTGGTGACGATCTTGCCGGTTACGAGAAGCCACGCGAGGACGGCGATCACTGCGAGCGAGCCTGCGATTAAGATGACGCGCGTGATGGTGGAAGCGGAGGCCGCCAGCACGCCAAAGGCAATACCGGGATTGCGGCTGTGCACCAGGTAAATGAAATTGTGAATGATCTCCTGGCGCCAGCCTTCGACGGTTCGCGCTTCGAACCATGCTTTGGTGGCGCGGTCGAGCAGGACGATGAGTAACGTGAGCCAGAGCCAGCGAAGGCGGGAGGAGGGGCTCATGAGGGGAAGGGAATAAAGGATTTGCAGCAAGGCCCTATGAACTTGTCATCCTGAGCGAAGCGAAGGATCTCAACGAACACGCAGTCTGGATTTTGAACGGTTGAGATTCTTCGCGCATCCTCATCGGATGCGCTCAGAATGACAACATTGTGCACCGTTGCTAGTGCTATCGGAAAGATGTGCATGTCAGTTTGCCGCGACGCCGGCGGTGCCGTCGGACTCGATTTCCGCGAGGGCTTCGCTGCAGCGCTCGCAGACGGTCGGATAGCGCGGGTTCTCGCCGACGTGCGTCGAGTAATTCCAGCAGCGCTCGCATTTTTTGCCGTCGGCGCGGTCAATCTTAATCGTCAAGCCAGGCAAGGACGCACTCGGCGCAGCGCCATCGATCGGAGCGTCCTCGATGACAACTTGCGAGACGATGAAGAGAGCAGGCAAAATTGACGCGCTTCTTTGCAGGAGATCCTTCAAAGAAAAATCCGAAGACATCAAGTACGGTTTTTCCAGGTGTAGGCGCACCTTTGCTTCGAGAGCCCCACCGATCTGTTTTGAATTCCTTGCGTCCTCAAGTTTCTGCAGAGCCAAGCCACGCACTTCTTTGAGAAGCTGCCAACGCTCATAAGTCCCGCGCGCCAGACCAGTTGTTAACGCCTCCGCTTCAGGGAACAAGGCCATGTGCACACTCTCCGGCGCGCTCGCAGCTTTCGGCAGATATTTCCAGAGTTCTTCCGACGTGAAAACGAGAACCGGCGCGGCAAGGCGGATCAGCGCGTCACTGATTTTACAAACGGCTGTCTGTGCGGAGCGGCGCGACTTGTTTTTCGGAGCCTTGGTGTAGAGGCGATCTTTCAACACGTCGAAATAAAACGCGCTGAGGTCCACGACGCAATAATCATGGATGGCGTGATAGACGCGATGGAAGTCGTAGCTGCCATACCATTCGCGGCATTTCTTCACGAGGTCCGCGGTGCGATCCAGCATCCACTGATCAATTTCTTCGAGCTGGTTGTTAGGCAGGGCGTCGCGCGAAGGATCGAAATCGCCGAGATTGCTCAGCGCAAAGCGGAAGGTGTTGCGAATCTTGCGGTAGGCTTCGCTGAGCTGCGTCATGACGCGCTCGCTCATCTTCATGTCGGCCTGGTATTCCACCGACGCAACCCATAGCCGCAGCAAGTCCGCGCCCCAGCGCTCGCAAATTTCATTCGGGGAGATCGCGTTGCCCAGCGATTTAGACATCGGCCGGCCTTGCTCATCGAGCGTCCAGCCGTGCGTCACTACGCCGCGATACGGCGCCGCATCGCGCGTGCCCGTGGCCACCAGCAGCGAGCTTTGAAACCAGCCGCGATACTGATCCAGCCCTTCCAGGTAAACATCGGCGGGCCACTCGGGTCCCTTTAGCACGGAGAGGTTTGAAGAGCCCGAATCGAACCACACATCCAGAATGTCGTTTTCTTTGCGCCACTTCGACGCGCCGCACTCACACTTGGTTCCTGCGGGCAGCAACTCTTCGGGCGTATGCTTGTACCAGGCGTCCGCGCCCTCCTTTTCGAACCACTTCACGACGTTTCGCAGCGCCTTGTAATCTTCCAGCCGCTTTCCGCAACCAACGCAGTAGAAAACGATGATCGGAACGCCCCAGAAGCGTTGGCGTGAGACGCACCAGTCCGGCCGCTTTTCGATCATTTCGTACATGCGGTCTTCGCCCCAGGCGGGAATCCACTTCACCTGGTGGATTTCTTCGAGCGCTTCCTGCCGCAGCGTTTTTTGCCGGCCATGGGCAGCCTGATCCATCTTGATGAACCACTGCTCGGTGGCGCGGAAAATCACTGGATTGTGGCAGCGCCAGCAATGGGGATAGCTGTGCGTATATGGATGATTGGCCAGGAGAGCCCCTCGATCGGCGAGAAGCTTTACGATGATGGGATTCGCGCTGAAAACGTCTTTGCCTTTGTATTCGGGCAGGCCTTCGAGGTAGCGGCCCTTATCGTCCAGCGGTGCATAAATTTCCAGGCCATATCTCTGCCCGGTAACAAAGTCCTCGGCGCCGTGACCGGGAGCGGTGTGCACGATGCCCGTGCCCTGATCGAGCGTGACGTAATCGGCAAGAACTCCCGGGACCTGAATATCAACGAAGGGGTGCTGAAACTTCATGCCCTCGAAATCGCGGCCTTTGAACGAGCCGCGCACTTTTGCTTCCTTGATGCCGCACTCGGCTTGCAGCGCGGCCACGCGATCCGCCGCGAGCAACAGCGCGCCCTTCTCAGTCTCAACCACCACATAATCAAAGTCCGGATGAAACGCCAACGCGCGATTGTGCGGCAGCGTCCATGGCGTGGTGGTCCAGATGACTGCGCTTACGTTACTTGCAATTTTCGCGGCGTCACCTTTGCCACCGCCAACAACGCCGAACTTCACCCAGATCGACGAGCTGGTGTGATCTTCGTACTCGACTTCCGCCTCGGCCAATGCGGTGTTGTCGACGATGCACCAATACACCGGCTTGCGCCCGCGGTAGACATAGCCTTTCTCCATAAAGTCGAGAAACGCTCCGGCAATCGTGGCTTCGTAGCTAAAACTCATCGTCAAATACGGGTCATTCCATCGGCCAAAAATTCCGAGGCGCTTGAAATCGCGCTTGTGCTGCTCGACGTAGCGCGTAGCGAATTCGCGGCAAAGCTTGCGAAATTCCGCGGGAGGCACTTTGCCCTTGCCGCCCAGCTCTTTTTCCACTTGCGTCTCGATGGGCAGGCCGTGGCAATCCCAGCCAGGCACGTACGGCGCATAGTGACCGGCCATGCTTTTTGTCTTGACGATCAAGTCTTTCAGGATTTTATTGAGGCCGGTGCCGAGATGAATCTCACCGGTGGGATAGGGCGGCCCGTCATGCAACACAAACAGAGGTTTGCCTTTGCGCGCGTCCAGAATACGCTCGTAAATGTTTCCTGCGTACCAAGCTTCGAGCTGTTTCGGCTCGTTCTGGGGCAAGCTGGCCTTCATGGGAAAGTCGGTCCTGGGCAGGTTCAGCGTCTTTTTGAGTTCAAGTGGTTCGGCCATAGCTTGGAGCGTTCGGATATCCCTTCTTTGCCTGCGTTGCCGTCCGTTTGTCCAGGTGCACGACGGGAAACATCTAAAGGCAGCTGAACCTTGTATGTTACAATGAAGCGCAGATAGGTGTCAGCCGCTGGGGCCTGCAACCTTTCCGGGCCTGTGGGAATCCTATCCCTGAGGGATACCAAAGGCGGGGTGAGTCCGTCTAAAGTTAGAGGAAAACGGTGCCGGGTAAAGTCAACAATCTTATTCCACCTTCCGCTCCGAAGCCCAAAGTGTCTGGAACGGGTTCGCAGCCTCCCACTCAGGCAAGCCAGGTTCGAGCTCCTTACGTGCCCCGGTTTGGCAGGCCGCCCATGCTGGTGCCTGATGATTTTTGGTCAAACCTCAAGCAGTTTCTGACCGAGCGGCCCGTCAAGATTCGCGAGCGCAAAGATGCGCCCTTCACGCAGACCTCTTTCGGAGCCGGTTTCTTCGGCAACCTTGCGGAATCTTTGCGGTCAACTCCCGGGGGGAATCGCCCGATTAACAGCAGATTAGCTGTGAGTTGGGGAGCGAATTTCGGCGGGTTCGGCACGCGCATCAAGGAATTCTTCTCGCCTCCAAAGCAGCCTCCTCTGCCGCCGGGTATCACGCCCATCAAGGTGAAAGACATTTGGTCCAAGGATGAAAAGTTCGGTTCGAGCCAAGCGCTTGCGATCCTCTTGCACGCAGCGGTGGTCGCTTTGCTTATAGTTCCCATTGGTTTCCGCGTGGTGGACATCACGCAAGCAAAAAACAAAGTCGATGTCACGCCCCTGGACATTTCGCCATACCTCGCCAAGCTTCCTGCAGGCGCGAACAAGGCTGGCGGCGGTGGCGGCGCCAACGACCACACCACCACTCCGGTGAACCGCGGCAAAGTGCCAAAGTTCAAGTGGACGCAATTTACTCCCCCACAGATTAGAATTCAGAATCCAAATGCCAAGCTGCAAATGGAACCTGCGCTTCTGGGCCCGCCGGATCTGAAAGTAGCAAACATAAACGCTCCCACTTTCGGTGATCCGCTGGCTACCGCCATCAGCGATTCTCTAGGACATGGCAATGGTACGGGAATTGGCAGCGGTTCCGGGGGCGGTCTTGGGCCTGGTTCCGGCGGGGGGACCGGCGGCGGAGAATTTCGCGCCGGCGTGAATGGCGTCGGCCAGCCAGCGTGCATCTATTGCCCGAATCCCGATTATTCGGAAGAGGCGCGCAAGGCCAAGTATCAGGGCTCTGTATTCCTGGATATCACAATTAGTGCAGACGGACGAGTCACTGCCGAGCGCGTCCTGCGCGGCCCTGGGATGGGTCTAGAAGAGAAAGCCATAGCCGCAGTCAAAACCTGGAAGTTGCGCCCTTGCAGCGGGCCGAACGGAAAAGCTGTCAGCTGCACCGCGCCCGTAGAAGTCGTTTTCCGATTACTGTAATTCTCCAGAGCAAAAACCACTTCGTTTTCTCAAGCAGGCAACCAATTCGGCAGCGTTGTCTTCTCACAACGCGTTCGCGGTTGGCCTCCAAAGATGTTTGGAAGATGCGGAGGCGAGCGTGGAGGCGCGTCCATGCGCGATCCATTTTTCCGGCCTTCTCCTGCGTTTTCGTCCTCGCGTGACTCTTTGCTTCAGCGCATTCGCGAGAATTTCCGGCAGGCCTTTGCGCCGGTGGGCATCTCTCCCTCCTCGGCCAACGGGGCTCCGCTCCATTTGCTGCGCTGGGGGCGATCGACAGGGTCAAATCGAGCGTACAGCGCATCCCTGCTGACCCACGCAGCCGTGATCGCCACCCTTTTGAGCGCTGTTGCCCATTCACCAAGTCCTGATCCAAAACGACCTCTCTTCGGGGGAGAAATTCCGGGAATTCTTCGGGTGCCAAGAGACTTGCTGGATCTCCTTCGTGGCCCGAATCTTAGGGGCGGAACCGGAAATGGCAGCGGCCACGATCTTCTCCCGCCAACTCAAGGCAATCTTCCTGCGCGTTCTTCGATTCAATTTCTGAAGCCCACCCTGCCGCACAATCAGAATCCTGAGCTTCCCGTTCCTCCCACGATTCTCGATGCATCCGCGCCACGCGTTTTGCCGCCCGTCATCGGCATTGGCATTCCTTGGATGCAGGAGCGAAATAATTCCTCCGGACCTTCCAACGGAAATACAATTGGCAGCGGCCCGAACGATTCGATCGGAACTACTCCCGGCGAGCAGACAGGCATAGGCGGTCCTCCCGGGAATTACCGGCCCGGTGGCACGCTTCCTACTTGTGTGTACTGCCCTGACCCGCAATATACGGATGAGGCCCGCGAAGCAAAGCTGCAAGGCCGCGTAACGCTGCGCGTTTTGGTCGGCGCGGACGGCCGAGCCTCGCAGATCCAAATCGTTCAAGGAATCGGCATGGGCCTGGATGATCGCGCCGTGCAATCGGTTCGCTCGTGGAAATTCACGCCCGCGCATGACGGCGCGCGCCGCGTTGTGCCTACGTGGGTCACTATCGAAATCATTTTTCGCCTGATCTGAGCTCATCCCCAAAACCTGCTACCATTCCTCTCCCATGTCTACGCGGCGCTGTGTTCTCTGCGCGAGGGAATTTGAGGCCCCCCTCGGGGATACATCCACCACGACGTGCCCGGAATGTTATCGGGCGGCGTGGGAGGCCGGACAAGCCGCGCTTTCGCCAGAGACCAGCAAATCGCCATCCTTCCCGGTAAGCATCGTCCTTATCGCCATCAACGCGCTCGTGTTTGCCATCATGGTGCTCCGGGGCGTTTCCTTCTTTGATCCTACGCCGCAGCAGGCCATCGCGTTCGGTGCGGACTTCGGCCCGCTCACGCTCAACGGCCAGTGGTGGCGGCTGGTCACCAGCATGTTTGTGCATTTCGGGATTATTCACATCGGGCTGAACATGTGGTGCCTGTGGAATCTGGGCCGCGCCGCAGAAGTTCTTCTTGGGCGCTTCTCTTACCTTCTCGCGTATTTCGCGAGCGGCATCTTTGGCAGTATTGCCAGCGTCTATTGGCACCCGCTCGCAGCGGGAGCCGGCGCATCCGGCGCTATTTTTGGCATGGCGGGAGTCCTGGTCACCTTCGTTTATCTAAAAAAGACGCCGTCTCACCTGCAAATCAACAAGAAAATGCTAAGCAGCCTCGGCACCTTCATCTTCTACAACCTGGTGATCGGAGCTTCCATCCCCGGCATCAGCAACGCGGCTCACGTCGGGGGGCTGGTGATGGGAGCTATGGTTGGCGCGCTTTTGCCTGCGGCCAGCGCTTCCGAATCTTCGCGCCGCACGCGCCTTTCTCTGGTTGTGGTTTTTTGCATGGCGTCCCTGTTCGCCTCAGCGGTCGCGGCAAAGCACCTTCGCACCAGTGTGGCGGAGTTCCCCGCCATTCAGAGCCTCATTTCCCAAGGAAAAAATGACGAGGCCATCGCGAGATTGCAGGAAATTACCGCGCGCGAACCGCAATTTGCTGCCGCACATGACTTGCTGGCTTCGTTGTATTTGTCCGGGGGCGATTACCCCAAGGCCATCTCCGCTCTCGAGAAAGCCAATGCCGCCGATCCTTCCAACACGACGTATCAACATCAGCTTGCCGGCGCTTATCTCGCCACAAAGCAATTCGATCAAGCCGTCGCGTTTTTTCAAAAGCTCATTCGCGCCCACCCTCGCGATCCGCGCAATTATCTGGGGCTGGGCACCACCTACATGGGACTGCGACAATACGACGCTGCCATCTCCGCCTTTAGCGAAGCCACGGCGCTCGACCCGAAATCTCCGGCGCCGCAATATGCCCTCGGCCAAGCCCAGCTGAAAGCCGGCCGTTTCGCCGACGCAGAAGCCACCTATCAGCGCCTTGTTGTTCAGTTTCCCAACGATCCACGCGCTCGCGCCGGCCTTGAGTCCGCCTCTCGCTACGCTCCTCAATGACCGCATCTTTGCGGCCTGTAAACGTTGGAACTTTGAGGGAAGCATTCGGTCCTTGGACACTCTTGCAACTGCAAGAACGAACTTGGAAACCGTTCTGCACGTATATTCAGAAGGAGGCAGCTGAGGCTCTGCAGGCCGAGGCTAATGGCTCATGCGTAGCCGGCTAGTCCGCATCGCGCTGATCTTGCTGCTTTTGCCACCGCTGCTGGCAGCCGTGGCGGGGTGGCTGGTCGCTCCGTGGTATCTCCACCCGATTCGACGCCAGCTTACGCCGGATCTCACCCGCGAGGCGGATGCTTCCTTCGCCCTTACGCATTCCCACCGAGAGGATTTCGATGTTCGTGCTCCGGACGGCGTGTTGCTGCGCGGCTGGAAAGTTACGCCACCGAATCCCAACGGATCGTGGGTTTTGCTTTTTCATGGCGTGGCGGACAATCGCATCGGCGTCATCGGCCAATCCGAATTTCTTCTGCGTGCCGGCTACAGCATGATCATGATGGACGCGCGGGGCCACGGCGCAAGCGAAGGCTCTATCGCGACCTACGGCTGGCTCGAACGCAGCGACACCAGAGCCGTCATCGACTCCCTGGTCGCCTTGGAATTTCCTTCTGGTATCAATGTACAAATGAGCGGGCTACCGCACCTGCCAGGTATGGTGCCGCCTGCGCCGCGCCCGTTCCATATCTTTGCGCTTGGCGAATCCATGGGCGCGGGCATCGCGTTGCAGTCCGCTGCGGCTGATCCGCGCATTGAAGCGGTGGTCGCAGAAGCTTCGTTCGCGAATCTCCGCGAAGCCGCTTACGACTACGCAGGATTCCGCAAGTATCCCTGGCTCGGCAAGACGCTTCTCGCGCCTTTCAGTTGGACGCTGCTCTACCGCGGAGAAAAACTCACCGGCTTTCCTCTCGCGGAGATTTCTCCAATGAAAGCGGTCGCTTCGCGTGCTTTCCCGGTTCTTCTGATTTGCGACGAAAACGACGAAGCGCTTCCTTGCCGCCATACGCAGATGATTTACAACGCCGCGCGCGGCCCCAAGCAGCTCTGGTTCGTGCCCGGCGCGTACCACACCGCTGCGCTGGGCTTTCACCCGGAAGAATTCCGGCAGCGCGTGCTTTCCTTCTTTGCCATTTACGCTCACGCAGCTGTTCCACGGCATCTGCCTGGCGCACCCGAGAGCTGAAGGCTCAAACGGAAGAAAATCAAATTAACGTTGGGACCACAGATGCCCAGAGAACGTCGAGAGGATACAAGAGCGAGACTTTCACGGCACAGGGTGCTTGCGCGCTTCCCATTCTTCGCTCAGGCGGCGCACCGTCTCCCGCAGACGCACCGCGAGAGTGGCGATGGTTTCCAGCCGCTGCTCTCCTCCTTCGGGAACCTTGCCGTCCTTCTTTCTGCGAATCTCCGCGAGCAGCAGTTCCGCGTTACCCAGAATCCCCGTGAGCGGATTGTTCAGCTCGTGCCGCAGCACTTCCCCAAAATCCTCTTCATTATCGTCGAGCGCATCCGGTGCACCTGCGAGATCTTGTTCCGCCTGACGCAGCCTTTGCTGGATCAGCCCGCGCGCTTCCGCAAACGCATTCGCCTTTCGCTCCACGAAATCCGCGGCGCCCGCTTCAATCAACCCGGCGAGCTCCCAGCGTTTCTCCGCTGGCCCGATGACCACCACCGGCGCATGCACCGCCAGCGGCGCCACGACCGCCTCCAGCGACGGCCCCGCTTCCCTTGTCTCCATGCAGTCGCAGGCGACGGCATCTTCTTCAAGAAGAATCACTCCGGGAGAATCTTCTTCGAGAATGCGCCGCGCCGCCGCGACGCTGCTGACCGCCGCCGCGCGCACGCGAAGCGCGCTCAAATCG